>Ga0255216_1000499_pt1 | contig 9567 bp, 8 predicted proteins | sample Miss_Atlam_RepA__FD_189934 | JGI IMG/M metagenome (GOLD analysis project Ga0255216, IMG submission 189934) | Freshwater microbial communities from Mississippi River, Louisiana, United States - Miss_Atlam_RepA_8d | ecosystem: Environmental > Aquatic > Freshwater > River | place: USA: Louisiana... | reverse complement strand
GGCCGAGGGCAGGCGCGCCATCGTGTTCTCGCAGTTCACCTCGATGCTCGCGCTTGTGGGCGAGGCGCTCGACGCCGCGGGCATCGCGCATGTCGTGCTGACCGGCGCGACGACCGACCGCGCCACGCCGGTGCGCCGCTTCCAGGACGGCGAGGTCCCCGTCTTCCTCGTCAGCCTCAAGGCGGGCGGCACGGGCCTCAACCTCACCGCGGCCGACACGGTCATCCTCTACGATCCGTGGTGGAACCCGGCGGCCGAGGCGCAGGCCATCGACCGCGCGCATCGCATCGGCCAGCGCCGCGCGGTCTTCGCCTACCGGCTCATCGCGCGCGGGACGGTGGAGGAGAAGATCCTCGAGCTGCAGGGGCGCAAGCGCGCCCTCGCGCAGGCGCTGCTCGAGGGCGAGGCGCTGTCCGGCGAGCCGATGGACGAGGCGGATGTCGAGGCGCTCTTCGCGCCGCCGTCCTGAGGGGCCTCAGAACCAGCCCTTCGCCTTGAAGAAGAGGTAGGGCACGACCGCGGACAGGATCATGGCGCAGATCGCCATCGGGTAGCCGTAGTCCCACTCGAGCTCGGGCATGTGCCGGAAGTTCATGCCGTAGAGGCTCGCCACCAGCGTCGGCGGCAGGAACACGACCGCGGCGACCGAGAAGAGCTTGATGATGCGGTTCTGCTCGATGTTGATCATGCCGAGCGTGGCGTTGAGCAGGAAGTTGACCTTGCTGGTCTCGAAGGCCGCGTGCTCGGCGAGCGAGGAGATGTCGCGCGTCGCGGTCTTGAGCCGCGCCTTGAGGTCCTTCGCCTCCTTCTTGGGCCAGCCATCGGCGACGACGGCGAGGAAGCTGATGGCGCGCGAGATCGACAGCAGGCTCTCGCGCGCGGTGGAGGCGAGGTCGTCGTTGCGCGCGAGCGTCTTGAGCACCGCCTGCAGGTCGCGCTCGCCGCCGGGCCGCGAGGGCGACGAATCGAAGATCGAGCGGCTGGTCTGGTCGAGGTCGAGGCTGACGCGCTCGAGGATGTCGGCGAAGCGGTCGATGAAGGCCTCGAGCAGCCCGACCAGCGCATCCTCCGCGCCCGCGCAGGCATTGGGCTGGCGCGCGATGCGCGTGGCATAGGTGGCGACCGGCCGCGGGTCCACGTGGCGCAGCGTCACGAGGCGCTGGCGGGAGAGGACGAAGGTGATCGGGTCGGCGCCGGGATTGGCGTCGTCGGCGCGGTTGAGGACGGTGGCGGTGATGTAGACGCCGCCGCCCTCGAGATAGAGGCGCGAGGAGGGCTCGATCTCCTTCATCTCCTCGCGCGAGGGCAGCGAGACCTCGAGCGCGGCCTCGACGCGCGCGACCTCGTCGGCGCCAGGCTCGAAGAGATCGAGCCAGAAGGCGTCGGCCGGCACGTCATGGCCGGCGAGGACCTCGATGCGCTCGACCAGCGAGCCGTTGCGGATGAAGGCGTAGAGCATGCGGGCGCTCCGTCAGCGCCATCGGGTCTACACCCGGCGCCGATGCCGGCGCCAGCGCGCAGAGGAGTGGCGCGCGCGCAGCCGGGCGATCAGCCCCAGCTGCGCACCGGGCCGACGTCGATATGCACGAAGTCGCGGTTCGGGTAGGTCCCGACGCCGCCGGCCTGCAGCGAGAGCGCGGCGCGGCGCAGCTGCGACAGGGAATGGCCACGCACGCGGATGTCCACGGCCTGGCCGTGCATGTGGAGGCTGTTGCGGGCGACCCGGCCGTCGCGGCGGCGGGCGCGGGCATTCGTCGCGGGCGAGCGATAGCCAGAGACGATCTGCAGCGGCTCCGACGACCCGAGCGTGCGCTGCATGCGCGCCATGAGGTCGACGAGCCTCGCGTCGAGCTCGGGCATCGAGCCGTCGTTTTGGTCGCGCAGGATGCGGCGGATGCGTGCCATCTGCTCGGGCAGGTAGCGGCCATCGGCGTAGTAGATGCCGCTGAAGCCTTCCCCGGCGTGGGGATGGACGATCGCGAGCCGGCGCTCGGGAAGCAGGCTGCGCGGTGCCGAGGCCTGGGCCTGTCCGCCCGCGACGAGGAGGCCGCCCGCGGCAAGCAGGCCGCCAAGGAAGCCGCGGCGGGAGGGCTGCGCGGGGGCGGTCCCGGCTCCGGCCGGGTCTCCGGGGCGTCGTTGCGGCGGAACTTCCGTCATGGCGGCGTCTCCCTGGTTGGCCGCAGCCATGTCACAGGCTGCAACAATTCGTGAGCGGACCGGCTTAGTGCCAAATCCCGGCGGTCGGAGGCAACCCTGAATTTCCGTCCAGCCGCGCCCGATTGTGGAAAACTCGGGGCATGGCGGCGCCCGGCACGGCGTCGAAACGCCCATGTGATTGAATCAAAACGGATTTCTTCCATCCGGCGGATCGCTTGACAGCGGCGGCCCGGATAATGCCTCTATATCTTGTTGTCGGCGCCCAGCCGGCCACAATCGATAGCGCGGAGGTGGGGCATGGACTGGACCGACGATCGGATCTCGGAGCTGACCAAGCTCTGGAACGAGGGGCTTTCGACCGCCGAGATCGGCAAGCTCCTGGGCATCTCCAAGAACGCCGTCGTCGGCAAGGCGCACAGGCTGCGCCTCGCCTCCCGGCCCTCACCCATCCGCCGCATGGCGATCCGCCCCGCGACGCCGCGCGTGCCGCGCGCGACCCGCAACCTCGCCATGTCCGCCCTGCCGCAGACCGCAGCCATGACGCCCGCCAGGCAGGCGTCGCCCGCGGCCGCGCCGGCGACGCAGCCGGCGCCGGCCCGGGCCCGCGTCGAGGCACCGCCGCTGCAGCTCTCGAACCAGCGCTGCATGTGGCCCGTCGGCCATCCCGGCGATGGCGACTTCCATTTCTGCGGCGAGCGCGCGCTGGTCGGAAAGCCCTATTGCGCCGCGCATTGCGCCGTGGCGTATGTAAAGGCGAAGCCGAAATCGGGCGAAGCCGCCTGATGCGGCCGCGGGCGGCGCCTCGCCGCCTGCAGCAGCTTGGGAGGCACGCCCGCAGATGTCGCAGGCTCCAGGGGTCCTGGTCGCGAGGAGCGGCAAGCCGCACGAACTCCTCCTGCCGCTGGCCAACCGCCACGGGCTGATCGCCGGCGCCACCGGCACCGGCAAGACCGTGACGCTGCGGGTGATGGCGGAGAACCTCTCCGCCGCGGGCGTGCCCGTCTTCATGGCCGACGTGAAGGGCGACCTCGCGGGCCTCGCCCGGCCCGGGGCCGAGAACCCGAAATTCGCCGAGCGCGCGACGAGGCTCGGCGTCGAGGGCTTCGCCTTCGGCGCGGCCCCCACCGTGTTCTGGGACCTGCTCGGCGAGCAGGGCCACCCGATCCGCGCCTCGGTCTCCGAGATGGGGCCGATGCTGCTTGGCCGGCTGCTCGAGCTCAACGAGACCCAGGCCGGCGTGCTCCAGATCGCCTTCAGCTTCGCCGACGACAACGGCCTGCTGCTCGATGACCTCAAGGACCTGCGCGCGCTGCTGGCCGACCTCGCCGAGCGCGGCGCCGAGATCCGCCAGACCTATGGCAACGTGACCGCGGCCTCGGTGGGCGCGATCCAGCGCGGGCTGCTCGCGCTCGAGGCGCAGGGCGCCGACCATTTCGTGGGCCTGCCCTCCTTCGACGTCTCGGACCTGCTGCGCGTCGACGGGCGCGGTCGCGGCCTCGTGCACGTGCTGGCCGCCGACAAGCTGATGATGCGGCCGAAGCTCTACGCGACCTTCCTGCTGTGGATGCTGTCGGAGCTGTTCGAGAACCTTCCCGAGCTGGGCGACCCCGAGAAGCCGAAGCTCGTCTTCTTCTTCGACGAGGCGCACCTGCTCTTCACCGACGCGCCCGCCGCGCTGGTCGCGAAGATCGAGCAGGTGGTGCGCCTGATCCGCTCCAAGGGCGTCGGCGTCTACTTCGTCACCCAGAACCCGCTCGACCTGCCCGAGACGGTGCTCGGCCAGCTCGGCAACCGCGTCCAGCACGCGCTGCGCGCCTTCACGCCGCGCGACCAGAAGGCCGTGCGCGCGGCCGCCGAGACCTTCCGCCAGAACCCGGCCCTCGACACCGCGAAGGCGATCACCGAGCTCGCCGTCGGCGAGGCGCTCGTCTCCTTCCTCGACGCGAAGGGCACGCCCGAGATGGTCGAGCGCGCGCTGGTCTGCCCGCCGCGCAGCTTCCTCGGCGCGATCGCGCCCGAGGAGCGCCGCGCCGCGATCCAGGCCAGCCCCTATCTCGGACGCTACGACGAGCGCGAGGAGCGCGAATCCGCGGCCGAGCAGCTCGCCGCCGCGCGCCAGCCCGCCGCGCCCGCGACGGGCGGCGGCGGCATCCTCGACTCGCTCGGCGGCATCTTCGGCGGCGGCCAGCAGGGTACGCCGCCCCAGGGCCGCGGGCGCGGGCGCCAGCCGGAGAGCGTCGGCGCGACGATCGCCAAGTCCCTCGCGCGCAACGTGGCCGGCCAGATCGGCCGCGAGCTCGGCGGCGCCATGTTCGGCAAGTACGGGCGCAGCGCGGGCGGCACGATCCTGCGCGGCGTGCTCGGCTCGATACTGCGCGGCCGATGAGCACCGCCGCGCCGACGACGACGCCCCAGCCGCCGCGGCGGCAGGAGCCCGCGAGCGGGCTCGCGCTACGCCTCAAGGAGGTCCAGGCGGCGATCGCCGCGAGGCGCCACGACGAGGCCGTCGCGCTCGCCGAGAAGGCCGTCGCCGAGGCACCGCGCAGCAACGAGGCGTGGAACGCGCTCGGCGTCGCGCTGCGCGCCTCCGGCCATCCGGCCGCGGCGACCGGCTGCTACCAGCGCGCGCTCGACATCGCGCCGAGCGACCTCTCCGCGATCGCCAACCTTGCCAACGCCCTCAAGGACCTGCAGCGCTACCCCGAGGCGGTCTCGCTGCATCGCCGCGTGGTCGCGCGCCAGCCCACCAGCACGGCATGGACGAATCTCGGCGTCGCGCTGCACGACGGCGGCATGCTGGTCGACGCGCTGGCCGCCTTCGAGCAGGCGATCCGGATCCAGCCGGACAACGCGAGCGCGCAGTTCGACCGCTCGCAGGTGCTGCTGCGCCTCGGTCGCTTCGAGGAGGGCTGGACGGCCTTCGAATGGCGCTGGCGCCTGCCCGACCGGCCCCCCATGCCCAACTACCCGACGCCCAGGTGGGATGGCGCGCCGCTCGCGGGCACGGTGCTGGCCTGGCCCGAGCAGGGCTTCGGCGACGCGATCCTGTCGGTCCGCTTCCTGCCGGCGCTGCGCGCGCGCGTGCGGCGCGTGGCGCTGGGCTGCAAGCCGGAGCTCTTGCGCCTCTTCTCCGGGCTCGCCGGCGTCGACGAGCTGGTGGCGATCGGCGCGGCGGCGCCGTCGCATGCCGCGCACGTGCCGTTCATGAGCCTGCCGGGCATGGCGATGAAGTCCTTCGCCGACCTGCCGCCGCCCGCGAAGCTGCACGTGCCGCCGGAGGCGCGCGCGCGCCTCGCGCCGCTTGTCGCCACCGCCGGCAACCGGCTCAAGGTCGGGATCATCTGGTCGGGCAGCGTCACCTTCAAGGGCAACGCCCAGCGCGCGACGCCGCTCGAGCGCTTCCTGCCCTTCGCCGAGGTGCCGGGCGTGCAGCTCTTCAGCCTGCAGAAGGGCCCGCGCGCGGAGGAGCTCGCGCAATCCGGCGCGCGCAACTACATCGTCGACCTCGGCCGCCACCTCGACGACTTCGCCGACACGGCCGCGGCGGTCGAGCAGCTCGACCTCGTGCTGATGACGGATTCCTCGGTCGCGCACCTCGCCGGCTCGCTGGGCAGGCCGGTCTGGAACCTGCTGCCCTTCATGCCCTACTGGCTCTATCTCGACGGGCGCAGCGACACGCCCTGGTACCCGTCGATGCGGCTGTTCCGGCAGAAGGCGCCCGGCGCCTGGGACGGCGTCTTCGCCGAGGCGCGCCACGCCCTCGAGGAACTCTCGCGTCGGCATGCGCAGCAGCGGCGCTAGCCTCGGGCTCTGCCTCCTCCTGCTTGGCGCGTCGGCGCAGGCAGGGGCGGGCGAGCCGCGTCTTGCCGGGCCCGGCATCGCGCCCGCGCCCTGCGCCGCGACAGGATCGGGCGCGGCCTGCGCGATCGACATGCTGGTGGCCTGCATCGCGCGGGCCGAGCGCGAGCTCTGCGCGCGCGCGGGCGCCGAGCCGCCCGATCCCGCGCCGCGCCCGCGTCGCCTGCAGTACCGGATCGACCGCGAGAGCGTCATCCGCGCCACCCAGGTCGGCGAGGACCATCGCGCCATGCCATGGTTCCGGCCCGGCGTGACGCTGGTCGAGTTCGGGCTGCGCGACTGCGAGGGCGGCGAGTCCGCCTGCGCGCGCGAGCCCTTCGAGGAGTTCCAGGCCTACCTGCGCAGCCGCGACGGAAGATGGCAGGTGGAGCATTGGCGCGCGACGGGCGACGCGGACCAGGGCGCCCAGCTTCCAGAGGCCTTCGCGCCGCGCGCGCAGTGACGCGGCGCTTCAGCTTCCCGCGGCGGCGGCGCGATGGCCGAGCCGGCGAGACACCGTGGCGGCGGCGGCGCGCAGCGCGGCGATCACCTCGACGCGCAGCGGGCGCGTGACCCGCGCCTCGGGCGCAGAGAGGCTGAGCGCGGCCACGGGCCTGCCGCCGCGCTCGAGGATGGGGACGCCGATGCACATCAGCCCTTCCTCGTTCTCGCCGACCTCGACCGCGTAGCCCTTGCGCGCGATCTCCCGCAGCTGGCGGCGCAGCTGCGCCACGTCGGTCGTCGTGCGCCCCGTCATCGCCTTGAGCGGCGAGGCGAGCAGCGGCGCGCGCTCCTCCTCGGGCATGAAGGCGAGGATGGCCTTGCCGAGCGAGGTTGAGTTGAGGGGATGGCGCTCGCCGATGCGCGCCTGCATGCGCAGCGCGCGGCTGCTCTCGATCATCTCGACGTAGACGACGCGGTCGCGGTCCGGGACGCCGAGGTTGATCGTCTCGTTGAAGCGCTTGCGCAGCCCGGACATGGCGGGGATGGCGAGCTCGCGCAGGCGCTGGACGTCGGTCTCGCCCTCGCGCCCGCGATGCAGGCGCGGGCCGGGGCGATAGCGGTCGCGGCCCGTGCCGTAGCCGACGAAGCCCGCGGCGGCGAGGGTGTACAGGTAGCGGAAGGCAGAGGTCTTCGGCAGGCCGAGCGCGCGCGCGACGTCGCTGAGCCCGACCTCCTGCCCGGCGTCCTCGACGAAGGCGAGGACGGCGAGCGCCTTGGCCACCGGCGCGACGAGGTAGGGATCCGCGGGCGCGCCCGGCGCGGGGCGCGGGAGCTGGATGGCGCGGGTCGGTGGGGAGGATGGGGGGCGCTGCATTCCGTGCCGCGAAACATGGGTTTCGGCTACGGAAACCGTTGACCTAGTCTCGCACGGGGATCAAGCGAAACGAGGGGGAAGTCGCATGTCCGGTTCGCATGGCAAGGGCGCGGTCGCCGATCCGCGGGGGCACAATTCCGGCCGCCGCTGCAGCTTCGACGAATCCGCGCGGCGCATCGCCGAGAATTCGCGCTGGCTGGCCGGCGGCGTGAGCAGCAATTTCCGCCTCGGCATGGCGCCGACGCCGCTGGTCTTCGAGCGCGGCGAGGGCGCCTGCCTCTTCGACGTCGATGGCAACCGGCTGATCGACTACTACCTCGGCATGGGGCCGATGATCCTCGGCCACAATCCAGAGGCGGTCAGGCGCGCCGCGGCGGCGCAGCTCGATCGCGGCATCCTCTACGCCGGCCAGACCGACCTCGAGGCGCAGGCCGCGCGGCGCGTGTGCGAGATGGTCCCCTGCGCGGAGCGCATGCGCTTCGCCTCCTCCGGCTCCGAGGTCGTGCAGGCGGCCTTCCGCCTCGCGCGCGCCGCCACCGGGCGGACGAAGATCGTGAAGTTCGAGGGCCACTACCATGGCTGGCTCGACAACGTCCTGTGGTCGACCGCGCCCGCGCCCGACCTCGCCGGCCCCGAGGACGCGCCGCGCCCGGTGGGCGGCAGCAAGGGCCAGGAGGAGGACGCGGGCCGCAACGTCGAGGTCCTGTCCTGGAACCGCCTCGACCTCGTGGAGAAGCGCCTCGCGCGCGGCGACGTCGCCGGCCTCATCATGGAGGCGGCGATGTGCAACTCCGGCGCGGTGGCCGCCGCGCCCGGCTACCTCGAGGGCGTGCGCGCGGCCTGCTCGCGCCACGGCACGATCCTGGTCTTCGACGAGGTGATCACCGGCTTCCGCCTCGCGCCGGGCGGCGCGCAGCAGCGCTTCGGCGTCACGCCGGACATCGCGACCTTCGCCAAGGCGATCGCCAACGGCTTCCCCGTGGCGGCGATCGCGGGGCGCGCCGACCTGCTCGACCTCTTCGGCAAGGGCGTCGTCCATGGCGGCACGTTCAACGCCCAGCCCGTGGCCATGGCGGCGACGCTGGCGACGCTCGACGCGCTCACCCCGGAGCTCTTCGCGACGATCGAGCTGCGCGGCCGCCGGCTGATGGACGGCATCCGCGACGAGCTCGCCGCCGCCGGCCACAAGGCGGTGGTGACGGGATGGCCGCAGGTCTTCCACGTCGCCTTCGACCTCGACGCGCCGGCGCGCAACTGGCGCGACCTCGCGAGGATGAACCGCGCCAAGTACATCAGGTTCTGCGCCGCGCTCCTCGCCAATGGCGTGCGCGCGCTCGAGCGCGGCGCGTGGTTCATGTCGGCGGCGCATGACGACGCGATCGTCGACGAGACGCTGGAGGCGGTGCGCCGCGCCGCGCGCGAGGTGCCGGTCGCATGACGCGCATCGCCATCGGGTCGCTGATGCAGGAGACGAACACCTTCGTCCCCTTCGCCACGACCCTGCGCACCTTCGAGGCGTTCTACCTCCATCGCGGCGAGGAGATGCTCTCGCGCTACGGCGCGGCGCGCGTCGAGGTCCCGGCCTTCCTGTCGGTCTTCCGCGAGGCGGGCGCGGAGGTCGTGCCGACCATCGCCGCGCATGCCGGCGCCAGCGGCATCGTGGCGCGCGCCGACTTCGAGGTGCTGCTCGGCGAGATGCTCGCGCGGCTGCGCGCGGCGGGGAAGCTCGACGGCGTGGCGCTGGCGCTGCATGGCGCGATGGTCGTCGAGGACGAGCCCGACGCCGAGGCGGAGATCGTGCGTCGCGTGCGCGAGGTGGTGGGGCCCGGCGTGCCGATCGGCGTGTCGCTCGACCTGCATGGCCACATCACGTCGGCGATGCTGCAGCCCGGCGTCTTCTATGTCGGCTACCGCGAGTACCCGCATATCGACATGTGGGAGACGGGCGAGCGCGTCGCGCGGCTGCTGCTCGACGCGATCGCCGGGCGCAAGCGCCCGGTCATGGCGCTCGCCAAGCGCCACATGATCGTCAGCGCCGTGCGCGCGACGACGGGCGCCGAGCCGCTGGCGTCGATCGTGCGCGAGGCGCGGCGCCGCGAGGCGGCGGGCGAGTGCCTCCACGCCTCGCTCTTCCCGGTCCAGCCCTGGCTCGACGTGCCGGACCTCGGCTTCGCGGCGCTGGTCTGCGCCGATGGCGACCAGGCCTCGGCGCAGCGCGTCGCCGACGAACTCGTCGCGCGGGCCTGGGAGGCGCG
>Ga0255216_1000496_pt1 | contig 9601 bp, 10 predicted proteins | sample Miss_Atlam_RepA__FD_189934 | JGI IMG/M metagenome (GOLD analysis project Ga0255216, IMG submission 189934) | Freshwater microbial communities from Mississippi River, Louisiana, United States - Miss_Atlam_RepA_8d | ecosystem: Environmental > Aquatic > Freshwater > River | place: USA: Louisiana... | reverse complement strand
TTGTATTTGTATTTGTATTTGTATTTGTATTTGTATTTGTATTTGTATTTGTATTTGTATTTGTATTTGTATTTGTATTTGTATTTGTATTTGTATTTGTATTTGTATAAATTTATATGTATAAAATTAATTTAATTTAAAATAAATAAAAGGTGTGGTTCTACACTTTTTTATTTTTTATTTTTTATTTTTATTAAAAATTATTACAAAAATAAATTTTTAGTAAAAATAATTAAATAAAATATAAATTTTAAGAAATTCAAAATTTATATTTTTCCAAAAAAAATTGAAATGCTTTTTTCAAAAAAAAATGAAGGTATTAAATTAATAAACATAACACAGTTCAAACTTATAAAACCGTTAACTTTAAAACCCTTTTAAGATTAAAATGTCCGCCGCTGCTAGATTTTACGCGATGAGAAGTTGCAATGACGACTACGTTCCCTTTACTCGTTCCACTTGTGAACCAAATGAATTAGAAAAGAAAAATTATACAAATGATGATATTATTACTACTCAATACCCCAACGCAAATATACAATTCCGCGAGTGCAAATATGAATTTCCTTGGATTGGATCTGTTGAACCTGACCCCAGATTAGAGGCGATTGACGCTAAATTAGAGGCGAACTACGCCGAATTTGAGAAGATGCTCAACGGGTCTGAAGATGATATTATCAGACCTGATTTCGATGATGATACTCAGATGATTCTCGAATATGTCAAAAGAAACAAATTCTTTGGAATGACTATTGCTGAAGCAGTTGACTACTTAAAGTCTTGTCATCATTGCGGAAACACAAATATTCGGTTTGGTGATGAATATTGTAATGAGAGATGCCAAGATTATTCTGTTGACTTTAGCTACCAGTGCTTCAGAGGCGCCGATTGTAAGGCTTGCGAGAATTACTATCGTCACAACTGTTTTATAAATTATTACTACAAAAAAGAGGTAGAGGAAGAGGAAGAGGAAGAGGAAGAGGAAGACCTTATATACGACGATAGTGGCGAGATGACGCCCCGAGGAAGAATTAATACAAATAATAACTACGATATCGATGACTATTATGAAGAGTTAAGTCTTAGTGACCGAAATAATGACTTTGAGATTAAAACATGCCGTGAATGCGATGAGTGTGGTGAGAAGTATGAGAACTTCATGAATAGTGCTGTCTGCGAAAATTGTTATGAAATAATTGTAAATATTGAATGTGTAAATATTGAATAAATTTATTGTATATAATTTGTATATTAACTCTTAATTAATTAAACTTAAAATAAATAAAAGGTGTCTTGTACACTTTTTTATTTTTTTACACCTGTAAAGTTGTATAATGAAATAAATCAAAATCATCAGCAAATAATATATTCATTTTTTGTATAGCAGTTTTTTCAAAAACAAAATTATCGCCTCCCTCTTTATTTGATACATTGACTTTTTTCGGAGTGTGTAGTATTTTGTCAAACCCTAAATGCTGTAATATATATATAAAATCATTTTCCAGATTTTCGAATCGACCTATTAAATCAACGCCGCAACTACCATCTACATCTTGTATTTGCGTTTTTTGACTCATAAATATATGTCCGTATTCTATGTCCGTAACATTGTATTTGTTTTGAGACAAATAAGTTGCAAATGTAGATTTTAAGTTAAATATTGTATCAAAATGTTTCCATCCAGATAACGCTCTTGTATAAGGATTACGTATAAAACAAAACTTTGTATATGTATTCCATTTTTCCTCTGTCATATTCATAACATTATTCAAATAATCGCTCGTTTTACAATAAACCAATAACCCTACAACTTTGTTAAAAAATGATGTATCGTATGTAGAATTGCCTGTTAAAACCAGTTTGAAATAACGACTCTGGCAAATGTTGTCATGATCTGGTCGCCGCTTGGCAATAAGATGTAAATAACTTATGAATCCGTAATATTTCACTAATGTTGGTCCAATATACGTACCCCCTGTTTTTGGAATATGTATAAAAATTGCTTTTTTTTGATGATTAATATAAATCATATTATTAATATTAATCTGGTTATATATTTTTTTCAATGTTTATACCTATTATTTCATTTATACCTATTATTTCATTTGATTATTTTATTGTAATATGTGTTTTTCTCTCTTCGTTCTATTTCTAAAGTATCTTTCTGTCTTGATTGAGACAAAATCAACAATTTTGGATTTACTATTACAACGGTGTTAGGAATCCTTTGTATATTTTTTATTTGATACATTTTTATAAATAATATACCAATTATATTATTTATATTTTTACGCTTTTTATAGTTTATAACTTTGAATCCTCTAACGCTAATTCGCTATTCTTCATATAAACCAACTCAATATTATAATCTATTTTTCGCAATTCATTTACTTGTTCCATTAGTAAATCCTTCTTTTTACCATAACTATTGTATAAATTTAACCATAATTCATTTTCTTTTAGTACATCACTAGAATTTGCTTGTAAATACTCTATAATAATACGCTCATACTCCAAAACTGCTTCAATTTGGTTAATCAACCATGTTGTAATTGGTGTCCCGCCAGTAGCGAAAGCGTACTTCGTATTTGACATAATATATTTTTGGACAAACTGCCAATGACCATTTCTAAAAAGATAAACCTCATCTACAATTTTCAATAAATATACCAACCCTTCATAGCATTTAGCGTCAGTTAGTTGTTTAAATAATGGATTCACTTTGTAATGATTTCTCAAATCAGTGAAAAAATTCTGAATACATTTGGGACGATATGTCCTCAAATCTAGCAAATACTCTGTTAACTTATTATCTGGATAATAATCTACGATACCACTAAAAATATCAATCATTGGAATAATATTATCTTGAGCGCCAGTTTGACCTCTGTATTGCTGTGGTTCATTATTAAAACAACCATCATATACTAATCCTTGACCAAATATTTTGTCATTACCTTTTATTCCCATTATAAAAATACGAAAATCATTGTAGCGCTCATGACGCGATGCTGACCACATATCTCTTCTTCTTCTATTCATTTCTTGTATTACACGACCACAAGTTTGTAAACTAGTAATGTCTCCACTATGTAAACCATAATCCATAACAGAACCAACTAACTGTGGTGATACTTCATTAATATATACGTGTACCATAATAAATCCAATTTCATCTGAGGTTCCAGTAAATTTACACGCCATATCCAAGTTTTTCCAATATAAATCACCATTTGGATCTTTTTTAACATAATTACCTAGCGAATAACTGTAGTGATAATCTAACCAAGGATATACCTCTAATTTATTACTTACCAATACAAGTGGTTCCGCAATGTTTTTAGGTAGTATTTGTCGCGCTACACCATAATTACCAGATTGTAGAAACTCTTGATACGCCTGTTCCAATGTGAATCCAGATGTTACAAATGTATATGCTCTGTATAACGCTTGTAAAATAAAAATATCGGTTTCTTTATTTATTAACTCAACATAATTTGGGATAAACTTAACCTTTTCAACAATTTCATCAGGAACACCTAATATGCCTTTTTTATCATTTGTACCTGTATTTTGAAAAACATGTAAATTGTTTATTAAATCTTGTAGTTCTTTATATTCATTTGGTAGATATTTTAAAGGTTCTTTTACAGGCAGAAAACCGTAATCTTTTGATACATTAAAAAATCCATCGGTATATTGTTTATCCCAGTAATTCATTTTCTAATATAATTTGTGTATTTGTTTTTAATTTATTTTTATAAATATTATAATTAAGAGAGAAATAGTATTAATTATATTTATTTTGCTAAATGATCTAATGCGGATAATAAAATCAACTCTTGGTCGGTCAATTTTTGGAATATTAAATTTTTATCCATGGATAATTGAAAGCATTTCGAATTATAACCAAAATTTTTACAAACTAAAAAAACGCCATCATCAGTTATTTTCATTTCGCAAAATAACGCACCCTTTTTTAAATCGATTATATCAGGGTTTTCAACAGGTATCCAACGAATATACGTACCATATTTTAAATCGCTCATTTCATCCACATATTTATAATTATTTAGTTTTTTTAATATATTTAATGTTTCATCTCTCGGTAAATGTAATTCTTTAATTATTTTCAAATTCATTTCTTTTATTTTGTCAGTCGTAAAATTTAATAGATTTTCATTTGTATCATCATCTAACGCTTTTAATAATTTATTGACATCCATATTGTATTATTTAAGTATAATAATATTTTTATTACATTTTACTATAATAAAAATATCTAATTTTTAGTTTTTGTTTTACCAAGATCCAAAAGCGCCACCACCTAAAACCGAGTTTGCTGCCATAGGTTCTGAACTAAAACCTTCCATACCTGGTGTAGCCGCACCAACCAAAGGTGTTGTTTGTTGTTGATACATATTGTCATAGTTTGGCAATTGTTGAGTAGATGTTGTACTGGAAGTGGGAAGAGAATTTATTGATGTGCCATCAGTGTAAGTAGGTTGCGTTTGAGGCATCATCATTTGACCTGTAACGCCTCCCATTTGCTGCTGTTGCTGTTGACCTGAAATAGGTTGAGAAACTTTTACTTTTCCATTTTTACCCTTCTTCTTACTGCTATCTGTTCCATTCCATAAATCCATAAGACGATCAACAATTATGCTAACCTTCTCTCCCAACTTTGTTTGCAAACTCAATGTAATCATCAAAACTGCTAAAATTATGAAAACAATATTAAAATCAGGGTATTTAACACCGCTATAGGTTGGGACAAATGTAATCATTCTATGAATAATCAACAAACCGATAAACATTACAATTATTTGGATTACTATTTCAGCAGACAATTCGAGAGAACTCTTTTTATCATCAGCCTCAGGAACGTAATTTGACATACTCTTATTCAAAAGTATAACTGGGATCAAAGCAATTATTGCGTATTGAACTATATTTAATATTTCGGATTTTGAATCGTCGTCAAAATTAAACACATGCTTAAAAAAACTTTTTGAATCGTCCATACTATCCATATTCTTATATATAAGGTATAAAAAGAAATTAAAAACAAATGAATCTAAATATTTATAAATGGAAAATCACGAAGAACAACAATACCTAAACTTAATCAAAAATATTCTTGAAAATGGAACGTGGGAAGAAGGACGAAATGGAAAAACCAAGGCTATTTTCGGCAACATGATGCGTTTCTCTCTAAAGGATGGAAAAATACCCATTTTAACAACCAAGAAGACTGCTTGGAAGACTTGTCTAAAGGAACTATTATGGTTTATTCGCGGCGAGACTGATAACAAGTTGCTACAAGACCAAGGTGTTCATATTTGGGACGGTAATTCGACTAGGGAGTTCTTGGACAGCAGAGGTTTGAATCATTATGAGGTTAACGAATTAGGACCGATATATGGCAGACAATGGAGACACTTTAATTCTCCTTATATCACTAAAAAGGATAAGAAGTTTGCCGAAAAATTGCCTGAAAATGAGAAAGCATATTATAATATAGAGGGTGGTGTTGACCAATTACAACAAATCATTGATGCTTTGAAGGATCCGGCGCAGCGTACTAGTCGCCGTCTTATAATGACCGCGTGGAATCCTTGTCAACTCGATGATATGGCGCTTCCACCCTGCCACATTTTATGCCAGTTTAATGTTCACGATGGTAACAAATTGAGTTGTATGATGGTCCAGAGATCAGTTGACACCATATTAGGTTTGCCTTTTAATATTGCGTCATATAGTTTTCTTACCCATTTAATTGCAAAACATTGCGGTCTTGAAGCATATGAATTTGTTCATTTTATGGGAAACTGTCATTTATATGAAAACGCTGAAGACGCTGCTAAATTACAAATTCAGAGGGAACCATATCCTTTTCCAACAGTTTCAATTAAACAAATTAGAGAGAATATAAATGATTACAAAGTTGATGATTTTGAAATCCATAATTATCAAAGTCATGAAGCAATTAAGGTTGCGATGATTGCGTAAAATCTATGTGTCTTTTGGAATCCTCTTCATAGTTTTTAATACGTTCTAAATCTACTATAATATCTCCATCATCACTTTCTTCTTCTTTTTCTTGAGGTATATGTGTTTCTTTCTGTATTTTATTGTTTTCATCAATATCCCAATCACATATTTCAATTGGTCTAATATCATCCAATACATCTGGATGACCAATTTTATAATAATCAATATTACTACTATTTTTCCTAATATATTTTTGAACTATTATATTGTCAATTAACTCAGACACTTCATTTAAATTTTTCATTTTAATTTTAATTAAGTTCAAGAGATAGTTCGCAGGTTGTCTAATATTTCTCGCTAACGAAAGTTCAATTCTAATTTCATTTGATATTTGATAATATTGAAGATACGCAACACGATGATTTTCATTTTTTTGACTGATTTTTAAATAAGCGAACATACTTTTTATTAAACTAACAACTAAACTACATATCCCAATAACAATATTAATATATTTAAATTGAATATTTAATGCTGAAACAAATCCAATTACAGCTGTCATAGTAATAACAGGAACATTAAAATACATTTCTAATTGATCATATTTTTTATGAGACATTAAATGAAGTTTTGATAATACCTCACATTCTTCAGCTTTAGTCCTAATTAATTGTTCTAAAGGTCTTGAATAATTTAATTTTTCTGTCTTTCTAGTTTCATCATCTGTAATTATTGATTTTGTATTCATTTAATATAAATTAAGTAAATAAAATCTAAAATATAACAAAATCTATGAAATTTAGCAATTAAATTTATAGGTTATCGCGTAAGTAATTTAAAAACAAATTGTTTAATAATAATATTAAATGAGTTCTAGTAGATCAATTGCTGCCGCTAGGTCAAGACGCGCCGGAGAATCACAACCGCCTGTAAGTGGAGGAAGACCAGGTACATCTATTGCTTCACATTCGGCATTTGCGCCTCCACCCCCTCCAAATAATGTTAGAGTTGCCAAGGCACCTATTCAACAACAAATGCCCCAACAACAACAAATGCCCCAAAATGGATTACCATTTAGCAAATTAAGTATTTCAGATGCTATCGGATTAGTCACACTTCGTTTAGGACGTGTTGAGCAATTTATTATTGACTTTGAGAATGGTGAAATGTCTAGCAATATGAAATCACGAGTGAGCATTCCTGAAAACTCCAGAATTGTAGATAATAGTGTTTTAACAACTATAATTAATAGATTAGATGCTCTTGAGAAGAGAGAAGGAACCGGCGCCGCAAATTCGTTCGCCAGTTTAGAACAAGTTTCTAAAATTGAAAAAGATTTAAAAGACAGCAAGGATTTATTGTCTCATTTACTCTTTAAATTAGAGTTGTTCACGAAAGAAACAAATGAGAAATTTGGTGATTTTGAAGGTGCTATCGCTGAAATCGAGAAGAATATGGAAGCGCATCAATTTGTAGATATTAATGACACTTTAAATGTTGTTACAGATGAAAGTTCTAACATTACACAACTTGTCCCTGAGGGTAATATTTCTCTAACTACTCTTGATCTAAAAAATACTACTATCGATTTGAAAAATCTTATAAAACAAGAATTCTCCACAACCGAGTCTAATTAAATTTTTTATAAAATATAAAAGGTTTTAATAAGAAAAGGTATTAAATATATATACGGTTTATTACTAATGAAAGTTACAATTAGTAATAAAAATAAAAAGGATCTATTTGTCGCACTTTTTCAGATTATAAAAGGTTGTACCAGCATAGTACGTGTCATTTTTCAAGAAGAGAAATTGTATATTCAGGGCATGGATAAATCGCATATTTGTTTATTTGAAGTAAATATCCAAAAAAAATGGTTTGATGACTACACTATTGATGAACAAACAACTGTATGTTTCGACACGAATATTTTTCATGTGATAATTAGTTCTAAACAAGAATCACATGATATTATTATCCATTCTGATAGCGAAGATAATATAAATATTGATCTCATATCTCAAGAACACACTAAGGGAGAATTTAATAAATATTTCAAGATCCCTTTAGCAGATTTTGATTATGACGAAATGAATATTCCTGTTGTCGATTATGACGCCGAATTTTCGATATCATCTAAAAAAATATGCGAGATTACATCTCAGATGTTAGCATTTGGTAATGATTTGAATATCAAATGCTCCGAGGAAAAAATTGACCTGGTAACTGATGGAATTGTCGGAGAAATGCTTGTCAATATCCCAATTGAAGATTTAAATGAATACTCAATCGTTGAAGGTGATGTCATCGATTTAAAGTATAGTCTCAATTACATTTCCAAAATGTGCCTAACCAATAAACTATCTAGCGAAGTTGTATTTTGTATTAGCGCCGATTATCCTATGAAAATCAATTATGATTTAGGAGATGATAGTTCAATTGTATTTTATATTGCTCCTAAAATTAGCGATTAAAGATAAAAAGGTTGCTTTGCGATCGTTCGTTCTACTTTATAAAAATTATTATTATTTTTATTTAAGATTACAATGGAAATAATAATAGGATTTTTTATTTTTTGCTTAGTTTTATTTATTTACTTGCATATTCAATTTCATCTAAAGACTGGCGAAGATTTAGAAATGTATGAAGTCGATGAACCGTCCAAAGAAAAACTTGAGGAAATATGCGATATTCGACAACCCGTTTTATTCGACTTTGATAATAAAAAAATCATTGAGAACACCAATAAAACGTATATTGCCTCTAATTATTACGCTTTTGAAACTAAGGTCCGAAATGTAAATGATGACTCTGATTCAAACTCTGAACTCTACATGCCTTTGCCATTACATGCAACCGTTAAATTATTTAACGAGGACAAATTATCCTCTTATTTCTCGGAAAACAATGGGGAGTTTTTAGAAGAAACTGGTATAGTAAAAAGTATGAGATATAACGACGAGTTTCTGAGACCATATATGGTTTCTAATTGTAACTATGATATTATGATGGGAAGCAAAGATGTGTGTACACCGTTCCGTTATGAAATCAATTATAGGAATTTCTTTTTGCTAACGCAAGGCAGCGCTCAGATTAAAATGGCGCCACCACATTGCGTTAAATATTTGTATCCTAATTATGATTACGAGAATTTCGAATTTAGATCACCTGTAAATCCATGGTCGCCACAACCAAAATACAAGGCAGATTTTGACAAGATGAAATGTTTAGAATTTACTTTGACACCTGGTAAAACACTGTTCTTGCCAGCATATTGGTGGTACAGCATTAAGTTTATTAATAGTGACACAAGCATTTCATGTTTCCGTTATAGAACTTATATGAATAATATTGCGGTTTTACCTTATATTGGTTTACATGCACTACAAATACAAAATGTTAAGCGCAATACAACTAAGAAGGTTAGTATTAACGAACTTAATAATGAAGTAAAAGATTCTGTAGAGGGCGAAAAAAGCACTACGAAAATAGATGATTTACCTTCTGTTTCGAATAATGACAAACAAGAAAATGTTAGTAATAATTCTATAAATGAATTAAATTAAATACTGTTTATTTAAATGCTAATGCTATAGTTAGCGCTAAA
>Ga0255216_1000487_pt1 | contig 9697 bp, 10 predicted proteins | sample Miss_Atlam_RepA__FD_189934 | JGI IMG/M metagenome (GOLD analysis project Ga0255216, IMG submission 189934) | Freshwater microbial communities from Mississippi River, Louisiana, United States - Miss_Atlam_RepA_8d | ecosystem: Environmental > Aquatic > Freshwater > River | place: USA: Louisiana... | reverse complement strand
CGATGCAGTTCAAGGAAACCTTCCTGGGTACTCCTGGTTAGATCGACTGGATCCGCTCCCGCGCCGCCCTCGCGCCGATCATCCGTCATCGCCCCCAGGTCCCCGGCAGCACCGCGAGGCTTCCGCCCAGACCGAGCTTGAAGCGCGTGATCCCCGGCGCGCCATCCGTGGCCACGCCACCAAGGTCGAGCCTCGCGACGCCCATGCGGCGAAGTTCCGCCAGGGCCGCCATGAGCACGAGGCGATGCCCGCCCTCCTTCCGGCCATCGGGCGTCGAGAAGCCGGCGACCCATGTCGCCTCGTCGCCATGCACGAAGAACAGGCCAGCGGCCGCGGTGGCGGCGCCGCGCTCCGCGACCACGGCGAACACCCGGCCCGGATCCTCCAGCGTGGCCATCGCGGCGAGCATGCGGCCGGGCGGGCCAGCGAAGCCGCGCGCGCGGCGCAGGCCTTCGTAGCGCTCGACGACCTCGACCACCGCCCTCCGCTCGCGCGTCGCGTGCGCGCGCAAGCGTCCACGTGCCTCCGCCGCGGCCAGCGCGTTGCGCCACTTGCCATGAAGCAGCGCGCGCTGGGCGAGCGGTTCGGCGAGCACCGGCACGATCGCGGTCGCGTGCCCGGTCATGACGCGGCGCATCCCGGCACGGCGCGCGACCGCGTCGGCATGGTGCGCATCGGCGAGGTCGGTGGTCCAGAACGACATCGCGAAGGGATGCCGGCGGAAAGCCATCCGCATGAAGCCGTCCATCGCCGCATCCGTCGATCCCCCGCTCCCGGGCGGGCGGATCCAGACCGGCCCGCGCAGGCATTCGCGCACGGGCCACAAGCCCCACCAGCGCCGCTCGCAGATGGTGGCGACGGCTTCTTCCCCGAGGGCGAGGAAACGCATGGCAGCCATTCCGGTCGCCGCCATCGCCTGCGCATGGGCCCAGCCCTGCTCGAAGGGAAGGCGCGGCGCGAGGGCGAGCAGCCGTCGCGCCGTGGCCTGGTCGATCTCCTCCCATGCCTGCGACATCATGCACCGCTTCGGTCCGGCTTGGCCGGCGGGCCGCGATCCGCACGGGCAGCATGCACGCCATGGATCGACACCGGACCATCGCGGCGCTGGCGCTGGTGGCGCTCGCCCTGGCGGCTCCCGCGTCTCGCGGCGCGCGTGCCGCGGACCCCGCGCCCAACCACTCCGGGAGCGCGCAGCCCTTCGTGGGGTTCCACAAGCTCGACCCGATCGTCATGCACAACGGCAAGGGTCGCCTCGTGATCGAGCCCTTCGTGAGGTTCCGCGAGGAGCACCGGGCGACGCTGGACGGAACCGGGCCGCACGCCTTCAGCGCCGATGCCCAGCGCTTCGCGGCCATGCTCATCCGCCATCGCCTCACCCTCCTCTGGCTCGATCGTCGTCAGTCGATCGACCGGGAGGACGTCGCCGGCACGATCGGCTCCGTGATCAACGAGGTCGTCAGCCTCGACGCGGTCGAATCCGTCTCGTTCACCCGCTTCTCCGTGCGCTAGGGCCGCGCGGCGCCCCTCAGGCAATCGTCGATCGCCTCGCAGAGCGGGCAGTCCCCTCCCGCCGCCGCGCCGGGAAGCGCGAATTCCACCACCTCGCCCTCCACGAGGTCGCCCACCAGCAGGCGCTGTCCGCGTCGCAGCGCGGCCAGGAACGCGATCCGGTCCATGTTGGCGCGACGCGCGCGTTCCTCGGCGCGCATCCCCACCTCGACGGCGCGCCAGGACCAGTCGTCTATCCGCGCGGCATTGTCGCTGTCCGTCGGCACGGCACGGATGGTCGAGGCTGGCTGCCGGTCGAGCCGCCAGCGCAGCTGGCGCAGCGCGGCGCCGGTCCTGCGGTCGACCTCCCATTCCGGCACGAGCGGCTTGCGCTCCGCGTCGAAGACGACGAACTCCGTCTCGAGGTCCCTCCGCGCGCCGTCGCGCCGGCAGGAAACCCGGAATTCGTAGAGGTTCCCGCGATCGCCGCTGGCGCGCCCCGCGGCCATCCGCCACGTCGCGTCGGTGAACCGGTCGCGCGACACGGCGCCGATCCAGTCCGCGGCCGCGGCGGGCGGCGCCTCGGCCCCGCCGCCCGCCGGGGCCTGCGCGCAGGCAGGTGCCGCCAGGAGCGCGAACGCGCAGCCGACCACGAGGGCAAGGATGGCCGGGTTCACCGGCAGGCCCCGCGATCGGTCCCGACCTGCACGCAGGAGAGGCCGCCCGAGAAGCGCCAGCGCCCCTGCTCGCGCCGCACCGACAATCCGTTGCTGAAGGAGATCCAGCCCGTCGCGCCGCGCCAGCCCTCGACGCCGTTCGAGATCCTGATGGCGTCCGCCCTGGACCTGTCGACGCGAAGGCGCCCAGGCAGCATGACCGAGCCGTCGGCCTGCAGGGCCACCACGCCCCGCGATCCACACTCGACCACGGTCGCGGACGCCGAGGAGCAGGAGACCGGCGCCTCCACCCCCGAGGCGATCACGAGGAACAGCGCCGCCTCGACCGCGTGCAGGACGTCAGCCATGGGCGGCGAACCGATCCGGCCGGACAGGAAACCGGTCCGCTGCGGCGGCATCAAACTTCGCGCCTCGCGCGCTTGCCGCTAGTAGGTCGGGCCGGAAAGCTGCGCGGGAGGAACTGCCGTGAACGTCGAATTCGGCGGCGAGATCATCAAGCTCAACTGCAGGCCCGAGGACGAGGCCTATTGCCGCTTCCTCGCCGACAAGGTGAGGAAGCTCGCCGAGCAGCAGTCCGGCGGGGACGCGATGCTCACGCCCGCGGAACTCATCCTGCTCGCCGCGATGGCGATGGCCGACGAGCTCTACGGGAACGAGTATGGAGCACCGCCGCCCTCGGCCGCCGAGGGGCCGGATGCGCTTGCCGAGCGCGAGGCCCTCCAGGGCGTCTTCCGGCATCTCTGACGGCCTCCGGCGACTTCAGGCCGTCGCGGGGCGCGGCACGAACTGGTCGACGAGGACCCGGTCGGCGAGCGCGCGGATGTCGATCGCCGCCGTGCTCGCCGGGAAGCATGTCGAGATGGGCTGCTGCCTGCGGATGGCGAGCGACACGCTCGCATCGGCCCTCACGAACCCCAGGGATCTCGGCTCGGCCTGCAGGAAGCGCCGCAGCACGCCGCCGAACTGCCGGATGAGCGTGTCGGCCTCGCTGGCCGTCTGCACCATGTTCGGCGTGATGACGATCCGGGAGCGCAGGGCGAAGGGAAGCGCCTTCACCACGGCGTAGGCGTCCATGATCGAGGTCGGCTCGGGCTTCACGACCAGCAGGACGATGTCGGACAGGTCGACGAAGTCGATGACGTTGGCCTCGATCCCGGCGCCGAGGTCGATGAAGAGGAGGTCGTAGGCCAGCGCCGCGCGCGCCAGCGCCTCCTTGATCCGGCGCCGCTCGAGCGGCGTCGTGTTGACGATGATCCCGTGCGACGGACGGCCGCTGATCACCGAGCAGCCGATCGACTGGGAATGCGCCACCACTTCCTCGAACGCCGCCTCTCCGAGGATGAAGTCGTTGATGTGGCGCTTCGTGACGAGCCCGATCTGGATGTCGATGTTCGCGAGGCCGAGGTCGCCGTCGAACACGAGCACGCTGCGCCTCTGGAGCGCGACCGCGTGCGCGAGGTTGGCGGTGAGGAACGTCTTGCCGACGCCGCCCTTGCCGGAGAGGATCGAAACGACCTTGGCCATGGTGCGACTATGACTGCAGGTTGAAGGCGAGCTTTAGGAGGTTCGGGTCCGATGCGGACAGTTTCTCGTTGAGCGAGCGCGACTGCTGGAGCCCGACCACGACGAAGCGCTCGATGATGAGGGCGTTCAGGAGGGTGCCGAGGCGGCGCGTCACGTCGCATTTCGTCACGATCGCGTGCTCGACCCCGCAGCCGCGGATCGTCGCGAGGCTGTCGGCCGTCTCGCGGGCCTCGAGGCCCGCCGGGACGACCATGACCGGTGCCGCGGAGAGGCGCTCGGCCAGGGACAGCGACTCGTCGACGTCCATCACGCGCCAGGGATGGATCGACGGCGCGTCGGCGAGGATGCAGTCGACGCGACCCGCGCCGCGCAGGGCGGCGTTCACGCGCTGGGCCTTCTCGACGCTCACGAGGGGCAGGCTCAGCAGGCCCGCGAGGTGCTCGAGCTGCGAGTCGCCCCCGAGCCTGTCCTTCTCGAGGCTGACGAGCATGACGCGCTTGCCTGCCGCGACCAGGGTGGCCGCGGCCTTCGCGATCGTCGTCGTCTTGCCCGCACCCGGCGGGCCCAGGAAGAGGAGGCACCGCTTCTCGCAGGCGACGTCCACGAAGGGACGGGTCCTGAGGCGGCTGCGCAGGTAGGCGTCGACGAGGTCGCCCGGGTCCGTCGCCTCGTTCTCCGAGGCGAACTGCTCGAGCCGGGCCAGCACCGCGCCGTCGAAGCCGGCCGCCTGCATGCGGCGCTTGGCTGCCTCCATCACCGGCTCGCGCGGCGCCTGGACCGGATCCGGCAGCGACACCGTGAACTCGACCGAGCGCGACTTCCCGCCCCCGTCGACGCGCACGACGAGCGCCTCGTCGCCGAAATTGTCCTTGATGTAGCTGTAGCCTTCCGCGATCGAGGATGCCGTGAACGTCGTGGTACGCATCAAAGCCTCTCCACGATGATGAGGTCGACGGCCTCGTCGATCTCGCTCTGGGACAGCACGGGCGTCGGCAGGCGTTGCCTGCGAACGAGTTCGGCGATGCCCGGGCGCAGCTGGTCCGGCACCACGAGGGCCGGCGGCAGCTGCGTGGTCCGCGCGCGCTCGCGCTGGCCGACCGCGTCGATCAGGCGCGCGAGGTCGGTGGCCGCGCCCGCCGCCAGCGGCGCGCCGTCGGCGCTCCTCGGCACGTAGAGATAGGCCGGCAGGCGCAGGTCGGCCGGGTCGGCGAAGTGCAGGCAGATGGTCCGGCGGATGCGCCTGCGGACCAGTTCGGCGAGTTCGCCGGGGTCGCGTGCCTTCGGCGCCGCGTCGGCGCAGGCCTCGATGATCTCGGCCAGGTTGCGGACCGGGACGCCGTCCTGCAGGAGGGTTCGCAGCACGTTCTGGAGGGCAGGCACGGTCACCGGCGACGGCATCACCGCCTGGACGAGCTTCTGGTTCTCCTCGCCCATGCCGTCGATCAGGCGCTGGACTGAGGCGAAGCTGAGAAGCTGCGGCAGCTGCCGGCGCACGATCTCGCCCAGATGGGTGACGAGCACGGCCAGGGCGTCGACCGCCGTCGCGCCGCGTTCCTCGGCCGCCGCTTGCCAGGACGGGTCTATCCAGAGGGCCGGCAGGCCGAAGGCGGGGTCGGTGGCCTCGATCCCGGCGAACGGGAACTGCGTGCCCCCCGGGTTGAGGACCAGCAGGCGCTCCGGCATCAGGCGGCCGCCCGCGATGCGCTGCTCGCGCAGGAACACCGCATACTCGTCGTCCTCGAGCTGCACGTTGTCCTGCACCCGTATCGACGGCACCACGACGCCGAAGTCGCGCGCGATCTTGCGGCGCATGTTCTTGATCGCGTTGACGAGGCCAGCGCCATCGTCGCGGCGCAGCATGCCGAGCAGCGCGTAGCCGAGCTCGACGCGCAGCTCGTCGAAGCGCATCTCGTCGGACACCTCGGCGCTCGCGTCGCCGGGGGCGGTCGCCGGTGCCGCGGCGGCGCCGGGCTCCGAGGATCCGGCAAGCGGCCCGGCCAGGCCGGGCGCGACGCCGCCGTCGGCCGTGCGCGCGAGCAGCAGGCCCGTGCCGAGCATCAGGATCGCGATCGTCAGGAACAGCAGCGTCGGCATGCCCGGGACGAGGCCGATCAGGACGAGGATCGCGCCCGAGACGACGAGCACGTCCGGGTAGCGCGCGAACTGGCGCGTGACCACGCTGTCGGTCGTCTCCGTGCCGCTGGTCTTCGTGATGATGAGACCCGTCGCCGTCGCGATGATGAGCCCGGGGATCTGGGCGACCAGCCCGTCGCCGACCGACAGCGTCGTGTAGGTCTTGAGCGCCTCGCCGAAGGCGAGGCCGCCCTGCGCGACGCCGACGACGAGCCCGCCGACGATGTTGACCACGATGATGATGATGCCGGCGATCGCGTCGCCCTTCACGAACTTGGAGGCGCCGTCCATCGCCCCGAAGAACGAGCTCTCGTCCTCGAGGGTGCGGCGCCGGCGCCGCGCCTCCGCCTCGTTGATCAGGCCCGAGGACAGGTCGGCGTCGATCGCCATCTGCTTGCCCGGCAGCGCGTCGAGGGTGAACCGCGCGCCGACCTCGGCGATGCGCCCCGAGCCCTTGGTGATGACGAGGAAGTTGATCACCATCAGGACGGTGAAGACGATGGTGCCGATGGCGAGGTTGTCGCCCATCACGAAGTGCCCGAAGGCCTCGATCACGCGTCCCGCGCTGCCGGCGCCATTGTGCCCCTCGGACAGGATCAGGCGCGTGCTCGCGACGTTCAGCGCGAGGCGGAACGTGGTGACGACGAGAAGGACGGTCGGGAACGAACTGAAGTCCAGCGCGCTGCGCACGAAGATCGTCAGCGACAGGATCACCAGCGATCCCGCGAGCGAGAGCGTGAAGAACACGTCGAGCAGCCCGGCCGGCACCGGCAGGATGAGGATCGCGACGACCCCCAGCACGCCGAGGCTGAGCAGGCTCGGCCCCGCCCGCGCGCGGTCGAGCAGGCCGCCGGCCGCGGCCATCGCGTCGCGGAACGCGACCACGCCGCTACGCACCGTAGCGCTCCAGCTTGTTGCGCAGGGTCTGGATCGAGATGCCGAGGATCGTCGCGGCCCGCGTGCGGTTGCCGTAGCAATGCTCGAGCGTCGCCTTGATCAGCTGCTCCTCGATCTCCGCGATCGACCTGCCCACGAAGGCGCCGATCCCGCCCGGGCGGGCATCCTCGGCCGGCGCCGACGACGCGGCGGGCGCCGCGACCTCGACGGGAACGGGTAGCGCAGGGGCCGCGGGTGCCTCCAGGGGCGGGTCGCGGGGCGGCGGCGGCGGCGCGGGCGCGACCTGCGCGACGCGCTCGGCGTAGCTCCGGCTCGCGAGCGCCGCGCCCTGGTGGCGCGTGAAGATGATGTCCTCCGCGTCGATCGACGCGGAGTTGGCGATCAGCACGGCCCGGTACATCGTGTTCTCGAGCTCGCGCACGTTGCCGGGCCAGTCGAAGGACTCGAGCCGAGCCATCGCGCCGGGGGAGATGGCCTTGGGCGGCAGCGCGTTGCGCGCGCAGTGCTTCTGCACGAAGTGCTCGGCGAGCGGGGCCACGTCCAGCGGGCGCTCGCGCAGCGGCGGCAGCTCCACGTTGATGACGTTGAGCCGGTAGTAGAGGTCCTCGCGGAAGCGCCTCGCCTCGACCTCGGCGATCAGGTCGCGGTTCGTGGTCGCGACGATCCGCAGGTCGACGGATACCGGCCCGCGCCCGCCGACCCGGTCGATCTGGCGCTCCTGGATGGCGCGCAGGAGCTTCGCCTGGAGCTTCAGGTCCATCTCGCCGATCTCGTCGAGCAGGAGCGTCCCGCCGGCCGCCTCCTCGAACTTGCCGAGCCGCCGGGCGAGCGCGCCCGTGAAGGCCCCCTTCTCGTGCCCGAACAGCTCCGATTCGAGGAGCTGCTCGGGGATGGCCGCGCAGTTGATGGAGACGAACGGGCCCGACGCGCGTCGGCTGGCACGATGGACGTGCCGGGCGATCACTTCCTTGCCGGTGCCGGTCTCGCCGATGATCAGCACGGGAGCGTCGGACTGGGCGACGCGGTCGACGACGGCGACCACGCGCCTGAGCTCCGGCGAGCGCGCGATGAGTTCCGGCGCGGGTTCGTCGAGGGCGGCGACGATCTCGCGGAGCAGCGCCTCCGCCGCCGGCAGGCTGACCACGTCGCGGATGCCGATCTCCACGAGCCAGTCGGCGTCGATGCCGCGCCCGGCGCGCGCGAAGCCGTAGACGGGCGTCGCGCCGGCCGCCGCGCGCACGCACTCCGCCAGCTCGCGCCCGGCCCCGAGATCCACGAAGACCGCGCGGAATGGCTCGCCGGCGTCGAGCCGCGCGAGGAACTGGCTCGACCCGTCGCAGGAGACGGGCGCCGCGCCGACGCGCTTGAGGATGAGCGCGAGGTTGTCGAGGTCGAAGCGCGTCGCGCCGATCAGGCAGACAGGCGGCCGATTTGTCGCCATGCCTCAGCCGTCTTCGATCTTGAGGACCTCGGTCATCGACACGCTCAGCCGGTCCCCCTGGACCACGAGTTCGCCCTTGGCGACGCGGCGGTTGTTGACCCAGATCTCGATCGGCTCGCCGACCTTGGCGTCGAGTTCGATGACGGCGCCGCGTCCCAGCTTCAGGAGATCGTTGACCGAGAGCATGGCCTTGCCGAGCACGGCCATGACCTGGACCGGTATCCTGAAGACCGAGGATTCCGGGGGCATCGGCACGACGGTGCCTGCCGGCGCGCCCGCCGCGAGCGCCGAGCCGATCGTCGGTTCCCCGAAGTCCGGGAGGGTGGGCGAGGGTTCCTTGTCGTCGCTCATCTCACTTGACCTCCGTCGCGCCGCGCAGCGCCACCAGCAGCCGGTCGTAGTCGACCACGATCGCCCCGCCGGAAGGTGCCTCGAGGGAGGAACGCAGCTCCCCCGCGCCGCCGCGCGCCACGACCTCCACGCCCTGCGCCTCGAGGAGGGCGGACAGGCCGCCGCCATCGCCCTGGAGGATCTCGAGCGTCCGCGGCGACAGCACGAGCCTGCCGCCGGTCCGGGTGCCTGCGCGCAGCGCCTCGAGGACATGGCTCCTGAACAGGGCCTCGATCGCGTCGCGCGCACCCGGCGCGGCCAGCCGCTCGGCGAGCGCGACGATCACGCGCTCGCTCTCCCGCGCATGCTCGTCGAGGCGTTCGCGATAGGCATCGCGAAGCCGCGAGAAGGCCTCCTGCATGTCGGCAAGCGCGGCCGCGAGGCGCGCCGCGGCGGCCTCCCCGGCCTCGCGCGCGCCCTGCGCGACGCCTTCCCGGAACCCGGCCGCGCGTCCCTCCTCCCGCGCCGCGCGTTCCCGCGCCGCGGACTGAGCGACGGGATCGTCGCCCGGCACTGGCGGGAGCGCCGATGGGCGCGGCAGGGCAGGCATCGCCGCCCTTGGAAACAGGGGCTCGAAAACACCCTGCTGAACGGCCACGAGGCCGGAACCAGCGCTCGCCATGCACCTTCCCCGAAATTCGCGGGTACTTTGGTTGCAACGGCGCGCGGCCGGCGCAGGGATTGGTCCGATTCAGGGCGTTCGCGGCAGGTCAGCCACCCTTGTTCGCCGCCTGCACGAACTGCTCGATCGAACTGCGGACGGATGAAAGCCGCCCGAGCGTGCTTTCCATCTTCTGGAAGCGCGCCATGAGCGCCTCGCGCTGCCTGTCGAGGCGCTCGCGCAGGGCGTCGATCCGCGCCTGTCGCTTCGCGTTGAGGTCGTCGACCTCGGAGATCGCCTGCGCGACGCGCCCGGTCTCGGCGCGCGCGTACTGGTCGGCGAGGAAGAAGAACTGGGTGCCGAGCCCCGTGCGCACGGAGAAGCCCGACTTGTCGCCGTCGGTCGTCGCGCCGGTGTAGATGAAGGTCAGGCCCTCGATCGACCCGCTCGCGGCGGTATACGCGCTGCCGGAGCGGGACAGCGCGATCGTGCCGCCGCCGGAGACCGCGAGCGACCCGACGCCCCCGGAGAAGCTCAGCGTGTAGC
>Ga0255216_1000474_pt1 | contig 9863 bp, 8 predicted proteins | sample Miss_Atlam_RepA__FD_189934 | JGI IMG/M metagenome (GOLD analysis project Ga0255216, IMG submission 189934) | Freshwater microbial communities from Mississippi River, Louisiana, United States - Miss_Atlam_RepA_8d | ecosystem: Environmental > Aquatic > Freshwater > River | place: USA: Louisiana... | reverse complement strand
CAGGGGCGCCTCGGGACGATACGCCCCGGCGCCATCGCGGACCTGCTGGTGGTGGACGGGAACCCGCTTGCCGACCTCTCGCTGCTCTGCCACCAGGGCCGCCACCTCGACGCGATCATGAAGGCCGGCGCCTTCCACCGGAACCGTCTGGCCTGAGGGGCGCCCCGGGCGGGGCGTTCCGGACTCGACTCGGGCCTGCCGGGCTGGCACATAACCCCCGCCGGCGGCCCCGCGCAGGGGCGTCCCGGCGCATGGCAGGCGCGCCGGCCGGCGCTCGCGGATCGGGCGCAATTCCGCCCCATTCCCGCGCCCCACTGGCGTTCGTCGCGGCGTCCCCGCCCCGGCGTTCCCCGCCGCCATGCGGCTCGCATGCGTTTCAGGAGTTGCGATGTTCGGGCGACTGCTAGGCCTCTTTTCCGCCGACATGGCCATCGACCTCGGCACGGCGAACACCCTGGTCTACGTCAAGGGCCGGGGCATCGTGCTGAACGAGCCCTCGGTGGTCGCGATCGCCGAGGTGAAGGGCCGCAAGCAGGTCCTCGCCGTCGGCGACGAGGCCAAGCTCATGCTCGGCCGCACGCCCGGCAACATCACCGCCATCCGTCCCCTCCGCGACGGCGTCATCGCCGACTTCGAGGTGGCGGAGGAGATGATCAAGCACTTCATCCGCAAGGTGCACAACCGCCGCACCTTCGCCTCGCCCCAGGTCATCGTCTGCGTGCCGTCCGGCTCGACCGCGGTCGAGCGCCGCGCGATCCAGGAATCCGCCGAGGCCGCGGGCGCGCGCCGCGTCTTCCTGATCGAGGAGCCGATGGCCGCCGCGATCGGCGCAGGCCTGCCCGTCACCGAGCCGACCGGGTCGATGGTCGTCGACATCGGCGGCGGCACGACCGAGGTCGCGGTGCTGTCGCTCGGCGGCATCGTGTACTCGCGGTCGGTGCGCGTCGGCGGCGACAAGATGGACGAGGCCATCATCGGCTACATCCGCCGCAACCATAACCTCCTCGTCGGCGAGTCCTCGGCCGAGCGCATCAAGAAGGAGATCGGCTCCGCCGCCGCGCCCGAGGATGGCGACGGCAGGCTGATGGAGATCAAGGGGCGCGACCTTATGAACGGCGTGCCGAAGGAACTGCTCATCTACGAGCGGCAGATCGCGGAGAGCCTCGCGGAGCCGGTCTCGAACATCGTCGAGGCGGTCAAGGTCGCGCTCGAGCACACGGCCCCCGAGCTGTCGGCGGACATCGTCGACAAGGGCATCGTGCTGACCGGCGGCGGCGCGCTGCTGTCGAACCTCGACATCGTCCTGCGCAACGCCACCGGCCTGCCGGTCTCGGTCGCCGACGATCCGCTGACCTGCGTGGCGCTCGGCACCGGGCGCTGCCTTGAGGAGATGAAGACGCTGCGCAACGTCCTCATCTCGATGTACTGAGGAGCGCGCGGACGCGACGATTCGCGGACGCTGCGCGAAGCGGGCTGGCGGGCCCGCGACCTGACCGACGCGAGGCGAGCACGTGGCTTTCAGGCGACAGGGAAGCGTGATGCGACTGGCCGCCCCGTTCCGCGGGCTGGCCCAGCGAAACGCCGCGCTCGGCCTCGTCCTGCTCTGCGCCGTGCTGATCGTCGTCGGCCGCGCCGAGCCGCGGCTGCTCGAGCGCCTGCGCACCCTCGTCCTCGACGTCGCCGGCCCCGTCGCCGACGCCGTCTCGCAGCCCGTCGTCGCCAGCCAGCGCGTCGCCGACCGCATCGCGGAGCTGCTCTCGCTCCATTCCGAGAACGCGATCCTGCGCGAGGAGAACGCCCGGCTCGCCCAGTGGCAGGTGGTCGCGCGCTCGCTCGACGCGGAGAACCGCGAGCTGCGCCGGCTCCTCCAGGTGCCCGGCGACCCGCCGCTCGGCTTCGTGACCGGCCGCGTGGTCGCCAATTCCGGCGGCTCCTTCGTGCACTCCGTCCTCGTCCTCGCCGGCTCGGGCGACGGCGCCGCCAAGGGCCACGTGGCGGTCGCCGCCGAGGGCCTCGTCGGCCGCGTCACGGAGATCGGCGAGCGCGCCGCGCGCGTGCTGCTGCTCACCGACATGAACTCGAACGTCCCCGTCGTGCTCGAGCGCGGCCGCGAGCGCGCCATCGCGGCCGGCGACAATTCCGGACGCCTGCGCCTGCTCTTCCTCGCGCCGGCCGCGCAGCCGCAGATCGGCGACCGCATCGTCACCTCCGGCCATGGCGGCGTCTTCCCGCCGGGCATCCCGGTCGGCGCGGTGGTCGGCTTCCGCGACGGCGTCGCGCTCGTCCAGCCCTTCGTCGAGGCGGCGCGGCTCGAATACGTGCGCCTCGTCGACTACGGCCTCGGCGGCATCCTCCCGCAGCCCGCGCCGCCGCCGGCGCGGTCGCGCGGCAGATGAGGGCGCCGCTCCTCCAGCGCGTCGACACCTGGCTGAGACAGGCCCTGCCGGGCCTGCTCACCCTCCTTCTCGTCCTGCTATCCGTCGCGCCGCTGCGCCTGCCCGACTACGCGGCGGTGACGCCGGGGCTGGTGCTGATCTCGGTCTTCTACTGGACGGTCCACCGCCCGGACCTCTTCCGGCCATGGCATGCCTGCATCCTCGGCCTTCTGGACGACGTGCTGTCCGGGAGCGCGCTGGGCGTGAACGCTATGGTGCTCGTCCTCGTGCACTGGAGCGTCGTCGCGCAGCACCGGTTCTTCGTCGGCAAGGGCTTCGCGCTGGTCTGGAGCGTCTTCGGCGTCGTGGCGCCGCTCGCGATCGCGCTCACCGCGATGCTGTCGCTGCTGGCCGCGCGCGTCGCGCCCGATCCGGCCATCGTGCTGGTGCAGGCGCTCCTCACCATCGCGCTCTACCCGCCGGTGGCCTGGCTGCTGGGTCGCGCGCAGCGCCTCTTCCTGGCGGGGCTCTGAACCCATGGCCCGCGAGCAGGGACGCGCGAGGACCTTCACGCGCCGGTCGCTCCTCCTGCTGGGCGGCCAGCTCGGCCTGTTCGGCCTGCTGGCGGGGCGGCTCTACTGGCTGCAGGTCGTGGAGAGCGAGAAGTACCAGACGCTCTCCGACACGAACCGCATCAGCCTGAGGCTGGTGCCGCCGGTGCGCGGCCGCATCCTCGACCGCGAGGGCGAGCCGCTGGCCGTCAACCGGCCCAACTACCGCATCGTCGTGGTCCCCGAGCTGACCGGCAATGTCGGCGCGACGCTCGACGCGCTCGCGACCCTGCTGCCGGTCGGCGACGCGGACCGGCGCCGGATCATGCGCGACGTGGCGCGCAAGCGACGCTTCCTGCCGATCGTCGTGAAGGAGAACCTGTCCTGGGAGGATGTCGGCCGCGTCGCGGTCAACACGCAGGACCTGCCCGGCGTGCAGTTCGACGTCGGCTTCGCGCGCGAATACCCGCGCGGCATGGATTTCGCCCATGTCGTCGGATACGTCGCGCCGCCCGCAGAGGCGGACCTGACCGGCGACCCGCTGCTCGAGCTCCCCGACTTCCGGATCGGCCGCAACGGCATCGAGCGCGTCTACGACCTCGCCATGCGCGGTCGCGGCGGCACCAGCCAGCTGGAGGTCAACGCGGTCGGCAGGCCGATCCGCGAGCTCGACCGCGTCGAGGGGGATCCCGGCCAGGACGTGGCGCTGACGATCGACGCGGGGCTGCAGCGCTTCTGCATGCAGCGCCTCTCGCAGGAGGAGAGCGCCGCCGCCGTGGTCATGGAGGTCGACACAGGCGAGGTCCTCGCCGCGGCCTCGTGGCCGAGCTTCGATCCGAACGAATTCTCGACCGGGATCCCGGCGGGGCTTTGGCGCGAGCTGCTCGCCGACACCCGAGGGCCGCTGACGAACAAGGTCGTGTCGGGCCAGTACGCGCCCGGCTCCACGTACAAGATGGCGGTGGCGCTGGCGGGGCTCGAGGCCGGCGCGATCGCGCCGGACCATCGCATCCACTGCCCCGGGCACATGGACCTCGGCGACAACCGCTTCCATTGCTGGCGCCGCGGCGGGCATGGCGCCGTCGACATGGTCGAGGCCATCCAGCAATCCTGCGACGTCTATTTCTACGAGCTCGCGCGCCGCGTGGGCATCGACCGCATCGCCGCGATGTCGCGGCGGCTCGGCCTTGGCCAGGCGCTGGGCATCGACCTTCCCGGCGAGCGCGCGGGGCTGATGCCGACGCGCGCGTGGAAGGAGGCGATCCATGGCAAGCCGTGGGCGCAGGGCGACACGCTCGTCGCCGGGATCGGCCAGGGCTTCGTGCTCGCCACGCCCCTGCAGCTGGCCGTCATGACGGCCCGGATGGCGAATGGTGGCCGCGCCGTCGAGCCGCATTTCGCGCGCCAGCGGATCGAGGGTGGCTCGCTCCTCGACCGCGTTGAGGAGGAGGCGCCCTCGCTCGGCATCCCGCAGAGGCACCTCGCCGTCGTCCTGAAGGCGATGTCGAGCGTGGTCAACGACCCGCGCGGCACCGCCTTCCGTGCGCGCATCGACGAGCCCGAGCTCGCCATGGGCGGCAAGACCGGGACCTCGCAGGTGCGCCGGATCACCGCCCAGGAGCGCGCCACCGGCATGCGCCGCCCCCACGAGGTGCCCTGGAACGAGCGCGACCACGCGCTCTTCGTCGGCTACGCGCCGGTGCGCGACCCGCGCTATGCCTGCGCCGTGATCGTCGAGCATGGAGGCGGCGGGTCGGCCGTCGCCGCGCCCATCGCGCGCGACATCCTGCTCGAGGCGCAGAGGCGCGACAGCGCCGGCCGGGCCGCGCGCCGCGCGCGCGCCACCGGCCCGGCGCCGACCTGAGGGAGGGAACGCATGGGCCTGCGCGCGCTGTTCTCCGGCCGGGCCGACGAACCGGGCCTCCTCGACAAGCTCCTCGCGGTCAACTGGGGCCTCGTGCTGCTGATCGCGCTCGTCTCGTGCATCGGGTTCGCCATGCAGTACTCGGCGGCGGGCGGCAGCATGGAGCCCTGGGCGGGGCGGCAGGTCATGCGCTTCGGCGCCGGGCTGGTCCTGATGCTGGTCGCGGCGATGGTGCACCTGCGCTGGTGGCACGCGCTCGCCTATCCGGTCTACGCGGCGGGCCTCCTGCTGCTGGTCGCCGTCGAGGTGGTCGGGCGCATCGGCATGGGCGCGCAGCGCTGGATCAACCTCGGCTTCTTCCAGTTCCAGCCCACCGAACTGATGAAGCTCGGCCTCGTGCTCGTCCTCGCGCGCTACTTCCACGCCCTGACGCAGGACGAGGTGCGCAAGCCGCTCCGGCTCGCCTGGCCGGTGCTCCTCGGCGTGGTGCCGGCCGTGCTCGTCGCCAAGCAGCCGGATCTCGGCTCCGCGCTGCTGCTGCTGATCCTGACCGCGGCGCTGCTCTTCCTCGCCGGCGTGAGGCTGTGGAAGTTCGCGGCCGTCGCCGCGGTCGTGCTGGCCGCCCTGCCGCTGGCATGGTCGCGGCTGCGCGACTACCAGAAGCAGCGCGTCCTGGTCTTCCTCGATCCCGAGAACGACCCCCTGGGATCGGGCTACCACATCATCCAGTCGAAGATCGCGCTGGGGTCGGGCGGGGTCTGGGGCAAGGGCTTCATGCAGGGGACCCAGTCCTACCTGCAGTTCCTGCCCGAGAAGCAGACCGACTTCATCTTCACGATGTACGCCGAGGAATTCGGCCTCGTCGGCGGGATCGTGCTCCTGGCGCTCTATGCCGCGATCCTGGTCTACGGGACGATGATCGCCCTGGTCGCGCGCAGCCAGTTCGGCCGCCTTCTCGCCTCGGGCATCATGGTGGCCTTCTGGGTCTACGCCTTCATCAACATGGCGATGGTGACCGGCATGATCCCGGTCGTGGGCGAGCCGCTGCCCTTCGTGTCCTATGGCGGCAGCGCGCTGATGTCGCTGCTGGTCAGCTTCGGCCTGGTCATCAACGTCTATGTCCACCGCAACGCCCAGATCGGGCGGAGCGGGGACGATGGCGCGCCCTGAACTGGGCCGGGCGGGCCGGGCCGCGCCCCGCGGCTGTGGAAAAGCCGAAACCCCTGTCGACAAGCCCCGGGCGGCTTGGTATATCGCCGCCCCGATCGCGGAATCGCGTGGGCGCTTAGCTCAGTTGGTAGAGCAGCTGACTCTTAATCAGCGGGTCATAGGTTCGAGCCCTATAGCGCCCACCATTCCGGCGACGGATATCCCGAAGACCACGGACGAAAGCGACCCCCGGCCCGTCGGGCCGGGGGCGCCTTCTACCTTTGCTCAGTTCGCGGCCGCCACCAGCGCGGCCCAGCGCGCGAGGAAGGCGGTGCGCTGGGCGGCCGCGTCCTCCTCGTTTGTCGCGAAGACCTTGACCTTCGACATCTCCGGCAACTGCACGTACTTGCCGACCTCGATGTCCGAGCGGGTTGGGCGGCGGAACGCCGTCTCCAGCAGCGCGGTCTGAAGCTCCTTGGACGCGAAGAGGTCGCACAGGCGCCTCGCGGCGGCCGCGTTCGGCGCGCCCTTCACCAGCGAGTAGAACTCGGTGGTCGTGAAGGTGCCGTCCTCCGGGTAGACCAGCGAGATCTCCTTCTGGCCGCCCGCCACGTAGGTATAGGCGTTCGACTCGAAGGTCAGGCCGACCGGGAACTCGCCCTGGCCGACGCTGCGGAAGACGGTCGGGGCCGAGGCGGTCACGCGGATGTTCTGCGCGAGCGCCTTCAGGCCGTCGGCGCCGAGCATCCTCTCGACGCCCCAGAGGATCGTGTAGGCGGTCGAGCTGTTCGCGGGGTCGGCGATGATGAGCTTGCCCTTGAAGCGCGGGTGCAGGATGTCGGCGTAGGTCCTCGGCGCGGGCAGGCCGCCGAGCTGCTTCGTGTTCACCATCAGCACGCAGATATGCTGGTTGGCGGGCGCCCAGAGGTCCTGCGGATGGTGCAGCGCCGCGGGCATCGCCGACAGGCCCGCCGGCTTGTAGGGCTCGAAGAGCTGCTTGAACTGGCCCAGCGTGTTCGCGCTCGACGTCCAGAACACGTCGGCCTGCGGGCGCGCGGCCTCCGCCTCCATGCGGCGCAGGAGCTGGCCGCTGCCGCCGGTGACCGTGCTGATCTTCGTCCCCGCCATCGCCTTGGCGGCGACGTCCATCACCACCTCCACCGCCTGCGCGGGGTTCGAGGTGTAGAGCACCGCCTGGCCCGCGCCCTGCGCAAGCGCGCGCGGGGCGGCGGCGATGGCGCCGATCGCGGCGAGCGCGGCGCGTCGTGTCGTCCTGGTCGTCATGGTCATGTCCTCCCTGTAGTGCTGGATGGGGCCGCGTGGCGCGGGATGCGTCACGCGCGCGACGAGAAGAGGTCGATCCTGAACACCCGCGTCGCGACGACGATGGGAACCAGGATGACGGCGACGAGGACGAGGCCATAGGCCGAGGCCTGCGCCATCAGCCCCCCCTCGATGAGCTTGAAGACCTGGATGGGGATCGTCTCGCGCCCGCCGGAGTAGACGATGATCGAGGCGGAGAGCTCCGCGACCGTGGTCGTCCAGGTCAGCACCGCGGCCGCGGCGAGCGCCGGCACCATGAGCGGCAGCACGACCTTGAGGAAGGTGCGGCCCGGCGGCACGCCCAGGCTGATCGACGCCTCCTCGATCGAGCGCGGGATGTTGTAGAGCGTCGACGAGGCGCTGCGCAGCCCGAAGGGCAGGCGGCGCACGACATAGGCGAGCACGATGATCGCGGCCGTCCCCGTGAGCGGCAGCCAGCCGACGTTGAAGGCATGGATGAGGCCGATGCCGAGCGCGGTCCCGGACAGGGCGAGCGGCAGGGCGGTGACGTAGTCGATGAGCGGCGTGACCGGGTTGCGCCGCCGCACCACGAGGTAGCCGATGATCGCGCTGAGCAGGATGGCGATCGCGGTCGCCGCGCCGGCATAGGTGAGCGTGTTCCAGAGCGGCTCGGGCGAGCGCGAGAGCACGCGCTCGAGGTTCGCCGTCGTCCACTGGCCCCAGCGCATCACCGGGCCGCGCGAGAGGGTGAAGGCACCCGCCACCACCGATGCGATCGGCAGCAGCGAGATGGCGACCACGATGCCGGCCGCCGAGGCGAGGGCGAGGGCGCCGAGCCCGCCAAGCCGCGTCGGCGCCGCGCCGCGCCCCTGCACGACCTCGAAGCGCCCGCGCGAGACGATCCAGCGCTGGATGAAGAGCATGGACATCACGATCGAGATCGAGACGCTCGCCAGCGTGCTCTGCAGCAAGGGGTTCGAGGAGGTCTCGGAGACCGCGGCCTGGTAGGTCTTCACCGACAGCAGGTCGATGCCGCCGCCGAGGATCATCGAGAGCGCGAAGTTCCCGACCACGAGCGTGAAGACCAGCAGCGCCGAGGCGAGGATGGCGGGCAGGACGACCGGCACCATGACCTGCATCCGCGCGCGCAGCGGCGAGGCGCCGAGGCTGCGCGCCGCCTCCTCGAGCTGCGCGTCGAAGCCGCGGATGGCGGCGAGCGTCCCGATATAGGCGTAGGTGTAGTAGATGAAGCTCATGGAGGTGACGAGGCCGAACCAGCCGTAGAAGCTCGGCAGTTCCAGCCCGGCCTCGAGCAGCCAGCGGCGCAGCAGGCCGTTGTTGCCGAGCATCATCAGCCAGGTCTGGGCGACGATGACCTCCGGCGTCACGAGCGTCACCAGCGGCAGGATCGAGACCACCGACTTGCCTGGATAGTCGTGGCGCGCGGTGAGGTAGGCGAGCGGCACGCCGATGGCGAGCGACACGGCCGTGACCGCGCCGCCGAGCAGCAGCGTGTTCGCGATCGCGCGCTGGTAGCGGATGTCCGATGCGATGATCGACCAGCCCGAGCCGCCTCCCGCCGGACCGCCGAGGCTCGCGAGGAAGATCCTCGCCACGGGATAGACGAGGAACACGCAGAGCAGCGCCAGCACGGCGAGCGAGATCCAGAACCAGACCGAGCGGAGTTCCTGGCGCATCCGCCGGCCTCAGGGCGCGATGGCGAGGCTGCGCGCGGGATCGAGCAGCAGCATGACCGCGTCGCCGATGGCGAAGCGGTCGTGCCCCTCGCCCGAGCGGTCGACGGACAGGCGCAGCCCGCCCGCGAGCTCGACGGCGTAGCTCGTGCGGCTGCCGAGGTACTGGCGACGCGCGATGCATCCCGCGAGGCCGTCTCCACCGCCGGCCGGCGCGAGCGAGATGTCCTCGGGGCGCAGCACCAGGCGCACGGCCCCGGCCGGGAGCGCGCGCGGGCAGCGCGCCGCGACGCGGCCGCCCTGCACCTGCGCGGTCGCGAGGGCGCCTGCCTCGCAGGCGCTGGCGATCGTGGCGTCGACGATGTTGGCGGCGCCGATGAAGTCGGCGACATAGGCGCTGCAGGGCGTGCGGTAGATCTCCGCCGGCGTCCCGACCTGCTCGAAGCGGCCCGCGTTCATGACCGCGATGCGGTCGGACATCGCGAGCGCCTCCTCCTGGTCGTGGGTGACGAACAGCGTCGTGATCCCGGCCTCGCGCTGCAGTTCGCCGATCGTCTCGCGCACCTGGTGGCGAAGCTTGGTGTCGAGATTCGAGAGCGGCTCGTCCATCAGCAGGACGTCGGGGCGGATGACGAGCGCGCGGACGAGCGCCACGCGCTGGCGCTGCCCGCCGGAGAGCGCGGCAGGCACGCGGTCGGCGAGGGCACCGAGGCCGACGCGTTCGAGCGCCTCGCCGACCCGCGCGCGGACCTCCGCCTCGGCGACGTTCCGCGCGCGCAGGCCATAGGCGACGTTGTCGAACACGGTCTTGTCGGGGAAGAGCGCGTAGTCCTGGAACACCATGCCGATGTTGCGCCGGTGCGCGGGCAGCCGCGCGACGTCGCGCTCGCCGAACAGGATCCTGCCGGCGGCGACCGGCACGAAGCCGGCGATCGCGCGCAGCAGG
>Ga0255216_1000465_pt1 | contig 9952 bp, 10 predicted proteins | sample Miss_Atlam_RepA__FD_189934 | JGI IMG/M metagenome (GOLD analysis project Ga0255216, IMG submission 189934) | Freshwater microbial communities from Mississippi River, Louisiana, United States - Miss_Atlam_RepA_8d | ecosystem: Environmental > Aquatic > Freshwater > River | place: USA: Louisiana... | reverse complement strand
TCCTTATCAAAGTCTTCCGATCGGGGCTTATATAAGCCCACTAACAGGCAGTATGTCTTTGTTTTCTATGCTTCTAATGCTTGTCTCGATTCAGCTTGGTCGGGAGCGATTGTTTCCTGCATCGGTATGGACTTTGTTGCTCATGCTTAGTGTGGCACTAGGGCTCGATATGTTTGCGGCTTTGCCTTTTCGCTTATTGCAATGGGGCTATCTTGCCGATCCGTCCAGAACGGGGCAGATTGCTGCAGCGCTTGTTATAGGTTTACTGATACTGCTTATTGCCATTAAACGACCTATAGTGGCTGCTTTCAGTTTACTGCCTGCCTTGTGTTGGCGACTCGGCTTGTCACCGAGTCCAAATCTTTGGGAATGTTATGTCGATCTGCCCCTAGCTTTTGCGGCCAGCATCGGACTCATTGGTCATTTAAAATCCTCGGTTGGCCAAAGCCATGGCTGAGCTTCTTTCGACGCCTTGGGTACAGGCTCTTATTTTGGGCCTGGTTGAGGGCTTAACCGAGTTTTTGCCGATTTCATCGACCGGTCACTTGATTTTGGTGGGCAGCCTCATCGGCTTTCATGGCGATAAGGCCAAGCTCTTTGATGTGGCGATTCAAACCGGGGCGATGTTTGCGGTCATCTGGTACTACCGAGCACGACTTTTGCTTGCTCTAAAGGGCTCCATCGGGGCAAGTTTTTTTGGCATGCCCTGCGAGGACAGCGAGCGAGCGCAATCCTGGCGATTGGTTCTCAATGTATTCACTGCTTTTTTGCCCGCGGTGGTGCTCGGATTGCTCTTTGGAAGCGTGATCAAACGTTATCTTTTTCATCCGATTCCTGTGGCGCTTGCCTTTGTGCTTGGAGGAATCATTATCCTTTGGGCAGAAGCTCGAGCGGCAAGTGATAAGCATCCAATTAGAGTGAGTCACATTGATCGCATGAGTGGGCTTGATGCCTTAAAAGTCGGATTGATGCAATGTTTCGCACTGATTCCAGGCACAAGTCGCTCAGGTGCAACAATTATTGGAGGTATGTTTTTAGGTCTCTCCCGAACAACAGCAACCGAGTTTTCATTTTTTCTTGCCATTCCAACCTTAATCGGTGCTGGTGCTTACGATATTTATAAATATCGCGCGCTTTTAACATGGGATGATTTGCCCATGTTTGCCATTGGATTATTGGCCGCCTTTGGATCAGCGCTGGCTGTTGTTCACTGGCTAATTCAATTCGTCGCCAAACATAGTTTTGTTGCCTTTGCCTGGTACCGTATTGTATTTGGTGTTCTAGTACTTGTTACATCGTACAGCGGCCTGGTTACTTGGCGGTAGATTATTCGGTCAACGCGGGTGGCTTTTTGTGAATCCATGCAGACTGAGCAAGCTCGTAGGCATGCGCGGCTCTCAGTACATCAAAGTCAGCTCGTGGCCGCCCAATGATTTGTATACCCATCGGCAGATGCTCGGGGCCTCCCCAACCTGCAGGCACGCTGATGCTGGGACATCCCGACAAGGTGGCATAGATCACGACTTCCATCCATCGGTGATAGCTGTCCATCGTCCGCGAACCGATGCTCGATGGCCAGGGTGTGTGTACATCGAAAGGAAAGCATTGCGCCGTCGGAAGAATTAAGAAATCATAGTGGTCAAATAATTGGAGCCAAGCTTGATAAAAAGCCGATCGCTCGACGCTCGCCTGCATTAAATCGACCGCAGAAAGTTTTAGTGCCTCCTCAGCCTCCCAGCGAGCCTCTGCCTTGAGCAAATCGCGTTTGCTCGGATCGTTTAGAAAAGGCAGCACCTCCATCGAAACGATCGCATGGCGCAACTTAAGCCATGCGTCCCAGGCCCTTGCTGGGTCAAAGTTGAACTTCGCTGCGTCTACTTGGACACCCATGCTAGTGTATGCTTTGAGCCCGTCCTCACAACACCTGAGCACGCCGTCTTGCATAGGCAGATGAGCATTTAAGTCGCCAAGCCAGCCCATTCGCTTTGAGCGCATCCACTCAATCGCTTCCTCACCCGCTTGTTGTGCCTGCGTGGCCTGATCGATTAATGGCCGAAAGGTCTGATCGAGTGATAGTGGCGATCGCGCATCGTAGCCTGATTGCGTGGCTAATAAGCGCGCGACATCAACAACATGTCGGCCCATCGGTCCTTCCGTACCGAGTTGTGCAACAAAGCTCTCCGGAGCCGGCCATTTTGGCACCCTGCCTTGGGATGGGCGCATGCCAAACACATGATTCCAAGCCGCAGGGTTTCGCAGTGACCCACCCATATCGCTGCCATCGGCCACAGGCAGGATGCGAAGCGCCAAGGCCACCGCAGCACCTCCGCTTGAACCGCCTGAGGTACGCTCGCAATGCCACGCATTGCGCGTTGCACCGAACAGTGGATTATAAGTTTGAGAACCAAGACCAAACTCGGGTGTATTGGTTTTACCGATGATGATGGCGCCTGCTCCTCTCATGCGAGATACCATCAGGGCATCTTCGACTGGCTGATTTTTTGCGTAAAGCGGTGAGCCTTTGGTGGTGAGAATGTCTTTGGTCGCAGCTAAATCCTTTATCGCTTGGGGTATGCCATGGAGCCACCCCAGTGAATGACCCTTGGCGAGTAAAGCATCATAATCTCGTGCCTGTTCAAGCAGTTGTTCAGCAGGCTTTAACGAGATCAAGGCATTGTATGTGGAATTATACCGATCTATTTGTGCAAGCGTGGCTTGCATCAATTCGAGACAGGATAGCGCTTTGCTGTGAATGGCAGCCGAAAGGCTAAGCGCCGATTGGTCTAGAAGTTCGGTCGATTGCTTGGGTTGGGCGCTTGATGGATGATTTGACGAGTTCATTATATAAGTTGTGGCGAATACATCATTGTTTCCGAAACAATAAGTCATTGACGGTGTGCCCAAGGCCAAGCCCTCTTGCCTCAAATTTGGTCATAGGCCGCCATGCGGGTCGCTCGTGATAGCCATTTGCGAGATTGGCCAAGCTTGATTCGGCGCTGAGTACCGCGAGCATGGATTGTGCGTAAGGTTCCCAATCGGTTGCACAGTGGATATAGCCTCCCGCTTTCAGCCGTGAGGCCATTAGTTTGACGAAATCGGGCTGAATTAGGCGTCGCTTGTGATGGCGTTTTTTGGGCCATGGATCAGGAAAATAGATATGAAAACCGGCCACTGAATGGGCGGCAACCATTTGGCTTAAGACTTCGACTGCATCGTGTTGGATCAGGCGAACATGCTCCAAATCATGACGTTCTATGAGTTGCAACATACTACCCACCCCAGGAGGGTGTACATCGATCCCAAGATAACGTTTAGAGTGATCTTGGCTAGCAATGGCCGCCAAGGCGTCACCCATGCCAAAGCCGATTTCGATGATTAAAGGCGCATCGTGATACTTAGTAGGCCAATAGCTTGCAAGTTTGTCTTCTTCAGGCGTCGATGCTTGGGCCGACGGAGCGATATGGTCCTTCTCGGCAGGCACTTCAAATGGGATGAGATAGCGTGGAGCAAGGGTTTCGAGCGCTTTGCTTTGACCGCTACCCATGCGGCCAGCCCTTACGACGTAACTGCGAATCGCCTTTCGCTTCAATCCGCCCAAGGGTCTTTCCCCGATCTCAGATGATGCTTGCGAAGCATTTTTAAAGTGAACCGCCTTCCATCCAATTGATCTTGCGGCGGCGATGTTCACTTCGTTATCGTCGAAAAATACATAACGCGCCTGTTTGCCTTGATCGAAGCGCTCCTTAGCGTAGTTGAAGAACGCAGTTTCTGGCTTGACGTACCCAATTTCGCTCGAAAAAATCCCGTCGGTGAAAAGACAGAAGATGTCGCGATGGCACTGCAGGTGCTCAATAAATGGTGTGGGCATGTTCGACAGAAAGAGGAGCCGATACCCTTTGTTGTGTAGATGCTGCAGCATGGCGACTGTTTCCGGCATTGGTAGGAGGCGCGGACCGATTGAATTGAGCCATTGGTGGATTTGATCGGTCAGGGTGCGGACATGGTCGGACCGCGCGTCCTGTTGCCTTGTCATGTCGGTTAAGTGGCGATCGTGTTGAGCCCTTAAAGCTGTCGGCAATTTGTCCCTCGGGTCAATCGTCTGATCCTCGTCTTCTCCTAATCCGTAATCAGCTTTACCTATTCCGGCTTCAAGTCTTATCGCAATTCTTGAAGCCAGTACATTGGTTCTTATCAGACCGCGGTCAAAGCTAATCCAGTCAGACCCAAGCCCGTAGTCTTGAAAAACTGCTTGGTGTAATAAGTCCATGGCCTCATCAACAAATCCAATATCGCGTCTCAAATCGTTCAGGAGAGCCTTAGGGTTCCAATCGAAAACAACCCCCCCAAGGTCAAAGACGAGGCTCGGTGGGCATTCGTTAGATACTATATCCATAACGGTAGGAAAGATGACAAATTTGGATAAGCAAAAGTGCTAAGGTGGTTGTGGTTCAACACTAACTGAAATCGCTGAAGCTGTACCAAGCACCCATTGAACGCTTCCGAGGTTTTTAATAAAATGAACCTGTTGAGGCTAAATGCTGTCAATAAAGTCCGCGGTTGATATAGGGTTTTAATTTATCCCATGCAGATTCCTGATCCTACTCAATTCGAAGTAAGTACCAAACTTCCGATCTTCGGATATCAATTATCTCCTCTTGCGCCTGAACTAGTTCAGGCTCGCGAAGCTGTACATGAGTTGCAACTGAGCCATCCCGAGCCACTACAGTCGAATGTAAAAGGTGAATACACGAGTCCTTGGAAGAGCCACTTACTTAATGCAAAACTTCAGCCGCTTTGTCAGCTTGTCATTGGCCTTACCGAACATGCAGCAAAGCACCACTGGAATACAGATATTCGTAAGCTGAATTTCCGCCTCGAAGTTCTCGATTGTTGGGGGGCGATCTACGGCAACAAGGGCCATACAATCGCCCACACGCATTTTCCAGCTGACTTTTCGTGCGTGGTCTATCTCGATACCGATGATGGTTGCGCGCCGCTTATCTTTGAAAATCAAATTAAGGTGAGTCCAATGTCGGGAATGATTGTCATCTTCCCAGGCATGCTGCTTCATCACGTTCCAGAGAATCAAGGTCAAAGGACCGTTGTCGCTCTAAACATGTTCAAGGTTGCCAACTTCTAAGGGGCTGCTTTCATTGAGGGCGCTCTAAATCACTATTTCTGACATCCATTTGTTGAATGCATGCTGCCCTACTAACCGCCTCTATGGTCACGGTTTTGTTCGGCGCCTTAGACTTTGCGTTGACTGACTTGGAAGCAGGTTTTTATTACTGTAAAGTCCGGGTCTTAGAAGCGGGCATGGTTCAATGGTAGAACGGCGGCTTCCCAAGCCTCAAACACGGGTTCGATTCCCGTTGCCCGCTCCAGCACCACGTAGAATGCGGCACCCTACGCTTTGTGTAATCAGAAGCCTCAGGTGCGTTTTTCACAGCGTTTTGTGTAGCAATTGCTTGTTTTGCGGCCCAGGCTCAGTTGTTCGGGATTGCTGGACCTGAGTCTGCAAGTTCGATTGATGCTATGAGGAAGTCTTCCTTAGCCTGGCCCTGCGCCATTAAGGCAGCCAGCCATCGAGGTGGTTTTCCGCGCCCGGTCCAGGTCTCATGGGTGTTAGGGTGTTTGTATTTGGGTGGCACGGGAGGCCGCGCAGCCTTCAAGGCTTTCTGTGTTTCACCCGATCGGGTCTTGCGGACTTTCCGGTTCGTTGAAGTGCTTTGAATAGAGTCATCAAGGTCGGTGATCGATACATTTAGCTTTTTCATGAGTGCTCGAACCTGCGAAACTGATTTCGATTTTCGCGCTAAATGTGAGGCCTCAAGTTTTTTGGCCTGCGCTTGCAATTTTTGAATTTGTTTTTGAATCGAATCATATGACATTCTCGGCATTTAAATCCCCAATAATCGAAAAGAAGAGAACATTGACTGGATTGAACCACATCGCTTGATTTTATGGAAAGCAGAATAAGCAAGATCGAGGGCCTTATGGCGAAGGATTTGATTAAATTAGATACCGATTAGTTGCTCGCAAATACAATCGACTTAACTGAAACGAAACACACTGAAACGAGAGTCTAAGTATATGGTTACTGTCAATGAGGTCCTTGCCTCTAAGCAATTTGGCTTGATTCATACCAATCCAGACGTGATCGTCAAAGATGCGATGAATTTGATGATTGAAAAGCATATTCACTGCCTAGTTGTTTATGAAAATGAAAAAATGTGCGGGATTATTTCGGATCGCGATTACGCCCATAAAATTGTCGCAAAAGGGCTCGATCCTGAGCAGGTAAAAGTTGGCGACATCATGACGCGTAATGTCATTACGATTAATCGCACGGCCTCCATTGCCGATTGCATGAAAATCATGTCGGAGCATCGATTTAGACACCTGCCGGTTGCTGAAGGCGAGGACATCGTAGGCATGATCTCGATGACCGACGTGATGCGGGTGATGATGGCCTCCGCTGACGAAGACCAGGAATGGCAGATGTAGTGCGATTGAGGCGCTAGCGAAACCGCAAGTGTTGGCTGGATGCAGCACAAACTTTGGCCCGACGGGGCCTTTTGTGTAGTATCGGAAGCGTGTAGGAGCCTTGAATGACACCCAATCCCTAGTGCTCTTGCCTAAAACCATACATAAATCGCATGTCTTTATCGATCAACGGAGAGTTACTCAAAGCAGCGCGACTTCGTCGCGGGCTTTCGATCGCCACATGGGCGCGAGAACTCATGGTCTCCGAAACACAGCTTCGGTCGCTTGAAGAGGGCGAGGACCGCGGCTTTTACAACGACACTCATCGTAGGCAGATTGCACAAAAATATGCTGCGGTCTTGGGTGTTGATGCCGCGGGACTGTTTGCCCACGTTCCCAAGCGTAGCGATCCGCGTCGGTCGGCCGGGGAAAGTACGAGCGGCCTAGACCTAACGACGAGTCAGGCGAGCGTGCTCAGGCAACACGACGTTTCTCTTGCACTTGCCAAGGCCCACGAGGGTACCGGTGATTTGCGACGATGGCAGGGTAAAAGAAAGAGTCGACAAGCCCGCACCGAATACATGCTTGCGGGCGGCGTTCTTGCCGCACTTGCCATTTGGTTTAGCGTTGACGCCTGGAAGCATCAACGCGCGGGACAAACGTCTAACCCCTTATCGGTGGTTGAGCAGCGTTTTGATGATCCGCCGTCGGCGCTCAATGCGCGGCCGGTTGAGCTTGCCAAAGGCGGAAGGGTTGATCTTGCGCTGGCCAAGCCCAGCGAACTTGATTATCCGCAACCCTTTGTGAGTAAGCCCACAGAGAGCCAATCGGCCGGTGCGACAAGCAGGGGCCGCGAGACGGTTAATCGCAGGGATGAGGCCACCAGTAAGCTTCATCGCAAAGACGAGGCCTCTAATAAGCGCGCCAGCGAGAAGCCGGGACTTGAGGAGCGCAGCCGATCGTCGGCCAAGGAGCTGCGATATCCCGACCGCAAGGCTTTAGCCGATGCGAGTAATTACCAAGGACTGGCCGGCAATAGCCAGGGCGCGGCTGCCAGTGGCCAGGGTCAGGTAGGAAGTAATCAAGGATCAGCTGACAATAGGCAAGGCGCAGGTAATAACGGTCAAGGCCCAGACAACAGAACTGGCCTTGTGGCTGTTGCGCCATCAAGCGGACCCGAGTCGAGGCATGTGGATCTTTGCGAAGTGTCTGACCGCATGGCAAGCGTGGTCGTGCCGGTCAGTCGGCTTAAAAATACCCCGTATGTGCATGTTGCATCGGGCGTGAGTCAGAAAGTCTGCGTGCGTAGCGCGGATGGTCGGGTTGAGCGTATGTCTTTGTCGGCTAATGAAGCGCGATCGATTTTCGGGAAGGCGCCCTTCACCGTGGTGACCGAGCAACCGTCATCGGTCGAGATTTTCTATCTGGGTGCTCGGGTGCGCCACAACGGCGAGTCACGCGTCTTGAAGATCGTCGACCCCGATCCGATGTCTTAGTGTCGGTCGAGCTATGCTGGTGGGCTATACCTATGACCCGATTTACGCCCGCCACGATATGGGTGAGGGCCATCCTGAGTGCCCCGAACGAGTCCTAGCGATTGATGCGCACTTACGATCGGTCGGTCTCCTCGAGCAATTAGCTTGTTTTGATGCTAAGCCAGCAAGCCGTGAAGATGTGCTGCGTGCACACGAGCCAACCTATGTTGATCGGGTCTTTACGCTGGCGCCTCGTGCTGGGCATACGCAGCAGCTTGATGCCGATACAGCGATGAATGAGTCGACACTGTCAGCAGCATTGACGGCGGCTGGCGCTGCGATCGCTGCGGTTGACCATGTCTTGGACGGCAGCTTTATCAGAGCTTTTTGCAATGTTCGCCCACCTGGCCATCATGCCGAATCCAATCGCGCGATGGGCTTTTGTATTTTCAATAGCATTGCGATTGCGGCACGCTATGCTTGCTCCGTGCGGGGTCTTGAACGCGTGGCTATTGTTGATTGGGATGTCCATCACGGCAATGGTACCGAAGAAATTCTTGCCGGGGATGCTCATGTATTCATGGTGCACAGCTTTCAGTCACCCCTTTACCCCTACAGCGGTATGGAAGCGCTTGGTGATAATACTTGTAATATACCTTTGGCTCCTTACTCTGATGGCGCAACGCTACGCCAACGCTGGATCAACGAAGCGATACCTGCGCTCGAAGCTTTCGACCCCGAGCTCATTTTGATCTCTGCAGGATTTGATGCGCATCGCGATGATCCGCTTGCGCAACTTAAGTGGACCGAACAAGACTATGCTTGGGCGACCGAGCAATTGCATCAGTTATCGTTGCGTTCGGCTGCCCAGGGAAGAATCGTTTCTTTATTGGAAGGCGGCTACAACCTAAAAGCGCTTGCTTTATCGGTTGAGGCACATATTCGTGGTCTGATAGCCGATCACCACTAGTTTGATTGTTGGTGATAAGAAACAACACGTTCTACTTCTTCCATCGATCCAAGAATCACCGGAACGCGTTGATGCAAAGCCTCCGGGTTTACATCTAAGATAGGCCCTATGCCCGTACTTGCTGCGCCTCCTGCCTGTTCGATTAACATGGCCATTGGATTGGCCTCATACATAAGCCTCAAGCGTCCTGGTTTGGAAGGATCACGCGCATCACGGGGATACATAAAGATACCTCCTCGGGTCATGATGCGATGAACATCGGCCACCATCGATGCAACCCAGCGCATGTTGAAGTCAGCAGCGCGCGGCCCTGATTTGCCCGCAAGTAGTTCATCGATGTAGCGCTTAACTGGTGCCTCCCAGTGGCGAGCGTTTGAGGCATTGATTGCAAATTCCCGGGTTTGTTTGGGAACCTGCATCTTGTCCTGGGTAAGCCACCAACTGCCTGTTTCACGATCCAGCGTGAAACAGGCCACACCATCGCCCACGGTAAGCACGAGCAGAGTCGATGGCCCATAAACCGCATAGCCGGCTGCGAGTTGCTGGCGACCCGATTGCAAGAAGTGGCTCGTCTTGGGCTCTGCACCAGCTTCGGGCATTTGCAAAACCGAGAAAATCGTTCCAATTGAGACATTCACATCGATGTTGGATGATCCATCAAGCGGATCGAAAAGAAGTAAATACTCACCGCGCGGATAACGATCAGGAATCGGATAGGGCTCATCCATCTCCTCTGAAGCCATTGCCGCTAAATGACCGCCCCAGGCATTGGCCTCAAGCAGAACATCGTTGGCGATCACATCTAATTTCTTTTGCGCTTCGCCTTGAACATTGGTGTTGCCCGCATCACCAAGATGTCCTGCCAGTGCGCCCTTGCCGACCGCATAGCTAATTCGCTTGCAAGCGCGTGCCACCACTTCGAGCAAGAGTCTTAACTCGCCGGTCATAGCCCTTGCGGAAGAAGGAGCAGATACGCTCGATGCGCCTGAGGCGTTTGATGAAGCCGATGCGCTTTGCCGCT
>Ga0255216_1000452_pt1 | contig 10089 bp, 12 predicted proteins | sample Miss_Atlam_RepA__FD_189934 | JGI IMG/M metagenome (GOLD analysis project Ga0255216, IMG submission 189934) | Freshwater microbial communities from Mississippi River, Louisiana, United States - Miss_Atlam_RepA_8d | ecosystem: Environmental > Aquatic > Freshwater > River | place: USA: Louisiana... | reverse complement strand
CGCCCGGAGGGCCGACGAAAAGCAGGTTGTGGCCGCCTGCCGCCGCGACCTCGAGCGCGCGCCTGGCCCCCTCCTGGCCCTTCACGTCCGCGAGGTCGGGGAGATCGACGCCGCGCGCGGGCGCGAGCGGCGCCGGCGCGCTGAGACGCTGCACGCCCCTGAAGTGGTTCACCACGGAGACGAGGCTCGGCGCCGCGACGATCTCCGCCGCGCCCGACCACGCGGCCTCGGGACCGCTCTCCGCCGGGCAGACGATGCCGCGGCCGGATTGCGCGGCGGCGACCGCCGCGGGCAGCACGCCCGGCACCGCGCGCAGGCGGCCATCGAGGGCGAGCTCGCCCATCGCCGCGAAGCCCGCGAGGAGGCCGGGATCGAGGACCCCGCTCGCCATCATCAGCGCCAGCGCGATCGGCAGGTCGTAGTGGCTGCCCTCCTTGTGGAGGTCGGCGGGCGAGAGGTTGACGGTGATGCGGCGCGCGGGAAGCGCGAGGCCGATCGCCGCCAGCGCGGCGCGCACGCGCTCGCGGCTCTCCGCGATGGTCTTGTCGGGCAGTCCGACCAGCAGGAAGGCGGGCAGCCCGCCGCCGAGATGGACCTGCACGTCGACATCGACGATGTCGATGCCGGCGAAGGCGACCGTCGTCGCGCGCGCATGCATGGGCGAGCCTCCGTCCCGGGGAGGCGCGATCGTGCCGCGAGCCCGCGAGGACGGGGCGCGCGCTTAGGAAGCAGCGGTGGTGTAGTCCGGAAGCAGGGGGCGGAGGCTCAGCCGCGCATCGCCTTCGCCATCTCGTAGAGGCGGCGGCGCAGGCGCACGTCGTTGATGCCGTAGTAGGCGCGCACGAGCTCCAGGGTCTCGCGGCGCAGCAGCCTGCGGTCGGGATCGCTGGCGTCCTTCTCGCCGGCGAGGACCTCGGGCGTCGCGCTCGCCGCCGCGGCCTCCTCGCTCAGTTCCTCGAAGAACCACGCCACCGGGACGCCGAGGGCGCGGCTGGCCTGGTAGAGGCGCGAGGCGGAGATGCGATTGGCGCCGCGCTCGTATTTCTGGACCTGCTGGAAGGTGATGTTCAGCGCCGCGGCGAGTTGCTCCTGGCTCATGCCGATCAGCGTGCGGCGCAGGCGCAGGCGCAGCCCGACATGGGTGTCGACGGGATCGGGCTTGCCGTCGGGAAGCTTGCCGCGACGGCGCGGCAAGCTGCTGGCGCTGTTCATGCTGTGCCTTTCGAAGCTCCGGCCACCGCGAGCGGATGGCCAACCCGGGGCGGTGCCAGCCCCTGAACGCGCACGGACATTAACGTAGTAGTCCTAACGACGGAAATGGATAAGTGGGGCCGGGCCCGGCCGTATAGTCGCGGCCCGACCGATTCGCGCAAGGCCGCCACGTGAGACCGAGACCACCCGCCAGCCTCTCCAGGGCGGCAGCCATCCTTGCCGGCTGCCTGCTCGCCGGCTGCGCGGCGGAGCACGTGCCGCCACCGCCGGCCGAGCGCGCCGCCGGGCCGAGCTGCACCGCCGAGTTGCGCGCGGCCGGCGCCGTCTTCGAGGCGCTGCCCGACCGCGAGGGACCCGGCGAGTGCCGCCTCGTCGACGCGGTGCGGCTGCAGCGCGGCAGGATCGCCCTCGACCAGCCCGTGCAGCTGGGCTGCGCCACCGCCACGCATCTCCTGCGGCTCGAGGCAGAGGTGCTGCAGCCCGCCGCGCAGCGGCATTTCCGCCAGGACGTCGTGCGCATCCGCCATTTCGGCGGCTATGCCTGCCGGGCGCGCAACGGCGACGCGCGCGGCAGGCTCTCGGAGCATGCGCTGGGCCGCGCCATCGACATCGCGGGCTTCGACCTCGCCGACGGCACGCAGGTCACGGTCTCGCGCCACTGGGACGAGCGCGGCCCGCGCGGCGCCTTCCTGCGCGACGTGGCGCGCGGGGCCTGCAGCGTCTTCCACCTCGTGCTGACGCCGCGCTCCGACACGCTGCATCGAACGCATTTCCACCTCGATGTCGGGCGGTGGCGACGCTGCGACGCGTGAGCGCGCATCGCCGCGACGCGCCTCAGCGGCGCGCGCGCCCCTCGCCGACGCGACGCTCGATCGCGTCCCAGATGCGCCCCGCGAGGTCGACGCCGTCGTAGCGGCCGATCTCCTGGATCCCGGTCGGCGAGGTGACGTTGATCTCGGTCAGGTAGTCGCCGATCACGTCGATGCCGACGAAGACGAGGCCCTTCTCCCGCAGCACCGGGCCGAGGCGCTCGCAGATCTCGTGCTCGCGGCGCGTGAGCCCGGTCTTCACGGCCCGGCCGCCGACATGGAGGTTGGCGCGCGCCTCGCCCTCGGCCGGGACGCGCAGCAGGCCGCCGCCCACCTCGCCATCGACGAGGATGATGCGCTTGTCGCCGGCGCGCACCTCGGGAAGGTAGCGCTGCACGATCAGCGGCTCGCGCGAGCGCTGGGTGAACATCTCCACCAGCGCGTTGAGGTTCTCGTCGTCGGGCCGGACATGGAAGACGCCCGCGCCGCCATTGCCGAAGAGGGGCTTGACGATGATGTCCCGATGCTCCCGCCGGAAGGCCGCGATCTCCGCGGGATCCGACGTGATCAGCGTCGGCGGCATCAGGTCGGGGAAATGCGTGACGAAGAGCTTCTCGGGCGCGTTGCGCACCTCGGCGGGGTCGTTGACCACGAGCGTGCGCGGATGCACGTGCTCGAGCAGGTGCGTCGCGGTGATGTAGGCCATGTCGAAGGGCGGGTCCTGGCGCATCAGCACGACGTCCACCTGCGCGAGGTCGATCGCCTCCGCGGGGCCGAGCGTGGCGTGGTTGCCGCGCTCGCGCCGCACCTGGAGCGGCCGCGCGCGCGCCACGAGCCGCCCCTCGCGGAAGGAGAGATGCTGCACGAGGTAGTGCCAGAGGACATGGCCGCGGCGCTGCGCGGCCTCGGCGAGGGCGAAGGTCGAGTCCGCGTCGATGTTGACCCCCTCGATGGGGTCCATCTGGATCGCGACGGTGAGCTTCATCTGGACCGGCCTCGGCTGCTGGCGGAAAGGACCGCGCCCGCCGCGCGGCCGGCTCAGTTGAGGCGGCCGGCGAGGCGGGCGCGCTCGGCGGCGATACGTTGGCGCGCGGCGGGGGCCTCGGCAAGCGCCATGGCGCTGTCGAGGCAGTCGAGCGCCGCGCGATACGCACCGAGCTCGGCGTTGAGCCCGCTCGCCTCCATCCACAGCTCGGTCGAGCGCGGCGCGACGACGAGCATGCGGCCGGTCGCGTCGAGCGCGCCCTGCGCGTCGCCCACCTCGCGCAGGCGCAGGCGGATGTTGTTCTGCAGGCGCAGCAGGACGGAGCGGTCGTCCACCGCGGCGAGGTCCTCCGCGCGCGGCCGCGCGCCGGGGCCGCGCACGCGCGCCACCAGCGCGTCGAGGTCGCGCGCGTCGAGCGTCGCGCCGCCGGCGAAGGGATCGACGATCCAGCTCGCGCCGCCGACCTCGAGCCGCAGGAGGAAATGGGCCGGCATGTTGACGCCCGTGCAGCGCCAGCCGCGCGCGCGCGCCGCGTGCATCCAGAGGATGGAGAGCGCGACGGGAAGGCCGCGGCGCCGGTCGATCACGCGCGCGAGGTCGGCATTGGCGAGGTCGTCGTAGCTGTCGCGGTCGCCGCGATAGCCGCGGTCGCCGGCCAGCACGGCGGCGAGCAGTGCGGGCGGCGTGCCATCGACCTGCGCGCGCATGTCCGCGGCCATCCCGTCGAGATGGTCGAGATAGGGCGCGAGGTCCAGCGCCGCGCCACCGCGCGCCAGGCGGTCGAGCGCGGCGCAGGCGAGCGCCGCGCGGGCGATGTCGATCTCCGGGCCGGGCGCCGCGACCAGGTCGCGCAGGAGCGTGGCGGGATCCGGCAACGCGCCCATGCGATCAGGATGCCGGCGCGCGGAAACGCCGCGGATCGTCCTTGAGCAGGACGTGGTTCACGACCTTCTTCACGGAGGAGATGTTGCGGGCCAGCTGGAGCACGCGGTTGAGCTCCGTCTGGTCCTGCGCGACGCCGATCAGGAACACGGTCCCGTTGTAGGACTCGACCGAGTAGTTCGGCGAGGTGATGCCCTTCTCGAGCAGCATCCTTGCCTCGAGCTCGCGCACGATCTTGCTGTCGGTCCAGTAGGTGCGCAGCCCGCCGCTGTTGCCGACCTCGACCTCGTTCAGCACCTCGCGCACGCCCGACGCCTTCCAGGCGAGCTGCACCGCGCGCGCCCTGATGTCCGCGTTCGCAACCTCGCCCGACACGAGGACGCGGCCTTCCTGGACCTGCAGGTTGAGGTCGCGCATCAGGACCTGGCCATGCTCGTCCTTGAACCAGAGGTCGTTGATCTCCGAGCGGATGCCGAGATCGGCGGCCGCGCCCTTGATGCCGCGGTCCTGGAGGGCCGTGGACCCGACGGCCGCGCCGCCGATCACCGCGGTCTCGATGCAGCCGGCAAGGGCGAGGGCGGCGATCGCCGGAACGAGGCTGGGGAGGAGGCCTGCGTGGCGCATGGAATTCCTTTCCTTCCGAACGACCGATGCTGGGGGTCGGGAGATGGCGACATCATGGCGATGCGGCCGGGTGGCGCAAGCTCCGCGCTTCGCCGCGCACGCGCACATGGTCGACGAGCCGGCGCACCCCGCCGACCTGCCGGATCAGCACCCCGACCCGCACGCGCTCGTCGCGGCTGCGTGCCGTGCCGATCAGGTGCACGGTGCCGAACACCGACTGCACCGAGTAGTTGATCGACTCGACGTCGCGCGCCAGCAGCAGGCGCAGGTCGATCTCCTTCTCGATCTGGGTGTCGGAAAGGAAGCGCGCGGCGTCGCGCGTGCGCCCGACCTCGACCGCGTCGATCACCTCGCGCACGCCGGGGACGCCGCGCGCGAGGGCAATCGCGGTGTCGCGCTGGGCGCGGCCGGGGACGGCGCCGCCCACCACGACGCGTCCCTCCCAGACCTGCAGGCCGAGGCGGGTATGCATCGCGAGGTCGTGGGCGAGCCAGCGGCGGTTGATCTCCAGCCGGATGCCGAGGTCGCTGGCGGCGCTGTCGACGCCGCGCTCCTGCATGGCCACGACACCGCCGGTGGCGGCCGCGCCGGCGACGACGCCGCAGCCCGCGAGGAAGGCCAGCGGGAGGAGCATCAGCCCAGCGAGGGCGATGGCCGGCGTCGCGCGGCGGGCGCGCCACGCCGGAGGCGGCGCGCCGGCGGACATCGGCGGGGATCTAAGCCCTCATGGCGAGTCGCGCCAAGCGTCGACCACGTGGCGGGGCCACGGCCATGCGCCGAAGACCATCGCGTCGAAGCGCGCCTCCAGGCCCGCCAGCCCGGGCCGGGCGGCGAGGAAGCCCGCGGCCGCGCGCGCGATGCGCGCGCGCTGGCGCGCACGCAGCGCCTGCGCGGCGAGGTCTCGGTCGCCGCGCGCCTTGACCTCGACGAAGACGATCAGCCGGCCGCGGCGCGCGACGATGTCGATCTCGCCCTGCGGCGCGCGATGGCCGCGCGCGAGGATCGCGAAGCCCTTGAGCCGGAGGACGAGGGCGGCGACCCGCTCGGCCCGCGCGCCGCGCCGGCGCGCGGCCTCGCCGCGACCGGAGCGGCTCACGCCTCCGGGCCGCGCCGCGTCGCCAGGGCGCGGGCATAGACCTCGCGCCGCCTCGTGCCCGTGGCGCCGGCCACCGCCTCCACCGCATCGCGCAGGCTGAGCCCGCCATCGAGGGCCTCGGCGAGGCGGCGGTCGATCTCGTCCTCGTCGGCGACCGGGGCCGCCGCCGCCACCGGCGGGCCGACGACCAGGACGACCTCGCCGCGCGGGTCGGGCCCGGCGGCGTAGTGCGCCGCGAGTTCGGCGAGCGTGCCGGCGCGCACCTCCTCGAACATCTTGGTGATCTCGCGTGCCAGGACGGCGTCGCGCGCGCCACCCAGCAGCTCGGCGAGGTCGGCGAGGCATTCGGCGACACGCTGCGGCGCCTCGAGCAGGAGGAGCGTCGCCTCGATCGCGGCGAGCCCGGATATCGCGGCGCGGCGCGGGCCGCGGCGCGACGGCAGGAACCCGGCGAAGAGGAAGCGGTCGCTGGGCAGGCCCGAGAGCGCGAGCGCCGCGAGCGGCGCGGACGGGCCGGGCACGACCGTGACCCGCAATCCTGCCGCCCGCGCGGCGCGCACGAGGCGGAAGCCGGGGTCGGCGATCACCGGCATGCCGGCGTCGCTGACCAGGGCGACGGCCTCCCCGCCGGCGATCGCGGCGACGAGGCGTCCGCAGGCCTCCTCGTCGCTGTGGTCGTCGTGGCGCTCGAGGCGCGGGGCGGCGATGCCCAGCGCGGAGAGCAGCCGGCGGGCCACGCGCGTGTCCTCGGCCGCGATCCGGTCGACCGCGCGCAAGGTCGCGATCGCGCGCGCGGAGACGTCGCCGAGGTTCCCGATCGGCGTCGCCACGAGGTAGAGCCCGGCTGGCAATTTACTCCCGCCACCTGCGTCGATAGTCTCGCCGCCCCGCGGGGTTTCCGGCGGCGATGCAGCGTTGGACGGCATGACCATGACCCAATCTTCCAGAGGATGGCGGACGCGCCGCCCCTTCGCCGCGCTCGTCGCGGCCGCAGCGCTGGCGCTGCTCGGCGCCTGCGCGTCGACGGTACCGGCCGACACGGCGCCGCCTCAAGCGGGCGCGGGAGGCAGGCCGGCGGGTGCGGCGGTCGTACCACCGCCGCCGCCGGGAAACATCCCCCCGGCGCCGCCACCCGGCAGCGGCACCGCGGCCGAGGAGACGCGCGCGATCGCCCCCGGAGAGGCGAAGATCGCGGCGCTGCTGCCGCTCAGCGGGCCGAATGGCGGGCTTGGAACGAGCATCCTCGACGCGGTGCAGCTCGCCCTTGGCGACTCGCGCAGCGGCGTGCCGGTGGAACTCGTCGCCCGCGACACCGGCGGCACGCCCGATGGCGCGCGCGAGGCCGCGCGCAGCGCCATCGCGGCAGGCGCGAACCTCATCGTGGGACCGTTGCTCGGCGGAGAGGTCGCGGCGGTCGCGGAGGTCGCGCGCCCGGCGGGCGTGCCGGTCCTCAGCCTCACCAACAACGCCAGCTCCGCGGTGCCGGGCGCGCACGTGCTCGGCATGCTGCCCCAGAACCAGGTCGAGCGGCTGGTCGGCTTCGCGTCGACGAAGGGCGCGCGGCGCTTCGCGCTCGTCGCCCCGGACGACATCTACGGCCAGATCGTGGAGGACGCCCTCCGCGCCTCGGTGCGCGCGGCCGGCGGCACCGTCGCCGCGGTCCAGCGCCATGGCGCGGACATGAACGCGATCTCCGCCGCGGTGAAGAAGGTGGCCGACGGCGTCGACCGGATCGACGCCGTGCTCGTCGCGGGCAACGGCGACAACCTGATCATCTCCGCAAGCTTCGTGCCCTACTACGACATCAGCGCGAAGGAGAAGCTGGTGCTGATCGCCACGGTCTTCTGGGACGACCAGCGGCTGCGCAGGGAGGCCTCGCTCCACGGCGCGCACATCGCCGCGCCGCTCAACGCGCGCCGCGAGGAGTTCCTCAAGCGCTACCGCGACGCCTTCAAGCGCGAGGCCCCGCTCCTGGCCTCGCTCGGCTACGACGCCGCGGCGCTCGCGGTGGCCGCCATCCGCGAGGGCAGCGAGACGGGCATGCTCGCCATCCTCAACAGCGCCTCGGGATTCGAGGGCTATGACGGCGTCTTCCGGCTGGAGCCCGATGGCACCAACAGGCGGCTGCTGCCGGTCCTGCAGTTCGACCGCGCCGGGCCGAAGGTCGTCGAGGACGCGCCGCCAGGCTTCGAGCGCCCCGCCAACTGACGCCCGCGCGGGGTTTTACCCGCCTGCCGGGACATGATAGGTCCGAACCGGTGCAATCCGCCGCCTCGCCGCGGCGCTTGCGGGAACCGGAACGGGAGGAAAGGCGTGATCAACGAATTCAAGTCCTTCATCGCGCGCGGCAACGTGCTCGACCTCGCGGTTGGCTTCATCATGGGCGCCGCCTTCACCGCGGTCGTCGACTCGCTCGTGAAGGACATCATCATGGCGCTGCTGGGGCCGATCCTCGGCGGCATCGACTTCTCCAGCTGGTTCCTGCAGCTGACCGGCCGCGACAAGATCGCCCCGACGCTGAAGGCGGCGCAGGACGCGGGCGTGGTGACGCTCAACTTCGGCCTCTTCCTCAACGCGGTGATCAAGTTCGTGCTGATCGCCTGGGCGGTCTTCCTGATCGTCAAGGCCGCGAACAAGATCATGCCGAAGCCCGAGCCCGCGCCGAAGGGCCCGCCCGCCGACGTCGTCCTGCTGGGCGAGATCCGCGACATCCTGAAGTCGAAGTGACCCAAGCCTTCGGCACGCCTTCCCTGGCCTGCACGGCGGCGCTCGGGCTGCTGCTGTTCGGGCTGGGGTTCGCGGTGTCGAGGGCGCGCTTCGCGCGTCGTCGTGGCTCCGGCCACGACGACGACCCGCGCGACCTGCTCCACAAGCTGGTGCGCGCGCATGCCAACACGGCCGAGTTCGCGCCCTTCCTCGCCGTGCTCTTCCTCGCCCATGGCGCGCGTGGCCATGCCGCGTGGGTGGCCTGGGCGATGGCCGGCGCGACGGCCTGCCGCTACCTGATCGTCGTCGGGCTCGTGGCCTGGCCGAGCCTCGACAGGGCCAATCCCGCGCGCTTCGTCGGCGCGCTCGGCACCTACGTGCTGGGCTTCGCGCTCAGCATCGCGCTGCTCCTGCCGGCCTGAGCCGGCGGCTCAGCGCGCGACCTCCGCCAGCACGGCGTCGAGCACCTGCAGCCCCGCGCGCGTCGCGGCGATCCCGCCGCGCGCCGTGCGGGCGACGAAGCCGCCCTCGATCGCGCGCGCGAGCCCGCGCGGGTCGAGCGCGTCCTCGAGCACGACGCCCGTGCAGCGCGCGAAGCGCGCCGGATCGATCCCCTCGGCGAGGCGGAGCCCCATCACCAGCGCCTCGCGCGCCGCGTCGGACGGCGCGACGACGACGTCCTCCGCAAGCCCGTCGCCCTGCCGCGCCACGCGCGCCATCCAGCTCTCCGGCGCCCTCTCGCCGCGCGTCGCGCGGCGCGCGCCATCCACGGTCAGGCGCCCATGCGCGCCGGGACCCAGGCCCAGGTAGTCCTCGTAGCGCCAGTAGCCGAGATTGTGCCGGGAGCCGCCGCCGGGCCGCGCGTGGTTGGACACCTCGTAGGCCGGCAGGCCATGCGCCGAGAGGATCTCCTGCGTCTCCTCGTACATCGCGCCCGCGACCTCCGGGTCGAGCGGCACGATGTCGCCGCGCTGGCGCAGCTGCTCGAAGCGCGTGCCGGGCTCGAAGGTCAGCTGGTAGAGCGACAGGTGGTCGCCCGCGAGCGCCAGCGCCTCGGCCAGTTCCGCGCGCCAAGCCGCCGGGTCCTGGCCTGGCCGCGCGTAGATCAGGTCGAAGCTGTGGCGCGCGAAGGTCGAGGCCGCCGCGGCGATCGCGCGCCTCGCCTCGTCCGCGCCATGGGCGCGGCCCAGCATGGCGAGCGCCGCGTCGTCCAGCGACTGCACGCCGATCGACACGCGCCCGATGCCCGCCGCGCGCAGGTCGCGGAAGCGCGCCACCTCGGCGGAGGCGGGATTGGCCTCGAGCGTCACCTCGACGTCGGGGGACAGGGTCCAGGTCGCCGCGATGCGGTCGAGCACGGCGCCCACCGTCGCGGGCGCCATCAGCGAGGGCGTGCCGCCGCCGAAGAAGATGCTCGTGACCTCGCGCCCCCGCGCGCGGCCCGCCTGCCCGGCGAGGTCGGCCAGCAGCGCCTCGCGCCATCCCCGCTCGTCGACCGACGCGCGGACATGGCTGTTGAAGTCGCAATAGGGGCACTTGGCGACGCAGAACGGCCAGTGGACATAGATCCCGAAGGCCGGGGCGTCCGCGTTCATGCGCCGCCGCTCATGCGAGGCAGGCGGAGACCAGCTTCGCGAAGGCGACGGCGCGATGGCTCATCGCATGCTTTGCCTGCGGGTCCATCTCGCCGTAGGTCAGCGACTGGCCGTCATGCAGGAACATCGGGTCGTAGCCGAAGCCGCGCGTGCCGCGGGGCGGCCAGACCAGCCGGCCAT
>Ga0255216_1000451_pt1 | contig 10109 bp, 7 predicted proteins | sample Miss_Atlam_RepA__FD_189934 | JGI IMG/M metagenome (GOLD analysis project Ga0255216, IMG submission 189934) | Freshwater microbial communities from Mississippi River, Louisiana, United States - Miss_Atlam_RepA_8d | ecosystem: Environmental > Aquatic > Freshwater > River | place: USA: Louisiana... | reverse complement strand
GGACGGCTCCCAACTCGGACCGCCACCGGCCCCGCCACCGCCACCGGCCCGTGACCCGATGCCCCTCGGACCGATGCCGCCCACCGACTCCGTGGCCCGGATGACGCTCGATGAAGCCCGGATCGACATCGGTGGTGGTCTCCGTTCGCGACGGTTGGCCGTATCCCCGAAGGTCGCGCCCTGGACCGGAGGGGATTCGCCGCAACCCACGCGCATCGAACTGGCGGTCGATCCCTGGGGCGACGTGGTCACCGCCCGAATCCTGGCCACCTCGGGTTCACGACCGGCCGACCTTGCGGCCCTCGAGGCCGTACGTGGGGCCCGCTTCCAACCGCTTCCCGGAGCCGGCAGAGGCGACAGCCTGCGTGCCGACCGCCTGACCTGGGGCGTCGCAAGCGTCCACCCCGTCCCCGGCGAGCCTCCACCGGTGCCGTCCCGGGGCCCCTGATCGCCATGCAACCGGAGTCCCTCATCGCCCTCTGGGTCGCCCTGCTCCTGGCGGCCCTGGGATTCTTCGCTCTGGCCGACGAATTCCGACGGCGGCGCATCGGATCGGACGTCTCCGAGGATCAGGTGTTCCGGTGCATCCGGTGCGGATCGGTCTACACCGATGATCCCGAGGTGGAACGTTCCCGATGCCCCCAATGCGGCAAGACGAACGAGGCCGTCCGGTTCTGAAGCCCGGTCCGGTTTTACCGTTCCTTCACAAATCGAGCCTGTTTTCCACACACGGGCTTGAAGCGGGCCAGGTGGACTGGACCCACGATTCGACCGACCCGAAGGAAACCATCCTCCGGTCCGGCCGGTCACCGAAACCATCCGCATCCACCCATCATGAGCCCCAAGACCCTGACCCTGCTGACCACGGCAGTGTGGACCCTGGCCCTTGCGCCCTCGGTCCTCTCCCAGAATGACGGCGATCGACCACCCGGTCCGCCGCCCGGCGGCCCCCCCGACTTCGGCGGACCTCCGCCGTTCGGTCCCGGAGGTTCCGGTGGACGGGGCGGACCTGGCGGACCTGGCGGACCCGGGGGCCCGGGTTCGGCCCCGAAGACACTGCTGGTCCCGAAGTTCGACAAGGATGGCGACCAACGCCTGAACTCCGGGGAGCGCCAGGCCGCCCGGGAATTTCTGGCCCAGGAAAAGGCCGCCGGACGGATCCGTGGACGCGGTCCGGGCGGACGCGGCGGCCCCCGCGGCGGTGGCGAGGTTCTGCAGCCCACCCCAGGGGCGAAGCTCACCCCGGCCGAGGTCCGGAATCACGCGGGCACTCCACTGTACGACGAGGGCGTCCTTCGGACCCTCTTCCTCCAGTTCGACAGTGCCGATTGGGAGAAGGAACTGGCCGACTTCAACAACACCGATGTCGAGGTGCCGGCGACCCTCACGGTCGATGGCAGGACCTTCCGCGAGGTCGGGGTCCATTTCCGGGGGGCATCGTCGTACTTCACGGTGGGCGAAGGTCGGAAACGCTCGCTCAATGTGTCGTTGGATTTCGCCCACAAGGAACAGGCCATCGACGGGAACAAGACCCTCAACCTGCTCAATTCCCACGAGGATCCTTCCTTCCTGCGCACCGTGCTCTACAGCCACATCGCGCGGGAATACCTGCCCGCTCCGAAGGCGAACCTCGTCCGGGTGGTCATCAATGGCGAGAACTGGGGCATCTACGCCAACGCCCAGCAGTTCGACAAACACTTCACGCAGGAGTCCTTCGGATCCACCCAGGGACGCCGCTGGAAGGTCTCCGGCAGCCCCAACGGCCGCGGAACGCTGGCACACCTCGGCGACGATCCGGCGCCCTACAAGAGGATCTACGACCTCAAGGGCAAGGACGACGAGAAGGCCTGGAAGGACCTGATCCAATTGACCCGCGTGTTGAACCAGACCCCGGCCGAACAGCTCGAGGCGGCGCTGGCCCCGATCCTCGACATCGACGGAGCCCTGCGCTTCCTCGCCGTGGAGAACGCCCTGATCAACAACGACGGATATTGGATCCGCACGAGCGACTACGCCCTTTACCAGGACCCGAAGGGTCGGTTCCACATCGTGCCGCACGACATGAACGAGGCCTTCAGCCGTCCCGGCGGCCCGGGCTTCGGCGGAGGAGGACGGCGGGGGCCCGGAGGGCCGGACGGTCCAGGCGGGGGCAACCGTGTCGAGGGTGTGAAACTCGATCCGCTCCACGCCGCCCGCGATGCGAACAAGCCCCTGATCTCCCGCCTGCTGGCCGTGCCGGCCCTTCGGGAACGCTATCTGAACCACGTCCGCACCATCGCGGAGAAATCCCTCGATTGGCAGAGACTGGGTCCGCTGGCCGAGCGTCTGCACGGCCTCATCGCCGCCGATGTCCGGGCCGACGGCCGCAAGCTCGATTCGACCGAGGCCTTCGAACGGAGCCTCACCCAGGACGTTGCGGGCAATGGTTTCGGCCCCGGGGGCGGCGGATCGATGGGACTGAGGAACTTCGCCGATCAGCGGCGGGCCTTTCTCCTAGGATACCGACCAGCGGCCGAATGAACCCCATCGAGCGGGGCGGTCCCTCCGGGCCGCCCCGCTCCGCTCGGCGGTTCCCGGTCGCCCGAGGATCTTGACGATGATCGTTTGGCTTTTCCGCCCGACTCCTCTCCACTCCCCTCATGAGCGAGACCGCCCGCTTCCTCCAGTCCTGCGCCTCCGACGAGGACATCGACATCGTGCGGTTGGTGGACTGCGTGATCATCGACGCGGTGCGCTCCGGGGCGAGCGACATCCACATCGAACCCTGGGAGTCGAGCATCGCCGTGCGCGTCCGCATCAGCGGCGTGCTCAACGAGCTGATCCACCTTCCCAGCGACCTGCTGCCCAAGATCACCGGCCGGCTGAAGGTCCTGGCGAACCTCGTCGGCCACGAGACCCAACTGCCCCAGGAGGGCCGGGCCAACACCTTCCCCGAGGCGGGCAACGTGGTGCTGCGCATCTCCACCTTCCCGACCATCCGGGGCGAGAAGACGGTGATCCGCATCTTCGATCCATCGAACCGCGCCTTCAACCTCGAGGCCCTGGGGCTCGAGGCCGGGGCGTTGGAGACCCTCAAGGGATTGCTGAGCCGTCCCAGCGGGCTGTTGCTCATGACCGGGCCGACAGGCTCGGGCAAGACGACGGTGATCTACGCCTCGCTCTGCCACCTCATCGAGCGGGCCGGCCCGAGCATCAGCATCGCCACGGTGGAGGATCCGGTCGAATTCACCCTGCCCCTCATCGCCCAGTCCCAGTGCAACGTGGCCCGCGAATACACCTACCCGGTGGCCCTTCGTTCGCTCATGCGGCAGGATCCGCAGGTCATCATGATCGGCGAGATCCGGGACGCCGAGACGGCCCAGATCGCAGTGCAGGCGGGCCTCACCGGGCATCTGGTCATCAGCACCATCCACTCCGGAAGCACGGCCGGGGTCTTCGCGCGCCTCATCAACATGGGCATCGAGCCCTTCCTGTTGGCCTCCTCGATCACCGGCGTCCTGGGAATGCGGCTCATCCGGCGGAACTGCCCCGTGTGCCTCGAGTCCTACCGACCCGATCCCGCCGTGCTTTCCTGCCTCCCGGAGGAGGCCCGGAACGGCGGGGATTTCCGGCGCGGGGGCGGCTGCCCGGCCTGCAACCACACCGGCTTCCAAGGCCGGGCCACCGTGGTGGAGACCCTCCGGGTGGGCGAAGGGCTCCGCGACGCGGTGCTGCAGAAGCTGCCCACCCGGCGATTGCAGGAGATCGCCCAGGCGGAGGGCATGGAGACCCTCTGGCAGGCGGGCCTGCGGCGCGCCCTGAGAGGCGAGACCACCGTCGAGGAGATCCTCCGGGTGGTCGGGCTCGAGGGCTTCTGATCGCCCTCCGGAACGCGAACGGGGCGGCCCGGAAGCAATCCCGGGCCGCCCCGATTCCAGACGCACCGACCGAAGTCGGTCGTCTTCGATCAATAGCCGTACTGCGGCACGCTGCCGTTGGCCAGGATGTAGCCCGTGCGCTCACGGTACCACTGGAAGTCCACGCGTCCCTGGGCGTCGAAGGTCTTGGTGGCGGGATAGGCGAATTTCACCCCCTGGTACTTCGAGGTCCCGCTGAGCCAGCGACGGATCTCGGCATGGCCGTCGGCGAAGGAGAAGCCGCAGGCTCCGTTGTGGTACGAGGCCGGGATGTCCTGCCACGCCGAGGCGTCGGGATTGTTGATGAAGTAGCCGTCGTTGATGGAGTCCGGGTGCTCGTCGAGGGTGAGCCAGGTCTTGGAGGGCGACGGGACCTGCGACTGTTTCAGGAACTGGATCCGGTCGCTGAAGCCCCAGTTGCGGCCTCCCTTGGTCGGATCATCGCCGATGCTGAAGCGGCCGAAGAAGGAGTTCATCGCCATGCTCCGGTTTCGGCGGGCCCAACCCTTGGCGCGCTGGGCCGGGGAGACATAGATGTCGGCCGGGCACTTGTAGACGCCGACGGCTCCCGCCGTGTACTTGCCGAGCACGCCGTTGGCCACCCAGGCGTCGTTGGTGACGCTCCGCTCGGCGGTGCCGGCACCGACGCCCCAGGTCATCACGTTGTTGACCCAGTTGTCGAAGACCCGCTGATCGATGGCCTGGATGGTCTCGCTCACCCCGTAGTTGTTGGCCACCGCGTCGTTGAAATCGGTCGAGTAGAGGTGCCAACCCAGCGTGAGCTGCTTGCCGTTGTTGACGCAGCCGATGCCCTGGGCCTTGGCCTTGGCCCGGGCCAGCGCCGGCAGGAGCATTCCGGCCAGGATGGCGATGATGGCGATGACCACCAGCAGTTCGATCAGGGTGAAGCCGCGGGGCGGCATCGGCCGGCGTCCGGGAATTTCAAGGGTTTTCATGACGGTCACCGGACAACCTACCCGAGTCGGCGTCCCTGACAAGCGCGTCCTCCGCGGAGGCCAGCCTCCCGGCCCCCCCGACCCTCCCGACCCGACGCCTCATGGATTCAGGACCCGGAAGAACTGCGCATTCGGGGCGTTGGTCATGGAATCCAGCAGGAGAAGAACCCCCTCCGGATCGGATATCTCCAGATCGACGGCCTCTTCCCAGGTCCACAGATCGGCGGAGCGCTCGAGGCGGAAGGTCTGGTCCATCTGGCCGCCGAAGAGGAACAGGCTCTCCTCCGGGGTCTTGGGGTAGTTGAGGATTTGCACGGGTGCATCGAAGGGGCCGGCCCTCGCCCGCAGGATGGCCGCACCGTTGCCGGCGACGATCCACTGGCCCTCGGCCCCGCAGACCGTGTAGAGGTTGCGGGTGGTGGCGGTGGGTGATTCCGCCCAGTTGGACAGATCCTGGGACAAGGCCACCAACCCTCCGTCGCCCACCAGACAGTACCACCCCGACTGCCACCCGACATCGTTCCACCACGTGGTCGAGGGCGTGGACCGAGGGGTCCAGACCACTCCGTCGGTGCTGGTCAGGACGGTGCCTCCGTCGCCCACCGCCACCAGGCGACCATCGAGCCACCGCACGCGCCACAGCCAGCGGGTCGTACCGGAGGCCCGGGCCGTCCAGGTCAGCCCGTTGGCGCTGGTCAGCAGGACGCCGTTCTGGCCGCACACCACGAACCCTCCCGGCCAGGCGGCCGCACCGCTGAGCACCGCCGTCGTGCCGGAAGTCCGACGCGTCCACGTCTGGGCGTCCGGGCTGGTGAGGACGACCCCGCCGGAACCGGCGACCACGAAGAGGTTGGAGTTGGCGCAGACGGCGCGCAGATCGGCGGTCACCCCGGAGGCCACCGATTCCCACGCGATGCCCAGGGTGTTCACCCGGTTGGTGACCAGCACCCGGACCACCTGGGTCCCGTTGGTCACGGTGTTGGTGCTCACCAACGGCACGTAGTCGGTGCGGCTCAGGGCCAGCGCCCCGGAGGAACCGGCCGCGACCGCCAGCGTCGGCCGCGCCCCCAGACCGTAGTAGTTCACGCCCGAGGCGTTGGCGGGGGCCAGGCCGCGGTTCCAGTTCTTGCCATCGGCGCTGTCCATGAACTGCGCCCATTCGCCGGCCGTGATCCGCAGGGTCTGGGGCTGGGTGTTGGTGGTGAAGACCGGCGTGGTTCCGCTGAAGGAGACGCCGACATTGGTCCCGGGCACGCTCAGCACCAGCGAGTCCCAGATGGAGGCGATGCCCGTCGGCTCGGTGTACGACCAGTTGAACCCGGCGAGCGTCGTGGACCGCGTCCCGGTGACGACCAGCCCGCCCCGGGTGCCGGCCACCACCTGCTGGCCATCCCAGAGGAGGCATTGGTAGGTCAGGAGGGGGGCCGGATTGGCCCGCAGCGCATTGATCTCCGACGACCACACCCAGCTCCCGAACAGGTTGACCCCGAAACGCAACTCGCCGGCGCCACCGACCAGACGCTCGTTGCCCACGGCCAGGATGGCGGTCAGGGCGTTGGTGGTGGCGATCCTGCCGGAATCCCACTGCGACAACTGCGCGGTGCGGCTGATCACGTAGTTTCCCGCATCGCCCACGGCCATCACCCCCGTGGGCACCGGGGCCACGCGGTACAGGTTGAAGCCGGTCCTGCCTGTGTTGCGGATCGTCCATGCGAGCCCGTCGGGACTGCTTGCCACGAAGGCCGCATCGCCCACCGCCACGAACAGGCCGGAGGCGTAGGTGACGCTGGTGAGGTTGTTGGTCCTGCCCACGGACGTGGCCTTCCAGTCGATGCCATCGGTGCTGACCATCACCACGCCACCATCGCCGACGGCCACCGCCCGGTCGGCCGACGCGGCCACACTCTCGAGCCACTGGGTCCGACCCGTGGAGGCGGTCTGGAACTGGGATCCGTCCGACCACAGGATGACGCCTCCCTCCCCCACCACGATCGCCCGGTCTCCGAGGTAGGCCACCCCGCGCAGGGCGGCCGCGGTTCCGGTCTTCACCCGCGACCAGTCGGGGAGCGCGCTGGCCGCCCAGAGGGAGCCACGGTCACCCACGGCGAGGTACAGGCGATTGGTCCGCCACGCGAGGTCGGCGATGGAGTTGCCGAAGGGGGCGGGATTGGACCAACGCCAGGTCAGGTTGGTGCCCTGGGCGAGGGCCGCCCCGGGGATCAGGCACAGCGCGGCGAGGATCCGGAACGCCAGAAGCCGGAAATCCATCCGACGCTCCCGGTCGACGACACGGTTCGACCGACGGCAAGACACTGGGGAACTCACGAAGGTTCTATAGGTTCCAACGGGTCGCCGTGCAATCCGGGACCGGCGGATTCCGGCGCCTCGGGTGGCAACCGCACGGCGAAGGTGGAACCGTCCGGGCCGGTGGCTTCGAGCATCACATCGCCACCCACGCTGAGGGCCAATTGCCGGGTGATGGCCAACCCCAGTCCGCTGCCCCCGGGCTTGGTGGACACGGTCGGTTCGAACAGGTGGGCGAGCACCGACGGAGGGATGCCCGCTCCGGAGTCGGTCACCCGCACCCTCAGGCCACCCTCGGGACCTTCGGACGAGGCGATCCGCACCTCGGAATGGTCCGGCGCCGCTTCGAGCGCGTTGCCGACCAGGTTCTCGACGACCAGCAGCAGGATGTTCGCCTCGCGATTGCGCAACCGACGTCCGCCGAAGGATTCGAGGGCGATCCGGACACCCCTGGCCCGGGCGGCGGGGTCCAGTCTCTGGAGCACACGCGGCAGGAGCTCACCCACCTCGATCTCGAACTCGGAGATCCCTCCGGAGTCCCTCAACACCCGGACCACGCCGTCGATGAGGGTGCGCATGCGGCGCAGGGTGGCCTGGGCCTCGGCTCGGTCGTCGGGCGGCACCGGCCGGTCGCCCAATCCCCCGACGAAGGCCTGGAGACCCGACAGGGGATTGCGCAACCCGTGGACGAGGTGCGAGGCCACCGCGCCCATCGCGCCGGTCTTGGTGGCCACCATCAGTTCGCGGTTGGTGCGGGCCAAGCCCTCGCCGCGTTCGACCAGCACCCGGTTGACGCGGGCCAGGCGGGCGAAGGCGATGGCGATGGCCACCGTCAGCGCGCCGCCCGAGAGCAGCAGGGTGAGGAAGCCCTGACGCCACAATCCGCGATCCAGGCGGGCGTACTCCTCGAGAAGACCGGAGCCCTCGACCTCCACTCCGAGGATGCCCACGAGCGACGGGGCGGTCCCGTCGGGCAGGGGGATGTGCATCCGCAGGACCGCGGGTCCGTCGGGCGGGGTGAAGAATTCCTGCAGCACCTCGCCCCAGACGAGCCGCTCCAGTCGGGCCGGATCGGGCGCGGGCACGGCCGCATCGCCGAAGATCCGCGAGGGCAGCGAACCACGGGCGTCGAACACGGTGATCCGCCGCACATGGGCCAACTGCGGCAGGGTGGCCACCTCGACGGCGGCCAGGAGCGGATCGTCCACCCCCTCGGCCCGCAGGGCGGCGAATCGGCCCTGGAAGAGCGCCGCCAAGCCGCGCGCCTCGCGGTCCGCCAGGCCCGTGCGGAGTTCGCGGCGCAACTCGAGGCGGGTTCCGAGAACGGTGGCCACGAGCACCGCAAGGGCGGCCGCCACCGCGGACAGGGTGGGTCCATGCATCCAAGAAACACGCTGGGACATCAGAATTCCCATTCCAGCCCCCCGGTCGCCGTATGCGAAGTGTAGGTGAAGAGCGCCACGTTGGAATCCTGCCGCTCCAGCAGGTACTCGGCGAACAACGTCGCATGCCGCCCCAGTTTCCGGAAGATCCGGGCATTGGTCTCGACATCCTGGGTGTGGCGGTATTTGAAGAGGTCCTCCGGTGCCGGGGAGATGAACTGCCGTTGGTAATCCCACCGGCTCCAGCGCGCCCCGAGCAGCGTGCCCCAGTGGGCACCCTCCCATCGCAGGGTGCCGGCCACTCCCCAGCGGTTGAAATCGTAGAAACCGACGGCCTGGTCCCGGTTGACCATCTGGAACAGCCGGACGGTGGAGCGGAGCTTGGGCTTGTCCATCCACTGGTGCTTCCAGGCCAGGTCGGCGTTGAGCTGCGTGAACCGCGCCACGGTGTCGGGTTCCGGGATGCCCAGCAGGTTGGACGCCGGTCGCGAATCGTAGGGCCGGTCTTCATACCGGAGGGTGGCCTCGAACGCGGAACCCTCGGCGTAGTCCCAGGCGACCACGGAGCGGGGACCGGTCTGCCAGAACCCGTCGAGCGGGGCGTTGAAGTTCTGTCGTTGCCAACTGTAACCGATCTCCCAGCGGAACCCCCGTCCGCGCGTCCAGCGCAGCGAGGGTTGGGTGGTCAGGGAATGGACCTTGGTCCGCACCGAACCCAGGCCGTCGGCGAGGGTCGAGGCATCGAAGACCTGGTTGGCGTAGAGGTACTGCCCGACGAGGCCGGGGCTCCAGCCCGAGGATCCCTGATGACGATACTCCCCATAGGCGGACAACCAGGCATCCCCCTCGACCGGCGGGTCTCCGGTGCCGGAATCGACCGTCCTCAGGTATCGACGCTCCTCCCCGCCGACGAAGAGGGTCCACCGGTGGGCGTCGACGGGCATGCGGATCAGGAAGGCCTCGAACCCATAGCCCGCGAAGGGCGTCTCCTGGGCGTTGGTGCCGGACAGGAGGGCGTTGTCGCGCCATCCGCCGGAACTCCTCAGGGTGGCGGTGGTCGTCCAGACGGGGATCTCCCACTCGCCGTCCGGGTCGCGCGGGTGCAGCGGCCCCAGCACCGGGCGGCCGCCCCGAAGGTCGAGGGCGAGTGCGGTCGCGAACATCCAGAGGACGAACCGGAACAGGCTCCCGGGCCCCGGGGGCGTCCGACGGCGGATCTGGTCTGGCAGGGCCATTTCGTGGGCGGCGATCGACAGGTCGCGTGGAGTCTGGAGGACGGAAAAAGGGCAGGCGAGCCGCAATGAGCGATCCACCTGCCCCCATTCCTGCGTCGAGACCTCTTGGCTCCGTCGGATCAACCGCGCGGACGGCCCTGACCCTTGCCGCCACCGTCGGCCGGACGGTTCTCACGGACCGACACGCCGAGGTCCTTCAGCTGGTCGCGGATCTCGGTGCGCACCTGCTGGGTGTCGGTGAGGAACTTCTCGCGGTTGGCCTTGAGCTGCTCGCGGATGGTGTTGCGCTGCTCCTCGGTGGCCGTGCTCAGCGTCTTGGCGAGATCACGCTGGGCA
>Ga0255216_1000443_pt1 | contig 10198 bp, 9 predicted proteins | sample Miss_Atlam_RepA__FD_189934 | JGI IMG/M metagenome (GOLD analysis project Ga0255216, IMG submission 189934) | Freshwater microbial communities from Mississippi River, Louisiana, United States - Miss_Atlam_RepA_8d | ecosystem: Environmental > Aquatic > Freshwater > River | place: USA: Louisiana... | reverse complement strand
CCCGCCAGCCCTGAGTTCCAAGCGCGCGTGCAGGAGATGGACAAGGGCCACGCGGCCAAAGCCAAGGAGTTCGCCGACGGCCTCTTGGCCAAGGCCGACGCATGGTTGACCCCCGAGCGCCGGGCTCAGCTCACCGAGGCGGCCGGCAACCTGGGCGACGCAGCCAACCGCGCGACCGTGGCAGGCATGCAGAAGGCCCGTGAGGGCTACGACCGCGCCAGCACGATGCTGCGCAGCGCGACCGACGACATGCGCGCCTGGGCCGAAGCGCGTCTGCCCGCTACCGACAAAAACGCCAAGCAGTCGAAAGTGATGTCCGGCCTGGGTGCGCAGATCGACGAGAGCGTGGTTTCGCGCGCCCTGAACAATCACGGCGTTGAGGTGGACCCTGAAGTGCGCACCGCGTTCAGCAGCGCTCTGGCTAACACCGTGCGTGCCATGACGATCGGCGAACGCGTCCCTGCCCGCACCGTGAGCATGCTCGACGACGCATTGGGCGAGCACTCGTCTGCCGTGATGGAGCAAGTGTTCCGCGCGACGTTCCCCGGAGCGACCCTGCAACAGCGTGATGCGTTCTACAAGGGCCTGAACAAGGTCCTCGACACGCGCGACAGCTACACTCGCGTGATCGACCGCATGACCAACGCGCTGCAGCCGGAGCAGGCCAAGTCTGTGACCACCTCCGACATGCGCGCGCTGTACCGCGCCGTGCGTGAGTGGGATGCTCGCCCCGACCGAGGCACGGCCGAAGACCGCTATCGCTCGCGCCAGATCGTCGAAGGCATGCGCGAGTACTTCGGCGAAAAGACCGATAGCGTGCTCGAGGACATCCGCAAGAGCCGCCTGAAGGAAGAGCAGCGCGTCGACACGGCCAGTGACGAAGACGGCGCCGACTTCGACGACGGCCTGACCGAGACCGAGGTGGAAGACCCGGACCCCAAAGACCCGACGCTGGCCTTCGAGCAGCAGAGCCCCGAACAGAGCAAAGCAGACCCGAGCGCACCCCTGAGTGCCGTCGGTGTCAGCCGCATGCGCTTCAAAGGCGGCAAGGGCGCTGACGACCGCCGCACCAGCCCGCGGGCGCTGCGCACGAACCCCGACAAGCCTGACAGCGACGTGTTCGACACCGTGGCCATGACCAAGGTCATGCGCACTTCGCAGCCGTATCAGGACGGCGAGGTGAGTGGCCAGCGCCGCGATGCACGCATGTTCAACGAAGCCGTGAGCCGCCTGAGTGAGAAGCTCGGACGCAGCGTGGACGTGCCGGACACGGCGGTGGTCAACGAGAAGGGCATGACCTGGGGCGATGCCAAGAAGCTGCTGAACAACGATCCGGGCCCGAGCGTCACGGACCGCAAGCTGCAGCGCCTGCGGGATCAATACCGAGACGCCAAGGCCAGCAAAAACTCCGACCGTATGAGCGCTCTCGAAGCGCGTGCGCAAGAGTTGCTCGACCAGCGCGACGCTGAGATTGCATTCGACGGATCTGACCTCGAGCCCTCGCTCGCGCAGGACTACCTCACTGCGCTCGGTAAGGACGCGGCCGACCCGCGCCAGGACAACATCACGTTGGCCGCGACCCTCAAGCCTGATGAGCTCGCACTGAAGACCGACGAAGCCGGCCAGCCGCTGACCAAGAGCGTGGCCCGTAGCCGCGACGGCATGCTGGGGCGCCTGAGCAGCAAGATCAGCCAGATGGAGAACGCCACCTACACGCGAGAAGACAAGACGTACGTCAACAAGCCCGCGCAAGCCCTGGGTGCAAAAGCACGCGAGCTGTTCGGTAAGTTTGACCAGCTCAAGCCGCTGGACCAAGCCGCGCTGCTGTCGATCGTGCAGGCCGACAAGCCCAGTGATGCAGCGGGCACGATCAACGCGCTGACTGCAAAGTACGCCGACAAGCCCGCCAAAGACCTGGGTGCTCGCGTCGACGCGATCGCCGCCAAAGAATCCTGGGACGTGCTCGACACGCCGGAGAAGGCCGTCAAGTTCATCGAAGCTGCAGTGCCACGCATGCGCGAGCTGAACAACATGGACGACATGTCTGATGTGCAGCGCAAGGCGTATGCAGGACTGCTCGGCGTGTTGGGGCGGGACGCAGACCCGCACATGCTGGTGACGGAGGCCGATGGGTTCTACGAACTGAGCAAGAAAGAGCAAGAGTCTCTGCTGGCCCGTGTCGACGCTGCCACCGCCGCCTCGGAGGTGGCGGCCAAAAGCCCAAAAGCGCAAGCCGCCCGGCTGGAGGCTCGGGCACGTTCTGGTGACGCGTCGCTGATCAAGGAAATCAACTCGATGCAGGACGCAAAGAGCCTGCAGCGTGCCCTCGACCACCTCAACTCGGCGGATGTCCGCAGCGAAGCAACGGATGCGCTGAACGCGCGCATCGGTGAGCTGGCGCAAGACCCAGACGTGGCCTACAACCTGCAGACCCCTGCAGGCAGTGCGGTGCCGCACACCACGCGCATGGATGTGCAGCGCCACATCGAGAAGGTGCTCGGCCCCAAGATCAACGTGGCCTGGAAAGTCATGGGTCACGAGGGCGAGTACACGGCGCACGACGACACGATCCGTGTGGCGGTCCACTCCATGAACCCCATGGGCACAGCCTTCCACGAGAGCTTCCACGCGTGGGTCAAGCGCCTGGGCGACCACGGCGCGCAGGACATCGCCAACACGATCATGCGCGCCGCCAGCTCGGACCACGTGATCGCCCAGCTGCGCGATCGCCTCAAGGGCGAGCCCGCTGCCCTGGCGCAGCTCAAAGATGCTGAAGAGCGCGCAGCCTACATGTACCAGTTCTGGGCGAGCGATCCGACGTTCCGCGTGGCTGCTGGCGCACGGACAGCGTTCGACAAACTCGGGCAGTTCTTCCGCAAGGTGCTTGGCATCGTGAGCAACGACGAACGCGCTCTGCACATCATCGACGCGTTCAACGCCGGTGAGTACGCGAAAGACAACTACGCGTTTGTCGACACGATGAACGCGTACGGCCGCAACGCAGCGCTCGAGAAGATCAAGGCGTTCGTCAAGCCGTTGACAGACCTCGGTGAGCGACTGGTGGGCGCAGGCAGCGAGAACCTGCGAGACACGGGCATCCCTGCTCTGCGCGATCTGGCCAACGCCATGAAGCTCAAGCAGACGATCAGCGGGGATGCTGCCGATGCTGGATTCATCCCGGAATCGCGCCGCATGCGCACTGAGTTCCTGAACCAGCTCAGTGCTGGACTCAAGGGCATGAGCCCCGAGAACATGGACGCTGCGCTGCAAGAGCTGCAAGGTGGAGCGAAGGCGACGGACGTGAAGGCCCGCACGGCGGTAAAGGTCACGCGCAAGATACTGGACGGCATGCTGCAGTACATGCAAGACGCCGGGGTGCGCATCGAATCCATCGGTGCTGGTGTCGACTACTTCCCGCGCGTCTACGACGTCAACTACATCGGCAGCAACCGCGATGCGTTCCGTGCCGTCCTGACCAAGCACGGCGTGTCCAACCCTGACCGCATCGTCTCGAACTTGATCACTGCGCAGGGCAACGAGTTCACGATCGAGTCCATGAAGCCGGGCATGCAGTTCGCAAAGGAACGCGCCCTCAAGAACATCCCAGACAGCGAGCTTGCTCCCTTCATGGTGAAGGACTACTCGCGCATCATGGCGAGCTACATCAATCAAGCTACGCGCCGAGCTGAATGGGCCCGCCGCTTCGGTGATGATGGCGCTCGAGTCACCGAGCTGTTGGCGAAGGCCAAGGAACAAGGCGCTGACGCCGGACAGCTACGACACGCGGCTGAGTTCGTACAAGGAGTCGACGGCACCCTGGGCGACGGCCTGGACCCCCGCGCCCGCAAGCTCATGGGCAACCTGATCGTGTATCAGAACATCCGCTTGCTGCCGCTGGCGATCTTCTCGTCCGTCGTCGATCCACTGGGTATTGCCGTCCGTGGCGGCACGGTGGGCGACGCTTTCGCTGCGTTCAAGCGCGGTGTCAAGGAGATCCCCAACAGCTTCCGCGACGACGCGAAGCTCACGAACGACTTGGCTGCTGATCTGGCCGAAACACTCGGTACCGTCGAGAGCGCCACGCTCAATCACGTTGTCGGCGAGATGTACACCGAGTCGATGACGAGCGACTGGGCGCGCAAGGTGAACGACAAGTTCTTCAAGTACAACATGATGGAAGGCTGGAACCGCAGCATGCGTGTGGCAGCGACGCAAGCTGCCGTCAAGTTCATCGCTCGTCATGCAGACGGTACTGCCGACGCGCACAGCAAACGATGGATCGCTGAGCTGGGCCTTGAGCCCGGCAGCGTGCCCATGCGCAACGGAGAGCTCGACGTTACAGACCCTCGCGTGAAAAGCGCCGTGCACCGCTGGGTGGACGGCGCAGTGTTGCGCCCTGACGCAGCAGACAAGCCGGTGTGGATGAACGACCCGCACTTCGCCCTCATCTCGCACCTCAAGCAGTTCGTGTACGCGTTCAACGAGACGATCCTCAAGCGCGTCGTGCATGAAGCCAAGTTCGGCAACTACGACGCGGCGCTTGCTCTCGCGAGCTACGTGCCTGTGATGATCGCAGCCGATGCAGCCAAGGGTTTGATCATGGGCGGCGGCGAAGAGCCTGAATGGAAAAAGGGCTGGACGTTCGGCGACTACTTGAGCAACGGCGTGCAACGCGCGGGCCTGTTTGGTGTCGGGCAGTTCGGCCTGGACGTGCAGGAGCGAGGGCTTGGTGCGCTGACGGGGCCGACGATCGAACAACTGAGCGACGCCGTCGGAGTGATGGGCGGGCGCGAGGCGTTCGGAAAGTTTGCGCTGGACGCGATGCCGGCGCACGCCTTGTTTGGTGCTGCGCTTGGTGGGGGTCGACCTGACCCTAAAACGACTGAGTAACTCTACCTTCCATTCTTACATTCCAATCTTCAATTTCTTCTATAGGAAGAGGAAAAGAGAAGAGCTAAGTTCTAGTAGAAGAACAAAAAGCACGGAATGGAATGGAAGTTGGAAGGCGCGAGGTCGTGCTGGCGGCAGCGGGCCGGCAGTGTGAATGAGGGACCGCATAGGGGTGTTGGTACCTGATAGGTTGCACACTGCGGGGCTCTTCGCTCAGCCTTAATAGGCTTCGGGTTTATGCGTCACGACGCAAAAAGAAAGAGCACCGCGAGGTGCTCTTTGTTCTTGGGTCAGCTCTTCAAGCGAGCTGTGACGGCGCGGAGTTCACTGATGCACCGCAGGCATCCTCCGTCTTGACCGAGTATGCACAAGCAGCGCGGACAGAGCGAGGGCCGATACTTCATGCTCAGTCCTTGATCGGCTCCAGGCCACCGCGTTTGGTCAGACCGAACTTGTCGCCAAACGTCATGATCGGCTCGTCGTTCAGCATGGCCACGACGCCCTCCTTGTCGGTCTGCACTTCGCAGATCGTGATGATGACTTCGCCCCACAACGCTTTGTTGACTGCCTCTTTGCCCAGCTTGTGAGCGGCGGCTTGCGTGGCCTCGTAGCCAACGACACCGCCATCGGTTTCAACGCGGAACACTTTCATTGCTTGGTTCTTTCTTCGAACATGTCGTGGAGACAGTGGACGGTGTACCACTTGTCATCTTCCAGTTCTAAGTCAAGGCCTTTGAAATGGATGACGACTTTACCGCGCCGGAGAGAAAATTTGAACGGTACGACTGTCTCGAGATGACGCTTTGTTGATGGGGTGGGCCATCCGGCGAACGTGAACGCAATCGCCTCAGGGTTATATCCCTTGAGGCGATTGGCCACGCGCAGCTCTTCAGGCCCGCCCAACGTGTCGACAATTTTGTTGCCGAACAAGTAGTAGCAGCTCCCGTCAGTGCTGGCGTTTCCGCGAGTAGCCCGCTCACCCTTGTACATGCAGGCCGAGACTTCAGCTGCTTGCTTGGTGCCGTGCACGGGTCTTCACCTCTTCATACTTGGCAGTCAGCGCTTCGCGCAAACCTTCGACGGACGTACCGGGGAACGTGCGCATGTAGTCGGTCAGATAGACGTTGTCTTCTGCGCCATCCCACATCTTGATGTACGTGCCTTCCTTGTAGCCGTTGGCCGCGCGGAACAGGTTCAGCACGTTCTTGCCGATGTACATGATTTCGAGTTCAGCCCAGGTGAGACCGACGCGCTGCATGACCACGTTGAAGATCGAAGGAGCCACGAAGCCGAGACCAGCCAGCCCACCGAGGATGTCAACAGACTCGTGCAGTGTCAGCCCGTTGAGGGTGAAGCGACGGCCAGCGATGTCCACGACAGACATGGCGTCGTGTTCTTCGATCGTGCGGCGAATCACTTCGGCCGCAGTACCGGAGCTGCCTTGGCAGTCGACGAGATGTTGACTCAGCATGAAGTGCCAGATGTCAACGACCTCGAGCTTGGCTTGTTCGAGATCAGGCGTCTGCGCTTTCCACCACTTCCAACCGATGTGCTCGGTCAGTTCAGCAGCTTCAACGCGAATCGCTCGCGTGAACGGGTTGTTGGCCGTGAGCCACTGCGGATTGATCTTCAGGTTCAGCGCGTCCTGCAGACCCAGCATGCGGGTCAGCGAGTCGTGAGAAGGCAGAAACGGAGAAGGCGAAGGAGTCGAGGAAGTCGTCATGAGTACCTTTCGAAATAGCGCGAAGACGATCGGCGACTTCGCGCACGATCTGCTCTTTCGCTTTGTTGCGCGGGGGCAAAGGTGCCCACGCGAGGTATCTGCCGTCATCAGACCAGCACCCGGTGACACAGATGTGGCCTTGGGTGAGCAGCAGAACTTTGGAGCCGCCCGGCGGTTTGGCGTCGCCAGCAAGCGGATACTGATATTCAGGGAAGCCATCAATGTGCGGCATACGTACCTCGTTGGATGCGCTTGGCATCACGTACTACGGCGTTGATCGTAACTTCAGGGATCTTGGGGGTACAGGCTACCGTGAGCCTGTGATCAACATCGTTGATTGTGACCGTGACGTAAACAATGCCACGATCGAACTCATGATCGACCACCACAAAGCCTGCTCTGGTCAGCGCTTTCCGTATTTCGCGTACCAGTTTGTTGACGCTCATTCTGGCGCCTCTTCGATGCTGTCGGGCAGAGCCTTGAATTCGACTTCATAGCCTGCCCTGCGCAGTGCTTCTTTCATCTCGTCGATCTGGTTAAGCACCAAGATCAGCTGCGATGTACGAGCAGACAAACGAGCTTGCAAGCGCTCAATACGCTCTTCAAGCTTTTGGATGCGGCGATTAACTGTCACACGAGCTCCAACAATCCAAGTTTCAGGCAAGTCACGAACACCCGCTGTTGCGCTGCAGAGAGCTGACAGTACTGGATTGGGCCTTCCATCTGCAGCAGTTGTTCGACGTTCGTACTATCGAGTGACCGCGTTGCAGCCCGCAGAACTGCATCTGCATCAAGCGCAGTGCGGGCGGCGACGGCAGAACGTGGCATAGGAGCCGTCCATGATTCGTAAAGCGACGGAACGCTGCGAGGCTTGAACCGATCGCGTAGATCACGCAACTCAGTAAACAGCTCGGTGTACTTGCGACACACGACCTCGAGCGAAAGCTCAGAGGCGTAGCGTGCTTTTGCCGCGCGACCGATCTGATCACGCAGCTGCGCGTTTGTGAGTGAGAACAGGTATGAGCAAAGCTGCGGCACAGAGAAAAAAGTCTGCTCAGCGGCGGCGCGATGGTACGCAGCAGTAGCTCCAGTGAAATCAGGACCGGCGAAAGAAGCGGCGGTCATGCGCAGCAGATACCCCGATTCACGATGCACGATCATGTCTGAGTGCCCGGCCCATTCCGTAGCGATGACCGGAAGCCCAAGAGACATGGCTTCAGCTGTGGCCATACCAAATGTCTCTTGGACATTGTCAGACGGCGCGATGTACACATCCGCGCTACCCCAGGCGGCTTGCCACTCTTCTTCATTGGCCCCGTTGAACAGTACAAACTCGACTCTCGGGAAGCATGCAGCGACTGCCGCCAGCTCGGCTTCATCGTCTGTCGAGCCAACGCCAGCAACAGAATACTGAACAGTCGTGTTGAGCTGTTCAGCGAGCATCTGCAGCGCGGCGAACACAGGTGCCAGATTGGCCTTGCTCCAAGCTGAAATACGGCCGGCGGTAAGCGCCGTGAACCAGTACTTCTTGTACGGCCGGACAACAGGCACACGCGTAGGTAGCGGAATAACAGGCAGCTGAACAAGGCTGCTGCCCACCAGGGATTGAACGACTTCCTTAGCGGCCGAAGACGTACACACGAGCGCGTCGTACGGTTTCAAGCACCCATAGCTTTGCAGCTCGGCGACCACATGCGGGGTCGACAAAGTGTGAGTCAAGCCGCACATGCTGTACTGCTGAAGACGATGTTTGGCTTGTTCGGTGATGAACGGGTCAGCCCTGAACACGGTGTCTATCGGTGCATCGCTAGGCAACGCAACAGCACCTAGTTCTTGCTTCAGCAGGGCGTGAACGTTCTCCGTGGCTTTCGACGCGCCGTTGAGAAAGAACCGCTCTTGCGGATAAAACCCGATCATAGGATCAGCCTTTCAGACGCGATGCGGCGCGTCGTGCGATCTCGTTTTCGATTTCGCGCAGAGTGTCGGTCAGACGACGAGCGCCGTCGTTTGTCTGGTTCAGCATGCGTGCCGCCAAATGACAGATGATGTCTTCGGGCAAACTGAAGGTACAAGACCCGGTTGATGTACACGAATGCTCGAGCAGCGTGAAGCCCGTTGTGTCTGGGGGCCTATGAGGGTCCCACATCTGCGCTCGTTCAGCAATCTTGATCATGGCATGTCAGCCGCGTGGCGCTCACCCAGATACACCGGGTGGCGAGGTTTGTCCTTCACGCCCACGGGGAAGAACTTGTACTTGACGACCTTGTTCACCCAGTCCATGCGCGCACGATCAGCTGCGGTAAAGCCGGTGCCGATTTCGAACGAGACGCCGCTGTGGATGTCGCGCACGGCCAGCGCACCCATGGTGCCCTTGCCGGTCAAACCAGCTTTGGCCTTGCTGCGTTTGGTGCGGCCCAGATTGTCGGTCTCAGCTTCGTTGCCGTTGTGCATCTCTTCGATGATGCCCAGCACGACGGCTTCGCTGTCCTCGAAGCGCTTGACCTTGAGCATGTACTGCTCGCGGGCGGTGGACCGGCCGTGCTTGTACAAGCCCATGCCACTACGCAGGATCAGACCCTCGTAGCCCAGGGCGATCTGCTTGGCTTCGTACTCGAGCAGCGCGTCTTCACTGTTGATGTGGACGTGCTCGTGGACCACGATCTTCACAGAACCTTCACCCTTGAGGCGCCGGGTCATGTTGCGGACCAGATCATCGTGCTGCCACTCGTCGACCTGCTGAGTGAGGTAGCCCAAGCGCGCGGCAAAGCGCTCGACCATGTCGTGCCAATCGAACACGTGAAACGTCACGTCAGGCGTACCGGCATGGCTCATGACTGCAGAGTTGGTCACGCGGTACACATCGTGCGCCGTTGGGTTGCCGACGATCAGCTCGCCGTCCAGCCCGTTGAATTCAGAGCGCGACAGACTTGCGTACAAATGCTTGTTCGGGATCGGCAACAGCTTGCGGCTGACGAGCTTGCCGTCGAGCACAACGGCACGGATGCCGTCGAGCTTCGGCGACGCGAACAGCGGGTACTGCAGAATCTTGAAATCAGCCGGCGAAGCCAGCATAGGTTTGAACGACATGATGCTCCTTAGCAATTCCAGTTTTGGATCACTGCTCTGAGTGCATCCAGGTGCAGCGACGACCGTGCTTGAGCCGATGCGCGCACATGCGCAATAGCGGCGGGGGCATGCTTGAAGCGGCCCGATGACAGAATGCGTGTGCCTACGCGCTTCGTCCCGTTCTCGATGACAGAGAATACGCCCCAGCCTTCGGCCAGGGCGGCTGCCTGCATGGCCGGCGTCCACTTCACAGAAGTCGCGCCTTGATCATGAGTGCTACGGCTTTTCGGCACGTGCTGTCTCCTTTTTGGGCTTGGTCTGTGACATACCGTTCAGCTTCTACGCGTGAGCTGAATCGGCTTGTGTGATCGAGCACACGTGCATGGCGGAACACCATGATGCGGTTGTGCGCCAAGACGTTTAAGCGCCAGCCTTGCTCACGAGCCGCTTCGTGGTTAGAAGGCTCCCAGCCCAAAGCACGTAAGCGGAGGTGGATGTCACTGTGTTTGATCATCGCGC
>Ga0255216_1000434_pt1 | contig 10270 bp, 8 predicted proteins | sample Miss_Atlam_RepA__FD_189934 | JGI IMG/M metagenome (GOLD analysis project Ga0255216, IMG submission 189934) | Freshwater microbial communities from Mississippi River, Louisiana, United States - Miss_Atlam_RepA_8d | ecosystem: Environmental > Aquatic > Freshwater > River | place: USA: Louisiana... | reverse complement strand
TCCATCGCCGCCGCGGCCGCGCGCAGGGCCCCCGCGCCGCCCTCGGCGCGCGCCGGCGAAGGCCGCTCGAAGGCGACGAAGCGGGTATGGCGCAGCAGGCAGTCGACCAGCCGCATGTCCGGCAGTTCGTGCAGCAGGAGCGCGACCTCCGCGGGCGAGAAGGGGACGCGGCCGCTGACCCGGGCATGGAAGGCCGCGTAGGACAGGCCCATCGCGCTGGCCACGTCCCGCATCGGGCGGCGGCGCTCGCGCACCAGCGCCCTGTGCACGATCGCGGCGAAGGCACCGCCATCCGACCGCCCGCGCCCGCCGCCGTCGCCGTCCGCCATCCCCGCCATGCCGCTCTCCGCGCCGCCATCCAAGACGTGCATCCTGGCGCCGGCGCCGCCGGGCCGGATTGACCCGCGCCGCGGCACGGTGGCGCGGCCGGTCGCCCGGCCCGGGCGCGGCGTCCTTGAGAGACTCGGCCCGGGCCTCTATGTTCCGCGCCTCGCACGCGGCGCGCGCACCCGCGCGACGCGATTCCCCCGCCTCCATGCCGACCGCCCGCCCGCAAGGGCGCGGCCCACGGGTCCATGACCGATCCTTCCCGCATCCGGAACTTCGCGATCATCGCGCATATCGACCACGGCAAGTCGACGCTGGCGGACCGCCTCATCCAGTTCTGCGGCGCGGTCGAGCAGCGCGAGTTCCGCGACCAGATGCTCGACTCGATGGACATCGAGCGCGAGCGCGGCATCACGATCAAGGCGCAGACCGTGCGCCTCGACTACCGTGCGTCGGACGGCAAGGACTACGTCCTCAACCTCATGGACACGCCTGGCCATGTCGACTTCGCCTACGAGGTGAGCCGCAGCCTCGCCGCCTGCGAGGGCTCGATCCTCGTCGTCGACGCCTCGCAGGGCGTCGAGGCGCAGACGCTGGCGAACGTCTACCAGGCCATCGACAACGGCCACGAGATCGTGCCGGTCCTCAACAAGATCGACCTGCCCGCCGCGGATGCCCCGCGGGTCAAGCAGCAGATCGAGGACGTGATCGGCATCGACGCCTCCGGCGCGGTCGAGGTCTCGGCCAAGACCGGCCTCAACATCGGCGCCGTGCTCGAGGCGCTCGTCCAGCGCCTGCCGCCGCCGCAGGGCGACGCCGCGGCGCCGCTCAAGGCGCTGCTCGTCGATTCCTGGTACGACCCGTACCTGGGCGTCGTGGTGCTCGTGCGCGTGCGCGACGGCCGCCTCGCCAAGGGCCAGAAGATCCGCATGATGGCCGCGGGCGCGACCTACGAGGTCGACCGGGTCGGCGTCTTCACGCCCAAGCCGAAGGACGTGCGCGACCTCGGCCCGGGCGAGATGGGCTTCATCACCGCGGGCATCAAGGCGGTCGCCGACGTGAAGGTCGGCGACACGATCACCGAGGAGCGCCGCCAGGCGGCGGAACCGCTTCCGGGCTTCAAGCCCTCGCTGCCGGTGGTGTTCTGCGGCCTCTTCCCGACCGACACGGCCGACTTCGAGAAGCTGCGCGAGAGCCTCGCCAAGCTGCGCCTCAACGACGCGTCCTTCGTCTACGAGCCCGAGAGCTCGGCGGCGCTGGGCTTCGGCTTCCGCTGCGGCTTCCTCGGCCTGCTCCACCTCGAGATCATCCAGGAGCGGCTCGAGCGCGAGTTCGACCTCGACCTGATCGCGACCGCGCCGTCCGTCGTCTACAAGGTCCACCTCACCAACGGCGAGGTCGTCGACGTCTACAACCCGGTCGACATGCCCGACCCGGTGCGCGTCGACCACATCGAGGAGCCCTGGATCAAGGCGACGATCTTCGTGCCCGACGAGTACCTGGGCTCGGTCCTGAAGCTCTGCGAGGACCGGCGCGGCCGGCAGGAGCAGCTGACCTATGCCGGCTCGCGCGCGATGCTGGTCTACCGGCTGCCGCTCGCCGAGGTCGTGTTCGACTTCTACGACCGGCTGAAGTCGGTCAGCCGCGGCTATGCCAGCTTCGACTACGCGGTCGACAGCTACGAGCAGGGCGACGTGGTGAAGCTCGCGATCCTGGTCAACGCCGAGCCGGTCGACGCGCTGTCGATCATGGTCCACCGCGCCGAGGCGGAGAGCCGCGGCCGCGTGCTCTGCGTGAAGCTGAAGGAGCTGATCCCGCAGCAGCTCTTCAAGATCGCCATCCAGGCCGCGATCGGCGGGCGCATCATCGCGCGCGAGACCGTCTCGGCCCTGCGCAAGGACGTGACGGCGAAGTGCTACGGCGGCGACATCACCCGCAAGCGCAAGCTCCTCGAGAAGCAGAAGGAGGGCAAGAAGCGCATGCGTCAGTTCGGCAAGGTCGACATCCCGCAGAGCGCGTTCTTCGCCGCCCTCAAGGCCCGCGAGAACTGAGGCGCCGCGCCGCCGCGACGCGCGCGGCGGCTAGGAGGGCGGCGCCCGCCACCGCCGGCACGGCCCACGCGGGCATCAGCAGCAGCGGCGCGACGACGTCCTGCCACAGCCACGACGCCACGTAGCGCTCGACCACGGCCTGCGAGAGGTTGAGCGAGAAGCGGTCGATCTCGAACCAGACCTGGCCGAGCGGCGCCGGGCCGAAGCCGCGGCCCTCGATCCACCGCACGGCGTCGCGGCCGAGCAGGACGACGGACGCGGCGACCAGCAGCCAGCCGAAGAGACGCATGCGAACCTCCCTCGCGGACGCGCGGGCGGGAGCCTATCACGCCGGCGGCGACGCCACCCTCTGCCGGAAGACCAGCGCGAGGACCGCGCCCGTGCAGGCCATGACGGTGAGCGCGGCGGACGGGCCGAGCCTGTCGGTGAGGGCACCCGCGGCGAGGATCCCGGCGGGACCCATGCCGATGCAGGTCGTCACGAGGCCGAGCACGCGCGAGCGCGCGTCGGCGGCGACGTTGGTGATGACCAGCGTCGTCTGCATCGCCCCGAAGGCCGCGGTGCCAAGCCCGCCCAGCGCCAGCAGCATCCAGGCGAGCGCGTAGAGCGGCAGGTTGGCCGCGGCGGCGAGCAGCAGCATGAACATCACCGAGCCGCCGACGAAGAGCTGGTTCGGGGCGATCGGGATGCGTCGCGTGGCGATGATCCAGGCGCCGATCAGGGCGCCGAAGGGCTCGGCGCCGGCAAGCAGCCCGACCATGCTCGGCGAGGCCGCGAAGACGCGCTCGCCCCAGGCCGGGAAGACGGTCGTGTAGGAGAAGGCGAAGACGTTCATCACGACGGTCACGACCAGGATGCTGCGCACGATCGGCGTGCGCGCGGCGAGCCGCGCCGCCTCCGCGATCGCCGAGGGCACGGCGCGCAGCTGCAGTTCCTGGACCTCCTGGCGATGGCGAAGGCGCAGGCAGGCCGCGATGGCGACGCAGTGGCCGAGCGCCGCCGCGGCGAAGGCGCCCGCGACGCCGAGCGCCTCGAAGGCGAGGCCGCCGAGGATCGGGCCGAGCATGCGCGTGACGCTGCTGGTCATGGAATCGAGCGCGATCGCGGCGGCGACGTGGGTCTCGCCCGCGGCCTCGCCGGCCATGCGCCGGCGGACCGCCATCTCGGTCGCCCAGACGAGGCCGCTGGCGAGGCTGGCGAGCGCGAGCTGCCAGACGGAAAGCAGGCCAAGCGCGCCCGAGACCGCGAGCAGCGCCGCCGTGGCCGCGTTCAGGGCCTGTCCCGCGAGCAGCAGCCGCTTGCGGTCGAGCGATTCGGCGACCACGCCGGCCAGCGCGCCCGCCACGAGCATCGGCACGGAGCGCATCATCGTGACCACCGCGACCGCGAAGGCGGAGCGCGTGACCTCGAACACGAACAGGCCGGCGACGAGGATCTCGAGCCAGCGCATCGCGTTGGTGAAGCCGCCGGCCGTCCACAGGCGCAGGAAGGCGCCGGTGCGCAGGAGCTGGCGATGTGGCGATGCCGCTTCGCGGCTATCGGGCTTGGACATTTCCTCGATCGCCACACTAGAGGCTCCGCCGCGCCGGCGCGAGGCCCGCATCCCTGCGCGCCGCGCGTTGTGCCTGCGCGTTTTGCGGATATCCTCGCCAGCCATGAGCAAGGCCTTCACGAAGGAGGATGGCGGCGGCGAGGAGGAGGACGACCTCCCGCCGGGCGCCGTCGCGCTGCCGGCGGGCGCGCGCAACTACATCACGCCCGCGGGGTTCCGCAGGCTCCAGGACGAGCACCAGCGCCTCCTGCGCGTCGAGCGGCCCGAGGTGGTGCGCAGCGTCTCCTGGGCCGCGTCGAACGGCGACCGGTCGGAGAACGGCGACTACATCTACGGCAAGCGCAGGCTGCGCGAGATCGACCGGCGCGTGCGCTTCCTGTCGAAGCGGCTGGAGAACGCGGAGGTCGTCGACCCGCTGCGCCAGGAGCGGCGCGGCCAGGTGTTCTTCGGCGCCACCGTGACCTATGCCGATCCCTCGGGCCGCGAGCGCAGGGTGAGCATCGTGGGCGCCGACGAGGTCGACGCCGATCGCGGCCGCGTCAGCTGGATCTCGCCGATCGCGCGCGCGCTGCTGCGCGCGGAGGTCGGCGACGAGGTCGCGCTGCGCACGCCGCAGGGCATGGAGACGATCGAGGTCCTCGCGATCGACTACGTCGCGATCGTCGACTGAGCCGGGTCAGCGCGGGGCGTCGCCGAGCCGCGCGCCCTCGGTGTCGGCGTCGTCGAGCATGGCGCCGGCGAGCAGGGCGCCCGAGAAGTCCGCCTTGCGCATGTTGGCGCCCCTGAAGTCGGTGCCCGCGCAGCGCGCGCGGCTCGCGATCGCGCCGGACAGGTTGGCGGGCCAGAGCCGCCCCGTGCCCGAGCCGTCGGCGCGCTTGATCTCCACCGACTTCATCCGCGCGCCCGAGAGGTCGGCGCCCGTCATGTCGCTCATCGTCAGGATCGCGCCGTCGAGGTTGGCGCCGATCAGGTGCGCGTTGCGCAGCACGGCGCGGTCGAAGTTCGCCATCACCAGCTTGGCGCCGGAGAAGTTCGCGCCGGCGAGGTCGCAGCTGGACAGGTTCGCGCCGCTGAGGTCGATGCCCGCGAAGTCGACGCCGCGCAGGTCCTTGCCCGCGAGGTTCGCCTGCGCGCCGCGCCGCCCCTGGCTCGCCGCCCAGGTGCGGTGGCCCTCGATCGCCGCGCGGATCGCGGCGGGCAGCTGGTCGATCGGCTTGGTCGTGCGCACGCCGCTCATCAGCGCGGAGGTCAGGTCGACGCCGGCAAGGTCGGCGCCCGAAAGGTCGGAGCCCTCGAAATTCGCGCCCGCCACCTTGGCGCTTCGCATGTCCACGTTCGCCATGCGCGCGTCGATCATCGCCGCGCCGGAGAGGTCGGCCTCGACCATCGCGGCGCCGGTGGCGTCCGCCCCGGACAGGTCGGCGCGCGCGGCGACGGAGCGGTTGAGCTGGGTGCCGCGCAGCTGCGCGCCGGCGAGCTTCGCGCGCGTGAGGTCCGCGCCGTCGAGCCGGGCGCCGGTGAGGTTCGCGTGGGTGAGGACCGCCTCGGCCAGCTGGGCGCGCTCGAGGTCCGCCCCGGCGAGGTCCGCCCCGGCGAGGTCGGCGCGGCCCGTCGCGCCACCGCCGCCGCCGGCACCGGCGGCGCCACCCGAGGCGCCGAGCAGCCGGCCCGAGCGCATGTCGGCGTTGCGAAGCCTGGCCTGCTGCATCTTCGCGCCGCGCAGGACGATGCCGCGCATGTCGGCGCCGACGAAGGATGCGCCCGTCAGGTCGGCGCCGGCGAAGTTCGCGGTGAAGAGGTCGGCCTGGTCGAAGATGGCGCCGCGCAGGTTCGCGTTCGAGAAATCGGCCCCGGTCAGCTTGGCGCCGGCGAGGTTCACGCCCGGCAGCGACACGCCGGAGAGGTCCTGGGTCGACAGGTCGGCGCGAGCGCCGCCGCGTCGCGTCGCGAAGAGCTCGTGGCGCGCCAGCACGAACCTGATTTCCGCCGGCGACTTGCGCGGCCCGGTCGTCTCTGCCGCGCGTGGCTGGCCAGCGGCGTTGTCACGCGACATGAAGTCCCCTGGAACCCGGCTGCAACGACATCCCCCGGAACGGCATTCCGGCATATTCGCGCGTCAACCTGCGGCTGACAACTCGTGCAGGATTCTCTCGCGCGCCTCGTCCATGAGATTGGCATTCCTAATCGTATTCTCGAGCGTGCGCAGGGCCGCCCGGTTGGCCGCAGGGGTCTCGCGCAAGGCCTCGAGCAGCAGCGTGGCGACCGCGCGCCGGCGCATCTCGCCGCGTATCTCGGTCTCGGCCAGCGCGAGGGCGCGGAAGCGCGCGGCCGGCCCGCCCTCCGGCACGACGAGGTCCCCGAAGCCGCCCGGCCTGTCGAGGCGCTGCCAGCGGCGCACCATCGCCACGACCGTCCCGCTTCCGCCGGCATAGGCACCGCAGGAATCGTCGCGCAACGCCTCGGCCACGCGCGCCAGCGCGGCGGCCTCGGCCGTCGCGTCGCCGCGCGCGAGCGCCCGCGGGCCGGCGAGCTCGCGCCGCACGCGTGCCATCAGGACGGCCCGGGTCTCCGGCGCCTCCTGCGCGGCAAGGAAGCGCGCGAGATCGGGATACCAGGGGGCGGGCCGTGGCGGCGGCGGCGGCTCGCGCCCGCGCGCCATGTCGATCGTCGCCAGGAGCGCGGCGGCGAAGTCCTGCTGCCCGCCCAGCACCTCGCGCAGCACCTCGGGCGAGGCGAGGCAGTCGGCGACGAGCTCGTCGACGCGCGCCATGGCCTCGGGGTCGGACGCCGCCCCGGCCCAGCCGAGCACAAGGGCGAGGCGCGCGAGCATCGTCGGCTCGCCCTCCAGCACGCGCGCGATGCCATGGCGCGCGACGAAGGCGCGCCCGGCCTCGTCCTCGGCGCGGTGGCGCGCGCGCTCGGCGAGCGCGTCGAGCCCGTCATGCCCGGGCACGGGATGGCGGCGGTCGGCGCGCGCCTCGGTGGCGCGCTTCCATGCCGCGGCGAGGATCCCCTCGAGCGCGCGCACGCATTCGGCATGTGGCGCGCCGGTCTCCTCCGCGCGCGCGCGCGCCGCGCGATGCAGCGCCGCGCCCATGAGCATGCCCTCGTCCTCGAGCCTGCGCGCGAAGCGGATGTTGTGGAGCAGCTCGGTCGGCGTGATGCCGAGCCGGTCGAGGAACTGGCGCAGAAGCTGTCCGATCGCGCGGCGGCTGCGCGCGCCGTAGATCCCGGCGGGCGCGTCGCACCAGGCGCCGCGCTCGTCGAGGTCGCCGACGCGCGCGGCATCCTCGCCGCGCTCCGGCCGCGCCGCCTCGAAGACGGCGTTGCCGGTCAGGAAGTGTCCGTCGACGATGCGCCCGCGCACGACGCGCACCGCCTCGCAGCCGCCGCGCGCCAGGATGTCGCGTGCGTTGGCGATGGCGTCGTCCTGGCGCTCGCGCATGCCCTCGACCGTCCAGCGCCCGGCGCGGCGGACGCCGACCTCGAAGACGAAGGCCCTTTCCGACATCGCGCGAAGCGCCGCGGCGTCCCGGCGCCTGCGCGCCGGGGATCCGTCAGCCGCGCCCGACGAAGGGCATCTTCGTCGCCATGACCGTCGCGAAGAGGAGGTTGGAGCCGGGCGGCAGGGCGGCCATGTGCACGATCGTGTCGGCGACGGACTCGACGTCCATCAGCGGCTCGATCGCGACCTCGCCATTGGCCTGCGGCACGCCCTTGGCCATGCGCGCGGCCATGTCGGTCGCGGCGTTGCCGATGTCGATCTGGCCGCAGGCGATGTCGTGCTTGCGGCAGTCGAGGGCGAGGCTCTTGGTGAGGCCGGTCACCGCGTGCTTGGTCGCGGTGTAGGGCCCGGAGTTGGGGCGCGGCGCGTGCGCGGAGATCGAGCCGTTGTTGACGATGCGGCCGCCGCGCGGGTCCTGCGCCTTCATGATCCGGATGGCCTCCTGGGCGCAGAGGAACAGGCCGGTCAGGTTGATGTCGACGACGTATTTCCACTGCTCGAGCGACATGTCCTCGATCGGGATGCCGGGCGCGTTGACGCCGGCGTTGTTGAACAGGAAGTCGAGGCGGCCGAACTCCGCCTTCACCTTCGCGAAGAGCGCCTTCACGGAGGCCTGGTCGGCGACGTCCGCCGGCACCACGAGCGCGCGCGCGCCGGTGTCCTTGCCCAGGGCCGCGGTCTCCTCCAGCGCCTCGCGGCGGCGGCCCGCCAGCGCCACGTCCCATCCCGCGCGCATCAGCGCCAGCGCCGAGTGCTTGCCGATGCCGCTGCCCGCGCCGGTGACGAGCGCGATCTTCCTGTTGGCCATGAGACTTTCCCTCCGTTCGCTGGCGCCCGCCGCGCCTTGCCGGCCGGGCATGGCGAGATTGCTGGCGCGCGCCGGAGGAGGCAAGCCGCTTGCGTCGTCGTCCCCCGGTCGGCGTCGCGTGCGCCTTGCGGCCTATGCCCGATGGGCGGCTTGAGGAACGCCGTCCTTGGCCGCGATCCTCCGCGCCTCGCAACGGGGAGGGAAGGTCGCATGCGGATCAGGGTCGCGGACGTGCCGCCGGGCATGACGGTGTTCCAGTACATTCGCGCGTGCAGCGACCACGACAGGCTGGCCGCGCGCTGCGTGCCGCGGGTGGGGCGCCGCGCGCGCCTCTCCTTCGACCTCGGGGGAACCGACCTCGTGGCGCTGCGCGCGGAGGTGGAGGCCGCGCTCGCGCGGCACGGCTTCAGGGGCTGGCGCCACGCGGGCGGCGAGAGCCGGGCCTATGGCGGGTTGTCGCTGACCTGGAACCCGCGCCACCAGGACGGGCCGGACCCCGAGGCCGCGACGCTCGGTACCCCGCGCAACCCGCGCGACGAGTTCTTCTGGAACGCGGTCGGTCGCCACGAGCAGCTGCGGGATTCCTATTTCGACAGCTACGGCTTCGTCCGGCGCACGCCATACGCGCGCGAGGGCGCGCTGGGCGCATTCCTCGACGGGTTCTCGCGCAGCCTGGTGCGCAGCCGCGTCGGCGTCATCCCCGGCGCGGCCGTCGATGCCGGCGACGAGGCCTATCTCGCGCGCGAGGGCTGGCACCGCGACGAACCGGTCTTCGAGACGCTGCGCCTCAACATACCGCTCGCGACGGACCCGAACTTCGTCTTCCAGATGGCGGGCGAGCCGCCCTACCACCTCGGCGTCGGCCGCGCCTACACCTGGGACACCAACCGCCCGCATCGCGTCTTCTGCCGCGGCGGGACCCGGGCGACACGCATCCACCTCGTGCTCGGCGTCTCGCCCTGGTTCGACCACGACCCGGTCGAGGATGCCTGGACGGCGAACGAGCATTTCGGGCGCACGCATCCCTTCGACATGGCCGCCGAGGGGCTGCTCCACCCGGCGATCCGCCTCGCGCTCCCCGCCGCGGCCTGATGCGTGGCCGCCCGGCGCCGCCCATGGCGGGGCGCGCGGGCTGATGTATGGTCCGCCCCGCAGATGTCCGCGACGAGCGAGCAGGGCGGGGTGCCACCCGCGGCGGCCGGGGCCGATCCCGCGCGCTGGCTGGTGCTGCTCGCCGTCTGGCTCGCCTATGCCTGCTTCGGCCTGACCGCGGTCGCGCTCGCGCCGCTGGTCCTGCCGATCACCCGCGACCTCGCGCTCAGCCACTCGGAAATGGGCGCGATCCTCGGGATCTGGCAGGCGGTCTACATCTTCGCGGCGGTTCCCTGCGGCGCGCTGCTCGACCGGCTGGGCGCGCGCCGGGCGATCTTCGTCGGCGCGCTCTTCATCGCGCTGTCCGGCGCGATGCGCGGCCTCGCCTTCGACTTCTGGAGCTTCTGCCTCGCCGTCGGCGTCTTCGGCATCGGCGGCCCGCTGGTCTCCGCCGGCGCGCCCAAGGTCGTCAGCCACTGGTTCAGGGGCAGCGAGCGCGGCCTCGCGATGGGCATCTACATCACCGGGCCCGCGGTCGGCGCGATCGCAGGGCTGTCGCTGACGAATTCCGTCCTCATGCCGCTGTTCGGGGAGGACTGGCGCGCCGTCCTCGCGGCCTGGAGCGGCGTGGCCTTCGCCGGCGCGCTCGCCTGGCTGGCGATCGCCTCGCTGCCCGCGATCCGCGCGAACGAGCCCGACTTGCCGCCCGCCGCCGAGCGGCCGCCGCAGCGGGAGGTCCTGCTTCTCCTCCTGCGCCTGCCGGCGGTGCGCGTGCTGCTGGCGATGAGCGTGTGCATCTTCGCCTTCAACCATGGCCTCAACAACTGGCTGCCCGAGCTGCTGCGCGCCGACGGCATGACGCCCGCGGAGGCCGGCCTCTGGGCGACGATCCCGACGCTGGTGGGCATAGCGGGCTCGCTGCTCATCCCGCGCCT
>Ga0255216_1000428_pt1 | contig 10334 bp, 7 predicted proteins | sample Miss_Atlam_RepA__FD_189934 | JGI IMG/M metagenome (GOLD analysis project Ga0255216, IMG submission 189934) | Freshwater microbial communities from Mississippi River, Louisiana, United States - Miss_Atlam_RepA_8d | ecosystem: Environmental > Aquatic > Freshwater > River | place: USA: Louisiana... | reverse complement strand
TGGCCGCCGTCGGGCGGGGTGGGGACTTGGGTGAACGGTTGGCGGCGGAAGAAGCCGGGCGCGCCGGAGTGGAACCCTTCGACGAAACCTTGGCCTTGGCCTTGATTGCGGGACGCTCCGGCTTGGCGGTCGCCGGCACGGATTTCTTGGAAGGGGCCTTGGCTGCGGGCTTCTTCTCTTTCGTCTTGGACATAGTAGCGGGGCCACGCGATGCGCGAGGCCGATCAAGCGGTTCAAGATGGGGAGGGGTGTCCCTCAAGTCAAGCGACGGGTCACAACCAGAGCGCCACCAATCGAAGGTCGGCCGGCACGGTGACCTTCGGGTTCGGATCGGGGCATTCCACCAGTTCGACCGGTGCGCCGACCCATCCGCAGGCGGCGGTGTCGTCGGTGACCACCACGCCCTGTTTGCGCGCCTCGGCCAGGGCACCGAGGATGACCGGGAGGCGGAAACATTGGGGGGTCTGGACGGTCCACAGGCGGGCCCGGTCGAGGTGCCGGGCGACCCGGTTGGCACCGTCGGACTCCTTGATCGTGTCGACCGCCCGCTGGGAGGCCACCGCGGCACCCGAGGCCCTAGCGGCCTGCAGGCAACGCGTGATGGTCTCGGCCGAGGTGCAGGGACGCGCTCCGTCCTGGATGGCCACGAGTTCCGTGCCCGGTGGCACGGCGGAAAGTCCGTTCCAAACCGAATCCTGACGCTCCGATCCTCCCGGGACCAGGCTGTGGGGCTTGCGGATCCCCAGCTGGCGGGCCATCTGCTCGAATTCGGGTTCGAGCCCGGGCCGGATCACCAGACAGACATGGTCGACCAGCGGATGGGCGTCGAAACGTCGCCAGGTGTGGGCCACCACCGGAAGCCCGGCCACCTCGAGGAACAGCTTGTCGATTCCGGGACCCATCCTGGTCCCGCGACCGGCGGCCACGATGACGGCGGTGTTCATCGGAAGGTGCCGGGATCGGTCGCGGGAGGGGTGATCCGCGATCGCCCGGGGGTCACTTCTTGTCGGCCTTCTTCTCCTCGGGCTTCTTGGCGTCCTTGGAATCGGCCTTGCCGCTGTCGGGCGGTGCGGTCGCCGCGAGGGTCCGGGCCACCGTGTCGCTCAGGTCGTTCTCGCCACCGGTGAGGGTGGTGAAGATCACCATGGGGGTGCCGTTGGCCGACAGGGCCGAGACGTCGAGCACGGTGGAATACCCGCCCGCCTTGGCCTTCTCCTCGAGGACCCCGCGGACGTCCCGGAGGATGGACTCGCGGACGCGGCCACGCTGCTCCATCAGCGTCCGCTGGCTGGTGCCCTGGAACTGCTTGATGTTGTTCTCCATCTCCAGGATGTCCTTGCGCTTCTTGTCGAGGTCCTTGCGGCGCTTGTCGGACTCTTCCTTGGAGAGGGCCGGATCATTGGCCGCCTCGATCTGCTTCCCGAATTCCTCGTTGGCCTTCTTGTAGTCGTCGTACATCGACTGGCCCATCTTCTCGAATTCGGCGAGGCGATCCTTGATCTGCTGGTCGGCCTGCTTGGTCCGCCAGAAATCGTCGAACACCTTGGTCAGGTTGATCACCCCGACCTTGCCCTGGGCGAGCGCGGAAGAGCAGGGCAGGAGGGCGGCGAGGACGGCCGTGATGACGAGTGCTTTTCGATTCATGAGTACGAGTATAGACCCAACGGGGGCAACCTTTCAAAAGTCCCGGGTCCAGCCAACGCCAAACTGGAACCGGCCGCCGCTTCCGGTGTCGGGGCCGCGGGTGATGGGCACGCCGTAGTCGAGGCGCAGGGGACCGATCGGGAGGTTGAGGCGGATGCCCACGCCCCAGTTGTCGTTGTAGAGGCCGGTGTCCCCTCGGACGAGGGGATTGCCGATGGCGTCGGTCGCGGCGGTCTCCGGGGCGAAGCTGTAGGCACCGGGGTAGACCATGCCGATGTCGTAGAACATGGCGAAGCGGAGCCTCTCGATGATCGGGATGCTGTATTCGGTGGAACTGAACCAGTACGTGCTGCCGCCGAGGGGTTCACCCGAATAGAACTCGCGGGGTCCCACGGCACGGAACCGGTAGCCTCGCAGGTTGTAGAGGCCGCCGAGGAACCATCGGTCGAACAGGGGCACCCGGGTCGAATCGCCGTAATGATCCACCACGCCGATGCGGCCGGTGAACTCGACGATGTGCCCCTCGAAGATGTCCCGGGCGACGCCGGCGTCGTCGAGCAAACGTTCGGGGCTCCAGTATTGGGCGATGCGGGCCTCAATCTTGTAGAAGTCGCTGTCCCCGCCGAAGGGGCCGCCGACCAGTTCGCCCAGCACCTCGGCGCGGTGGCCGCGCGAGGGCATCTGGAAATTGTTCCGGGTGTCGTGGGCCAGCGACGTCCCGAAACGGGACACCAGGCGGCTGCCCTCCTCGGCGAGGATGGCGCTCCCGAAGCGCTGCTGCTGGAGGCGGTAGCTGTCGGAGAAACGGATCTGGATGTTCTCCAGGGTGTAGCTGACGTTGCCGATGAGGTTGCGCGGCAGCTGCCGGGTCAGGCCGATGCGGGAACCCGTCTGTCGCTGGTTGTAGTTGTCCGACAGGAAGTTCAGGTCGCGGTGGTACACGTCGACGCTGAGCGAGAGCCGCTTTCCGAGGAACCAGGGCTCGACGAACGTCGCGACGTAGTCCTGACGGCGGGAGCCCATCTGGGCGCGCAGACGGGCCTTCTGGCCCGCCCCGGTGAAGTAGGGCGGGTTCATCAGGTCGAAGTTGCCCTGGCTGACCTCGACGAACCCGATGACCGAGTCCACGGAGCTGAACCCCGCGCCGAGCGCGACGTTGCCCGTGTTCTTCTCCTCTACGGAGATGACGAGGTTCTTGCGGTTGGGCACGTCCGTCGGTTCGGGTCGCGTCTCGACCTTGTCGAAGAATTGCATCTGCTCGAGACGGCTCTTGGAGACCTTGGCGCGGACCATGTCGAAGGTCTCGCCCGGGGTGATGGCCAGCTCGCGGCGGATGACCTTGTCCTTGGTCTTGGCGTTGCCCTGGATCTCGATCTTCTCGACGTAGAACTTGTCGCCCTCCTGGATGCTGTACTTCAGGTCGAGCGTCCCCTTCTCGACGTTGGCGATCTGCTCGGCCCGGGCCCGTGACTCGATGTAGCCCCTCGCCCCGTAGAAGTTCTCGATGGCCTCGGTGTCCTTGAAGAGGCGCTTCGGCGAGAAGATCTCGCCCTCCTTGAGCTGGAGTCCACGCTTGGTCTTCTCGCCGTCCTTGGAGGTCAGGTTCTGGACGATCTGCTGCTGGCTGAACAGTTCGTTGCCCTCGAAGGTGACGGCGCCCACCTTGTACTGCGGACCCTCGGTGACCGGCAGGTGCAGGATCAGGTTGTTGGTCTTGGGGTACTCGAAGCGCGGCTCCTTGAGCTCCATGTCGATGAAGCCCTTGTCGGCGTAGAACTCGCGCAGCTTGTCCTTGTCCTCCTCGAAGACGTCGTCCTTGAAGCGGCCCGAACCGGTGATCCAGGAGAACATCCACCAGCGACGGGTCTTGATGACCTTGCGGAGCTTCCGCTGCTTGAAGGACGGGGCGTCCTCGAAGACCACGTCCTTGATCTTCACCTTCGGGGCCTCCTGGACCTCGAAGGTGACGATGCCCCGACCGAGCGACTCGGTGATGCTGGGCTTGTAGTCGACCGTGGTCCGCTGGAGACCCGCCTTCTGGTACATCTTCAGGATGGCCTGCGCATCGTTGAAGAGCTTGCGCTCATCCATTGGCTCGCCGCTCTTCGAGGTGAGCTTCTTGCGGAGCTTCGACGCCGAGTACTTCTTGTTGCCGGTGAAGCGGATCTCGGTGATCAGCGGCCGCCCCTGGACCACGTAGGTCAGGGTGTATTCCTTCGGGACGCGGGTGCCGTTGGGTGCGAGCTCTGTCGCGGTGATGTCCTCGGTGACCCGGATGTTGAAGAAGTAGGAGGTGCCGTAGAGGTTCTTGATGTCGTCGTCGACGGCGAACCGGCTGTAGGCCTCGCCCTCCTTGACCCGGATGTTGGCGCGGATCAGCTCCTCGCTCACCGCGGCCGGACCGACGTGCTTGATGACGATCTTCCGGACGACGGGAGCGTCCTCGGCGGCCGCCAGTTGGAGGCAGGCGACGAGGACGGCGCAAAGCCGCAGGGTGCGGAACTTGGGGTTTTTCATCAGCGGTCAGTCTTCGGCGTCGATCTTCGCCGCACTCTCGAACCGTGTGAAGCTCTTAAAAAACGTCAACCGGACGTCGCCGGTGGGGCCGTTGCGCTGCTTGGCGATCAGGAGGTTGACCGGGTGGGATTCCACGGGTTGCCGGGTCTCGGAGACCTCCTCCTCCTCCTCGGCCGGCTTGTAGAGCAGGCCCACCAAGTCCGCGTCCTGCTCGATGGCCCCGGATTCGCGGAGGTCGGACAGCCGCGGCTTGCGGTTCTTGTCCTTCTCCAGTTCGCGGTTCAGCTGCGACAGGACGATGACGGGCACGTTGAGCTCCTTGGCCAGTGCCTTCACGCCGTTGGAGATGTCGGAGATCTCCTGCTGGCGGTTGTCCTGGGCCTTGCGCGAGTCGGAGTGCATCAACTGGAGGTAGTCGATGATGAACAGCTTGATCCCGTGCTGCTGCCACATCCGGCGGGCCCGGGCCCGGAGCTGGAGGATCGACAGGCCCGGGGTGTCGTCGATGTGCAGGGGGCTCTTGGCCATCTTGGCGGCCGCGCCGGTCAGTTTCTTGAAGTCCTGCTCGGCCATGAAGCCCTCGCGGATGGACCGGGCGTTGACCCGGGCCAGCGAGCACAACATACGCATGACGAGCGATTCGGAGGTCATTTCCAGGCTGAACACGCCGACCGGCTGACGCTCGTTGATCACCACGTGCTCGGCGATGTTCATGACCAGCGAGGTCTTGCCCATCGACGGGCGGGCCGCGATGACGATCATCTCGCCGCCGTTCATGCCGCTGGTCATCTTGTCGTAGTCGGAGAATCCGGTGGGCAGCCCGGTGAGTCCGCCGGCCCGCTGGTGGAACTCCTGGATCATGTCGATGGCCCCACGCACGAGGTCCTTCATCGGCTTGATGGTGGTGGTCTCGCGGTCCTCGCTGATGCGGAGGATGTCGCGCTCGACCTCGTCGAGCAGCGCGTCCACCTCGCCCTGGTGCTCGTACACCCTCGAGACGACCGAGGTGCACGCCGTGAGCATCCGCCGCAGCACGAGCTTCTCGCGGACGATCTGCAGGTAGTACGGGAGGTTGGCCGCGCTGGGCACGGCGTCCTGGAGACTGCTCAGGTAGGCCAGCCCTCCCACGCCCTCGAGCTGCTGGTTGTCCTTGAGCTTCTGCTGGACCGTGATCAGGTCGATGGGCTCCTTCCGATCGTACATCTCGGCCAGCGTCCGGTAGATCAGCTGGTGCCTCTGGTCGTAGAAGGTCTCCTCGCCGGCCTTGAGGGTCTCGATGCAGGCGCCCATCGCCTCGTTGGGGGACAGGAGCGTGCACCCGAGCACGCCCTGCTCGGCCTCGATGGAGTGCGGGGGAAGCCGATCCAGCGAGGAGAGGTCCAGTTTCGGTCGGACGCGACGCGATCGCTTGAAATCCGGCCGGGAATCCTCCGTCGCGGCTCCGCCGCGCTCGTCGGGAAGGTCTTGCATGGGGAGATTGAGGATCCGCCCGGGGTCGGGCGGAAGGAAAGGTTGTACCCAACCGCCGGGGAATAACTGATGCCGGTCGGTGCTTGATTCCCCGCAGGTCGTCGATCCGGCACGGCGGGCCGGGCTCAGGGACCGCCGGATGCCGTGGTCCCGGGGACGGCCTCGGAGTGGTCGCACCCCGGACGTCGGATCCAGAGCAGGGTCAACCCGAGGGCGTGGATCCCGACATTCACCGGGTCGCCCACCGCGGTGCACACCGCCAGATCGGCCCCGAGCAGGGCCGTGGCGACCCAACGCATCGCCCTGGGCCAGCGGTCCAGGCCCAGGCCCAGCAGCAGCGAGGCCAACCATGCTCCACCGAACGCACCCCATCGGACCGCGGGCGTCTCTCCGAGCAGGAAGCCCAGGGCCTCCGCCGACTTCCACCCCCAGGTGCCGCCCAGCGACATGGGACCGTCGAGGGTCCATCCCCGCGCGGCACTGCCCCATCCGAGCACGTGGAGCCCCAGCGCCGGGCCGAGGATCCGGGACACCGCACCACCGACGAAGCGACGCACGCCGCTCACAATCCCTGGAGGATGCGACGGATCCTCTGCCAACCGGCCTCGCGGGCCTTCTTGTTCTCCGCGTTCCCGGCGGGATCCTCGCCCGCCCGCATGAAGCCGTGGCCGGCCCCGTCGTAGACCACCGGTTCGTACTTCTTCCCGAGCTTCTTCATCAGGGCCTCCGATTTGGGGATGGTGGCGTTGACCCGCGCATCGTTGCCGCCGTAGAAGCCGTAGACCGGGGCCTGGATCCGACCGAGGTCCCGCTCGTCCTCGCCGCCGGAGCCGTAGAACACCAGGCCCGCCTTCACCCCGGGGTGCTGGGTCACGAATCGGAAGGTCTGGCTGCCGCCCCAGCAGAAGCCCGCCACCGCCACCTTGCCGTTGCATGCGGGCAGCTTCTGGACGAAGTCGGAGGCGGCCTTGAGGTCCGCGGTCACCTGATCCGGTGGCAGCGAGCCGATCTTGGCCCGGGCGCCATCAGGTCCGCCGAGCGATTCGGTGCCTCCGCCATCGGGGCCCGTTCCCGAAAGCAGGTCCGGTGCGATGGCGATGTAGCCCGCCTCGGCCAGTTGGTCGGCCACCCCACGGACCCAGTCGGTCAGGCCGAAGATCTCATGGATGACCACCACCGCGGTGGCCTTGTCCTTCACCTCGGGATAGGCCACCCAGCAACGGACCTCCCGGTTGCCGTGCTTCACGGTCACCCATTCGAGGTGACGGGGGGATTTCTCGAGGCGGGGCTTGGCCCAATCCTGGGCGAGGGCGCTGCTGCAGAGGCCCAGGAGCAGGGCGAGGGAGGCGAGGCATCGTCGGGAGGGAATCATGGGCAGAACGGGATGGAGGGCGACGGGATCGGGGGTTGGGTCGGAGGAGGTCATCGGGTCGTGGGCCGCAGATGCCGGTCGGCGAACTGTAGATAGAATTCCCAATCGGCCGCCGTCATCGCATGGGCACCCGGCCGGATGTGATAGCCCACCGCATCGCCCACCGAAACGTTCAGAGCGGGCATCTCGGGGCCCGGGAGACCATCCTTGCCGAGCAGACGGTAGACCTCGCTGGCATGCCATCCGCCCAGGTATTCGCCCCTCGGATCGGCCCAGCGATCCTGTTCGGCGCTGGCGATGTACACCGGCCGTGGGGCGACCAACGCCACCAGTTCATGCTGATCGACCGGGAGATCGGCGATGCGATGATTGTAATCCTTGAAGCGGCCATTGAACCAGTGGGGGAAACTGGTGTTGATGCGCAGGGTGGTCTCCCCGAAGAACCGTCGGGCCAGGGCCGCGCCGCCTTCACCCGATTCGTTGGCGATCACCAGGGCGAAGCGCGGATCCCGGGCGCCGGCCCAGAGGGCCGTCTTGCCCAGGCGGGAATGCCCCAGCACGGCCACCCGCCGACCGTCGATCGCGGGATCGAGGGCCAGTTGATCGAGGGCCCGCGACAGCGCCCAAGACCATGCCGCGATGGCCCCCCATTCACCGGGCGCGAAACGGTGGTCCGGCTTCGAACCGGCCTCGGCACCACGCAAGCCCTGTCTCCATCCGCCGTCGAAATCGGCCTCGGCGTCGCCGTAATAGGCCGTCGCCAGGCCGTAGCCGCGCTCCAGGATCCGGGCGATCGGCCAGGCCGCCGCATCGGAGCCCCGACTCGATTCCGAGGCCACGTGGTTCGTGACACCGCTGCGGGGGCGGTTCGCCACCCAGCCCCGGGCCAACGGCACATCGGGCTCCGGCGTGACCGTGTGGTTGCCGTCGAAATTCAGGCCCAGGAACATCGGGACCGGTCGCGTGGCCTGCGCCGGCCGGTACACCAGAAGGTCGAGGAGGACGGGGCGGGGACCCCGGGTGAGGGGTACCTGGATGCGCTGCCGGATCGCTTTCCCGTCCAAGGCATCCCGACGCGTTTCAATCACCCAACCCGACGATCGAGGCAACCCATCGGGGATTCGCCCATACACATGGTCTTCGAAAAGCCGGAGCAGTTCGGCGCGGCGCTGGGGCCATTGTTGGGCCGACCGGACCCGTTGACCCATCTGCAAGGTGAGCGCCTCGGGCAGGGTGTATGGAGGCACGGCATCCTCCACCTCGTTGATCGGGATCGAGACCGCGGCCCGGGCGGCCCAGGCTCCGAGGCAACACCAGGCCATGCACTTGGACCAGAACCGCGGGGGAATCATCCCGGCCAGCCTCCTCGGATGAGGCAGCGGCCGCAAGGCCGGAGCGTCGCCCGGGATTCCGGGACGTCGGCCGTTTCAGGGGCCACCCACGATGGCGATGTCGATCGGTCCATTCCGATTCGGTTGATCGATGACCAGCACTCCGGAATCCGAAGCCTCTCCGGAACCGCCGGGCTTCTTGGCGACGCCATCGATGCGGACCCGGGCGGAGGGAGGGGTGTCCCAGACGACCAACCGCCACACGCGGACGCGGCTCTTGAACTCGCCCTCGGCCGGCCCGAAGCGCAACCGGGTGGTTCGGCCCCGACGGTGGAGGGTGATCGTTCTCCGGTGGAACTCGCCCGATTCATGGGCCCGGCTCTGCCCGTCATCCTCGTACCAGTGGAGCATCCCTTCCGGTCCCGGCCAGAGATGCAGTTGCAGGATCCCGTCCAGGGGTTCACGGGTCGAGTTGCGGGCCTCGGCCAAGGGCAGGATGCCGCCCGCGCGGACATAGACCGGAATCCGGTCGATCGGGGTTTCAGCGAGGATCGAACGCCCGCCCACCAGACGCTCGCCGGTCCAGAAGTCGTACCAGACGTCGTTCGGCAGATGGACCGCCCGGGCCGGACATCCCGGTTCGACGACCGGGGCCACGAGCAGATCGCGTCCGAGGAGGAATTGGGAATTGCAGGCCACGGCGACCGGATCGTTCGTGTAATGGTAGAGCAGCGGGCGGATCAACGGTTCCCCCTCGCTGGCCGCGCGTTCGCAAAGGCTGTAGAGGAGCGGAAGGAGGCGGTAGCGGAGGCGCAGGGTCTCCCGGGCGATGGTCTCGATCTCCGGTCCGAAGGCCCAGGGTTCCTGGTCCCGGGTTCCCAGATTGCTGTGGTTGCGGAAGAACGGGGTGAACGCCGCGAATTGCAGCCACCGGACGAACAACTCCGGAGAGGCGTTGCCGAGGAATCCCCCGACATCCCCGCCGCAGAACGGCACCCCGCTCAGCGAGAGATTGAGCAGCATGGGCACCGCATCGCGGAGATGGTCCCAGTGCGAGGAGGTGTCTCCGGTCCAGACGATGGCCTGACGCTGGATGCCCGCATAACCCGCCCGGGTCACCACGAACGGGCGCTCGGAGGTACGGTGCCGCAACAGGCCCTCGCGCGAGGCCTGGGCCATGGCCTGTCCGTAGAGGTTGTGCACGGTCGCGTGGGTTCGGAGGCCGGAATCGGTCCGGTGCAGCGCGTCCGGAGGCAGCGTCTTGTCGGGCCTCGCGAAGTTGGCGGGCTCGTTCATGTCGTTCCAGACCCCGGCGATGCCCTGTTCGAGCAGCACGGATTGCTCGTCACCCCACCAGGCGCGGACCTCCGCGTTGAGGAAATCCGGGAAGCGCGCCTTGCCGGGCCAGACCTCGCCGAGGCAATCCGAGTTCCCGTCCGCATTCCGAACGAAGGCCTGCTTCCGCATCCCCCGGCGAAGCACGGGAAAACGGGGGTCGTCCTTCACGGCGGGATCGACGATGGCCACGGTCCGGATTCCCTGGCGCAACAGCTTCCGGGTCATCGCCGTCAGGTCGGGGAAGCCCTTGCCCACCGTGAACACGCGGTACCCGTGCATGTGGTGGATGTCGAGGTGGATGGCGTCGCAGGGCAGGTCCCGCTTCCGGAATTCGCGGGCCACCGCCTCCACCCGCTCCTGGGTCTCGTAGCTGTAGCGGGATTGGTGGTAGCCCAGGGCCCACTCCGGGGGCAGGGGCATGGTGCCGGTCAACTGCGAGTAGCGGCCCACCACCGACGCCACGGTGGGACCGAGGAACAGGTACAGGTCGATGCTCCCCGAGTCGGCCTTCAGCTGCCATCGGTCCGGATCCGCGGACCCCAGATCCCACCGCTGGCGGCCGGGATTGTCCCAGAAGATCCCGGCGGCGCGCCCATGACGCAGCGAGAGCGCGAACGGGATGGAGACGTACAGGGAGGGCAGGGCCGGATGGATCGCCGGCG
>Ga0255216_1000403_pt1 | contig 10622 bp, 11 predicted proteins | sample Miss_Atlam_RepA__FD_189934 | JGI IMG/M metagenome (GOLD analysis project Ga0255216, IMG submission 189934) | Freshwater microbial communities from Mississippi River, Louisiana, United States - Miss_Atlam_RepA_8d | ecosystem: Environmental > Aquatic > Freshwater > River | place: USA: Louisiana... | reverse complement strand
GTTCGCGCAGAGCGGCCACCAGAGCCAGCGGCGCACGATCGACGTCTCCGGCGACGGGACCAACACCAACGGCAAGCTGCCCTCGGTCGCGCGGGACGCGGCCGTCGCGCAGGGCATCGTGATCAACGGGCTCGTGATCCTGTCGCCCGTGCCCATGCCCTGGAACCCCTACCACACGCATCCGCCAGGGGGGCTCGGCAACTACTTCCAGGAGAACGTGGCGGGCGGCCCCGGGTCCTTCGTCATGGTGGTCGAGGACTTCCAGTCCTTCGCCTACGCGATCGCCAACAAGCTGGTACGCGAGATCGCCGAGGCGCCTGGGCCAGGCGCGCGCTGAGACGGGACTGTTGACAGCGGCCCCCGTCGTTGCATATCGCATCGGCAAGCAACAACCCGTGCAGGAAAGGCCCTCCCCCATGCGCGCCTTCGTGATCTCCATCCTCGTGTCCCTGGTCGTCGCCGCGGGCGCGGCGCAGTACCTCCTCGTGATGATGCCGGAGGGCAGGGCCTACCAGAACTTCGCGACCTCGGGGGCGCGCGTGGGCGATCCCGGCAGCAACCTCGTCGGGCAGAACTGGCGCGGGAGCTGAGCCGGACGAATTCCCGGGGCCGGGCACGGCCCCGGAAAAGAGAGGGGCGGCGGATGGATCCATCCGCCGCCCCTTTGCTTTTGCCGGGCTGGAAACCGCCGGCGCGGTTCGCCCCGCCCGGGCGTCGGCGACCGGCCGGAGGAGCCCTCGTCAGGCGCCTCCGGCGGCCAGGCTTCACTCGGCCGGCTGGGCCCGCGCGCCACCCTTGGCCGAGACTTCCTCGACCCAGAGCGAGTGGTGCTCCTTGGCCCAGTTGAGGTCGACCTGGCCGTTGCCCATCGCGTCGAACGCGCCCTCCATGCCCACCGAGCCGATGTAGATGTGGGCGATCATGACGGCGATCAGCACGAGCGACACCACGCCGTGGATCATCTGCGAGAGCTGCATGTCCGCCATGGTCGTGCCGGCGAAGGGGAAGAGCAGGATCACGCCCGTCACCGAGAGCGCGACGCCGCCCAGGATGACCGCCCAGAAGATGAGCTTCTGGCCGCCATTGAACTTCTTCGCCGGGGGATGGGCGTCGCCGACCAGGCCGCCGCCCGCCTTGAACCAGGCGACGTCGATGGCGTTGGGGATGTTGTCCTTCGCCCAGACCACGAACATGAAGACGATGCCGAGCATGAAGGGGAAGGCGAGGAAGTTATGCGCGTACTTGCCCAGCTGCGAGAAGGACGCGAAGGCCTCGGCGCCGATGACCGGCATCAGCACCGTCTTGCCGAAGGTCACGTTCAGGCCGGTGATCGCGAGGACGATGAAGCAGCCCGCGGTCAGCCAGTGGACGAAGCGCTCGAAGGAATTGAAGCGCAGGATCGTCTTGCCCGAGGGCCCCGCGGAGATCGGGATCCGGCCGCGCATCGCGTAGAAGGCGACGAGGACGCCAGCCATGCCGAGGATCGCGATCGCGCCGACCCAGAGCTGCGTGCCCTGGTGGAAGCTGCGCCAGTCGCGGCCCGCCGGCTGGATGAGGGTGGCGGCCTTCTCGTCGGGGATGGTGATGCGCCCGGCGAGGGACGGGTTGGACGGGTTGAGCTGCCGGAGCAGCTGCTCCTCCTTGACCGAGCTCGCGGTGGGATTGACGGAGCTCGGCTGCTGCGCCCCGGCGGGGGCGGCGAGCAGGAGGGTGGAGCAGAGCGCGAGGATCGCGCCGAGCTGGAACAGGTTGGAGATACGCAGCCGCATGGCCCTTGCCTTTCATGGATCGCGGGGCGCGAGGGGGATCGCGTCCGGCGCCTTTCGTTTCGACCGCCCGGCCGCGCGCGCCATCCTTGGCGGCGCGGCCGGGAAGCCGAGGTTCAGACGGTGATCGTCTCCTTGTACGCCGTGCGCCAGCCCCAGGCGCCCGACCCGTAGCCGCGCTTCAGCACGCGCTCGCGGTAGATCGAGGCGATGATCTCGCCGTCGCCGGCGAGGAGCGCCTTGGTCGAGCACATCTCGGCGCAGAGCGGAAGCTTGCCCTCCGCGAGGCGGTTCGAGCCGTACTTGGCGTATTCCGCCGCCGAGCCGTCGGCCTCGGGGCCGCCGGCGCAGTAGGTGCACTTGTCCATCTTGCCGCGGCTGCCGAAGTTGCCGACGCGCGGATACTGGGGCGCGCCGAACGGGCAGGCGTAGAAGCAGTAGCCGCAGCCGATGCACAGGTCCTTGGAGTGCAGCACGACGCCGTCGGCGGTCGTGTAGAAGCAATCCACCGGGCACACCGCCGCGCAGGGCGCGTCGGTGCAGTGCATGCACGCCATCGACACCGAGCGCTCGCCCGGCTTGCCGTCGTTGATGGTGACGACGCGGCGCCGGTTTATGCCCCACGGCACCTCGTGCTCGTTCTTGCAGGCGGTGACGCAGGCGTTGCACTCGATGCAGCGATCAGCGTCGCAAAGGAACTTCATGCGAGCCATTTTCATGTCCTCCCGTTCACGCCGCGCGGATCTGGCAGAGCGTGACCTTGGTTTCCTGCATGCCGGTGACCGGGTCGTAGCCGTAGGTGGTCACGGCGTTCACCGATTCGCCCAGCACGATCGGGTCGGTGCCCTGCGGGTACTTCCGGCGCTGGTCCTCGTTCATGAACCAGCCGGCGAAGTGGAACGGCATCCAGGCGACGCCGCGGCCGACGCGCTCGGTGACGAGCGCCTTCATCCGCGTCCACTTGCCCTCCGGCATCTCCGGGCCGGCGACCAGCACCCACTGGCCGTCCTTGATGCCGCGCGAGGCCGCGTCCGCCGGGTTGATCTCGACGAACATGTCCTGCTGCAGCTCGGCCAGCCACTTGTTCGAGCGGGTCTCCTCGCCGCCACCCTCGTACTCGACCAGTCGGCCGGAGGAGAGGATGATCGGGAAGCGCTCGAAGGCCTTCTTGTCGACGCCGGCCTTCTGGATCGAGGCGCCGATATTGGCCATGCGCAGCTGGCGACCATCCGGCAGGGCCGGGTACTTGGCGACCAGGTCGGCGCGCGGCGTGTAGATCGGCTCGCGATGGATGGGCACGGGGTCCGGGAGGTTCCACGCCGCGGCGCGGGCCTTGCCGTTGCCGTAGGGGATGACGCCCTTCTCCATGCAGACGCGCTGGATGCCGCCCGAGAGGTCGATCGACCAGCTGACGCCATCGGGGTTGTTGCCGCCGACGCGCTGGATGGTCGCCGTCTCCTCGGCCGTCAGCAGCGAGTCCCAGCCAAGGCGCTTGAACACGCCGTAGGTGAACTCCGGATAGGGGCCCTTGATCTCCGAGCCCTCCGACCAGGAATTCTCGGCCAGCAGCGTCTTGCCCTCGTGCTCGAGGCCGAAGCGCGCACGGAACGTGCCGCCGCCGTCCTTAACATGGAGGTTCGCGTTGTAGAGGATGTGCGTGCCCGGATGCTTGATCTCGGGCGTGCCCCAGCACGGCCAGGGCAGGCCGTAGTAGTCGCCCTTGTTCGGGCCGTCCTTGGCGCGCAGCGTGACGAGGTCGAAGTCGCCCTGGTTCGCCATGTGCGACTTCAGGCGCTCGGGCGACTGGCCCGTGTAGCCCGTCGACCAGCCACCGCGGTTGATCTCGCGCAGCAGCGATTCGGCGACCGGCTTCTTGTCCTTGACCTCGATGTTGCGGAACATCCTGTCGGCGAAGCCCAGCTTCTCGGCGAGCAGGTAGATCGTCTCGTAGTCGTTCTTCGACTCGAAGATCGGCTCGACGAACTTCTCGCCCCACTGGATCGACCGGTTGGAGGCGGTACGGGAGCCGTCGGCCTCGAACTGCGTGCAGATCGGCAGCAGGTAGGTGTTGTCCTTGCGCTCGCCGAGCACCGCGAAGGTGGTCGGGTGCGGGTCGGCGACGACCAGCAGCTCGAGGCGCGAGAGGCCCTTCGCCACCTCGGGCATGCGGGTCACGGTGTTGCCGCCGTGGCCGAACACGACCATGCCCTTGATGTTGTCGCGCTGGTCGACCTGCTCGGCCGGCTGCAGCGCGGCATCGAACCAGCGCGTGCTCGGGATGCCCGAGGTCTCCATGTTCTGCTTGCGCGTGCGCGCCGGGCGGCCGCCCTTGGCGGGCACCTCGTCGAAGCGCGACTGCAGCCACTCGTAGTCCTCGCCCCAGACGCGCGACCAGTGGCGCCACGCGCCCTCGACCAGCCCGTAGTAGAGCGGCAGGTTGCCGACATCGAGGCCGAAATCCGTCGCGCCCTGCACGTTGCAGTGGCCGCGGAAGATGTTGGCGCCCGTGCCGGCCGAGCCGACATTGCCGGTGGCCAGGAGCAGGTTGCAGAAGGCGCGCACGTTGGCCGTGCCGACCGTCTTCTGCGTGGCGCCCATGCACCAGATCAGCGTCGAGGGCTTCTGCGTGGCGAAGAGCTCGGCGACGCGGCGCAGCTGCGCGCCCGGCACGCCGGTGACGCGCTCGACCTCCTCGGGGTTCCACTTCTCGACCTCGGCCTGGACGCGCTCCATGCCGTGGACGCGCTTGGCGATGAAGTCCTTGTCCTCCCAGCCATTCTTGAAGATGTGCCACATGATGCCCCACATCACCGGGATGTCGGTGCCGGGGCGGATGCGGACATACTCGGTGGCGTGGGCCGCGGTGCGCGTCATGCGCGGGTCGATGACGATCATGTTGGCCCGGTTGATCTCCTTGCCCGACAGCACGTGCTGCAGGGAGACCGGGTGGGCCTCGGCGGGGTTGCCGCCCATGATGATCATCGTCTTGGCGTTGCGGATGTCGTTGTAGCTGTTGGTCTGGGCGCCGTAGCCCCAGGTGTTCGCGACGCCCGCGACGGTGGTCGAGTGGCAGATGCGCGCCTGGTGGTCGACCGAGTTCGTGCCCCAGTAGGCGGCGAACTTGCGGAAGAGATACGCGCCCTCGTTCGAGAACTTCGCCGAGCCGAGCAGGAACACGCTGTCAGCGCCCGACTTCTCGCGGATCTGGGCCATCCTGTCGCCGATCTCGTTGATCGCGACCTGCCAGCTGATGCGCTGCCACTGCCCGTTGACGAGCTTCATCGGGTACTTGATGCGGCGGTCGCCGTGCACGAGCTCGCGCACCGAGGCGCCCTTGGCGCAATGGGTGCCGCGGTTGATCGGGCTGTCCCAGGCCGGCTCCTGGCCGACCCACACGCCGTTCTGGATCTCGCCGATCACCGTGCAGCCCACCGAGCAGTGGGTGCAGATGTTCTTGCGCAGCGTGACGGGCACGCCCGGCTTCATCGGGCCGGCCTCGGCCTTGCGGACCGCCCCGAGCTGCACCGCGCCGATCGCGGCGATGCCGCCGGCGGCGAGGCCGGAGCGGCGGAGGAAGGCGCGGCGGTCGAGGACCCCCGAGCTCATGCCAGCGGCGACGGCCGCGAGGCGGGAACGGGAAGCTTCCCCGGTCTTGCGCTTGGTCAGCATGTGGAATGCCTCCTCAGTAGCGGTTCGTCGCGTAGAAGCGACGGACATGTTCGGTCTCGCGATAGCGCGCCTTGCGCGCCTCGTCGCGCTTCTCCGTGGCGGCGGCCGGCTGGCCTGCCGTCGCGACGGTGGCGACCGCGGCGGCGCTGGCGATGCCCGCGCCCTTCAGGAAGAAGCGGCGCCCCTCCGCGGGGGCGGCGCCTGCCTTGTCGTCCTTCCTCGTGCCCATGTGCCTTGTCCTCCTCGTCTGACTTGTCACGGGCCCAGGCCCTCGCGCGCCGCGATCACGCGGCGAGCGAGAATGCCTCGGCCTCGATTTCCATGAATGCGCGGCCGAGCTGGCCGACCGCGCGGTAGAACTTCGCGCTCTTCGCCGACTCGAGGTCGGAGAAGAAGCGGGCCGCCCATGGCTTCAGGTGGCGCTCGAAGAAGCGCCGCTCGGCGGCCTCGTCGCCGCCGAAGCGACGCAGCGCCAGGCCCGACATGATCTCGAAGAGCATGCCGATGTGGTCCTCGGTCTCGCTGATGTTCTCGCTGCGCTCGATGCCCAGCGCCTGCAGGTCCTCGCGGACCCGCGCCAGGGGCCGCTCGTGCAGGAAGCCCGTGAGGTAGTAGGAGCCGTAGGGGAGCAGCTCGCCCCGCCCGAGGCCGATGAAGAGCGCGAAATACTCGCTCTGCACCGCGGAAACGTCGGCACCCGCAGCGGCGGCGAGCTCGAGATGCGCCATGCCGATGGCCGTCGCGTCGCCGCGCAGGCGGGCGAGCTGGCCGAGGGTCTCGGCCGAGGGCGGCGACATCAGGAGGTGGGACAGGAGCGCGTATTCCTCGGCGCGGGCGCGATCGACGGGGTCCACCGCGACGGCGTCGCCCAAGCCGCCATAGAGGTCCGGGCGCAGCGCCGAGCGGGAGACGCCGGTCGCCGCCTCGACGGCGACAACGCGATCGGATGGCACGCGAGTCCAGGAAGAGACGGAAGGCTGGGCGATGCCAAGCGCCCGGGCGAGCGCGCCAACGCCCCCCGCCGCCTCGATCGCCTGGTTCAGCCCGCTGTCTCGCGCCATGCCTTGCGTCCGCGTCCCTGCCGATGCGCCCTTGCCGGGCTTTCGATGACCATAGGTCGCGCCTATGGACAGTCAACGCCGTGAGTAGACCGTATTTCCGGGCGTTACAACCGGAAGATTACTGAGGATTTCCGGCCTTCGGCGACGATGGCCCGCCCTGTCAGGCGGGCATCGCGCCGCCGTGCCGCCGGGCCGGGGCGCGGGGCGGCTCCCTTTCGCCGGCCGGCGAGGCGCCGAAATCGCCCGATGCCCGCCCGGGTTCGCCGCCGGGTGCCTGCGCGAGGGCCGTCACGGCCGGCGCCCCCGCCTCGCCCCCGGCATCGGGTCCCGGCAGCGCGAGGGAGGGCTGCGCGGCGGCGGGATCGGCCTGCGCCACGTCCCCGGCCGCAGCGGCCTGGCCGGCGGCATCGCCCTCGCCCTCCGCCGCGGGCGCGCCAGCGACCTCGGGCCCGGGCGCGGGCAACTCCCCGGGCTCGCCAGGCGCGTCAGGCGCGTCAGGCGACCCGGCCGGAAGCGCGGGCGCGTCTACCCGCTCCTCGCTGTCGAAGCGGGCGAAGATCTGGCGCAGCGTCGACTGCACCTCCTCGGCGCTGGGCGGTGGCCCGCCACCCGGGATCCCGCCGGGGACGTGCCAGTTGTGCGCGTAGTCGAGGGCCGGGTCGACATAGCCGCGGATGCCGGGATCGAGCAGCCAGAGCCGCGCCAGCGCGGCGCTGCGCAGGGCCTGCGGCACCAGCGGATGCATGAAGGGGCGGAAATCGCTGTCCGGCGCGAGGTCCTCGATTCGCGGCAGGCGGGCGACGACCTCCTCGCGCTCGCGCTCCTCCGCCTCGCGCGCGGCAGTCTCGCGCGCAGCGGCCTCCGCCGCGCGGGCTGCCTCGGCCGCGCGCGCGGCGGCCTGTTCGGCCTCCGTGGGCGGCGGCGGCGCCTGCCTCGACGCCTCCTTCTTGAGGCGGGACCAGCGCGAGAGGAAGCCGTCCTCGCGCGCCATCACTCCTCCGTGGCGAAGGGATCGCGCGCGATCGGTGCGCGACGCCCGAGCGAATCCGGATCCTGGCGGTTGCGCTTGCGCTTGAAGAACTCGCGCTCGACATGATTGGCCGCGAAGAACGCGGCGACCTCGGCGGCGATCGGAGGCGGCATGGCGAAGGCGGCGACGACGTCGCCGACGCCCTCGGCCATCGCCTCGCCCTCGTAGGGATCGACCGTCGCGCCGATCACCTCGAGCCTTTCCTCGCCCTCGGGCCCTGGTCCGGGGCGCAGCTGCACCCAGATCCGCGGCTCGGGCGATTCGAGGTTGTCCCGGTAATGCGCGGTCTCCGCGGGGTGGAGCTGCAGCGTGGCCGGCCCGGCGTAGAAGCTCTCGCTGCCGGCGCCTCCGCCAAGGCTGGTCCAGTTCGCGACGGGCGGCGCGGCGGGCAGGATCATGCCCGGCAGCCATTCATGCGTGGCGAAGGGGCCGGTCGAGGCGCGCTTCACCACGACCACGCCGACGTTGAGCCATTCGCCGTTCATCGCGCGCGCCTCAGGACGGCCGGCCGGCGCCGCCGGCCAGCGGAAGGCCGGTCAGCAGGTTCTGCGGCTTGAGGCGCACGACATGGTCGGGCGTCTCGGCGAGCAGCAGCCAGACCGGATGGCCCTTCGCCACCGGCATCACGCCCGATTCGTCGGCGAAGGCGAGGCTGAACACGGCGACGATCCGCTCCTGGTCGCCCGGCCTGGCCTTGCCGCCGCGCCAGAGCGCGTTGCCGATGCGGCTCGCCTCGGCGTCGAGGCCGACGAACCAGCGCCAGTCCTCGTCGTGCATGCCGCGCTCCGGCTTCACCAGCGTCTCGACGCCGAGCATGTGCCGGATCCAGGCCTCGATCGCGCGCGCCAGGCCCTCGCGGCTCCTCGGGTTCCCGCCGAGGTTCAGCGCCATGGTGAAGGCGTCCGAGCGGCTCCAGTAGGTCCAGGCCGTCTCGTCGGTCATGACGTCGAGCTCGCCGGCGGCGGGGCCGGCGAACATCGCGGCGAGCGGCGCGGCATGGCGGTCGACCTCCGCCTCCTCGATGCGCTCGGCGTCCGCGAGCAGCAGCGCGCCGTCGCGGACGCTCGCGCGCTGCGGCCGGAAGAAGAGCTCGCCCGCGCGCAGCACGTAGGGATCGTCGCATCCGTCGAGCGCGTTGCGCAGGATGAGGTGCGCGAGGTGGTTCATGAACAGCGGCGGCACGCCCGCGGCGCCGTTGCGCGCGATGTCGAGATAGGCGGCCTCGATGCTGGCCGCGCGCAGCAGCCGGGCGCGGAAGCCGAGCATGAACTCCCAGTTCTCGCGCGCGTCGGCATCGGCGATCGCCGCGATCTCCGCGGCCTCGACGACGCGGCGCGGATCGCCCATCAGCGCCGCATGCAGCGCGCGCTCGGCGGCGCAGGCCTCGGGCGGCGGCTTGAGCTCGGGCCGCGCGAGATAGGCGAGCAGCAGTTCGTCGCTCACCTCGAGCCCGCCATCCGCGCGGCGGCGCGTCATGTGGTGGCCGCTCGAGACCCAGAATTCCCTCATCGCGTTCCCTTTCCGGGGCGTGCGCCACCGCCTGCGAGGCCGACGAGGTCGACGCGCTCCGCCGGTTCCTGGGCGTCGTCGGCCGCGTCGGAGGCGACGAAGCCGAACACGTTGCCGTAGCGCGTCTGCGCGCCCTCGCCGGGCGTGCGGGCATGCAGCGTGCGGAAGCGCTCGGTGATGCCGTCCTCCTCCGCGCGGCGCTCGACCGCGACGAGCGTGTTCACGGGATGCGCCGCGAGTTCGGCGGCATAGGCGATCTCCTCCGCGGCGGCGGCGCGCGCGGCATCGATGTCGGGCGCGCCGAGGACATCGAGCAGACGCGCGGCGAGCGCCTCGACGGCGGCGTCACGCTCGGCCTCCGTCGCCTCGCTCACCACCGCGAGCGTCGACCAGCCGAAGCTGCCGATGCCGAGGATGCCGGAGCGGAAGGCCGCGCGCTCCTTGCCGTCGAGCGTCGCGGGGTCGGCGTCCCAGAACATGAAGCCGCCCGCGACCGCCCACTCGCCGGGCTCCGCGGCCTTCGCGAAGACGAAGCCGTCCGAGGGATCGAGGCGGATGGTGCGCAGGAGCTTCACAGCAGCGGCTCCCCCGTCGACTGGTCGAGCCAGGCCGGATGGCCGGCGAGCGCGGCGCGCAGCGCCTCGCGCGAGGCCACGCGCCCGTCGGCGCCGGTCACGATCAGGTCGCCCGCGGCGTCGATGCCGCGGCGCGCGTCGCCAGGGGCCGGGCGGCCCGGCAGGCGCGCGAGATAGGCCTCGCCCGCGGGACGGAACCCGTGCTCGCGCCAGGAATCGACGCCCGCCATGAGGTGCCGCGCGAAGGCGCCGACGATATCGGCCGCGTCGGGCTGCTCGAAGCCCTCCTCCTCGAGGCCGGTGGCGTCGGGCGTGGCGCCGCCCTCGTACATCGCCGAGACGGTCAGCCGGATCATGGCGCCGAAGACCAGCCATCCCGGCACCTCGTGCTCGGCGACGCCGGCGGGCCAGGCGAGCCGCCCGCCGCCGACGAGGCCGCGGTCCACGAGGATCGAGCCGGGCCAGGTGAATTCCAGGGGCTTCTCCGGCGGCATGCGCGCGGCGAGCGTGTCGCCCAGCGCGTTCATGCCGGCGAAGAACGCGCGGCGCGCCGGGGCCAGCGGTTCGTCGGGCTCCAGCACCACCGCGAACTCCGCCATGTTCGCGCGGCGCGACCACACGAGCGTGCCCGCGCCGGCCTCGGGGGCGATGGCACAGGCATGCGCGAAGGCGTCGCCGACCTCGCGCAGCGCCACGAGCTCGAAGCCGGGCGGCAGGTCGGGAAGTCCGGTGCTGGCGTCGTAGCTGGCTGCTGCCAAGGGCTTGTCCTCGCCGTGCGGTGCCCCACCTCGCGGGCGCGCCGCCGCGCCGGGCTTGGTGCCGGCTCGGGGCGTCTATATACGGGGCGCGGCGCGGAAGAAAAGCCGCTGCGGACCTAGGGAGAGGACATGGCTTCCCAGAAGAGCGGCCCGGCCGCCGACGCGGCGCAGGGGCGGACCCTGCTCGTGTGCTCCTGCGAGGGCACGATGCCCGTCGACGCGGGCGCGATCGCGCGCGGCTGCGGCGCCACCCC
>Ga0255216_1000369_pt1 | contig 11042 bp, 10 predicted proteins | sample Miss_Atlam_RepA__FD_189934 | JGI IMG/M metagenome (GOLD analysis project Ga0255216, IMG submission 189934) | Freshwater microbial communities from Mississippi River, Louisiana, United States - Miss_Atlam_RepA_8d | ecosystem: Environmental > Aquatic > Freshwater > River | place: USA: Louisiana... | reverse complement strand
ATCACTGGCAAGTGGCCATGCTGCCTCATTGGCCCTTGCTAACGCGTCGGCCATCTCTTGATCGGCTTGTTGCTTAATCTGGTCGAGGACCGCTTGCTCAACCGCTTGAGCGCTAAGCTTTCTCATTGCCAAAATAATGGGATCATGGCACATAGCTTGATCGACTTCGTCTTGCTCACGATACGTGCCAGGATCCACAGAAACATGACCCTTAAAGCGATATGTTCTTGCGTGTAATAGCGAGGGACCGTCGCCCCTTCTTATTGACCCAGTAAGCCTTGCCGCGGCGTCGTCAACAGCCTCAACATCGTTACCATCAATTGATTCAACATCAATACCAATACCTCGCGCACGCTCACAGACACCGTCTCCTGCCGTTACCGAAGAAGAGCGCGTTGTAGCGGCGTAGGCGTTATCTTCACAAACAAATAAAACGGGTAGCTGATAAACCTTAGCCCAATTGAAAGTCTCCAAAAATGGCCCTCGATTAATGGCCCCATCACCAAAAAAACAGGCAACGATCCGATCATCGCCGTGCTGAAGTTTGATCGCATGCGCAGCACCCACTGCGATGGGCATGCCCGCCGCAACGACGCCGTTTGCACCTAACATGCCCACTGAGAAATCCGCAATATGCATCGACCCACCCTTGCCTTGGTTATAGCCATCAGCGCGCCCAAAGAGCTCAGCCATCATCCGGTAAGGATCTGCACCTTTCGCAAGCGTATGGCCGTGACCGCGATGGGTTGAGGTGATCAGATCTGAACGCCTAAGATTGGCGCACACTCCGGCAGCAACAGCCTCCTGGCCGGTCGACAGATGAAGCGGGCCGCGAACTTTAGCAGGGGCAGCCGAGGTCTTTTGACCCCAAGCAGCCACACCGCCCTGGCTTGCAGCTTCAGCAGCATCTTCAAATGCGCGAATGCGAAGCATCATGCGATACAGTTCGATAAGTTCGCCTTTTCTACTTGCGGATTCCATAGCGTTCCTTTTGCGATCCTGTGACCTATCGCTGCCCATGCGCTCACAGATCTTGCATCATACAATGCCGGCTTTTCCCGGATTTCATGCAATGAATACAACATCACAAGAACCACCGCTCACTTCGCTTTCGCATGGCGGCGGCTGCGGTTGCAAGATTGCACCGGGCTTACTTTCTGAGATGCTCAAATCGACGATGGCCATGCCTGTACCCGATGAATTGCTTGTAGGCATTGGCACCTCGGATGATGCTGCTGTCTATCAGATTAATGAGCACCAGGCCATCGTTGCTACCACAGACTTCTTTATGCCAATTGTTGATGATCCTTATGCGTTTGGACGTATCGCCGCCACCAACGCAATCTCGGATATCTATGCCATGGGTGGAACGCCCATCATGGCGCTCGCGCTCGTAGGCATGCCGATTAACGTACTTAGCACGACAACCATTGGGAGCATTTTGGAGGGTGGACAGTCGATCTGTCGTGAGGCTGGAATTCCAGTTGCGGGTGGTCACAGCATCGACTCAGTCGAGGCCATCTATGGGCTTGTTGTGCTCGGACTCGTTAACCCAAAGCAGGTCAAGAGAAATGCTGATGCAAAGGCTGGCGATCTGCTTATCCTTGGCAAGCCGCTTGGCGTAGGTATTTACGCAGCGGCACTTAAAAAGGGCCAGCTTGCTGATACCGATTATGCGCAAATGCTTCAGACGACAACTTCGCTGAATAAGGCTGGATCCAAGCTTGGTGCCATTGATGGGGTCCACGCTATGACTGACGTTACAGGATTTGGTCTTGCAGGCCATGCGCTCGAAATGGCACGAGCAGCGAAATTGTGTTTAAAACTTGATTGGCAAAAAGTCCCACTCTTACCTATGGCAAAGCAGCATGCCGGTGCTGGTCATGTCACCGGGGCTTCGGCGCGTAACTGGTCTGCCTACGGCCACGAGCTCAGCCTAGACTCAAGGCTGACCGCCGTGGATCGCGCACTGCTCACAGACCCACAAACAAGCGGTGGCTTACTGGTAGCCTGCACGCCACAGGCTCGAGCCGAAGTGTTCGAAGCCTTTGCAAGTACAGGTTTGGACGCTCGCGAGATTGGCTCAGTCACAACTGGTTCGGTAGGGGTCGAGGTGATGATGTCCGAAATTGGCTAGTGGGGCTGCTGTTTTGTCGTTAAGATGGATGGCATGCACAAGGCAAGCCAAACATCTGAACCTGCACGAGGCGCTCAGAGCAAGCAACCGGTCAGATGCGCCGCAACAAAGCATCGCGCTATGAGACCAATCGATATCGATGCTTACTATCAAGCAGTTTGTACAAAAGATTCAACATTTGATGGCTATTTTTTTGTAGGCGTTAGCAGCACGGGGATTTACTGTCGCCCCATTTGCCGGGTTAAGACACCAAAACAACAACATTGCCGTTTCTTTTCGATTGCTGCACAAGCAGAGGCTGCAGGCTTTCGTCCCTGCATGCGATGTCGACCAGAACTTGCACCCGCCGACAGATATTGGAGCAGTGAGGACGCAAGCGACATCTTGGCTCGAAAGGCTGCATCCATCATAGACGGTGCAAAGCAGCACGATGGCAGCCCTAAACGAAGCGCTTCGTCCATGACCGACATCGCCAACTTACTTGGCATCAGCGATCGCCACTTACGTCGTGTGTTTGAAAACTATTGGGGTGTTTCTCCGCTGCAGTATCGACAAACTCAACGATTACTCAGGGCAAAGCAGTTACTCGTTGACAGTCAGCTTCCTATATCAAGGGTTGCTGCACTCGCGGGTTTTTCAAGCCTAAGACGATTCAATGATTCTTTTCATAACCATTACAGGCTTTCTCCGAGCAAACTGCGGGCCAACAACGCAAACGAACGAACAGGGTCTCCTGATCATTCGATTACCCTAAGGCTCGACTATCGACCGCCATTTGACGTGCAAGCCATGCTCAATTTTTGGCGGATTCGTTCGCTTAATAATCTTGAACTAATTGGCGCACACGATCTTTTTCGAACACTGGCTATCGTGCATCCTGCGTCACCAAGCAGGCATTTAGTTGGGTGGGTTCACTGTTGCTTTGATCCACTACGACCTCTACTTAGCCTAACAATCAGTGAGAGCCTACTTCCAGCCATCCATGGTTTGGTGGGTATCGTAAGAGCTGCGTTTGATCTGGATGCAGATCCAGCACTCATTGATGCTTCATTGAGCACTGACTTCCCAGCCAGCGCTGGTCTCCGATTGCCCGGCGCATTTGATGGCTTTGAACTTGCGGTAAGGGCCGTCATTGGTCAGCAGGTAAGCGTTGCAGCCGCAAGAACCTTCGCCCAACGCATTGTGGATCGTTTTGGCACGAGGCTTAGGCTTGTCAGCCCACCCCATCAATTACTCGATACCAATAAGCCCAAGCTCGAACAGTTAAGACTCTTCCCCCGCCCCCAAATACTTGCCCAAGCCTCGAGCGATGCCCTGGGTGCACTAGGCATTGTCAGACAGCGGCAAGTCGCCATTGTTTCGCTTGCGAAAGCGATGGTTTCCGGAGCGATCCGGCTTGATCCGGTCGGCGATGATAAGCAAGCCGTCAGACAAACGGTACAACAGCTCTGCGATTTGCCGGGCTTTGGCGAGTGGACTGCGCAGTACATTGCCATGCGCGCCTTGAAGTATAGCGATGCGTTACCTGCTGGGGATGTCGCTTTGCATCGGGCGCTAGGCCTTCACGGGGAAGTCCTTGCAAAACGGCAAACATTAGAACGCTCAAAGGCATGGATGCCATGGCGTAGCTATGCGGTCATTAGAGCTTGGCACTCGCTTGCTCAAGCAGCCAGCTGTTAGCAAGGTTTGTCAAGAAAACGCTATGTGATTCTAGTCCTGTAGAGGTAGACATTGATGAATTTCGACCATGTTCGCGCTGCCAAACGTATCCATAGCTGCTTAGGCGACATTGTGATTGCCACATCAAACTCGGGTCTTTGCGGGCTTTGGTTTGACGGTCAAAAGCATCAGCCAGGGCTTGACACTGGGCTCTTTGACAGGCCTTGTGATCGATTGATTAATGTCGAATCACAGCTTTGTGCATGGTTTTCTGGAGAATTAAAACGCTTTAATATTGCCTTGGACTTAAGCGCTGGCACAAGCTTTCAACAAGCGGTCTGGCATGCTCTTTTAGAGATCCCTCGCGGACAGACAATCAGCTATGCCACACTTAGCGCCACGATTAATCGCCCTAAGGCTAGCCGTGCCGTCGGTGCGGCCGTAGGTCGAAATCCGGTCAGCCTTATCGTACCCTGCCATCGCGTGATAGGTTCACAAGGAGCGCTTACAGGTTATGCAGGTGGTCTGGAGCGAAAACTCGCACTCTTAAAGCTTGAGTCAACGATTTGATCGCTTAGTTTGTTCGTGAGTTAGGCTGCCACGGCAATGACCACAGCGTTTGATTCAACAGCAGCCATAGCGTTGTAACATTGGCGTATAGCATAATCGCCTTAGTTCTTTTTACTCAAGTTTCATATCTTAAAAAGATCAACTCTATGCATCGAAGCGTTTGCTTCTATAAGCTCAATCGTTATTTCCAATGGATCATGTTGATTGGCTTACTGATGTTTGCAGACTCAAGGCTACACGCAGCATCGCTGCAAGTGGCAGTAGCGTCAAACTTCACAGCGCCGATGAAGGCTATAGCAACCGAGTTCGAGCGGGAAACTGGCCACAAGATACAACTCGCTTTTGGTTCCACGGGACAGTTCTACGCGCAGATTCGCAACGGTGCCCCGTTTGTTGTCTTGCTTGCCGCAGATCAGGAAAGCCCACAGCGCCTTGCTGCCGAAGGCCATGCAGTTAAGGAAAGTGCTTTTACCTATGCAAGAGGCCGGCTTGTTTTATGGAGTAAGAAACTTCACTTTGTCGACAGCCACGGTGAAGTTCTTAAATCCGCAGTGTTTTCGCGTCTGGCCATCGCCAACCCAAAGCTCGCGCCATATGGTGCTGCTGCAGTGGAAACCCTAAACAAGTTAGGGCTGTACCAGCAAATTGCTCCAAAAATTGTAGAGGCATCGAATATTGCACAAACGTATCAATTTGTAGCCTCGGAAAACGCAGACCTTGGATTTGTCGCTATGTCCCAGGTCTTTGAGCACGGCAAACTCAAAGAGGGCTCGGGGTGGCTGGTACCAGCAGCGAACCACAGGCCTATCAACCAGGATGCTGTCTTGTTAAAGCATGGACAAGGCAATAGTGCGGCGGTCGCATTACTCAGTTTTCTTAGATCCGAAAAAGCCAAGGTGATCATTCGATCCTTTGGATACGATTTATAAGTTAGAACGTTTTACGGTGAATCAGCTTTCAGACGCGTGGCCAGCGATTGCACTGACACTCAAACTTGCCAGTCTGAGTTCATTTTTGCTGCTTATCATCGCTACACCACTAGCATGGTGGCTTTCACAAACCCAGTCCTTATGGCGTAAACCGATCGGCGCCCTTATCACGCTGCCACTTGTGCTGCCACCGACTGTTCTTGGCTTTTACATGTTGGCCCTACTTGGCCCTCAGGGCTGGGTTGGTCAAGTTACACAAAGCCTCGGGATCGGCGTCTTGTCATTTTCATTTACTGGCTTACTTATTGGATCATTGGTTTTTTCGCTGCCCTTTGCCGTCCAACCTATTCAGTATGCCTTCGAGGCAATCGGAAAGCGCCCTCTGGAGGTTGCAGCAACGCTTCGCGCAAGCCCTATCGACACTTTCTTTTCGGTTGCCTTGCCCTTAGCAAAACCAGGGCTATTAACCGCAACCGTACTCAGTTTTGCTCACACCATCGGTGAATTCGGTGTTGTGCTGATGATCGGCGGTAATATTCCTGGGCAAACAAGGGTTGTATCGACTCAAATCTTTGGCTATGTTGAGTCGATGGCCTATGATGAGGCTCATATGCTTTCTGCCGGCATGCTTGTATTTTCCTTCCTCGTCTTGCTTGCACTCGGACAACTGAAATCACGAAGCGATAAGGTGTTAACGTGAGTCACAAGCAAAGCTTGGCGATTCAGTTAAAGCTCAAGCGTGCGAGTTTTTCGATTGATCTAGAACTTGATTTACCGCTTGACGGAATCACCGCTGTCTTTGGTCCCTCGGGATCGGGAAAAACAAGCTTACTTCGTTGCCTAGCTGGTCTTGAGCATGCCCAAGGCTATATTCGAATTGGCGATCAAACATGGCTTGACAGCGGGCGTCATGTATCGACGCCAACATGGAAGCGCGAAATAGGCTATGTTTTTCAGGAGGCAAGCCTTTTCGAGCACTTAAATGTCCGTGATAATCTTTATTTCGGTCTAAAACGAGTGCAACAATCCCATGGAAGTGCAGACCTTAACGAGGCGGTCAGCCTTTTAGGTATTGAGCATTTGCTCGGAAGATCGATTCAAAGCCTCTCTGGAGGCGAGCGCCAGCGAGTGGCTATTGCCCGCGCGCTTGCAACCCAACCCAAGTTACTTCTTCTCGACGAGCCATTAGCTTCGCTGGATGTTGCAAAGCGCCGCGAGGTTTTACCATGGCTCGAGAGACTCCATGACGCCTTGAAGATGCCCATGGTCTACGTCACTCATGCCATGGACGAGGTCGCAAGACTTGCTGACTACGTGGTGCTGCTCGAGCAGGGGCGAGTGAGCGCATGTGGACCTTTGACTGAAGTGACCTGCTCACGCGAATTGGCTTTGGCAATCGGCGAAGACGCTGGGGTCATCAGCACCGCAATCGTAGTCGGTCGCGACGAGGTTCATCATTTAGCGCAGCTGCTATTTGGCGACGCTAAGCTTTGGGTACGCGATCAAGGCCTAGTGATTGGGCAGACAGTAAGGATTAGGATGCTGGCAAGAGATGTCAGTCTGACGAAAACTGTACAAGAAGATACAACCATACAAAATCATTTGCCGGGTGTCATCGAATCCATCGATACCTTTTTACACCCAGCACAAGCCGCGGTTCGCGTACGATGTGGGCGAGAGATTTTGATAGCGCATGTTACGCTTCGTTCGCTTCAACGATTAGAACTACGCCCTGGGTCGCCTATATGGTGTCAAGTCAAATCAATCGCTCTTATGATTTAGTTGTTTTGCATAGACTTTGATGAACGATAGTGAGAAAGAAGTAACGATCGTCGCATCTCTTCCGTCCCGAGTTAACCATCGATGAAAAGGACACAGAATTGGCGAAGCTACTAAAGCTTTATATTGGTAACAAGAATTATTCGTCGTGGTCGATGCGACCTTGGGTGCTGATGAAGCAAGTGGGTATTGCCTTTGACGAGCATATGGTGCGCTTTGACGACTTTTCGTCCGATTCGAGCTTTAAGAAAACGATGGCAAAGCTATGCCCAACTGGCAAGGTGCCGGTTCTTGCTGATGGCAATCTAATGATCTGGGACAGCCTAGCCATCGTTGAGTATCTCGCAGAGCGCTTTTCGTCAATGCATTTATGGCCACAAGATACGCATGCACGCGGACTAGCACGAAGTATTTGTGCAGAAATGCATAGCGGATTTGCTGCGCTGCGAGCCGCCTACCCGATGAATATCGAAGCAAGCCTGCCCCACATCGGCGAGCTGTTGCTGCGCGATCGGGCAGCCGTCCGCAACGACTTGGCAAGAATCGACCAAATGTGGTCCTCACTGCTTGAATCATATGGCGGACCTATGCTGTTTGGTTCATACAGCATCGCCGATGCTTTTTTTGCCCCAGTGGTGATGCGTATCAAAACCTATGAATTACCGGTTAGCCAATCCGTTGGAAACTACGTGCAAGCATGCCTCGGTACTCGCGGTGTTGAGGCATGGATACGAGAAGCGATGGAGGAGCATGATTTTCGCGACTTCGAAGAGCCTTATCGACTTAAGCCGAATTCGAGTACTTAACGAGGTAAGCACAGTGAAATTGGAGCCCTAAACTTTTTGGGGCTAACTTCCGCCGACTTTTGCGTCCGTTAACCTAACCATGGACGATTTTACTGATGCGTTGATGGTTGCACTACATGCCGGGGCAGACGACCCCGACCGTAGCGCCATGGGTTCGCGCATGAAGACGCTTGTCGCAGAGTTGACCAACGAAGCTAATTCGAAGACGAAAAAGGCGGCTGTTTCTAAAGAACTTGCAAAGATTCGCGAGGCCTACAGGCTGCGACTTTTGTCGAGTTAATGCATGCGTCTTGAGCGTCGAAGACATGTACTTTCCTGGGTGGCAGGCTCGATCGGAGCCGCCACACTTCATGCTTACGGCGCGCAGCCGCAGTGGCCCATCCGCCCTGTAAGCCTGATTTGCCCATGGGGCGCAGGCGGCGGAACTGACGCTACAGCCCGAGTGCTCGCTGCGATTCTTGAAAAAAACCTTGGCCAGCCCTTTAATGTGATGAATCGAACCGGAGGCTCCGGGGTCGTAGGCCATTCGGCGATTGCCCATGCGCCAGCCGATGGCTATACCTTGGGCATGATTACGGTTGAGATCACGATGCTGCATCATCAAGGGCTAAGCCCTTTGAAGCCGACGAGCTACCGACCACTGGCCCTGCTCAACCTTGACCCGCCCGGTATACAGGTGAATGCTAACGCTCCCTATAAATCGGTCAAGGCACTTGCTGATGCGATTAAGTCATCGCCAGCCGGTCAATTTAAGGCCTCTGGCACAGGGTACGGTGGCATTTGGCACTTGGCGCTTATTGGCTGGCTGAGGGCGATGGGTTTGCCAGCAAACCACGTCACCTGGGTACCATCAAATGGGGCAGCACCTGCAATGCAGGATTTAGCTGCAGGTGGTGTTGACCTCGTAACCTGTTCAGTGCCTGAAGCTCGCGCCATGATTGATGCTGGCAAGGCCAGAAGCTTGGCCGTGATGGCAACGCAGCGCAATCCGATATTTAAGGATGTTCCTACACTTAAGGAGAGTCTGGACATCGACTACTCCTTAGGCGCATGGCGAGGTATTGCCGCACCGAAGAGACTACCGGATGGGATCGCAGATCGGCTTGCGGTCGCACTCAAACAAGCCTTTGACTCAACCGTCTTTCAAGATTTCATGAGGGCGCGAGGATTTGGCATGCGCTGGGCAGATGCAGCTGAATTTGCTAGCTTCATGGCGGAGGGGGACAAGTTTATGGCGGCCGCTATCTCGGCAGCAGGTTTGGCGAAGAAGGGCTAAAACGCGATGGACATCCGAGGTTGAGTGCATGCGCCTGCATGATCGAGTGCTTGGGCTCATACTGATTGGACTTGCAGCACTGCTCGGGTTTCACAGCGCTAACTTGGCCGGTCCTTCCGGCGATAGGCTAGGTCCAGGGCTCTTCCCAAATCTTATCGCAATGGGTATCGCCGCTTGTGGCTTAGTAATTAGCTTAAAAGCTCGCAGCAAACCAGGCCCAATGATTGTCGTCGACCCACGACTCAAGCTAGGTTCTGGTCTTTTTGCCGTATCGATCATGCCTGCTGGCGTTATCTTTTATTTGCTCGTGATTGATTGGCTCGGCTTTTTGCTCACAGCCGCTATCATGATTGCCCTTCTTTCTATAGCGCTCGGTGCAACAAGGAAGGCTTCTCTGGTGAACGCCATCCTGGGTGCGCTGTTAGCATATGGTTTGTTCGCGGAACTCTTGCGCGTACCGCTGGCCACCGGCAATTGGCTGAACTATTTTCGCGGTTTTTAGGTGGCCGATGTTGTAATCAGCGAGCATGTGGCAAAGGCCATAAGTCTTGTACTTGATATTCAAGTACTTGGTGTTGTTTTTGCCTCCGCCATCTTCGGACTTTTCGTAGGTGCGATACCTGGCTTGACGGCCACGATGGCTGCCGCTCTTCTTGTTCCGATGACTTTCTTTATGCCACCACTGCCTGCCCTAGGTGCCGTCGTTGCGGTGAGCGCCATGGCGATTTTCGCCGGCGATTTGCCTGCCGCCATGCTTCGAATGCCGGGAACGCCAGCATCGGCAGCTTATGCCGAAGAGAGCTATGCAATGGCCTTACAAGGTAAGCTCGAGCTAAATCTCAGTACGAACTTGGTATGTTCAGTTGCCGGCGGACTTGTAGGCGTAGGCTTCCTCATGCTTGCAGCACCCTGGCTTGCTGAAGTAGCGATTCATTTTTCCTCCTTCGAGTATTTCTGGCTATCCTGTCTTGGTTTGAGTTGCGCAAGCTTGATCTCAGGCAAGCAAACTAGCCATGCCTTGTTATCACTTTTATTTGGACTCGGTTTTGCATGCGTCGGTATCGACCCTGTAACAGGCGTTGCCCGCTTTACCGGCGAAAGCATTGAACTTGCCGCAGGTATCCATCTCATCCCCAGCATGATTGGCGCATTCGCCTTGAGTGAACTTATGCGAAGTTCGGCCGAACAAGGTTTAAGTCTTGCGCCAGTCCAAGAGAAAGTCGGTGCGCTTTTTTCAAACATTCGCTTCGTCGCAAGAACCTATTGGCAAAACTTTTTGCGAGGTTCATTGCTTGGTACCGCCATCGGTGCATTACCCGGGGCCGGAGCCGATGTGGCGGCTTGGATTTCATATGCCATGGCTAAGCGATTTTCAAAGCAGCCTGAGCAGTTTGGAAAGGGCCACCTCGAAGGCATCGTCGAGTCAACCTCGTCGAATAATGCTGCGCTTGGCGGTGCGTGGATTCCCGCTCTCGTCTTTGGCATACCTGGCGACTCTGTGACTGCCATTGTGATCGGGGTGTTATACATGAAGGGCATGAACCCAGGCCCAAGCATCTTTAGCCAAACGCCCGATCTCGTTTACGCGCTTTTTATACTTTTTATACTAGCAAATCTACTGATGCTTCCCCTTGGATGGTTAGCCATTAAGCTTGCAGCACGGCTTTTTAGAACGCCACGCGCCCTACTGCTTCCAATGATTTTGATGACCTGTGTACTTGGATCCTATGCCATGACAAACAGCAGCTTCGGCATCGTGTTGATGCTATTTTTCGGAATCTTGGCATGGCTTATGGAGTCGCACGATATCCCCATTGGACCGATGATGCTGGGGATTGTGCTTGGTGGGCTTTTAGAGCAAAGTTTTATGACATCCATGATAAAAG
>Ga0255216_1000359_pt1 | contig 11163 bp, 10 predicted proteins | sample Miss_Atlam_RepA__FD_189934 | JGI IMG/M metagenome (GOLD analysis project Ga0255216, IMG submission 189934) | Freshwater microbial communities from Mississippi River, Louisiana, United States - Miss_Atlam_RepA_8d | ecosystem: Environmental > Aquatic > Freshwater > River | place: USA: Louisiana... | reverse complement strand
GATGGAGGCTGCGCACGGGCTTGGCGCGCCGGCGATCGCGAGGCTTCCCGACCGGGAGATCCGAGGCACCTTCGCGGGGCTCGCGGAGGGAGGCGAGATGCTCCTCGAGACGCCCGACGGGCCCCGCCGCGTCTCGGCGGGCGACGTGTTCTTCGCGCCGTCCGCGTGATAGGCTTGCGTCCATGCTGCTGGTCATCAACGCCAACAACACGACGACCAAGTTCGGCGTCTTCGATGGCGACGCCAAGCGCGGCGCCTGGCAGATCTCCACCAACGCCAGCCGCACGGCCGACGAGTACGCGTTCTGGCTGACCGGGCTGATGGCGCTGGCGGGCCTGCGGCGCGAGGACATCGACGGCGTCGTCCTCGCCAACGTGGTGCCGCAGACGGCATTCCCCCTGAAGAGCCTCTGCCGGACCTATTTCGGCGGCGACCCGCTGGTGGTCGGCGAGCCCGGCTGCGACCCCGGCATACGCATCCTCATCGACCGGCCCGAGGAGGCCGGGGCCGACCGCATCGCGAACGCCGTCGCCGCGCGCAACCGCTACGCCACGCCCGCCGTCGTGATCGACCTCGGCACCGCGACGACCTTCGACGTCATCGACGCCGACGGAAACTACTGCGGGGGCGTCATCTCCCCCGGCATATCGCTGAGCTTCGAGGCGCTCTACAACCGCGCCGCCAAGCTGCCGCGCGTCGAGATCCGCCGCCCGCGCCGCGCCATCGGGCGCACCACCGTCGAGGCCATGCAGTCCGGCATCTACTGGGGCTATATCGGCCTCATCGAGGGGACGCTGCGCCGCATCGAGGACGAGACCGGCCTGCCGCACACGGTGATCGGCACGGGCGGCCTCGTGCCGCTGATCGCGGACGGCACCTCCGCCATCCACCATGTCGACCAGGACCTGACGCTTCTCGGGCTGGTCGACATACATCGCCGCAACCGCGGCTGAGACGCGAGGGATCGGGAGCGCAGGTGGACTGGCACGCGCGTTTCCTCGACCGGAGGTCGGAGGAGGTCTTCTTCGTCCCGCTCGGCGGGTCGGGCGAGATCGGCATGAACCTCAACCTCTACGGCCATCGCGGCAGCTGGCTGATGGTCGATTGCGGCGTGACCTTCGGCGGGGAGTCCCAGTCCGGAGCCGAGGTGATCGCGCCCGACACGGCCTTCATCGAGGAGCATCGCGACAGGCTGGCGGGGCTCGTGCTCACGCACGCGCACGAGGACCACCTCGGCGCAGTGCAGTATCTCTGGCGGCGGCTGCGCTGCCCGGTCTGGGCGACGCCCTTCGCCGCCTCGGTCCTGCGCCGCAAGCTCTCGGAATCGGAGTTCCGCGAGGACATCGGCCTCACGGTCGTGCCGCTCGACGCGCGCTTCCGCGTGGGCGCCTTCGACGTCGAGATGGTGCATCTCACGCATTCGATCCCGGAGCCGATGGCGCTCGCCATCCGCACCGCGGCCGGGACGCTGCTCCATACCGGCGACTGGAAGATCGACCCCGAGCCGCTGGTCGGCGGGGGGATGGAGACGGCCCGCCTGGCGGCGCTGGGCGCCGAGGGCGTGGTCGCGCTGGTCGGTGATTCCACCAACGCGATGCGCGAGGGGGAAGCGGGCTCGGAGGCCGACGTGCGCCGGGCGCTGGGCGCGCTCTTCGCGCGGCAGGGCGCGAGGATCGCCGTGGCCTGCTTCGCCTCCAACATCGCGCGGCTCGAGACCATCGCGCTCGCCGCGCGCGCGGCCGGCCGCGACGTCGCGCTGGTCGGGCGCTCGCTCTGGCGCATGCACGAATCCGCGCGGGAGAACGGCTACATCGACGCGTCGATCAACTTCCTGCGCGAGGACGAGGCGGGCTACGTGCCGGCCGACCGCCTCGTGCTCGTCTGCACCGGCAGCCAGGGCGAGCCGCGCGCCGCGCTCTCGCGCATCGCCTCGGACGAGCACCCGCATGTCGTGCTCGAGCGCGGCGACACCTGCGTCTTCTCCTCGCGCACCATCCCCGGCAACGAGCGGCCGGTGCTGCGGCTCAAGAACCAGCTCGCGTCGCTGGGCGTCTCGATCGTCGACGACGAGAACGCGCCTGGCGACCTCGGCGGGCCGATCCACGTCTCCGGGCATCCCTGCCGCGGCGAGCTCGCGCGCATGTACCAGTGGGTGCGCCCGCGCGCCGCGATCCCGGTGCATGGCGAGGCCCAGCACATGCAGGCGCATGCCCTGCTCGCACGGGACTGCCAGGTCCAGCACGCGCTCGTGCCGTCGAACGGCGACGTCATCCGCATCGCGCGCGACGGCGCGCCCGAGAAGGTGGGCGAGGTCCATTCGGGCCGCCTCGCCGTCGAGGGCGACCGCCTGGTGCCGATGGACGGCGACGTGATCCGCGCGCGCGGCCGCATGCTTTGGAACGGCGCGGTCATGGCGACGGTCGTCGTCGACCGCAAGGGGCGGCCGGTGGGCGAGCCGAGGCTCTCCGCCCCTGGCCTCGCCGAGGAGGACGAGGCGGCGCTCGACGACCTGCGCGATGCCGCCGCGGACGCCCTGCGCAAGGCAGGGCGCGGCGCGGACGACGCGGCGCTGGAAGAGGCGGTGCGGCGCGCCATCAGGCGGCGCGCGCGCGACGTGCTCGGCAAGCGTCCCGAGGTGCGGGTGCATCTCGTCCGCGTGTGAGCGGCGCACTATCTTCCGCGGCGACGCCGCAACATCCCGGGACAAGCCCCATGCTCGGACGCCTCAACCACGTCGCCATCGTCGTGCCCGACCTCGCGGCCGCCTCGCGCGTCTACCGCGAGACGCTGGGCGCGCGCGTCTCGGACCCCGTCGACCTGCCCGAGCATGGCGTGACGACCGTCTTCGTCGAGCTCGACAACACGAAGATCGAGCTGCTGCACCCGCTCGGCGCGGCTTCGCCGATCGCGAAGTTCCTCGCCGAGCACGCCTCCGGTGGCATGCACCATGTCTGCTACGAGGTGGAGGACATCCTCGCCGCGCGCGACCGGCTGAGGGCCGCGGGCGCGCGGGTGCTCGGCGACGGCGAGCCGCGGATCGGCGCGCATGGCAAGCCGGTGCTCTTCCTTCACCCCCGCGATTTCTGCGGCACGCTCGTGGAACTGGAGCAGGCATGACGCCGTCGATGGGCTGGGCGACCGGGATCGCCATCTACATCACCATGTGGTGGGTGGTGATCTTCGCGGTGCTGCCCTTTGGCGCGCGCCCGCCCGCGCACATCGAGAAGGGCCACGCGCCAAGCGCGCCCGAGCGCCCGAGGCTCGGCATCAAGATGGTCGTGACGACGGCGATCAGCGCCGCGCTCTGGCTCGCGCTCGAACTCGCCGTGCGCGCGGAACTGGTCAGCTTCCGCGACATGGCGGCGAGCTGAGCGGCGGCGAGGGGCATGCCCGGAAGGAATGAAGCCCGGCCTTCCTTGCGGAATGCCGGGCTCCCCGTGGCGTGTGCTTCCCTAGACCTGGGCCTGCGTTATTGCCTCTTGGGCGCGCAGTTAAGGCCGCGAGGATAGGCAGGCTGCCTCGCGGGAGTCCAGTTTGAACTGGGCGACGGCCGGCTGGCCCGGGTTATCCACCGTCCCCGCGACCCGGGCGCCCGTTCCGGTCTATACGGCACGTTCCATGAGCGAGGCGCTCCCCGATTCGGCGGCCGGCATCGGCGTCGCCATACCGCACGGCGTCCCGGTCATCCGGGCCCATGGCCTGTCGAAGCGCTTCGGCCAGGTGGTCGCCAACGACCGGATCGACCTCGATGTCGCGCCTGGCGAGATCCACGCGCTGCTCGGCGAGAATGGCGCCGGCAAGTCCACGCTCGTGAAGATGCTCTACGGGCTGCTCCAGCCCGATTCCGGCCACGTCGAGTGGATGGGACGCCGCGTCGCGATCGCCGGGCCGTCGGCCGCGCGTGACCTCGGCATCGGCATGGTGTTCCAGCATTTCTCGCTCTTCGAGAGCCTGACCGTCGCCGAGAACGTGGCCCTCGCGCTGCCGCGCGCCGCTGCAGAGGGCCTCTCGGGACGGCTCGCGGAAGTCTCGCGGCAATACGGCCTGAGGCTGGAGCCGGACCGCCCGGTGCATGAATTGTCGGTCGGCGAGCGCCAGCGGATCGAGATCGTCCGTTGCCTCCTGCAGGACCCGCGCCTGCTGATCCTGGACGAGCCCACTGCCGTCCTGACGCCGCAGGAGGCCGAGCAGCTCTTCGCGACGCTCGGGCGCCTGGCCGCCGAGGGCAGGGCCATCCTGCACATCACGCACAGGCTCGACGAGGTCCGCCGCATCTGCGCGCGTGCCACCATCCTGCGCCATGGGCGGCTCGTGGCGACCTGCGACCCGCGCGCCGAGACTCCCGCGAGCCTGGCCCGGATGATGATCGGCGCCGACGCGGACGCGCTGCGCCGCGACGAGGCGCCGCCCGCCGGGGGCGAGCCAAGGCTGGAGCTCCGCGGCCTCGATCTGCCCGCGCCCAGCGAGCATGCCATCGCCCTGTCCTCGCTCGACCTCGTCGTGCGCGCGGGCGAGGTGGTCGCGATAGCGGGCGTCGCCGGGAATGGCCAGTCGGAGCTCTTCTCCGCGATCTCGGGAGAGACCCGCGCGGGTGCCGCGGGCGCCGTCGTGCTGTCGGGGCGCGAGGTCGGGCTGATGGGCATCAACGCGCGCCGCCGCCTCGGCGCCGCCTTCGTGCCCGAGGAGCGCATCGGCCATGCCGCCGCGGCGCGGCTGCGCCTGTCGGAGAACGCGATCCTCACGGGCCACGCCCTCGACGAGCGCGCCGGCGCGTGGATCGTCGACCGGCGCGGCGCGCTCGACCACGTGGACCGCGTCAGCGAGGCCTTCGACGTGCGCAAGGGAAGGCGCGATCCCGAGGCTGCGTCGCTCTCGGGCGGCAACCTGCAGAAATTCGTCGTCGGGCGCGAGATCCTGCGCGACCCGGCGCTGCTCGTCGTGTCGCAGCCGACCTGGGGCGTCGACGCCGGTGCCGCCGCCACGATCCGCCGCGCGCTGGTCGCGCTGGCGCGCCGTGGCGCCGCGGTGCTCGTCATCAGCCAGGACCTCGACGAGATCTTCGCGATCGCCGACCGCATCGCGGTGATCCACGACGGCCGGCTCTCGGCGCCCATCCCGGCGGGCCGCATGACGGCGGAGCGGCTCGGCCTGCTGATGGGCGGCGCGCAGGCGGGGGTGGAGGCCTGAGATGGCGTGGATCGTCCTCGAGAAGCGCGCCGAGCCGTCCCTGGCGATGACGTTCCTGTCGCCGCTGGTCGCGATCGCGCTCACGCTCGCGTCCAGCGCCGCCATCTTCGCGGCGCTGGGCAAGGATCCGCTGCCGGCGATGCATGCCTATTTCGTGGCGCCGCTGGTCGATCCCTGGTCGCTGCAGGAACTGGTCGTCAAGGCGACGCCGCTGGTGCTGATCGCGACGGGCCTGTCCTTCTGCTACCTCTCCAACAACTGGAACATCGGCGCCGAAGGCCAGTACGTCATGGGTGGCATCTTCGGCGGCGGCGCGGCGCTCGCCCTGCACCAGACCGGCTCGGCGCTCGGCCTTCCCGCGGTGATCGCGATGGGCGCGCTGGGAGGCGCGCTGCTCGCGTCCATCCCCGCGCTGCTGCGCATACGCTTCTCCACCAACGAGATCCTGACCAGCCTGATGCTGGTCTATGTCGCCGAGCTGCTGCTGGACTGGCTCGTGCGCGGGCCTTGGCGGGATCCCCGCGCGATGAACTTCCCGCAATCCGTCGCCTTCGACGTGGCGGTGCCCATCCTGGTCGAGGGCAGCCGGATCCACGTCGGCGCCGCGCTCGCCGTGCTCGCCTGCTGCGCGGCGGCGTTCGTCCTGGGGCGCACGATGAAGGGCTTCGAGATCCGCGTGATCGGGCAGGCGCCGCGCGCGGCGGCCTTCGCCGGCTTCTCTCCGGCGCGCGCGACGCTGCTCGTCTTCGCCCTGTCGGGCGCGCTCGCCGGCATCGCCGGGGCGCTCGAGGTGGTGGGGACGATGGGCCAGCTGCGTCCCTCGATCTCGCCGGGCTACGGCTTCGCGGCGATCATCGTCGCCTTCCTCGGGCGCCTGCACCCGTTCGGGATCCTCTGCGCGGGGCTGCTGCTGGCGCTGTCCTACCTGGGCGGGGAGAACGCCCAGATCATGATGAAGATCCCGCTCGACGCGACGCGCGTGATCCAGGGGCTGCTGCTGTTCTTCGTGCTGGCCTGCGACCTGCTCGTCCTCCACCGCCTGCGCCTCGCGCGGCGCGGGCCGGCGTGAGGGGGCCATGGACCTCGCGACCGCCATCCTGCTGACCGTCGTGACGGCCTCGACGCCGCTGCTGCTGGCGGCGGTCGGCGAACTCGTGGTCGAGCGCTCCGGCGTCCTGAACCTCGGCGTCGAGGGCATGATGATCATGGGCGCCGCCTGCGGCTTCGCGGCGACGCTCGCCACCGGCTCGCATGCCGCCGGGGTCGGGGTGGCGATGCTCGCGGGCATGGCCATGGCCGCCATCTTCGGCTTGCTCGTGCTCGGGCTCGTCGCCAACCAGGTGGCCTGCGGCCTCGCCCTGACCATCCTCGGGCTCGGCCTCTCCGGGCTCGTGGGGCAGGGCATGGTCGGGCAGAGGGTCGACCCGGTGGGCCCGGTCGACATCCCTTGGCTCGGCTCGCTGCCGGTCGTGGGCAAGCTCGTCTTCGGCCTCGATCCCTTCGTCTACGCGTCCTTCGCGCTGGTTGCCGGCACCTGGTGGTTCCTGTCGCGCACCCGCGCCGGGCTCGTCCTTCGCGCGGTGGGCGACAACCACGCCTCCGCCCATGCGCTGGGCCACGACGTGCGCCTCGTCCGCTTCGCGGCGCTCATGTTCGGCGGCGCCTGCGCGGGACTGGCCGGGGCCTATGTCGCGCTCGTCTACACCCCGTTCTGGGTGACCGGGATGACCGCCGGGCGCGGCTGGATCGCGCTGGCGCTCGTCGTCTTCGCCTCGTGGCGGCCCTGGCGGCTGCTGTTCGGGGCCTATCTCTTCGGGGCCATGTCGATAGGCCAGCTCCACCTCCAGGCCATGCGCGGGGCGCTGCCGGACTTCCTGGTCCTGCCCGGGCAGTTCTGGTCGGCGCTGCCCTATGCCGCGACCATCGTGGTATTGGTCCTGATATCCCGTTCGCGCGGAAGGCGCGCCTCCGAGCCGGCCATGCTCGGGACGCCCTTCTCGCCGGACCGTTGACCCCCCCAAAGCACCCAGAAGGAGGATGAACAGGATGCGACGTAACTTCATCGCGCTCGCGGCGGCAGCCGTCGGTGCGCTCGCCATCGGCGCCGGCGCGGCGACCGCGCAGCAGAAGCTCAAGGTCGGCTTCGTCTATGTCGGCCCGGTGGGCGACTTCGGCTGGTCCTACCAGCACGACGAGGGCCGCAAGGCCGTGGTCGCGAAGTATGGCGACCGCGTGGAGACCACCTTCGTCGAGAAGGTCTCCGAGGGCCCCGACGCCGAGCGCGTGATCGAGCAGCTCGCCCGCTCGGGCCACAAGCTCATCTTCACGACCTCGTTCGGCTACATGGAGCCGACGATCAAGGTCGCGCAGCGCTTCCCGAACGTGTGGTTCGAGCACGCCACGGGCTTCAAGCGCGCGCCCAACGTCGCGACCTACGACGCGCGCTTCTACGAGGGGCGCTACATCATCGGCCAGATCGCGGCGAAGATGTCGAAGAGCGGCACGATCGGCTACATCGGCTCCTTCCCGATCCCCGAGGTCGTCGCGGGCATCAACTCCTTCATGCTCGGCGCGCAGTCCGTTCGCCCCGACATGAAGATCAAGGTCGTGTGGGTGAACTCCTGGTACGACCCGGGCAAGGAAGCCGACGCGGCGAAGACCCTGATCAGCCAGGGCGCGGACATCATCTCGCAGCACACCGACAGCGCCGCGGCGATGCAGGTGGCGCAGGAGCGCGGCGTCTTCGCGTTCGGCCAGGCCTCCGACATGATCAAGTTCGGCCCGAAGGCGCAGCTGACCTCGATCATCGACGACTGGGCGCCGTACTACGTGGAGCGCGTCGGCCTCGCCCTCGAGGGCAAGTGGGCGACGGGCGCGGTCTGGGACGGCCTCGACAAGGGCAAGGTCAAGATGGCGCCCTACACGAACATGCCCGAGGACGTGAAGAAGATGGCCGAGGCCACCGAGGCGGCGATCAAGGGCAAGACCCTGCATCCCTTCAAGTGCCCGCTCGTGCGCCAGGACGGCACGACGGTCGAGTGCAAGGGCGCGGGCCATCTCTCCGACGAGCAGATCGCCAGCATGAACTTCTACGTGAAGGGGATCGACGAGAAGATCCCGAACTGAGGACGGGTCGCCCCGCGGGACGCAGGTGGCCTCGTGCCGCCCGCGTCCCGCGGGTTTCCCGATGGCACGCATGAGGATATCAACCCCGTTCCTGCTGGCCGTGGCGGCGCTTGCGCCGTGCATGCCGACGCACGCGCAGACCATCGTGGTCGATGGTGCCGCCTGCCGCGCGCTGGCGGTGCACCAGCCCGCACCTGGCGTCGCCTACACGCCAGGCGTCGATGTCAGGGGCAGGCCTGTCGTTGGAGCCGACCTGGATCCCGCGCCTCGGTTCCTGCCCCCGACGCTGTCGTTCGACCTGAACGTGGACCTCGCTCCCTACCTGCCGGCGGGCTCGCGGCTGTCGATGCCCCAGATGGGCGTCGGGCGCGTGACGCTCGGCCCCGACGGGAAGGTCATGTTCAACGGCCAGCCGGTCGGGCAGGGCGATGGCGCCGCGCTCGCCGCGGCCTGCCGCCGCGCAACGCCACGCTGACGCCGCGACGCGGCCGCGAAATTGCCACCGCCGGGGGCTTTGCCTAGATTGCCGGCTCCCTAGACAAACGCCGCCAGACACCAGGAGCGAGCCCTTGCGCCTCAGCCAGTTCTTCCTGCCCACGCTCAGGGAAACGCCGACCGAGGCGCAGATCGTCTCGCACCGGCTCATGCTGCGCGCGGGCATGGTCCGCCAGCAGGCGGCGGGGATCTATTCCTGGCTGCCGCTCGGCCATCGCGTGCTGACGAAGATCGCGCAGATCGTGCGCGAGGAGCAGGACAGGTCGGGGGCGCAGGAGATCCTGATGCCGACGATCCAGCCGGCCGAGCTCTGGCGCGAATCCGGCCGCTACGAGGACTACGGCAAGGAGATGCTGCGCATCACGGACCGGCACGAGCGCGAGATGCTCTACGGACCGACCAACGAGGAGATGGTGACGGAGATCGCGCGCGCGTCGTTCCGCTCCTATCGCGACCTGCCCAGGAACCTCTACCACATCCAGTGGAAGTTCCGGGACGAGGTGCGGCCGCGCTTCGGCGTGATGCGGGGCCGCGAGTTCCTGATGAAGGACGCCTATTCCTTCGACGCGGACCCGGCCAGCGCGCGGCACTCCTACAACAAGATGTTCATCGCCTACCTGCGCACCTTCGCGCGCATGGGGCTGAAGGCGATCCCGATGCGCGCCGACACGGGCCCGATCGGCGGCGACCTCAGCCACGAGTTCATCATCCTCGCCGAGACCGGGGAGAGCGCGGTCTTCGTCGACCGGGACTTCCTCGACCAGAACCTGCTCGACCTTCCGGTCGACTACGACGACGTGGCCGGCCTGCAGGGCGCCGTCGACCGCTTCACCGGCTTCTACGCGGCGACCGACGAGAAGCACGATCCCGCCGTCGCCGCGAGCCTGGGCGATCGCCTCGTCGGCGCGCGGGGCATCGAGGTCGGGCACATCTTCTACTTCGGGACCAAGTATTCCGCCGCGATGGGCCTTTCCGTGCAGGGGCCGAACGGCGAGAAGATCGTGCCGGAGATGGGCTCCTATGGCATCGGCGTCTCGCGCCTCGTCGGCGCGCTGATCGAGGCGAGCCACGACGAAGCCGGCATCGTCTGGCCGGCGGCGGTGGCGCCCTTCGGCGCGGGCGTCATCAACCTGCGCGTCGGCGACGCGGCCTGCGACGCGATGGCAGGCGACCTCTACGCGCGGCTGCGCGCCGCGGGCCTCGACCCGCTCTACGACGACCGCGCGGAGAGCGCGGGCGCGAAGTTCGCGAACATGGACCTGATCGGGCTGCCATGGCAGCTCGTGGTCGGCCCGCGCGGCGCGAAGGCCGGCACGGTGGAGGTCAAGGATCGCCGCAGCGGCGCGAAGGAAGAGCTGTCGCTTGACGCCGCGCTCGCCAAGCTGACCTCGCCGCGATGACGCCGCGCCGCCCAGCCGCGGGCGCGCGCTGATGGCCGCCTTCGGCGCGTTCGAGCGCATGATGGCGTTCCGCTACCTGCGCGCCAGGCGGCAGGAGGGCTTCATCTCGGTCATCGCCTGGTTCTCGCTGCTCGGCATCGCGCTCGGCGTGGCGACGCTCATCATCGTCATGGCGGTGATGAACGGCTTCCGCGCCGAGCTGCTCGGCCGCATCGTCGGGCTGAACGGGCACGTGACGCTCTACAGCCTCGAGGGGGGCTTCACCGACTACGAGGCCGTCGCGATGCGCGTGCGCGGCGCGCGCGGCGTCGTCTCCGCCTCGCCGCTGGTCGAGGGCCAGGTCCTCGCCACCGCGAACGGCGTCGCGTCGGGCGCGATGGTGCGCGGGATGCGCGCGGCGGACCTCGCCGCCCGGCCGCTCGTCTCCGGCAACGTCGTGCGCGGCTCCTGGGGAGGATTCGACGAGGGCGACGGCGTCGCCATCGGCAGCCGGATGGCGCAGAAGTTCCGCGTCGGCGTCGGCGACCAGATCACGCTGATCTCGCCGCAGGGCAACGTCACCGCCTTCGGCACGACGCCGCGCATGCGCGCCTATCGCGTCGCCGCGATCTTCGAGGTCGGGATGTTCGAGTACGATTCCGGCTACGTCTACATGCCGCTGCAGGCGGCGCAGGTCTTCTTCCGGCTCGGCGCGGGCGTCAGCGGCGTCGAGGTCATCGTCGCGGACCCGGACCGCATCGCGCCGGCGAGGCGCGCGATCGCCGACGCGGCGGGTCCGGGCGTGCGCGTCTTCGACTGGCAGCAGGCCAACGCCAGCTTCTTCGGCGCGCTGCAGGTCGAGCGCAACGTGATGTTCCTGATCCTGACGCTGATCATCCTCGTCGCCGCCTTCAACATCATCTCGTCGCTGATCATGCTGGTGAAGGACAAGTCGCGGGACATCGCGATCCTCCGC
>Ga0255216_1000354_pt1 | contig 11311 bp, 8 predicted proteins | sample Miss_Atlam_RepA__FD_189934 | JGI IMG/M metagenome (GOLD analysis project Ga0255216, IMG submission 189934) | Freshwater microbial communities from Mississippi River, Louisiana, United States - Miss_Atlam_RepA_8d | ecosystem: Environmental > Aquatic > Freshwater > River | place: USA: Louisiana... | reverse complement strand
GCTCTTCGCGGTGATCCGCGCGCCGTGGTGGAAGCGCATCGTCTCGCTCGAGGTCCCCGCGGTCATGCCCTACATGCTGACCGGCATCGAGACGGCGAGCGTGCTCGCGGTGACCGGCGCGATCGTCGGCGAGTACCTGGGCGGCAACGAGGGCCTGGGCGCGCTTGTCGTGAAGACGCTCAACGCGCTGATGGTCGAGCACATGTTCGCCACCGTCATCGCCCTCGCCTGCCTCGGCTTCGCCTTCTACGGCGCGATCACCTCGATCCGGCGCTTCGCGGTACCGTGGCACGAATCCTCGCAGGACGACGAATGACCACCCGCACGGCAACGCCAACGACGGAGGCATCCATGTACAAGCTCTTCTATTCCCCCGGCTCCGCCGCGATCGCGCCGCATGCCGTGCTCGAGGAGACCGGCGCTCCCTTCGAGCTCGTGCGCGTCGACATGCAGGCCGGCGGCCACAAGCGCCCCGAATACCTCGCGCTCAACCCGCATGGCCGCGTGCCGACGCTGGTCGCCGACGGCGCACCCGTCTACGAGGCGGCGGCGATCTGCATGCTGCTCGCGGAGCGCCATCCCGAGGCGCGGCTCGCGCCGCCGGCCGGCACGCGCGCGCGGGCCCTCTACCTGCAATGGCTGGTCTACCTGACCAACACGCCGCAGGAGCGCTTCCTGCAGTGGTTCCATCCCGACTGGTTCCTCGACGACAAGGCCGCCGAGCCCGCGCTCAAGGCCGGCGCCGAGGCGCGGATCCACGTCATGTTCGACCGCATCGAGGCGCATCTCGCGGCCAACGGCCCCTATCTCGCGGGCGATGCGTTCAGCGCCGCGGACATCTACCTCGCGATGCTCGTGCGCTGGTCGCGCGGCATGGCGAAGCCCGTCTGGAGCCGCCCCGCGACGCGGCGCTGCGCCGACCTCGTCGTCGCGCGCCCGGCCTTCCAGCGCATGCTGAAGGCCGAGGGGATCGAGTGGCCCTACTGACGCAGTCGCCGCGGCCGCTCGCGCTGCGCGTCCCGGGCCGCGACCTCCTGCCCGCCTATGCGCGCGCGCTGGCGGGGGGCTGGTCGCCGGACAGCGCGCAGGACGTGAGCGCCGCGCAACTGCGCGCCATCGCCGCGGATCCCGACGCCTTCCTCGACAGGCTGCGCCATTCGCGCGGGCGCATCAGGCTGGACGACGGCAGCCTGGTGCCGCGCCTGCCCGGCTTCGTGCGCTGGATGGACGACGGGGAGGTCTGCGGCAGCATCAATTTCCGCCACCAGCCGGGGACGGAGGAGCTGCCGGCCTATTGCTCGGGCCATGTCGGCTATTCGGTCGCGCCGTGGAAGCGTCGCCGCGGCATCGCCACCGCAGCGCTCGCGCTGATGCTCGACGAGATCCGCGCCGCGGGCACGGGCCTTCGGCGCGTCCGGATCACCTGCGACGCCGACAACGACGCATCGCGGCGCGTCATCGAGCGCAATGGCGGCGAGCGCAAGGCCGACGAGCCGCCGATGCGCCCCGGCGGCAAGACCAAGCTCGCCTACTGGATCTCCCTCTGACGCGCTTCCGCGCGACGCGGGCGCCGCTCAGATGTGGATCGGCCGGCCGTCGACGGCGAGCGCGGCTTCCTTGACCGTCTCGTTCAGCGTCGGGTGCGCGTGGCAGGTGCGCGCGATGTCCTCGGCCGAGGCGCCGAACTCCATCGCGAGCGCGAGCTCCGCGATCAGGTCGCCGGCGTTCGGGCCGACGATGTGGACGCCCAGCACGCGATCCGTCGCCTTGTCCGCGAGGATCTTCACGAAGCCGTCGGTCATGTTCATCGCGCGCGCGCGGCCATTGGCCGTGAACGGGAACTTGCCGACGCGGTACTCCGTGCCGGCCTGCCTGAGCTGCTCCTCGGTGGCGCCGACCGCCGCGATCTCGGGCCAGGTGTAGACCACGCCCGGGATCGCGTCGTAGTTCACGTGCGGCTTCTGGCCGGCGAGGATCTCGGCCACGGCCACGCCCTCGTCCTCTGCCTTGTGCGCGAGCATCGGCCCGGCGATCGCGTCGCCGATCGCGTAGATGCCCTTCACGCTCGTCTCGAAATGCGCGTCGGTCGCGATGCGCCCCTTGTCGTCGAGCGCGACGCCGGCCTCCTTCAGGCCGAGGCCCTCGACATGCGGGCGCCTGCCGACGGCGACCAGCACCACGTCGACCTTGAGCTCGGCCTTGTCGCCGCCGGCAGCCGGCTCGAGGGAGAGCGCCACGCCCGCGCCGCCCTTGTCCGCGCCGGTCACCTTCGTCGAGAGGCGGAACTCGATGCCCTGGCGCGCGAGGATGCGCTGCGCCTGCTTCGAAACCTCGCCGTCCATGCCCGGCAGGATGCGGTCGAGGAACTCGACCACGGTCACCTTCGCGCCGAGGCGCTGCCAGACCGAGGCCATCTCGAGGCCGATCACGCCGCCGCCGATGACGGCCATCGACTTGGGCACGGCGCCGAGTTCCAGCGCGCCCGTCGAGGAGACGACCTTCTTCTCGTCGATGTCGATGCCGCGCAGCGGCGAGACCTCGGAGCCCGTGGCGACCACGATGGCGCGGGCCTCGAGCACGCGTTCGCCGACCGCGACCTTGCCCGGCCCGGCGATGCGCGCCGCGCCCTTGACCCACTCGACCTTGTTCTTGCGGAACAGGAACTCGACGCCCTTCACGTTGGCGTCCACGACCTTGTCCTTGTGCGCCATCATCGCGGCGAGGTCGAGCTCGACCTTGCCGACCTTGACGCCGAAGGCCGCGAGCCCGTGCCCGGCCTCGTGGAACTTCTCCGAGGCCTGGAGCAGCGCCTTGGACGGGATGCATCCCACGTTGAGGCAGGTGCCGCCGAGCGTGGCGCGCTTCTCGACGCAGGCCACCTTCATGCCGAGCTGCGCCGCGCGGATTGCGCAGACATAGCCGCCGGGCCCGGCGCCGATGACGACGAGGTCGAAGGAATCACCAGCCATGTTCCACCTTTCGCGATAGGGCGGGCGGCGCGCCGCGGCGCCGCCCCGCCGTCACATGTCGAGCATCAGGCGCTGCGGATCCTCGATCGCGTCCTTGATGCGCACGAGGAAGGTCACCGCCTCCTTGCCGTCGACGATGCGATGGTCGTAGGAGAGCGCCAGGTACATCATCGGGCGGATCTCGATCCGGTCGCCGACCGCCACGGGCCGGTTCTGGATCTTGTGCATGCCGAGGATCCCGGACTGCGGCGGGTTGAGGATCGGCGTCGACATCAGCGAGCCGTAGATGCCGCCGTTGGAGATGGTGAACGTGCCGCCGGCGAGGTCGTCGAGCGCGATCTTGCCGTCGCGGGCCTTGCGGCCATAGGCGGCGATCGCCTTCTCGATCTCGGCAAGGCCCATCGCGTCGCAGCCGCGCACGACCGGCACGACCAGTCCCTGCTCGGTGCCGACCGCGACGCCGATGTCGTAGCGGTTCTTGTAGACGATGTCGTCGCCGTCGATCTCGGCGTTGACCGCCGGGATCTCCTTCAGCGCCGCCACGCAGGCCTTCACGAAGAAGGACATGAAGCCGAGCTTCACGCCGTGGCGCTTCTCGAAGGCCTCGTTGTACTTCGCGCGCAGCGCCATCACCGCGCCCATGTCCGCCTCGTTGAAGGTCGTGAGCATGGCGGCGGTGTTCTGCGCCTGCTTCAGGCGCTCGGCGATGCGCTTGCGCAGGCGGGTCATCTTGACCCGCTCCTCGCCGGCGCCGGCCTGGCGCGGCACCGCGGGCGCGGCCGGGGCGGGCGCCGCCGCCGCGGGAGCGGGCGAGGCGATCGCCGCCATCACGTCGGCCTTGGTGACGCGGCCATCCTTGCCCGAGCCGGAGGCCGGGGTGACGCCGCTCTCCGCCATCATCTTGCGCGCGGCGGGACCAGGCTCCTTCGCAGGCGCGGCGGCAGGCGCCGGGGCGGGCGCGGGCTTCGCGGCGGCGACGGCGGCCGCGGGCTTGGCCGCGGCCTTCGCGGGCGCGGCGCCGGGCGCGATCGTGCCCAGCAGCGCGCCGACATTCACGGTCGTTCCGGCCGGGGCCTTGATCTCCGCGATGGTGCCGGCCGACGGGGCCGGCACCTCGACCGTGACCTTGTCGGTCTCGAGCTCGACCAGCGGCTCGTCGGCGGCGACGGCCTCGCCCGCCTGCTTGAACCACTTGGCCACGGTTGCCTCGGTCACCGATTCGCCGAGCGTTGGCACCTTGATCTCGACCGCCATGTCCTTCGTCCTTTCAGATGTCGCGCGACGTCAGGCCTTCAGGGCCTCGTCGACGAGCCTTGCCTGTTCCTGGTTGTGGCGCTTGTAGAGGCCCGTGGCCGGCGACGCGGCCTCCGGGCGCCCGACATAGCGCGGCCGCTTCGCGGCGACGTCGATCGCCGAGAGCGCCTGCTCGATGCGCCGGTCGACGAAATGCCAGGCGCCCATGTTGTAGGGCTCCTCCTGGCACCAGACGACCTCCGCCTTGCGGTAGCGCTGGAGTTCCTTCTCCAGCGTGCGGAACGGGAAGGGATAGAGCTGCTCGACGCGCAGCAGCGCCACGTCCGCGATGCCGCGCTTCTCCCGCTCCTCGAGCAGGTCGTAGTAGACCTTGCCCGTGCAGAGCACGACGCGGCGCACCTTGGCGTCCGCGACGAGCTTGCCCGCCTCGGGCAGCACGCGGTGGAAGGTCGTGCCCGGGCCCATGTCGGCGAGCGCCGACGTCGCCAGCTTGTGGCGCAGCAGCGACTTCGGCGTCATCACGACCAGCGGCTTGCGGAACGGGCGGCGCACCTGGCGGCGCAGCGCGTGGAAGTAGTTGGCCGGGGTCGTCAGGTTGACGACCTGCCAGTTGTCCTCGGCCGAGAGCTGCAGGAAGCGCTCGGGGCGCGCGGAGGAATGCTCCGGCCCCTGCCCCTCGTAGCCATGCGGCAGCAGCATCACCAGGCCCGACATGCGCAGCCACTTCGATTCCGACGAGCAGATGAACTGGTCGATCATCACCTGCGCGCCGTTCACGAAGTCGCCGAACTGGCCCTCCCAGAGCACCAGCGCGTTGGGCTCGGCCAGCGAGTAGCCGTAGTCGAAGCCGAGCACGCCGAACTCGGAGAGCGGCGAGTCGATCACCTCGAACTGCGCCTGGCCGTCGCGGACGTGGTTGAGCGGCAGGTAGCGCTCCTCGCTCTCCTGGTCGACGAGCACGGAATGGCGCTGCGAGAAGGTGCCGCGGCCGGAATCCTGGCCGGAGAGGCGCACGGGCGTGCCCTCGGCGAGCAGCGTCCCGAAGGCGAGCGCCTCCGCGGTCGCCCAGTCGAGGCCGCTGCCGGCCTGCAGCGCGCGCTGGCGCGCGTCGAGGACGCGGCGCAGCGTGCGGTGTATGCGATGCGTCTCGGGCACGCGCGTCAGCGCGTCGCCGACCAGCTTGAGCAGGTCGGCCGGCACGGCGGTATCGCCGCGGCGATCCTCGCCCGAGGCGACCTCCATGCCCGTCCACTTGCCCTCGAGCCAGTCCGCCTTGTTGGGCTTGTAGCCCTTGGCCGCCTCGAACTGGACCTCGAGATGCGCCTGGAAGTCCGACGCGACCGCATCGGCCTCGTCGGTGGAGAGGGTGCCTTCGGCGACGAGGCGCCGCGCGTAGGTCTCGCGCGTCGTCGGGTGGCCGGCGATGGCGCGGTACATCTGCGGCTGGGTGAAGCCCGGCTCGTCGGACTCGTTATGCCCGTGCCGCCGGTAGCACATCATGTCGATGATGACGTCCTTCTTGAACCTCTGCCGGAACTCCGTCGCGATGCGGGCCACGTGGACCACGGCCTCGGGATCGTCGCCGTTCACGTGGAAGATCGGCGCCATGATCATCTTGCCGACGTCGGTCGGGTAGGGCGAGGAGCGCGAGTACTGCGGCGAGGTCGTGAAGCCGATCTGGTTGTTGACGATGAAGTGGATCGTGCCGCCGACGCGATAGCCCTTGAGCTCGGAGAGCATCAGCGTCTCGCCGACCAGGCCCTGCCCGGCGAAGGCGGCGTCGCCATGCATGAGGATCGCCATCACCTCGCCCATCGCGTCCTCGCGCGACAGGGCGGGGTTCGCCTGCATGCGCTGCACCTGCTTGGCGCGCACCTTGCCGAGCACGACCGGGTTCACGGCCTCGAGATGCGAGGGGTTGGCCTGCAGCGAGAGGTGCACGACGTTGCCGTCGAAGCTGCGATCGGCGGATGTCCCCATGTGGTACTTCACGTCGCCCGAGCCCTGGACGTCCTCGGGGTTCGCGGGGATGCCCTGGAACTCCGAGAAGATCGCCGCGTAGGGCTTCGACATGAAGTTCGCGAGCACGTTGAGGCGGCCGCGATGCGGCATGCCGATGCAGACCTCGCGCAGGCCGAGCTGGCCGCCGCGCTTGAGGATCTGCTCGAGCGCCGGGATCATCGCCTCGCCGCCCTCGAGCCCGAAGCGCTTGGTGCCGGTGTATTTCCTGTCGAGGAACTGCTCGAACTTCTCGGCCGCGGTCAGGCGCTCGAGGATCGCCTTCTTGCCCTTGGCCGTGAACTCGGTGTGGTTGCGGATCGACTCGATGCGCTCCTGGATCCAGGCCTTCTGCTCGGGATCCGACATGTGCATGAACTCGACGCCGATCGAGCCGCAATAGGTCTCGCGCAGGACCTGCATGATCTCGCGCAGCGTCGGCGTGTGCAGGCCGAGGACGCCGTCGATGAAGATCGGGCGATCGAGGTCGGCTTCCGTGAAGCCGTAGCTCGCGGGCTCGAGCTCCGAATGCCGCTCGCGCGGCTTGAGCGCGAGCGGGTCGAGGTTGGCCTCGAGATGCCCGCGGATGCGATAGGCGCGGATGAGCATCAGCGCGCGCACGGAATCGCGCGTCGCCGACTGGACCTGCTCGGGCGTCGCGCCGGCCTTCGCGGCGGCGGGCGCGGCCGCGCCCTTCGCGCCGCGCTTCGCGGCCGGCTCGGGCTCCGCGGCGCCGACGACGACGGCGCGCGGCCCGCGCGACCAGGACGGCCCGCGGATCTCGGCGCCGACGGCCGCGGCCTCCTCGGCGAGGCCGTCGAACAGCGCCTGCCACGTGGCGTCGACCGAGCGCGGGTCGGCGAGCCAGCGCTCGTGCATCTCTGCGATGTAGACGCCGTTGGCGCCGGAGAGGAAGGTCGCGAGGGTCTGGTTCATGGCACCGTTCACATCGGGCGCGGCGCGACGCCGGCCCAGGCATTCAGACCGCCTTGCGCTCGGGCGGCGGCCCTGCCCGTACCCCTCCCCTGCCGAGGCCCGCGCCCGCGCCCATCCCGGCGCGGCCGCGGCGACGGCCTCAGCCCTTCATCGCCTTCAGCATCGTCGAGCCGAGCGACGCCGGGGAGTCGGCGACATGGATGCCGGCCGAGCGCATCGCCTCGACCTTGAAGTCGGCCGTGTCGTTGCCGCCGGAGATCACCGCGCCGGCGTGGCCCATGCGGCGGCCCGGCGGGGCGGTGCGGCCGGCGATGAAGCCGACGACGGGCTTGCGCGTGCCGGACGCCTTGAGGAACTCGGCGCCCTTCACCTCGGCGTCGCCGCCGATCTCGCCGATCATGATGATGCCCTGCGTCTCCGGGTCGGCGACGAACATCTCGAGGCAGTCGACGAAGTTGGTCCCGTTGACCGGGTCGCCGCCGATGCCGATGCAGGTCGTCTGGCCAAGGCCGGCCGCGGTGGTCTGCGCCACCGCCTCGTAGGTCAGCGTGCCGGAGCGCGAGACGATGCCGATGCGGCCGCGCTGGTGGATATGGCCAGGCATGATCCCGATCTTGCACTCGCCCGGCGTGATGACGCCCGGGCAGTTCGGTCCGATCAGGCGCGTCCCCGAGCCGGCGAGCGCGCGCTTCACGCGCACCATGTCGAGGACGGGGATGCCCTCGGTGATGCAGACGACCAGCGGGATGCCGGCGTCGACCGCCTCGAGGATCGCGTCCGCGGCGAAGGGCGGCGGGACGTAGATCACCGAGGCGTTGCAGCCGGTGGCCTCGCGCGCCGCCGCGACCGTGTCGAAGACGGGCAGGTCGAGGTGCCTGGTGCCGCCCTTGCCGGGGGTCACGCCACCGACCATCCGCGTGCCGTAGGCGATCGCCTGCTCGGAGTGGAAGGTGCCCTGCGCGCCGGTGAAGCCCTGGCAGATGACCTTCGTGTTCTTGTCGACGAGGACGGCCATGGTTATGCGGCCTCCTTCACGGCCTTGACGATCTTTTCCGCCGCGTCGGCGAGGTTGTCCGCCGACAGGATCGGCAGGCCGGACTGCTTCATGATCTTCTTGCCGAGCTCGACGTTCGTGCCCTCGAGCCGCACGACCAGCGGCACGTTCAGCGCCACCTCGCGCGCGGCGGCCACGACGCCCTCGGCGATGACGTCGCAGCGCATGATGCCGCCGAAGATGTTGACGAGGATGCCCTCGACGTTCGGGTCGGACAGGATCAGCTTGAAGGCCGCGGTGACGCGCTCCTTCGTGGCGCCGCCGCCGACGTCGAGGAAGTTCGCCGGCTCGCCGCCATAGAGCTTGATGATGTCCATCGTCGCCATGGCGAGGCCGGCGCCGTTGACCATGCAGCCGATGTTGCCGTCGAGCTTGACGTAGTTGAGCTCGTACTTGCCCGCCTCGAGCTCCATCGGGTCTTCCTCGTCGGTGTCGCGCAGCTCGGCGACGTCCTTGTGGCGGAAGAGCGCGTTGTCGTCGAAGTTCATCTTGGCATCGAGCGCGATCACGTCGCCCGTGCCGGTCACGACCAGCGGGTTGACCTCCACCACCGAGGCGTCGAGGTCGACGAAGGCCTTGTACATCGCGTCGAGGAACCTGACCGCCGTGCCGACCTGCTTGCCCGCCAGGCCGAGGCCGAAGGCGACGCGGCGCGCGTGGTGGCCCTGCAGCCCGGTCACCGGGTCGATCGCCACCTTCACGATCTTCTCGGGGTGCTTCGCGGCGACCTCCTCGATCTCCATCCCGCCCTCGGTCGAGGCGACGATGGTGACGCGGCCGGTCGCGCGGTCGACGAGCATCGAGAGGTAGAGCTCGCGCTTGATGTCGCAGCCATCCTCGACATAGAGGCGCTTGACCTCCTTGCCCTTCGGGCCGGTCTGCTTGGTGACCAGCACCTTGCCGAGCATCGCCGCGGCGTTGGACTTCACGTCGGCGACGGACTTGACGACGCGCACGCCGCCCTTGCCGTTCGGGTCGCCCTCGAAGCGGCCTGCGCCGCGTCCGCCGGCGTGGATCTGCGACTTCACGACCCAGACGGGGCCGGGAAGCTGCTGCGCTGCCTTCTCGGCCTCCTCGGCCGTGTAGGCGACGAAGCCCTTGGGCACGGCGACGCCGTAGCGCGCGAGGAGCTGCTTCGCCTGGTACTCGTGGATGTTCATGTACGGACCTCCGGCGGCTCAGCCGCCCATGAGCTTCTTGGTGGCGTCGACCAGGCCCTTCACGGCGTTGACCGAGTGGTCGAACATCTTCTTCTCGTCGTCGGTCATGGAGATCTCGACGATCTTCTCGACGCCGCCGGCGCCGATGATCACCGGCACGCCGACATAGATGCCGCTCACGCCGTACTGGCCGGTGAGGTAGGCGGCGCAGGGCAGGAGCCGCTTCTTGTCGCGCAGGAAGCTCTCCGCCATCGCGATCGCGGAGGAGGCCGGCGCGTAGAAGGCCGAGCCGGTCTTCAGCAGGTTGACGATCTCCGCGCCGCCGTCGCGCGTGCGCTGCACGATCTTGTCGAGGCGCTCCTGGGTGGTCCAGCCCATCTTGACGAGGTCCGGCAGCGGGATGCCGGCGACGGTCGAGTAGCGGACCAGCGGCACCATCGTGTCGCCATGGCCGCCGAGCACGAAGGCGGTCACGTCCTCGACCGAGACCTTGAACTCCTCGGCGAGGAAGTGGCGGAAGCGCGCGGAGTCGAGCACGCCGGCCATGCCGACGACCCGGTTCGCCGGGAAGCCCGTGACGTCCTTCATCACGCCGACCATCGCGTCGAGCGGGTTGGTGATGACGATCACGAAGGCGTTCGGGGCGTTGGCCTTGATGCCCGCGCCGACGGCCTGCATGACCTTGGTGTTGATGCCGATGAGGTCGTCGCGGCTCATGCCGGGCTTGCGCGGCACGCCGGCGGTGACGATCACGACGTCGGCGCCCGCGATGTCGGCGTAGTTCGACGTTCCCTTGTAGGCGGCGTCGAAGCCCTCGACCGGCGAGGCCTCGGCGATGTCCAGCGCCTTGCCCTTGGCCACGCCCTCGGCGTCCGGGATGTCCAGCAGGACGACGTCGCCGAGCTCCTTCATGCCCGCGAGGAGGGCCAGGGTGCCGCCGATCTGACCGGCGCCGACGAGCGCGATCTTGTTCCGAGCCATGCCGAATTCCTCGTTCCCTTGAAAGCGCTTAGGATGTATCCGCCGCGCGTTGCGATGCGAAAGGCGCGGGCGTTGTAGCGCCACGGGCCAGCCCCCGCAAGCTATCCCGGGTCGCCTTTCCGGCCCGTCAACGTCCCGTCGGCGGGCCTCGCGCACCAGCCCCGCTCAGGGCGCATGGGGGGCGGCGAGGTACTCCGCGCTCTGCATCTCGTGGAGCCGCGAGGCCGTGCGCCTGAACTCGGCCGCGTGGTCGCCCGCGGCATGGAGCGCGTCGGGCTGCGCGGCGGCCGAGCAGACCAGCTTGGCGCGGTGCTCGTAGAGCGCGTCGACCAGCGTCACGAAGCGCCGCGCCTCGTTGCGCCGCTCGGCCGTCAGCACCGGGATCCCCTCCAGCACGAGCGTATGGCAAGTCCTTGCGATAGCGAGGTAATCCGCCGGGCCAAGCGGCGCCTCGCAGAGCTCGCGGAAGCTGGCGCGGGCGACGCCGCGCGCCGCCGCGCGCAGGGTCACGCTGCGGCCCTGCACCGCGATGGCGAGCGGCTCGGCGCCAGCCCCCTCGGTCAGCTCGGCGAAGGCGCGGTCGAGGGCGGCGGCGGCGGCCGGCCCGAGAGGGGCGTGGTAGACCGCCATGCCCCTGATGCGGTCGCGCCGGTAGTCGTCCGGCCCGTCCAGCGCCACCTCCTCGAGCCGCGCGCGCAGCAGGGCTATGGCGGGCAGGAAGCGGTCGCGCTGCAGGCCGCCGGCATAGAGGTCCTGCAGCCGGGTGTTCGAGGTCGCGACCACGGTCACGCCCGCGTCGAAAAGGCCCTGGAAGAGCCGGCCGAGGATCATCGCGTCGGCGATGTTGGTGACCTGGAACTCGTCGAAGCAGAGCAGCCTGGCCTCGGCCGCGATCTCGCGCGCGACCGGGCCGATCGGGTCGGCCTCGGCGCGCGCCTGGCGCCGCCGGTGCAGCCGGT
>Ga0255216_1000352_pt1 | contig 11345 bp, 12 predicted proteins | sample Miss_Atlam_RepA__FD_189934 | JGI IMG/M metagenome (GOLD analysis project Ga0255216, IMG submission 189934) | Freshwater microbial communities from Mississippi River, Louisiana, United States - Miss_Atlam_RepA_8d | ecosystem: Environmental > Aquatic > Freshwater > River | place: USA: Louisiana... | reverse complement strand
AGTGGTGGGACGCGCAGCAGGGCGGCTCGCGCCCGGTCGATCAATACGACCGGTTCGACGCGGTCGAGCGGGTGCTGGCGATTTCGGGCAGTGCGTCCCGGCTCAGCGCGCAGCAGATCGACTCGGCGCTGGCGGCGGGGTTTGCAGACCTGCCGGTCGACGCCGCGGCGCTGGTCGACGAGGCGCGCTGGCAGGACGAGCTCGGGCAGATCACGGCGGCCGCCAGTGCGTTGCTCAAGCGCGGCCGCAGCGTGATGCTGCACACCGCGCGCGGCCCGGGCGATGCGCGTATCGAGGCGATGATCGGATCCTTGCAGGCTCGCGGGCTCACGCGCGAGCAGGCCAAGCATGAGGGCGGGCGCACGCTTGGCATGCGGCTAGGCCTGGTGGCGCGCGAGATCCTGTCGCGGGTGCCGCTCGAGCGCCTGTTGCTGTCCGGTGGCGACACCTCGAGCCAGGTCACCAAGGTGCTGGCGCCGCAGGCGCTGGTGGTCGCCGCGCGGCTCGCGCGCGGCGCGCCGCTGTGCCGCTTCGTCGCACCGGGTAGCCCGATCGACGGGCTGCAGGTCGCGCTCAAGGGCGGTCAGATGGGTGGCCATGATTTTTTTGACGAAGCGCGGCGCGGCAAGGCCTGACTTCGACGAATGTCTGTTCAACAATGAGGAGTGTCGCTATGAAACACGTTGTGGTGCTGGGCGCCGGCGGAAAGATGGGGTATCGGGTCTCGGCAAACCTGCGCGGCGCGCCGTACCAGGTTTCCCATGTCGAGGTCAGCGAGGCCGGTCGGGAGCGTCTGAAGGAGCTGAACATCCAGTGCGTTGCGGCCGAGCAGGTGCTGCCCCAGGCCGATGTCGTGATTCTGGCGATTCCGGACAACGCGATCGGCAAGGTGACCCATCAGCTGGCCAGCCAGTTCAAGCAAGGCGCGATGCTGATCGCGCTGGACGCGGCCGCGCCGTTCGCCGGAGAGTTGCCCGAGCGGGCCGATCTGACGGTGTTTGTCGCACATCCGTGCCATCCGCCGATCTTCAACGACGAAACCGACCTGGAGGCCAAGCGCGACCATTTCGGCGGGCTCAAGGCCAAGCAGGCGATCGTCTGTGCGCTGATGCGCGGCCCGCAGGAGCACTATGTGCTCGGTGAGGACATCTCAACCCGGATGTACGCACCGGTGATGCGCACGCATCGCGTGAGCGTCGAGCAGATGGCGATCCTTGAGCCGGCGCTGTCCGAAACCGTCTGCGCGACCTGCCTCGCGGTGATCCGCGAGGCCACCGACGAGGCGATCCGGCGCGGCGTGCCCGAGGCGGCGGCCAAGGATTTCATCCTTGGTCATCTGAATGTTGAGCTCGCGATCCTGTTCGACCAGCTGCCGGGCGCGCGTCTGTCCGACGCAGCCACCCGTGCGGTCGAACGTGCCAAGACTGAAATCTTCGCGCCCGACTGGAAAAAGGTCTTCGAGCCCGAGGCGATCGCCGAGAGCATCCGGATGATCACCCGCGCCTGAGCCTGCAAGGAGAGAACACAGATGCTGAAAAAGGAAGTCGTCAGCGGCCCCGGTGGCCGTGTGATCCTGATGGACTCGATCACCAAGGTGGCGCCCGGTGACGAAGGGGCGATCGCGATGTCCGCATCGCATGGCGGAGCCAGCTCCGCGGAATTCGCGCTGGAGATCCCGCTGACCGCCGCGTTCTTCAACGACGCCGGGGTCGGCAAGGACAATGCCGGCATCGTTGCGCTAGACATCCTGCAGCAGCATGGTGTTGCCGCCGGCACCGTGTCGCACACCAGCGGACGCATCGGCGACTCGCAGGATATGTGGGACAACGGCGTGATCTCGCACCTGAATCCGGCCGCGCGGGCTCTCGGGCTGGAAGCTGGCGCGGTGCTGCGCGATGCGCTGACCCGGTTGGTGAAGGGCTGACCGGCCTTGGTGATCTCGCTCAGGGCCTGACGCCAGGTCCCTCGAAAGGCATTCCTGCGGCCCGGTGCCGCAGGAACAATTCGAGGGCAACCATCTCGTCGCCGAACGCTGGGAACTGCCGGGCGCGCACGCCGGTCAGGCAAGCCTGCAGACGCCGTGTCAATGAGCCTGCCGACTGCCATTGCAGACGATAAATCGGATACGCGGTCGGATGCCCCTGCGGAATTGTGCTGCCGCCCAGGCGTTGTCCGGGGTGTTCATCATGGCACTGCGCGCAGGACATCGACAGCTGCCCGATCTTCATGGTGAACAGCAGTTGGCCGTTTTGTCGCGCACTGTCCAGTCGTTCGTCGGTGACTGGCTCGATCGACAGTCCCCGCGACTGCATCGCGATGAATGCCTCTAGCCCGAGCAGATCGTCGCTTCCGGCGTCCAGAGGCGCGAGCAGCTGGTGATTCTGGCGGCAAAGATTGATCCGATGCGCCAGGTTGACTGGCCGTCCGAGCCGCACATCCCAGGCCGGATAGGCAGCCGCGACACCACGCATCGATTGCTCGGCATTGGCATGGCAATCTGCGCAGCTGCGTTGCCCCGGGCCGGGCGCTTGCCGCCATTGCCGCTCGCCATCTCTGACCCAGAGCATCGCCGGGTTCTGCCCATCGTCACGCTGCAAGGTCTGGGTTGCGCGGCTCATGTCTTCAAATCCCGATCGACGTGGATCGCCGGCCGGCACCGAGTTTTTGTGATCTTGGCCGGTGGGGCGCGGACTGGCCGGCTCGGCCGCGTCTGGCGAAATCGGCGCGAGCCAGAACAGCATCGCCGCGATGATCATCCATCGCAGCTGTCTCGGTCGGGTCATCGCAGATTCAGCAGCCGCCGTTCGACATGTTCGAATGCTTTGTCCCCGGTCCAACGGAAAAGCAATTCACCGCCGGTCTGGACGCGATGTCGAAACGCAATCATCGGATTGGCTGAAATCGCCGGGAACAGTTCGGCTGTGAAAATCCTGCGCCCCGCCAGTTCGCACTGAAACATCCGAATGATGTTGCGCGGCATCAGCTCCCCGCTGGCGTCGCGACGATAGCCGGTCTCCATCGGGTGGCCGATGGTTGCCCGGATCTCGATCAACTCCCCGGCACGGGTGCTCGAGGGCAACTCGATCAGCGTACGCACTCGTCGTGCAGGGGTGGCAGTCATGGCTCGATGCAGGCGGCAAGCGTCACGATCACCTCCACTTCGTGCGACCAGAAACTTTGGTCTGACAGGCGCGCGATCGCCATCAGCTTTTGCGAGGTCGCCAGGCGAATCCGGGTCGACACCCAGGCACTGCGCGCGTCGGCACCGAAATGAAAGACGGCAACTTCCGGCTGAGGATTGCGCTCGTTAACCAGTGCGATCGCTTCGATTCGTGCCGGAGCGAGCGCATCTTCGTCGATGCTGACCTCGACCGGGACAGTATTGCCGTTGTCGATCAGCGTCGCGATCTCGAGTCTGATTTTGCCCAGGCGGGGCTGCACGCCTGCTGTGAACCGGAGGATCGCCTCGCCATAGGCGCCGCTTGCCGCCTGTGTGTCGGTGCCCGTGGCGAGCACCCGGCCAGCGGTGAGCACCAGCGGCAGGGCACCAGCTCCGAGGATCACCTGGCGCCTGGAACTCGTCATTTCAGTTCCGCAAGGAAGGCGATGACGTCCTCGATCTGTTGGGTCGACAGGATCGGGCGACCCGCAAACCTGGGTGCAGTCATCGGCGCTGCGTCGGCTACGCCGTATGGCGGCATGATGGTTGCCGCATGGATTCGTCGCGGGTCCGTGATCCTGAGTCGCAGCTGGTCGCGGCTCCAGCGAGCCCCGGCGCCATCGAGTGCGGGAGCCAGGTTACCTTGCGAGGCCTCCTGGCCGAACGAAGCTGGATGACAAAGCAGGCAAAAGCCGGCCTGACGGTCGATGATGATTGCTTGGCCGCGCGCCGCGTCCCCCGGCGTCACGCCGGCAGGCCTTGGCAGCGACTCATGCGCTTGAGCGGCGCTGTGAATGGTCGATGTCAGCGCCAGGCAGGCAAGTGCGCCGGCCAGACTTCGCAGACCATTGCGCGGCGCATCGCCGATTCGTGGCCAGATGTCTTGCATCACGCTGGGTTCCGCAAGCCGGTGCCTGGGTCCGGTCGGTTCAAGTGCTGAGCAGGCTTTTCGGATCGACCGGTAGTTGGCGAAGGCGCTTACCGGTAGCGGCAAAGATGGCATTGAGCACCGCCGGCGCCGCCACCGCAATGGTCGGCTCGCCGACGCCGCCCCAGAATCCACCTGAAGGCATCACGATCGATTCGACTTTGGGCATCTGGCTCATCAGCATCGGTGGATAGGAGTCGAAGTTGGCTTGTTCGATGCGCCCATCCTTGACCGTGCAGTGCGCAAACAAGGCGGATAAGCCGTACGCAAACGAGCCTTCGATCTGGGCCTCGATTTGCTGCGGATTAACCGCATGGCCACAGTCGGTGGCCGCGATGATCCGGTGAATTTTCAGCGTGCCGGTGCGGCTGACCGACACTTCTGCGCAGGCGGCGACATAACTGCCGAAGCCGTGGGTCTGCGCCAGGCCGCGAAACACCTTGTGCCCGTCGATCTCGGGCGCCGGCGAGCCCCATCCGGCGCGCTGGGCAACCGCTTCGAGCACCGCGAGGTTCTTCGGATGCTTGGCCATCAGCTTTCTGCGCAACTGCAGCGGATCCTGGCCGCTTGCGTGGGCGATCTCGTCGATGAAGCATTCGAGATAGATCGTGTTCTGGTTCAGGTTCACGCCACGCCAGAAGCCCGGCGGCACATGCGGGTTACGCATCGCGTGGTCGATCAGCAGATTCGGAAAGCTGTACCCGATCGCGGCCTCAGGACCACCGGGATTCAAGCCCTGGAAGACGACCGGATCTTTCCCGTCGCGAATATTCTGCGGGAACACGCCGGCCAGGATCGACTGGCCAGCAATCCGCATGTGCAATCCGGTGATGTTGCCGTCGGCGTCCAGAGCGGCCTTCAGCTTGCATTGCGTGACCGGATGGTAACGGCCGTGCTGCATGTCTTCTTCGCGACTCCACAGCAGCTTGACTGGCGTGCCCGGCACCTGCTTGGCGATCGCAACCGCCTGTCTGACCCAGTCATGGACCGCGCCGCGTCGCCCGAAGCCCCCGCCCAGATGGAGCTTGTAGACCTCGCAGCGGGAAGCCGGCAGGCCGGACGCCTCGGACGCCGCCGCCAGCGCTGCTTCGCCGTTCTGCGTCGGCGTCCAGACCTCGCAGCGATCGGCGGTGACCCTGGCGACCGCATTCATCGGCTCCATCGTCGCGTGATTCTGGTGCGGATAGCCGTAGATCGCCTCGACGGTCCGCGTGGCCGCGGCAAGCGCCGCCCGGGCATCGCCATTTTGGTTGCCGACGATGGCCTGCGGCGCGTCCAGCGCCTCGCGCAGCACTTCGGCAAAGGCCTCGCTGGACGCGTTCGCATGCGGGCCGAAATCCCACTCGACCGGCAGGGCATCGAGCGCTGTCTTGGCCTGCCACCAGGTGTCGGCGAGCACGGCGACCGCGCTGTCGCCGACACGAACGACCTTGCGTACACCTGGACGTGACAGGGCTGCGGATTCGTCAAAGCGCTGAAGCTTGCCGCCGAACACCGGGCAGTCGCGGATGGCTGCATTGAGCATGCCCGGCATCTGCAGGTCGATGCCATAGACCTGCCGGCCATTGACCTTGTCGGCGGTGTCCAGGCGAGCCAGCCGCTTGCCGGCGAGCTTCCAGCTTGCGGGATCCTTCAGGCTGACCTGCGTGGGGGCTGGCAGCCTGGCAGCGGCGGCCGCGAGATTGCCGTAGGTGTTCGAACGTCCGCTGGCCGGATGGCTCACCGTACCCTTGGATACCGTCAGCTCGGACAGCGCAACGCCCCATTCGCTGGCAGCCGCCTGCATCAGCAGCATGCGAGCCGCAGCGCCGCCCTTGCGCATGTAGTCCTGCGACTCGCGGACGCCGCGACTGCCGCCAGTCGAAAAGTTGCCCCAGACCCGATTGCGGGCGAGGCTTTGACCCGGAGTCGGGTATTCGGTTTTGACGCGCGCCCAGTCGCATTCGAGCTCTTCGGCCACCAGTTGGGCCAGTCCCGTCAGGGTGCCTTGCCCCATCTCCGAGCGTGCGATCCGGATCACGACGGTTTCATCCGGCTGAACCACGACCCAAGCATTGATTTCCGGGGCTGCTTGCTGGGCGCCCGCGTCACGCCCGAACGGGACGTGAAAGGCCAGGCTCAGACCGCCGGCTGTCGCGCTCACCAGAAACTGGCGGCGGGTGATCGTCGCGCCGCTCATGACCTGCCCCGTGCTTCGTGATCGATGGCCAGCCCCGCGTCGGCGACACTGCCACCACGCGCCACGACGTGGATCGCAGCACGGACACGGTTATAAGTGCCGCAACGACAGATATTGGTCATGGCCGCATCGATGTCCTGGTCGCTGGGCTTGGGGTTGCTTGCCAGCAGCGCGGCCGCGGCCATGATCATGCCGCTCTGGCAAAAGCCGCATTGGGGAACGTCCAGCGCCACCCAGGCTTTTTGCACCGGATGCGATGAATCGCGCGATAGGCCCTCGATCGTGACGATCTTCTCGTGGGCACCGATCGTCGAGACCGGCCTGACGCAGCTGCGGGTTGGCACGCCGTCGATATGGACCGTGCAGGCGCCGCACACAGCCACGCCGCATCCATACTTGGTGCCGGTCAGCTCGAGCTGCTCGCGCAAGGCCCACAAAAGCGGGGTTTGCAGATCGGCTTCGAACTCGCGAAGCTGTCCATTGACGGTAAGTTTGATCATCGACGTTTCCAGATTGCCTTTGAGCAATGATCGCGGGCAAGGCTGTAGGAATTCTGTCAGTGGCAGCCCGACGTGCCGCGGATTTCCAGCCAGTTACTCAACCCTCGTTCGCCAGCGCCCTTCCAATCAGAATCCGCTGGATGTCGCTGGTGCCTTCGTAGATCTGCGCCACCCGCACGTCGCGATAGATCCGCTCGACCGGGAAGTCGCTGACATAGCCGTAGCCGCCGTGCACTTGAATGGCGTCGGAGCAGACCTTCTCGGCCATCTCCGACGCAAACAGCTTGGCCATCGCAGCCTCCTTCAGGCACGGCTGACCGGCGTCCTTCAGGCTGGCGGCATGCCCGATCAGCTGGCGCGCGGCCTCGATCCGGGTGGCCATGTCGGCCAGCCGAAACTGCACCGCCTGGTGCTCGAAGATTGGCTGTCCGAACGCCTCGCGCTCCTTGGCGTAGCGCAGCGCGGCCTCGAATGCGGCGCGCGCCATGCCGACACACTGCGAGGCGATGCCGATGCGTCCGCCCTCCAGGCCGGACAGCGCGATCTTGTAGCCCTGGCCTTCTTCGCCGATCAAATTGGCCGCTGGCACCCGGCAGTTTTCGAAGGCGATCTGCGCGGTGTCTGAAGCATGCTGGCCGAGCTTGTCCTCGAGCCGGGCCACCCGATAGCCGGGCGCATCGGTCGGCACCAGGAACGCCGAGATGCCGCGCTTGCCGGCCTGTTTGTCGGTGACCGCCATGACGATCGCGACGTCGGCGGTGCTGCCCGAGGTGATGAACTGCTTGACGCCGTTGATCACCCAGCCGTCGCCATCCCTGGTGGCGGTGGTGCGCAGGCCGGAGGCATCCGAGCCGACATGCGGCTCGGTCAGGCAGAACGCGCCGAGCATGTTGCCGCGCGCCAGCGGCTCGAGCCACTGCGCCTGCTGGGCCGGATTGCCCCAGGCAAGCAGGATCGAGCAGACCGGACAGTTGTTGACCGACACGATCGTCGAGGTGGCGCCGTCGCCGGCGGCGATCTCCTCGAGGATCACCGCCAGCGCCGTGTAGTTCAGGCCCGCGCCGCCCAGGGTCTCCGGCACCGCAATGCCGTAGCAACCGAGTTCGGCCAGCCCGCGCAAGGCCGCGCGCGGAAACTCGGCTTGCTTGTCCCAGCGGGCTGCGTGCGGTGTCACTTCGCGGCGCACGTATTCGCGCACCGCGTCGCGCACCATCGTCAGGTCCTGATCAAGTTGCATCGTCTTGACTCCATCGGCCGGCCTGGCAACAGCCAGCCTGGTGGGTGACTGCCGGCCACCCGGGCATGTTCAGGCGAATTCCGGATCCGGTTGCTGCGGCCGGCGGGCAGTGACTTCGATTTCGACCTTGATGCGCGGATCGACCAGTCCGACGACCATGGCGGTCGCGGCCGGCCGGGCCCGCGCGAAATACTCCCCGAACACCGGCGCCAGCGTCTCGAACAGCGCCGCTTCGGTGATCAGGTAGCGCACCCGCACCACGTCATCCAGCGTGCAGCCCGCCGCTTGCAGCGCCTGCTCGATGTTGCGCATGCACTGACGGGTCTGCTCGACCGGGTCGGAGCTGATCGTCATCGTTGTGTAGTCAAAGCCGGTGGTGCCGGACACGAACACATCGTTGCCATCGACGACCGCTCGCGAGTAGCCGGCCAGGGCCTCGAAGGTCGAGCCGGACGAGATCAGGCGGCGCGTCACCATGCCAGTGACTGCCCGCGGTAGTCGAAGAACCCGCCGCCCGGGTAGGCGCGTGGGTCGGCGATCACCCGGCGCATGCCGGCGATGCTGTCGCTGGCCTCGACCTCGGCGTTGGGGCCGCCCATGTCGGTGCGCGCCCAGCCCGGATGCAGCGCCAGCACCCGCACACCCTGGTCCGCATATTCGACATGCGCGAGCTTGGCCACCATGTTGACCGCCGCCTTGGAGATCCGGTACAGCATGCCGAAGCTGGCTCCGGCCTCGGCGATCGAGCCCATGCGGCTCGAGATGAACGCCAGCGTGCCACGCGAGGCAAGCAGCAGCGGCGCAACCACCGGCAGCAGCCGCATGGCTGCCAGCACGTTGGTGCGCATCACGAGATCAAAGTCGGTGTCGCCCGGCGGATTTGCGATGCTGCTGGTGCGCGGTCCGTAAACCCCGGCGTTGCACACGACGACATCGATCTTTTCGCCATCGAGCTGCCAGGAGATGCCGGCCACGTCATTGATGTCGAGCACGTCCAGGCGCAGTGTCTGCGCGCCAAGGTCACGCAACCGGATCCGGTCGTCCTCGCCGCGATGCGTTGCGAACACCGTCCAGTCCTGCTCGCGGTACTGGCGCGTGAATTCCAGGCCCAGGCCCTGGGAGGCGCCAACAATGAGAGCGGTCGGCACTTAGATCACCTCCACACCGAGCGCCACCGCCTCGCCACCGCCGATGCACAGCGAGGCGATTCCGCGCTTGCCGCCGGTCTTGCGCAGCGCACCCAGCAGCGTGACGAGGATTCGGGCGCCAGATGCGCCGATCGGATGCCCGAGCGCACAGGCACCGCCATGGATGTTGACGATCTCGTGGACGAGATTGAACTCCTTCATGGCCGCCATCGTGACATTGGCAAAAGCCTCGTTGACCTCCCACAGATCAACATCGGCAACGCTCCAGCCGGACTTGTCGAGCAGCTTGCGGATCGCGCCGGCCGGTGCCGTCATGAACCAGTCCGGCGCCTGCGCATGCGTTGCGTGTCCGACAATGCGTGCGACTGGCGTGAGGCCAAGCTTGTTGGCGATCGAGGCGCGCATCAGCACCAGCGCGGCTGCGCCATCGGAGATTGACGAGGCATTGGCGGCCGTGATCGTGCCGTCCTTCTTGAAGGCCGGACGCAGCGAAGGAATCTTGTCGAGCCGTGCCTTGAACGGCTGCTCGTCCTTGTCGATCTGCACATCGCCGTTCTTGCCCTTGACCGGCACCGGCGCAATTTCCCAGGCAAAGCTGCCATCCTGGTTCGCGGCCAGCGAGCGCTCGGTTGAGGTGATCGCGAAACGATCCTGGTCTTCGCGGGTGAAGCCGTACTTGGCCGCGCAATTCTCGGCGAACACGCCCATCGCCTTGCCGCGATCGTAGGCGTCTTCCAGGCCGTCCATCGCCATGTGATCGAAGATCGTTGCCGCGCCGTAGCGATAGCCCTTGCGCGCGTTGGGCAGCAGGTGCGGCGCGTTGGTCATGCTCTCCATGCCACCGGCCACCATCACGTCATGCGTGCCGCAGGCCAGCATGTCATGCGCAAACATCACCGCTTTCAGGCCGGAGCCGCACATCTTGGACAGCGTGACCGCGCCGGCCGACTGTGGCAGGCCGGCAGCCAGCGTCGCCTGGCGGGCGGGGGCCTGACCCTGGCCCGCCATCAGACAGTTGCCGAACATCACTTCGCCGACGCTGGCGCCATCGATGCCGGCACGCTCGACGGCGGCACGGATCGCGACCGCGCCAAGCTCCCAGGCGGCCAGGCTGCTGAAGTCGCCGAGCATCCCGCCGATCGGGGTGCGGGCGGCCGATGCGATGACGATCGGATCGTTCATGGGGTTCTCCTCAAGGCGGGGGCGGGTGTGTGCCGTGCCGATGCTGTGAGCGTCAGGCCGTCTCGCCGAACAACTCGCGCCCGATCAGCATCCGGCGAATCTCCGAGGTGCCGGCGCCGATCTCATAGAGCTTGGCGTCACGCCACAGCCGACCGGTTGGGTATTCATTGATATAGCCGTTGCCGCCCAGACACTGGATCGCTTCGCCGGCCATCCAGGTGGCTTTCTCGGCGCTGTACAGGATCGCGCCGGCGGCGTCCTTGCGCAGGGTGCGCACATCGATCTTGCCTGCCTGGGCGCGGTCGCACTGACGGCCGACTTCGTAGACATAGGCGCGGCAGGCCATCATCGTCGTGTACATGTCGGCCAGCTTGCCCTGCATCAACTGGAACTCGCCGATCGGCTGGCCGAACTGCTTGCGCTCGTGCACATAGGGCACCACCACGTCCATGCAGGCCGACATGATGCCCAGGGGGCCGCCCGAGAGCACCGCGCGCTCAAAGTCCAGCCCGCTCATCAGCACATTGACGCCGCGACCCAGGCCGCCGAGCAGGTTTTCGGCCGGCACTTCGCAGTCCTGGAACACCAGCTCACCGGTGTGGCTGCCGCGCATGCCCATCTTGTCGAGCTTTTGCGCAACCGAAAACCCCTTGAATCCCTTCTCGACCAGAAAGGCGGTGATGCCGCGCGGCCCGGCTTCCAGGTCGTTCTTCGCATAAATCACCATCACGTCGGCGTCCGGGCCGTTGGTGATCCACATCTTGCTGCCGTTCAGCAGCCAGCGGTCGCCCTTGAACTCGGCACGCAATTTCATCGACACCACATCCGAGCCGGCGTTCGGTTCTGACATCGCCAGCGCGCCGACATGCTCGCCGGAGATCAGCTTCGGAAGGTAGCGGCGTTTTTGCTCCTCGGTACCGTTGCGGTTGATCTGGTTCACGCACAGGTTCGAGTGCGCGCCGTATGACAGGCCGACCGATGCCGAACCGCGCGAGATCTCCTCCATCGCGA
>Ga0255216_1000350_pt1 | contig 11355 bp, 8 predicted proteins | sample Miss_Atlam_RepA__FD_189934 | JGI IMG/M metagenome (GOLD analysis project Ga0255216, IMG submission 189934) | Freshwater microbial communities from Mississippi River, Louisiana, United States - Miss_Atlam_RepA_8d | ecosystem: Environmental > Aquatic > Freshwater > River | place: USA: Louisiana... | reverse complement strand
AACCCGGGCTTCGCCGGCATCAACCCGGAACCCATCGCCCGGAACTACATCCGCTCCATCCCCTTCCTCAAGAAGCACCCCCACGACCTGTGCCTGGTGACCGATGGCGACGCCGACCGGGTGGGCGGACTCATGGGAGACGGTTCACCGCTGACCACCCACCAGATCATCTGCCTGCTCCTGCGGCATTACGTGAAGAACCGGGGCATGACCGGACGGGTGGTCAAGGCGCTGACCACCACGTCGATGGTGGACCGCATGTGCGCGAAACTGGGCCTCGAACTGGTCGAGACCGGCGTGGGCTTCAAGTACATCGCCAGCGAGATCCTCAAGGGCGGCGTGCTGCTGGGCTTCGAGGAGAGCGGCGGCATCGGATTCCCGGGCCACATCCCCGAACGGGACGGCATCGCCGCCGGTCTGGTGCTCCTGGAGATGCTGGCCATGGAGCGCAAGCCCCTCAAGACGCTGCTGCGCGACCTGGAGAAGGACTTCGGTCCCCACCGCTACGCCCGCGTCGACACCGCCTTCCCGCTGGAGAAACGGGCGGACCTGATGCGCTTCTGCGCCGAGCATCCTCCGGCCCGGCTCCTGAAATCAAAGTTGGCCGAGGTGAAATCGTACGACGGAGTGAAGTTCGTCGCGCAAGACGGTTCCTGGCTCATGCTGCGGGGCTCCGGTACCGAGCCGATCCTGCGGATCTATGCCGAGGCCAGGACCGATGCGGACGCCGAGGCGCTGCTGCAGGTGGGAGTACGGCTGACCCGGAAGGTCTGACGCCCCGTCGGCACGAGGCACTCGGCCGGAGGATCAGTACGCTCCGGCACCGGCGGCGTGCCCCTTCACGATGGCCACCCCGGCACTGGTGCCGAGGCGGTCGGCCCCGGCCTCCAGCATCGCCAGGGCGGTGGCCGTGTCCCGGATGCCTCCACTGGCCTTCACGCCCAACGAGGGGCCCACGGCCTGCCGCATCAGGCGGATGTCGTCGACGGTGGCCCCGCCGGAACCGAACCCGGTGGAGGTCTTCACGAATCGCGCCCCGGCCTCGACGCAGAGCGAGCAGGCGCGGAGCTTCTCCTCCTGCGACAACAGGCAGGTCTCGAGGATCACCTTGACCCAGACGCCCTGAGCGGCCTCCACCACGTCACGGATCTCCCGAAACACCGCGCGGTCGTCGCCGTCCTTGAGGCGGCCGACATTCAGCACCATGTCGATCTCCTGGGCCCCGAGGTCGATGGCCACCTCGGTCTCGTAGCGCTTGGCGTCCCCATCCATGGCCCCGAGCGGGAACCCGACCACGGCCGCCACCTTCACCTCCGAACCCTCGAGCAGGGCGGCCGCCTGGGCCACCCGGCTCCCATGGACGCAGACGCTCCAGAACTGGTGCTCCAGGGCCTCGGCGCAGAGGCGGGCGATGTCGGTCGCGCGGGCCTCGGGCTTGAGCAGGGTGTGGTCGATGTGTCGGGCCAGGTCGCGGGCGCTCCATTGCATGCCGGCAATCTCCCGGGCCGACGACGCCGGTTCAAGCACGGGAACGACGACATCGCGGGCGATCCGCCCTCCGGAGGCAAGCCCAAGGAGGCTGTCCCCTTCCATCGGAATTGGGCCCGTCCATCGACGCATGGATCGGGCATACGCAAAAAGGCCGGCCTCCATCGGGAGGCCGGCCCTGATTGACCCTTGAACCCTCGCGGGAACAGGGGTGACTGGCGGTTCAGAACTTCTTGCTCAGCTCGAGGTAGTAGAACCGGCCGCGCAGATCGGCGAATGAACGGTCCACGTTGCTCTCGAACGAGGAGAAGAACACCGGGGGACGCTCGTCGAACACGTTGTTGATACCGAAGCTGAGGTTGGCCTCGACCTTCGGGATGGTGTAACGGGTGCGCAGGTCGATGGTGTTGTAGTCACGGCCCGAGCGGACGTCCGGCGGATTGCCGTCGATGGTCTCGTAGTTCTGGCCGCTCTGGTCTTCGCGGTAGCCGGAGGTGTAGTTCCAGGCGATGGCGGCGTAGTAGCGCTCATACTCCCAGGCGATCGAAGCCGTGGCGCGGTACTCGGGGAAGCCGATGTCCGACATGGCGGCACCGGAGGCCCAGAACCCGCCGAGGTAGTCGATCGGAGCCGAACCCGGGAAGTTCTCCATGCTCATCGACAACACCTTGGTGGCGTTGCCCGCGAGGAACAACTTGCCGAACGAGGTCTCGATCTCCTGGGTCATCGACAGGTCGAGACCGTCCGTGGAGCGGGTACCGGTGTTGATCGGACCCACGTTGCGGATCTGGTCGATGTCACCGGTCGTCGGATCCACCGCGACCTGGGCTCCGAGCGGGTTGGCCGCGCTGGGCGTGGCCGAGGCGCCATACGGATTCTTGGCGTTGCCCGCACCGCCGTTGAGGGCCCACTGGTTGACGATGTACTGCTCGCTGGCGAACGGGATGCCCGTCTGCGAGATCTTGTAGTAGTCGAGACCCACGGTGAAGCCCTTGAGGAAGTTCGGGGAGAACTTCGCACCGATGAGGTAGTTGTCGGCCTCTTCCGGCTTCAGGTTCGGGTTGTTGACGGCCAGCACACCGTTCTGGGGCTGGGTGCGGATCTGGGTGATCGGGTTGTAGACCTCGGGGAAGTCCTGACCACCGGCAGGACGGTAGATCGCGGCCAAGGACGGGGCGATGAAGCCCTGACCGTAGGAACCGCGCACCACCACCTGCTTCTCGATCGGCTGCCAGCGGAAGTTCACGCGGGGCTTGGCGCCGGTGTCACCCACATCGGAGAACTCCTCGTAGCGCACGGCGGTGCCCACGGTGAAGGAATCCATGCCGGTGAACTTGAGGTCGTTGCCGAAGATCGGCACCTGGACCTCACCGTAGACGGCGTCGGTCTGGCGACCGGCGGCCCACTTGACGGCGGTGTTGAACGGAGCCACGGAGCCGTTCTGCAGCGCGAAATCCGGAGCGATGTCCAGGGAATCACGACGGGTCTGGGCTCCGAGGGAGGCTTGGATGGCCCCGCCGGGGAGATCGAACACCTCGCCGCGCACCAACCCGTCGAACTGCTGGGTGATGTAGGCGTTCTCCTGCGTGGCCGAACCCTTGAAGGTGTTCAGGATGCCGGGCGAATTCACCGCCGAGGTACCGTTGATCGGGGTGTAGCCGAACGGATTGAAGGCCGCGGTCAGGTTGCCGGAGTTCAGGGCCGCCTGATACTTGTCGGTCAACACGCCACCGGTGATGACGGTGTCGTTCTGGGTGCGGTCGTACAGGAAGGCGGTCTCCCAGTTCCAGGTCGACTCACCGATGCGGCCGCGCAGACCGGCCACGGTGTGGATGGTCTGGTAGAGGTCGTTGTAGATGCGCGGGCCGTTCTCGACCGGGCGATAGGTGATGTTGAAGCTGTCGTTCGCGGCGCTGCCCGGGAACACCTGCTGCCACCAGTAGTTGCCCGACGACATCGTGTACCCGCCCAGCGGACCCGGGGCCAGGGTGTACGACGACTTGTTGCTCATGTAGTAGGCGTCGGCGAAGGCCTCGAGGTGCTCACCGAAGAGCTGATGGGCCACCGAGGTGTCGAAGCCGTAGCGGTCATGCGGACGGTAGGCGGTGGTGTAGTAGCCGTACGGGAAGCCGGCACCGGTTCCCGGGACCAGGCTCTCGTTGCCGCCGTAGCGCAACTGCGCGTCGGCCGGCAGCACGCCGCGCAGGGCCGCCTCGGCGGCGGTCCGGGCGGCGGTGACCTGTGACGAGGCCGTCGCCTTGGAGGTGTCGACGTAGGCGCTCGGGTCGAACTTGTTGCCGGCCACCACAATGGGGAACTGGATGCCGCTGACGGTCACCGAGGCCGGCACCGGACCGGTGAAGGTCGGGACCTGCGAGGCGTTGGTGAGGCCGCGGGTGTTCGAGAAGGCCGGGGTCCAGCGCAGGGAGATGCCGTTGGCCACGTTGAGCACGTCGCCCGAGGCGGTGGTGACCGCGTGGGTGCCGAAGCTGCGCTTGTTGAAGAACAGGCCCGGGTTGGAGGTGCCCGACACGTTGCTGCCCGCCGGGAAGCTGCGCTCGCGGTCGATGCTCAGCAGGTCGTTGGCCGAATTGTACTCGGCGGAGAAGAACGCACGGGTCTTCTCGTTGGACGTGCCGAAGTTGACCTGGAAACGGCGCTGCGAGATGTCCTTGTCCATCGTGTTGCCGTAGAACGCGCGGAACTCGGTGCCCTGGAAGTTCTTCTTGAGCTTGATGTTCACCACGCCCGCGACCGCATCGGTACCGTAGATGGCACCGGCACCGTCATTGAGCACCTCGATGCTCTCGATGGCCGCCTGCGGAATCATGTTCAGGTCGGAGGTCGAGGTACGACGACCGTCGACGAGCAACAACGTCGCGTTGCCGGGAAGGCCGCGCAGACCCACGAAAGCCTGACCCGAACCACCGTTGCCGTAACCCTCGTTGAGGTTTCCGGTACCGGCCATCTGGGGCAACTTGAGCCGGAACACGTCGCTCAGGTTGGCGAAACCGCCGTTGACCGGGGACGCCATGTCGATCGGGGTGACGGACAAGGACCCTTCCGCCTCGGCACCGGTCAGCAACGAACCGGTGATGACGGTGGATTGGAGGGTCTTGGCCGCAGGCTCTGCGTCCTGGGCCCAGAGGGCGGGCACGACGATCAACTGGGATCCGAGCCCGACCGTGATGGCGTTCCGGAGGACTTGGCCCCGGAAGTGGCGGTAGTTGTGGTTCGACATAGGTTGGTTGGTCTGAAATGACCCCCTTTCTGGTGGTTATCAGACAGGGGAGTTCCGACAGACGAAAAACTCGGAACGCAATCGGCGCAAGCGATTTTGTTGAACAAAGTTCACACACACTCCGGGTGCGGCGGGATCCCGATGGGGGATCGGACGATTCCCCATCGATCGGAAGCCGTGGTCGTTGACAGGGTTCCAACGCCCAACCTAGTCTCGACCCAACACTTCTCTCTCTCATGCATCGCGTCGCCCTCATTCTGGCCGTGCTGGCCGCCATCGGAAGCCTCGCCCTGAGCTTCACCGTCACCAAACCCAAGATCGACGGACTCGTCCAGGAGCGCACCGACCTCCAGACCAATCTCGCGGCGGCCGAGACCGCCAAGGCCGAGGCCGAGAAGAAGGCCAAGGCCGCCACGGCCGTGGCCGACAAGAAATCCACCGAACTCGCGGCCGCGCAGAAGGAGCTGGAGACCGCGACCGAGGCCGCCAAGACCCAGCGGGCCCGGGCCGACAAGTACTTCGCCGACTACAACAAGACCGTCGCCGAGAAGAACGCCGCCCAGGAACAGCTGGCCCAATGGAGTGGCACCGGCCTGAAGCCCGACCAGATCCTCGGCATGAAGGCCGAACTCAAGTCCACCAAGGAACTCGCCGCCGTCCTCGCCGACGAGAAGACGATCCTCCAGCGCAACGTGGCCTCGCTGAAGAACAAGCTTTCGAAGTACGAGGACGAGAACCGGGTCGTGGCCATGCCGGGGCTCAAGGGCTCCGTCATCGCGGTGGATCCGAAGTGGGAGTTCGTCATCCTCAACGTGGGTTCCCAGCAGGGCGCCCTCGAAGGGGGCCTGCTGATGGTCCGCCGTGGCGACAAGCTCGTCGGGAAGGTCAAGATCGTCTCCGTCGAGTCCAACCGCAGCGTCGCCAACGTGCTGCCGGCTTGGAAGCAGGGCGATGTGGCCGTTGCGAGCGGTGATCAGGTGCTCTATTGATCCGCCCGATGCTCGATCTCCTCATGAAGTCCTGGGTGAAGAAGTTCAAGGCCCCGCTGCTGACGCTGGTGGGTCTCGTGTCCATGGGCGGAGCGCTCACCGGCTGCCGGACCGAAGACGAGTTGATCGGACGGCCGTGGAACACGCCGAAGTCCTGGGAGACAGGACTCCCTTCGGCGATGACCGAGGGGCGTTGATCGCGCTCCGCCGGCCCAATCCACCGCCCCCCGAGCCGGATCCCGCTCGCGGGCATCGATTGCGGACGGGTCAAGGTCGACCGGGGCACTCGGACTGCGACTCTGGTATTCCTTACCGGCACCACGGACCCCATCCCGCCGTCGATGGAGCATTTCCCTTGACCCGCCGGCAGAGGTCCACCCACTTTAGCAGCCCGGTCGAACCGACTCACCCATGCTAGCGCAGATCAAAGGTCTATTCTCGAACGATATCGGGATCGACCTGGGAACCGCCAACTCCCTCGTCTATGTGAGGGATCAGGGAATCGTGTTGCGCGAACCCTCGGTGGTGGCCATCCAAGCGGGCACCACCCACGTGCTGGCCGTCGGCGAAGAGGCCAAGCGCATGCTTGGGCGGACCCCGGGCAACATCGTGGCCATCCGCCCGATGAAGGACGGCGTCATCGCCGATTTCGAGATCACCGAATCGATGCTCCGGCACTTCATCCAGAAGGTGCACCACCGGAAGCTCATCATGCCGAGGGTGGTCGTCGCGGTGCCGTCGGGCATCACCGAGGTCGAGAAGCGGGCCGTGAAGGACTCCGCCACCCATGCCGGCGCCCGCGAAGTCTATCTCATCGAGCAACCCATGGCCTCGGCCATCGGGGTGGGCCTGCCCGTCCACGAACCCTCGGGCAACATGATCGTCGACATCGGCGGTGGCACCTGCGAGATCGCGATCATCTCGCTGGCCGGCATCGTCTTCAGCCGCAGCGTCCGCGTGGGCGGCGATGAATTCGACGAGACGATCGTCGCGCACATGAAGCGCGCACACAATTTAATGATCGGCGAACGTACCGCCGAGGAGATCAAGATCCGTGTCGGGTCGGCGTTTCCGTTGGACCAGGAATTGACCATGGAGGTGAAGGGCCGCGACCTGAGCGCGGGCCTCCCCAAGACGGTCGTCATCCGGTCCGAGGAGATCAGGGCCGCCCTGCAAGAACCGCTCTCGAGCATTTTGGAGTCTGTCCGCATCACGTTGGAGCGATGCCCCCCCGAATTGTCCGCCGACCTGGTGGACCGGGGCATCATGATGGCCGGAGGTGGGGCGCTGTTGCGCAACATCGACCGGTTGGTCGCGCAGGAGACCGGACTTCCGGTCCACATCGCCGACGATCCGCTGAGCGCCGTGGCCACGGGCACCGGCCGCGTGCTGCAGGAACTCTCCTTCCTCCGAAGAGTCGCTTCTTCCACGTCTTCCTGAACTCCCCGGGGTGCGTTCGTCCGCCATCGGACCGAACGTGCTGAAACGGACCCATTATCTGGTGTTGATCGGCGTGGGAACCCTCACGCTGGTGCTGCTGAACCTTCCCGAGCCTCTTCAGGCCCGGGTGAAGTCGGTCATCGGCGCGTCTTTCCTGCCCCTCTTCGGGATCCGCGCAGCCACCGATTCACTGCTCGACCGCGCGACCTATCAGGCTCTCCCGCGTTCCACCCTGATCGACAACCTGTTGCGGCTAGAACGGGAAAACGCCGAATTGCGGGTCTCGATCCTGCGGGCGAACGATGCGTTGGCCGAGAACCAGCGGCTTCGGGCCGCCATCGGAGCCCCTCCCCGCGGCCCATGGCGCCCCCGCCTGGCAAGGGTCGTCGGACGGGAACCGACGACCTGGTGGCGTACGCTGCAGATCAACCTCGGCTCGCGGGACGATCTGAAGCCCGACCAGGTGGTCGTGAACGGCGATGGTCTGGTGGGACGGGTCAGTCAACCGGGACTGACCCACTCCCGGGTGGCCCTCGTGGGCGATGCCGAGTGCGGTGTGGCGGTGGTGGTCCGGGAGACCCGCGACCTCGGCATCATCAAGCCGGGGCAGACCCTCTCGGGCGACGGGGGCCTGGTGGAGATGACCCTCATGCAGAACTGCCCGGGCATCATGGCCGGGCAGACGGTGACGACCAGCGGCCTCGGCGGCGTGTTCCCCGCGGGCCTGCCGGTGGGGACCATCGTCGACACCCGCAACGAGGACGGCAACGTGTTCACCACGGCACGGGTGCGCCTGTCGGCCAACCTGAACCGTTTGGAGGAAGTGTGGGTGCTCCAGCCATGAACCGGTTCACCGCAGGTTTCCTTGTGCTGGCGATCTGGCTCTCTGCCTTCGCCCAGACCCAGTTCTCGACCCTCCGGGACCTCCTGTCCGTGCCGCTGGCCCTGGGCCCGGCACTGGTCTGCTGCGTGGCCCTGGGTCAAGGGCTCGGGGCCACGGTCACGGTGGCGGTGCTGTCGGGGCTGCTGTCGGATTCCCTCTCGGCCTCCCCGCTGGGGGCGGCGGTTCCGGCCTTGTTCCTGCTTGGTTTCACGCTGCACCTCCAACGCCACCTGATCCTCCGGGACCAGCGCTTCGCGCAGTTCTGGATCGGCCTGGGCGCGGGCGTCGCCGTGCCGCTGCTGACGCTGGCGACCCTGGGTCTCACACGGTCCCAACCCGCCGCCGGGGCCTTCACCCCGGTTCAACTCCTCACGTTGGGGCTCCTCAACGGCATCGCCTGCCCTGCCCTGTTCCGGGTGCTCGACCTGCTCCACCGCACGTTCGACTACCGCCCACTGACCTCGTCGAGCTTCCGACCGGACCGGGAAACGGTCCGCGGCCGCCAATTCCGCCCGCGTTGAACCATGCTGATCTTCGACCAGTTCAACCGGGGCGAACGCCCGCTGCGATGGATGGCGGCGGTGGTGGGAGGTGGACTCCTGTTCCTGCTGGCGGGCCTGCTGAGGGTGCAGATCCTGGGCCACCGTCGCTTCGAGCAGTCGCTCCAGACGCAGAGCTTCCAGTCGGTGAGGGTCCCCGCGCTGCGCGGACGGATCCTCGACCGCAATGGCCGGGAACTGGTCGGCAACGCTCCCAGATACCGGTTGGATGTCTACCTCGAGGCCCTGAGTCGAGACTTCGGCCGCGAATACGGCCGACTGCGCCGCGAGATCATCGCGGCGCGCGGGGGGACCAACGCGCCCTCGGCCGGGCTCTGGCCGCGCCTGCTGTCGAAACTGCGCCGGGAGGCGCCCCGGGTCCTGATCCGGCCCGAGGAGAACCAACTCCTCTGGAGGCAGGCCCGGTACAACGTGGTGAGCAACGTGGTGGCGCAGGTCGCCGCCAAGGTCGGCCTGCCGCTCACCCTGACCGAGTCCGAGCTGCACCGCCACTGGGCCAACAGCCGGGCTCTCCCGATGGCCGTCCTCCGACGGCTCACGCCGCAGCAGGTGGCCCTGCTGACCGAGCAGTCGTGGTCCATCCACGGGTTGAGCGTCGAACTGCAGGCGGTCAGGCACTACCCCCAAGGCGCCCTGGCGGCCCACGCCCTGGGCTACCTCGTCCGGGCAGACGACTTCGCCGACGAGGACGGGGACCCGTTCGATTACCGGCTGCGGGACTACCGGGGGGCCGCCGGACTCGAGGCCGCCTTCGACGCCGAACTGCGGGGCACCCCGGGCTCCCGGAGCATCCTGGTCAACAGCGACGGATACCGGGTGGGTGAAACCCCGACCTCCGCTCCGGTTCCTGGACGCAACCTCGTCACGACACTCGACATCGACGTCCAGAAGGCGTCCGAGTCGGCGCTCGCGACCGTCAGCGGGGAGGAACGGGGCGCGGTGGTCGTCCTCGATGTCCGGAACGGCGATGTCCTCGCCATGGCCAGCGCCCCCGCCTTCGATCCCGGCGAGTGGATCGACGGCGTGAGCCGCGCACGCTGGACCAACTACTACGACGTGCCGAAACGGACACCCCTCATGAACCGGGCCACCGATGGCGCCTACTCCCCGGGCTCGACCTTCAAGATCGTCACGGCGCTCGCGGCCCTCGAGAACGGGTTGGATCCGGACCGGGTCCAGATCGTCGAGCCCAATCCGGCCAAACCCGGCAGGGGCCTCTTCCAACGCGGCAACATCCGGATCGAGGACACCGCACCCCCAGGCCCCTACGACTTCCGGCGCGCCTTCATACGCTCCTCCAACGCCTACTTCATCCAATCGGGGCTCGATGCGGGCTACGACCGGTTGCTGTCCACGGCCCATCGCTTCCACTTCGGCGAGCAGACCCGGATCCAACTCCGCCCCACCGAGGAACGATCCGGATGGATGCCCGAGCCGGCCGAGGCGCGGGCCGGACGATGGCCCCTCGGGCGGCTCGCCAACTTCAGCATCGGCCAGGAGGTGACGGTCACCCCGCTCCAGTTGGCGGTGATGGTCTCCGCGGTGGCCAACGGCGGCACCGTCCACTATCCACGGCTGGTCGACCGGCTCGAGTCGGGCGACCCCCTGAGCGACGAGGCCGCGCATGCCGTCCGCCCCGGTCAGGTGCGCGGCCTGCTGGGTGCCCGGCCCGAACACCTCGCCCGCATCCGAGCCGCCATGCGCGACGACGTCCTCGACCCCGAGGGCACCGGAACCACTGCACGGGTCGCCGACTACGCGGTCTGCGGCAAGACCGGAACGGCCGAGATCAAGGGCAACGGCATCCGGGACAAGGTGACCTGGTTCGCCAGCTTCGCGCCGTTCGAGACACCGAGGTACGCCGTCGTCGTGATGGTCGAGAGTGGAGCCTCGGGTGGGGGCACCTGCGGTCCGGTCGCCCGGAGGATCTACGAACATCTCCGCTCGAGGGATGCCGGTCAGGGCAGGCCCATCGCCATGAACCCATGAACCAGCCCACCCTGCAGAACCGCCGGAACGACGGCGACATCCTGTGGCCCCTCTGGCTCTCGGTGTTGGGACTGATGGTCTTGAGCGCGATGTTCATCTTCAGCACCACCGGCGGCACGGAGGTCGCGAGGGGCGTCCCTTGGTACCAGTGGACCGCGACGCGGCAGGTGATCGCCTTCGGCATCGGCATCGTGGCCGTCGCGGCCATGACGCTGGTGGACTACAGCCGATTGGCCCGGTGGTCGATGGTAGGGTACTGGATGTCGGTGGCGCTGCTGGTCGCGGTGCACCTGGTGGGGACCTCGCGGAACGGCGCCCGGCGCTGGCTCGACCTGGGGCCGCTGCAGTTCCAGCCCAGCGAAGTGGCCAAGCTGGCCTTCCTGCTGGCCATGGGCAACTTCCTGGCCCGACCGGCGACGGAACTGCGGTCCTCCGGGGTCTTCCTGAGGGCCCTGGCGCTCACCCTCCTGCCGCTGGGGCTCATCCTGAAGCAACCCGACCTCGGCTCGTCCCTGGTGTTCCTGCCCGTCACGCTGGTCATGATGGTCGTCGCAGGCGTGCCGGGCCGCTTCATCACCCGCCTCTTGGGCGGGGCGCTCCTGGTCGCCAGCCTGATCGTCGCCGACATCATGTTCGCCCCGGAGAGTTGGAGGCTGGTGAGGCTGCAGGAGTACCAGCGGGAGCGCCTGCTGGTTTACTTCGACGCCGACTTCGCACCGCGATCGGCGACCCCCGAGCAGCGGCAACGCGCCGCGCAACGGAAGC
>Ga0255216_1000333_pt1 | contig 11585 bp, 8 predicted proteins | sample Miss_Atlam_RepA__FD_189934 | JGI IMG/M metagenome (GOLD analysis project Ga0255216, IMG submission 189934) | Freshwater microbial communities from Mississippi River, Louisiana, United States - Miss_Atlam_RepA_8d | ecosystem: Environmental > Aquatic > Freshwater > River | place: USA: Louisiana... | reverse complement strand
CACCAGCCGCGATCCGGGGCCGTGGGAGGGCGAGCTGCGCAACATGTGGAAGCCGACACAGCAGCCGGGCTTGTGGTTCCATGGCGGCAACCTGCAGCAGTCGCGCAGTTACTCGCTGTATCTGGCCTTGCAGCTGAAAGCGAGAATGGAGGGACTGGATACTCCGGTCCACGGAATGGAGCCGGTACGACATCCGCGCTGATCGTCTCGGCATACAATGCGACGCATCCGTACAGGCTGCCGCCAAGCAGCCAACATCAGGAGCAAGCAATGAGCGTTTCGTCGATGAATCATTTTACGATCCTGACCGACGACCTGGACGCGACACTTGCGTTCTACGACCGCTTCCTCGGACTTCGGCCGGGACGGCGTCCACCGTTCACATTTCCGGGGGCCTGGCTGTATGCGCAGGACGGCAACGATCCGATCCTGCATGTTGTCGCCGGCAAGCCGCGCGCCTCGCTGGTCAAGGGCGTCATTGATCACATGGCCTTCACCGCGCAGAACCTGCGGGCTTCGGTCGCAAAGCTGCAGGCGGCGGATGTTGCGTACGAGCTGCGCCGCTTGCCCGAATTTGGCACCTGGCAACTGTTTTTTCACGACCCGAACGGGGCCAAGGTCGAACTCGACTTTGACGCGGCCGAAGACGGTCCCGCAACCTGAACTTTTTACTCGATTCCACAATGCACTACGACACCGATTCCAATCTTCACGGCCTGAAGCACGATCCGTTCAAGGCACTCGCGGTACCGCGTCCGATCGGCTGGGTCTCCAGCGTCGGCAAGGACGGTAGCCGCAATCTGGCGCCGTACAGTTTTTTCAATGCGGTCGCCGACCGACCGCCGATGGTGATGTTCTCCTCGGTGGGGCGTAAGGACAGCCTCAAGAACATCGAGGAGACCGGTGAGTTTGTCTGCTCGCTGGCTAACTGGGATCTTCGCCACGAGATGAACATGAGTTCGGCCGCCGTTGGACGCGGCGTCGATGAGTTCGCACTGGCCGGGCTGGAGCCGGCTGCCTCGAAGCTCGTCAAGGCACCGCGCGTTGCGCGCAGCCCGGCGGCGTTCGAATGTCGCCACTGGAAAACCATCGAGATGCCGGTCAACGACAAGCGCCCGGATCTGAGTAACCTGGTGGTGTTTGGAATCGTCGTGGCGATCTATATCGATGACAGCTTCGTCCATGACGGACTTGTCGATACCGGAGCGATGCGCCCGCTTGCACGCCTGGGGTACATGGATTACGCGGTCGTGACGCCAGAGACGATGTTTACCTTGAATCGTCCGGAGGTTGCTGCGGACGGCAAGAGTGCGACCGTGAACACGAAGGAGTGGGACGGCGTCTATCGCTGACCCGGGACCGGCGGGCGCCGTAGCGCGTCCTCTTGCTGTTCACCCGGTGGGTCGATGTCTTCGCCGAGCGTGCGACGCATCAGCCAGCGCAGCGATGCTCCAAGGTCGAGCCCGGAGCGACCGCCGACTGCGCGTGGTGTCACCGCTTGCAGCGGGCTTGCCCGCCGCGCAACCTCGAATGAAAAGACGTAGAAAGGCTCCTGGCCCATTCGCAGGTCGGTGATCCGCACGTTGCCGTCCTTCTCATCGAGCCGAAAAAATCCGCGACTGAACCAGGCGATACGGCGCACTGCAGCAATGTCGCGTGCTTGCTCAAATAGTGACGGGTCGATACGCCAGGACGCAAAGCGAATCGGTCTTGCATCATCGAGCAGCGAGTAAAACCCCTCCTCGTAGCGGTCGGATCGCATGATGAGCACGCGCCACAGAACCGTATTGAAGGGCGCGGGCGTGACCAGGATTCGCTCGACCGGTGGAGCGCCGACAGATGGCATCGACGCGAGTTGGCTGCGGACGCGATCGAGCACCAGTTGTTGCGCCACCACACCCCAGGCGAGGTAGGCGCTGGACACCGCCAGTCCAGCAAGGCTCATGCGCCACGCCCGCAGGCGGGGCTGGCGCTGCGTGGCTGCCACCCCGCGAAGTCGTACCGCCGGCCAAAGCGCGACCAGCAACGGTAGCGTGTAGAGCGGATCGATGATGAACACGCTGCCAAGACCCACTGGCTGATCGGTGAACGGCAGCGCGATCTGCGTACCGTACACCGTCATTGCATCGAGCAGTGCATGCGTGACCAGAGCCAGCCAGACGAGTAGCAGCCATCCACGGTAGGACTGGCGCGCAGGCATGTTGCGGCGATCCAGCCACGCAGGGATCAATGCGATTGGTAGGCTGGCGAGCGTCTGCCAGAAGGGCGCATGCGAATGTGCGCGATGCCGGGTCATGTCGCTGATCGGATCGCCATACCGGATCAGCACGTCCAGATCGGGCAGGGTGCCGCAGACGGCGCCCCATAGCGCGGCTTTCCAGGGAGCGGTGCGCCGCCCCATCACCGCAACCCCCACCGCCGCACCCAGCGCAATTTGCGAAATGGAATCCATTGCGCGAGCCTATCCGATTCGTGGGCAACGGTGAATCCGAGCGGCTTGCGCAACAGGCACAATGCAGGGCATCGATCACAATGCGACCCACCCATGCATCCGCGGCGGACTGCAGTAAGTGGTGCTTAGTCACGGAGAATCTTAATGCATGCCACCGCACCTGCCGACCAGCCAAGGTCCTGGGATCTGGAACAGATCAAGCAGCTGAAGTCTCGCTACTGTCGCTATGTCGACCTGAAACATTGGGAGCGCCTGCGCGGGTTGTTCACGCCGGACGCGCGTTTTGAAGGGCTTGGCTCGGCGCCCACCGGTGCGAGCGTCGGGCAATTCATCGATGGCATCTCGAACCGTCTCGGTCCTTGCGTGTCGATTCATCACTGTCACATGCCCGATATTGTGTTCCTCGACGCGAATCACGCGCGCGGCATCTGGGCGATGATGGATTACCTGCAGTGGCCGCAGCCGCTGGAAATTCGAGAGGCCAAAGGGCCGGTCGTCGGGTTCACCGGCTACGGGCACTATGAGGAAGAGTACCGGCGAACCGATAACGGCTGGCGCATCGCGCTGTTGCGCCTGACGCGGATGCGCATCGATCCGATCTTGCCGGGCCATCCAGCGCCACTGGCCGGCTTTATGGCCGCGTCCGACGACTGGCTCGGATTGGATGAAGCCTCACGCAGCACTCCCGGAGAACGATGATGAAAGCTGTTGGCTATCGCGCCTGCCTGCCGGTGACCGACCCGCAGTGTCTTGTCGACCTGGAACTTCCCGATCCGGTACCCGGTCCTCGCGACCTGCTGGTCCGCGTTCACGCGGTGTCGGTCAACCCGGTCGACACCAAGGTGCGACGTAACGTCGCACCCGCTGATGGTGAGATCCGTGTGCTCGGGTTCGACGCCGCCGGCGTTGTCGAGGCGGTCGGCGAACAGGTTCGGTCATTCAAGCCTGGCGATGCGGTCTGGTATGCGGGATCGCGCTCTCGGCAGGGCACCAACGCAGAACTGCATCTGGTGGATGAGCGCATTGTTGGGCGTAAGCCGCAGTCGCTCGATTATGCGCAGGCCGCAGCGATGCCGTTGACTGCGATCACCGCCTGGGAGGCCCTCTTTGATCGGCTCCAGCTGCGCCTGGGTAAGCCGCATGATGATGGCGTGCTACTGATTACCGCTGGCGCTGGAGGGGTCGGTTCGATTGCGATCCAGCTCGCGCGCCGCCTGAGCGGTGCCACAGTGGTCGCCAGCGCTTCGCGTCCCGAGTCTCGCGAGCAGGTGCTTGGTCTTGGCGCGCATCTGGTCATCGACCACGGCAAACCGATCGCGACGGAACTCAAAGCGGCTGGCCTGCGCTGGGCCGAGCGCATCTTCAGCATCTCGCATACCGACCGTCATTTCGCCGAACTGGCGCGCTCGGTTGCGCCTCAAGGCCGCATCTGTGTGATCGACGATCCGGAGCCGATTGACGTTCGCCTGCTCAAGGCACGTTGTGCCTCTTTGCATTGGGAGGCGATGTTTACTCGCTCCGGGTTTGAGACGCCGGATATGGCGGAGCAGGGCCGGCTGCTCAACGAGGTCGCCAGACTGGTCGACGAAGGAGTCGTGCGCAGCACACACACGCAAACCATGGGTCGAATCGACGCGGCCACGATGCGTGCCGCCCATGCGCAAATCGAATCCGGCCGCACGATCGGCAAGATCACGCTGGCAGGATTCTGACGAAGCGGCAAGTGCCCGGTGTTTGCAGCCGCCATGCAAGGCGGGGCGGCTGCAGCCACCTTGGAACGGTTCAAGCCTGTTTGCTAAGCGGTAGCGAGAGTCGCACCGTCGTTCCCTGGCCCGGGCTGCTGTCGATTTCCACGGTTCCGCCAAGCTGATGGACGAAACCTTGTACCGTCGACAGACCAAGCCCGGTGCCGTGCCCCCGCTCCCGGGTCGTGAAAAACGGATCGAAGGCCTGCGCGCGTACTGCTTCGCTCATGCCGCAACCGTTATCGCTGACTTCGATCAGTGCATAGCTCCCCTCCCACCCCCGGGAGCGGTTGCCGTCATCGTCGGTATGACGCTGAGTCAGCAATCCGAGCGTACTTGGCCCAGTGTTGTCGCGCATCGCCTCGCGTGCATTGATCACCAGATTGAGCAGCGCGCTGCTCAAGCCTCCCGCATCGAGCCGCACCGGCAGCGGGTCCCGGGTAAGTTGCAGCGTTACCTGCGTCGCGGCGCCGGCTGACGTCCTGATCAGCGGCAGGATTTCCTGAATCAACAGATTCAGGTCATGCTCGCCAAGCGCCAAAGGCTGACGTCTGGCCACCGCAAGCAAGGCCTTCGTGACCGCCGCGCCTCGCTCTGCCGCTTTCGTAGCCGACTGCAAGCGGTGCCGCACAGTAGGATCATCCGGCAAATGCTCCTGCAACCAGTCAAGGTTCCCGAGAACGATACCAAGCAGGTTGTTGAAGTCGTGCGCAAGGCCTCCGGTCAGCTGTCCGATTGCCTCGAGCTTTTGTGTTTCATGCAGTCTCTCCGCATTTCGGCGGATTTCACTGATATCGCGCGCCACCACCACGAACATCTTGGGTTCGCCGTTGGCGTCGCGGGCGACGTTAGCGGTGATGTGCGCCCAGATGGGCTCCGAGTCACCGAAGACGTAGCGCAGGGCCTCGCTCTGCGCGTGTCCCACGCGTCCAAGCGTCTCTGTGAACTGCTGCAACTTGGGGTGGTCATCCGGGTGGATGAAATGCCCGGACTTGCGCTCACGCACGTAGTAAGCCCCGGCTGCCCGCACAAAGGAAGGGCTGTCGTAGAGCAACGTGCCGTCCATCGCAAAGAGCTGGATGAAATCCGTTGCATTTTCTGCCAGCAGGCGAAAGGGGTCATCCCCTTCTGACTGCCAAAGCGGCCCGAGCGAGCCCTCGGTGTTGTCCGGTGCGCTAGCCATGATCGTGCAGCAGCCCTGTCGCGGGCAGTCGACCCGGACGATGCTTGCGCGACGCCGGGTGATGGTGCCAAAGCGATCTCAATGCCGTGTTTGCCTTTCCTGCAAGGAGTCGATCGTGTTGATCAGGTCTTGCTTTCGATATGGCACATTGAGCGAAGCCCATCGCATCTCGGTCACCGCATCGGGCAAGGATGCAGGCATCGAACCAGTCAGCAGGATCATGATGTCAGGATGACGCGATCGGGCGTCGGACACGAGCGGCAGAGCGCTGTCGGAGCCTGGAATCATCGCAGGTAGGATCAGCAGGTCGATTCCTTCGGAATCAAGCATGGCCTTCGCCTGCGCGATATCGCTAGCGCTTCGGGCCAGGAATCCTGCCGATTCCAGCCATTGGCAGGTGATGTCAGCAATATCCGCTTGGTCGTCGACAACCAGCGCTTGCGCCTGCCGTTTGCCATCTGCGCTGAGGCGCTCGCCGCTGGCACGCGGCATCGGCAGATACAGGCGCACCGTCGTTCCCTCGCCCTGCGAGCTGATGATCTTGGCTGTGCCACCGATCTGTTCAGTCATTCCAAGCACCATCGACAGACCAAGACCGGTGCCGCGTCCGCGCTCCTTGGTCGTAAAGAACGGGTCGAACGCCTGAGCAAGAATTTCGGGTGGCATGCCCTTGCCATTGTCGATGATCTCGATCAGTGCGTAATCGCCGGGCAACAGGCCTAGTCCATGCCGAGAGTCGATGCTGACCTTGCTGGAGCTGATCACAATCTGCGCGGCGCGTGACAGATCCTGGAGCGCATCGCGTGCGTTGATCACCAGGTTCAGGATCGCGTTGTTCAGTCCGCTGGGGTCGACCATCGCATTGAGTGCGGCGTCGCTGGGCATGATAATCAGCGAAACCGATGAACCTGCCGACGTGCGTAACAGCGGCAGCATTTCGGCGATCAGATCGTTGATGTTATGCAATTCCGGTCGCATCGGCTTGCGGCGTGCAACCGATAAGAGCGATCGGGTGACCTCGGCGCCGCGCTCGGCCGCGCCGATGGCTGATTTGAAGCGTTTGCGTACGGCAGGATCGTCGGGAAGGTGCTCCTCAAGCCAGTCGAGATTGCCGATGACGATGCCAAGCAGGTTGTTGAAGTCATGCGCCAGTCCGCCGGTGAGCTGGCCGATCGCTTCGAGCTTTTGCGTCTGGCGCATCGACTCTTCGGATCTCTTCAATTGCGTGATGTCATGGCAGATGACCAGCAGACGGTCGCCGTCGTGGAGCCCGACGTCCAGGTGCTCTGCGCGAAGCAGCAGTAATGAGGCGTCGACCCAGATGTCTTGTCCCGGCTGAAACGTAATCCGGAATGTCTCGAATTGACGATCCCCGGTGGTGATGCAGGTGCGCGCAGCCGCGTTCGCCTTGGCGCGGTCGTCCGGGTGAATGAAGATATCAAAGGGGAGCGCCTCTTCAAGATAGCTATCGCCGGCAGCGGCGATGAGCGACGGCGAATCGTAGATCGAGACCATTTTTTCGGGATCGAAAATTTGCACGAAACCGGGCATGTTTTCGATCAGCGAACGGAACATCTGCTCGCTACGGGCGCGTTGTTCTTCGGTTTCCTTGATCTCGGTAATGTCGCGAAAGGTCGTGAACAACTGGTCGACGCTGCCATCCGAGTTGCGCAACAGCGCGCCGGAGGCCGATACCCAGTGTGTCTTGCCAGTCTTTGGGCTGATGAGGCGGTACTCGCCAACGTTGATCCCTCTGCCCGCGATCAGCTCGCCGATGTTGTCGATGACTTTCTGCCGGTCGTCAGGGTGGACCGCTCCGCCTACCAAGGCATCTTCCGAAGCTGCAGTGGTTCCCAGGAAATCTAGTAAAGCCGGATTTCTGTACAGACTGGAGCCATCTGCACCGATCACCTGCATGAAGTCGTTTGTCTGCTCAATCAGGCTGCGAAATTGCCGTTCGCTCTTTTCAAGTTCCCGTAAGGCCTTTTTGAGCGGGGTGAGGTCATTGCGGATGACGATGAAGCCGTCGGGCTGATTGTCTGTACCGCGAGTGACGCAGACCAAGGCATTGATGCTCAGAAGGCCTCCATCCGCGCTGGTGGCGTCGAGTTCGACCTGCCGGTTCTGTGCGTCACGCAGTGCGTCGGCGACTGCCTGACGGGCAAGCGCGCTGGCTTGTTCATTCAGTCCGTAGGTGAAATGCCGCCCGAGTGGTCTGGGCGCACCAAATAGCTTGGCCACCGAGGGATTGTCGTAGATCGCGTGACCATCGAGATCGAAAAGAGTGATCGAATCCGGAACGTTGTCGGCCAGTTGGCGGAATCGTCGCTCCCGATGCTCCAGTTCCTGGCGGACCTGAAAAAGCTCGGTGCGGTCCCGGGCGACCAGCAGGAACTCGGCGGGCTTGTCGGCAGCGGTGGAGATTGGCGAAATCTGCACATCAAAGGTTCGGTAGGCGCCCTGTTGGTCTGCGGCTCTGAGAAACCCTGTGTGCGGTACCTTGCGCGAAAAGGCATCCATCAGCAATGCACGGATCTTCTCCAGATCGTCCGGGTGAGCGAACACTGCGAGCTCGCGCAAGCTGGTGGGACCCGAGCGGCCGAAAAAATCCAGAGCCGCCGGGTTGGCGTATGAGATCTGGCCGCCTTCTTGGCAGATCAGGATATGGTCTGGGGTATCTTCGGCAAGTTGACGATAGAGCTGCTCGCTCAGCGCCAAGGATTCCTGGGCTTCAAATAGTTGGGAGACGTCGAGGGCGACGAGTGCGATCGACTCTGGGCGGCCAAGCTCATCAGGAAGCGGGGTGGCGACCGCGCGCAGCCAGATTTGCTGGTGCGGAGTTGGTGAAACACGAAAGCTCAGGGATTGTTCGGATCCGGTCTCCAGAAGGCGGTGATACGCAGCCTCAAGCGCTGGGCGATCTTGCGGATGGACGGTTGACAGCAGATGGGCTGCCTCGAGTCTCGATCCAAAGAGCCGCTCAAGCGCGGTGTTGTGATAGCGAATGGACAGGTCGGCATCCAGCACCGCAATGAGTTCCGAGGTGGCTCCCAGCAAGAGCCTGTAACCCGCTAATTCAGACTGCCATTGCTGTGTCTGCCGATGTTCGTCAGTGATGTTTTTAGTGACTGTAATCAGCTTGACCACGTTTCCGTCGCGATCGCGAACCCCGGTAGCACTTGAGCGCATCCAACGCAATTCACCGGTATCAGGGACGATGGTTCGATACGGTCCGGAATCCGAGCTGCCCGATTCAAAGCCCTCACGGATTGCAGTGATCAGGCGCTCACGGTCGTCGGGGTGGGCAAGCTCGGTAGGCGTAAACCCCTTGCCCGGCATCACGCCGACAACTTTCAGCCAGGAAGGGCTGAAGTACGCGAAAGTGCCGTCGCGGTTCATCACGCTGATCGCCTCGGCGATGTTCTCGGCCAGAAGGTCGTACAGTGACTTGTTGCGTTCGATGCGCTCCAGCGCGTCACGCAATTGCATCGAATACGTGTCGATGCGGGTTTTGGCCTCGTGATAAGACGACTGCTGCTGGCGTGCCTGGCGCTGCAGATGCTCAAAAGGACGGGTCTTGCGTGTGCGCAGGGAAGACAATCGAGCGGTTCCGTTCTAACGGGTGAGAAAATGCAATGAGCCTAACACTTGTGCTCGGTGCATTGTTTAGAGACTGTAAAACTGTTGATTGGCTCCCCGCGGGGATTGGGGTCGAGACAGGGGGCAGGCCCTGCATGGCGCACCACGATGCAGCGAGCATGGACGAGCAAACATCGACCAAGCGCTCAGCAGCGTGGCAATGCGGGGAAAGCGGGGGACTCTTCTCTGGAGCGATGCATCGCGCGCAGGCGGTAGGCCGCCGCTGCCATGCAATGACTGGGTTGGCGCGCCCGGCAGGATTCGAACCCACGACCCCCTGGTTCGTAGCCAGGTACTCTATCCAACTGAGCTACGGGCGCGCAGCAAGCCTTGAACTATAGCACGAATTCTCGGCAGATGTGGGGCGGCGATCGTTGCGATTGATTTCGCTTAGTTGGGAGATGTGTCTGGCCAATATGCCGCAATATGAAAACGTGTTGCGCTTGATGAAAATTTTTCTTGTCTTTCCGGTGCGCGGCTCCTAGAATTTCGCCGATCCAATCAATAACCAACATGCAGGAGGCGCGCATGTCAGCGGTGCCCAGTAATTTTTCGCTCGCAAACATCCCGGGCGATCTTGATCCGCGGGAAACCCAGGAGTGGCTTGAGGCACTTGAGGCAGTCCTCGACCGCGAAGGCCCGGAGCGGGCGCACTTTCTGCTCGAAACACTGATTGAAAAGGCCCGCAGGTCTGGCGCGTATATCCCGTTTTCGCCTCATACCGCGTATGTCAACTCGATTCCGGCGCATCTTGAAGCGGCGTCCCCCGGCAATCACGAATATGAGGAGCGCATTCGATCCTACGTGCGCTGGAACGCGATGGCGATGGTGGTGCGGGCGAACCGGCTGAACCCGCCTGACGGTGGTGATCTTGGCGGGCACATCGCGTCGTTCGCATCCAGTGCCACGATGATCGGCACCGGCATGAATCATTTCTGGCATGCACCGCACGAAGGCCACGGGGGGGATCTGGTGTACTTCCAGGGCCATTCGGCGCCAGGCATTTACGGTCGCGCGTTCCTTGAGGGGCGGCTCAGCGCCGAGCAACTGGACAGTTTTCGCCAGGAGGTCGATGGCAAGGGACTGTCGTCGTATCCGCACCCGAAGCTGATGCCCGACTTCTGGCAATTTCCTACGGTGTCGATGGGTCTGGGGCCTCTGATGGCGATCTATCAGGCACGGTTTCTGAAGTATCTGCATGCGCGAGGCATTGCAGACACCAGCAACCGCAAGGTCTGGGTGTTCTGCGGCGACGGCGAGATGGACGAACCGGAGTCGCTCGGAGCGATCGGTCTTGCGGCGCGCGAGAAGCTCGACAATCTGATCTTCATCGTCAACTGCAACCTGCAGCGGCTGGACGGGCCGGTTCGCGGCAATGGCAAGATCATCCAGGAGCTTGAGGGGGAATTCCGAGGCGCCGGCTGGAATGTGATCAAGTTGCTCTGGGGGTCCTACTGGGATCCGCTGCTCGCCCGCGATGTCGAGGGTATCTTGCGTCGGGTGATGGAAGAGACCGTCGACGGCGAGTACCAGGCCTACAAGGGCAATGACGGCGCGTTCGTGCGCAAGCATTTCTTCGGCAAGCACCCGAAGCTGCTCGAGATGGTCTCGCGCATGACCGACGAGGATATCTGGCGACTGAACCGCGGTGGCCATGACCCGCACAAGGTGTATGCGGCCTTTGCAGCGGCAAGCAAGCACCAGGGGCAGCCCACGGTGATCCTGGCCAAAACCGTCAAGGGGTACGGGCTCGGAGCGGCCGGCCAGGCCAAGAATCCGACCCACCAGCTCAAAAAGCTGGAGATCGGCACGATCCGCGAGTTTCGCGACCGGTTCGCCATTCCGATTCCGGACGACAAGCTCGAGGAAGTCCCGTTTTATCGTCCCCCCGAGGATTCGCCCGAGATGCAGTACATGCTCGAACGGCGGCAGGCGCTTGGCGGTTTCTTGCCGCAACGCAGGCGCACGTCCGGCGAGTCCCTGGTGGTGCCGGAGCTCGCTTCGCTGAAGGCTGTGCTGGAGCCGACCGCCGAGGGGCGCGAGATCTCCACAACACAGGCATTCGTGCGCACGCTGACTGCGCTGCTGCGCGACAAGAGCCTTGGTCAGCGCATCGTGCCGATCGTTCCTGATGAGGCGCGAACCTTCGGCATGGAAGGCATGTTCCGCCAGCTCGGCATCTACGCGCCTGAGGGACAGAAGTACACGCCGATCGACAAGGATCAGGTGATGTACTACCGGGAAGACGCCAAAGGTCAGATTCTCGAGGAGGGCATCAACGAGGCTGGGGCGTTCAGTTCCTGGATCGCGGCCGCAACCTCCTATGCGACCAATGATCGCGTCATGATTCCGTTCTACATCTATTACTCGATGTTCGGATTCCAGCGCGTCGGCGACTTGGCCTGGGCGGCCGGCGACATGCAGGCACGCGGCTTTCTGCTCGGCGCCACGGCCGGACGCACCACGCTCAATGGCGAGGGGCTTCAGCACGAGGACGGACACAGCCACATTCTGTCGGCCACCATTCCGAACTGCGTCTCCTACGATCCCACCTACGCGCACGAAC
>Ga0255216_1000293_pt1 | contig 12446 bp, 12 predicted proteins | sample Miss_Atlam_RepA__FD_189934 | JGI IMG/M metagenome (GOLD analysis project Ga0255216, IMG submission 189934) | Freshwater microbial communities from Mississippi River, Louisiana, United States - Miss_Atlam_RepA_8d | ecosystem: Environmental > Aquatic > Freshwater > River | place: USA: Louisiana... | reverse complement strand
AGACGCGCAGCAATCTGCTGCGGCTCTGGGCAGAGGATTGAACTGAAGAAAATTTGCAGGCGATGGCTGGTCACTGCCTGAGCATCGTCATCATCCATTTTCATCGTCTCTGGAGGTTTTGCATGTCCCACGGCAACCGTTTTCTGACCCGTCGCGATGCCCTCAAGCTAGGCCTGGCCGCTGGCGCCGGCCTCGCCCTGCAACCCCAGTCCCTGCTCGCCCAGGCGGCAGCCGGCGAGTTGCTGAGCAAGCCGATTCCCTCTTCTGGAGAGCGGATCCCGCTGATCGGCATCGGCACGGCTCGCCGTTATGACATTGCCAGCACCGAGGCGGAACTGGCCCCCCTGCGCGAAGTGCTGCGCGCCTTTCCCACCATGGGCGGCAAGCTGATCGACACGGCGCCGTCCTATGGCAGCGCCGAAACCGTAGTAGGCAATCTGCTGGCGGAGCTGGGGATACGTGATCAGATCTTCCTGGCCACCAAGGTGGGCGCGGGACGGCAAGGTCGCGAGGACGGCATCGCCGAGATGGAAGGCTCGCTGCTACGACTGAAGACGGACCACTTCGATCTGCTGGAGATCCACAATCTGGCCGGCACGGCCGATATGCTGCCGGTGCTGCGGGAGTGGAAGCAGGCGGGTCGCATCCGTTACTACGGCATCACCACCACGTCCAAGGAGCAGTACGAAGCGCTGGCCGGCTTCATGCGCAGCGAGCCACTGGACTTCATCCAGGTGGACTACGCCATCGACAATCGCTCGGCCGAGGATCTGCTGCTGCCCCTGGCGCAGGAGCGCGGCATCGCGGTGCTCACCGCCCTGCCCTTCGGCCGCGGTCGTGTATTTGACGCCTTTGGCGACACTGCTGTGCCGGAGTGGGCCGCCGAGCTGGGTATCGAGACCTGGGCTCAGTTCGCGCTGAAGTTCAATGTCTCTCATCCGGCCATCACAGCAGCGATTCCCGGCACCGCGCGACCGGAGTATCTTGCGGACAATTTCAATGCCTCGCGCGGCCTGTTGCCCGACGCAGCGATGCGCGAACGCATGGCCGCCCTCGTCGCCAACGCCTGATAACAACAAGGACTCTTCATGCAAGCTGCCATCACGCGCCTGGTCACGCGCTCGGTCAATCTGCGCGAAGGCGAAGGAGCCGCCCTGGGCTGGTCCTTCGCCTATTACTTTCTGCTGCTGTGTTCCTACTACATTCTGCGTCCGATCCGGGACGAGATGGGCATCGCCGGCGGCGTCGACAATCTGGCCTGGCTGTTCACCGGGACCCTGGTGGGGATGCTGCTGATCCACCCGGTGTTCACGACACTGGTGAAATCGCTGCCACGCCGACGCTTCGTGCCCCTGACTTATCGTTTCTTCATCGCGAACCTGGTGGTGTTCTTCGCCCTGTTCCAGCTGGTACCTGAAAACAGCGTCTGGATCGGCCGCATCTTCTTCATCTGGGTGAGCATCTACAATCTGTTCGTGATCTCGGTGTTCTGGTCCTTCATGACGGACATCTACCGCTCCGCCCAGAGCAAGCGGCTGTTCGGCGTGCTGGCCGTGGGCGGCACTATCGGTGCCATGACGGGCTCGGGCATTACCTCGGCCCTGGTGCAGGCCCTGGGTCCGGTGAATCTGCTGCTGATCTCGGCACTCATGCTGGAGGCCGCAGCGCGGGTCTCGGGCGCCCTGGAGAAGGCCGAGCAGGGGCTGGCCGTGGCGGGTCTGCAGGATGAGCAGCTGGACGCCGACGGTGGGACAAACGATCCGGAGGCACGCATACGCCAGCAGGTGGCGGACAAACAGCAGGAAGTCATCGGCGGTGGCGTACTGGATGGCGTGCGCGATGTGCTGCGCTCACCCTATCTGCTGGGCATCGCCCTGCTGATGCTGCTGTTCACCATCACCTCGACCTATCTGTACTTCATGCAGCTGGACGTAGTGGCAGGCGCTTCGGAGGATTCACGCGTACGCACCCAGTTACTGGCCAACATCGACCTGATCGTCAACATCATCACGCTGATCACCCAGCTGTTCCTGACCGGCCGCCTGCTGCGCTGGCTGGGCGTGGGCATGAGTCTGGCGTTCCTGCCGCTGTTGAGCCTGATCGGCTTCGGACTGGTCGGCGTGGCTCCTGCGCTGTTGGTAGTGCTGGTGTTCCAGATTCTGCGTCGTGCCGGCAACTTCGCCATCCAGCGCCCGGCCCGCGAGGTGCTCTACACCGTGCTGCCGCGCACCGAGAAGTACAAGGCCAAGAACTTCAACGACACCTTCGTCTATCGCGTGGGAGACCAGGTCGGCGCCTGGTCCTACACGCTGATGGGAAGCCTCGGGCTGGGGGTGTCGAGTCTGGCGTTGACGATGGTGCCCGTGTCTGCCGTCTGGCTGTTGCTTGCGCTGTGGTTGGGTGTGCGTTACCGACAGTACAATGCCGGCAGTTGAACCGATGAGCCCGCCCGCAAAGGAGCAGACGATGTTGATCTTCCATTACGCCCCCCGCACCTGTGCACTGGCCGCTCATCTGGCTCTGGAACACGCCGGCGCCGATTACCAGGCGGTCGCCGTCGATCTGGCGGCAAATGACCAGCGTTCACCGCAGTTCCTCGCACTCAATCCCAAGGGGCGCGTACCCGCATTGCAAACCGAACGAGGCACCCTGACGGAGATTCCGGCCCTGCTGTTGTACATCGCCCAGCGCTACCCCGACGCCGCGCTGGCGCCGCTGGACGACCCGTTCGCACTGGCACAGTTGCAGGCTTTCAACAGCTATCTGTGTGCCACGGTCCATGTGGCCCACGCCCATCGCGTGCGTGGCGCCCGCTGGGCCGATGATCCCGCTGCCATCGACGCGATGAAGCGCAAGGTGCCGCAGAACATGCTGGACTGCATGCGCCTCATCGAGGACAGCATGCTGGGGGGGCCCTGGGTGATGGGGGCGCAATACAGCGTGGCGGACATGTACCTGTACACGATCAGTGGCTGGCTGGCGGGGGACGGCGTGGACATCGCGCTGCTGCCGGCCATTGCTGCGCATCGCGCGCGCATGGCCGCCGACCCGCTGGTGCAACGGATCGACGCGCTCTACGTGTGAAGGGGAACAGCTTGCCGCTCAGGCGGCAATATGGGCCGGATGGCGGGCCGCTATGGAGACGTCTCCCCAGAGGAATTGCAGGGCTTCGTCTTCCCCCTGCAGTTCGTCGGTGAATTGGTCGATCGAGTAGAGCAGGTCCAACGCTCTGGCCGGCTTGTCCTCCTTGACGGCTGGATCGCTGGAACTGCCCGCCGCGAGGGAGAACGCGGTGGGGAAGCTCCTGAAATCGTTCGGTACTGCTGACATGATCCGATACTCCTGTGGCTCTCTCGATCGTGCGGATTACTGTGCACTGCAATTGTGGCAGACCGATGAAAGCACTGAGGCAGATTCTGATTTTTGCTGCGGCAGGCTGGCTTCCTCGCCTGAGCCGATTGCAGTAGCATGCCCAGGACCCTTCCTTTCCCGTCTCCTCAGACCAGGATCAACACCATGAACAACAAGAACAATCGATTGCATGCTGCCATCGCGGGCCTCGTGGGCAGCGGCATGCTGATGGCCGTGTTCGGCTACGTGAACGCCCAGGGCGAGCCGCCCGAGATCATCGAGACCAGCTCCCACGTCTTCACGCGCATGGCCGAGGGCGTGTACCAGGTCACCGGCACGGGCGAGGTGTATCTGATGAGCAATGCGCTCATGCTGGTGGGCACCGAAGATGTGCTGCTGGTGGATTCCCACGTCACACCCAATGCCGCCAATGCCCTGCTGCGCTCTGTCCAGCAGGTCACCGACAAGCCCGTGCGCTACCTCGTGAACAGCCACTACCATTTCGATCACGCCCACGGCAATCAGGTGTTTCCCGAGCAGGTCGAAATCATCGGCCACAGTTATACCCGCATCAAACTCAACGGCGAGATGGGCAGCAATGTGCTGACGGAGAGCACCCACGTGAGCTTCACCGAGGGCGTGCCTGCCCTGGTGGAAAGTCTGCGCCGTCAGTTGTCAGACACAGTTGACCCGGAACGTCGCGCCGCGCTGCAGCGTCAGCTCAACGCCCAGGAAGCGCACATGATTTCGCTGCAGGAAATCATCCCGACGCCACCGAACATCACGCTGGAAGAAAAGATGACGCTGTTCCAGGAGATGGGCGAAGGCCAGCAGGACCGCGAGATCCAGTTGCTGCATCTGGGGCGCGCACATACCGCAGGCGACGTGGTGGTGTATCTGCCGCAGGAGCGCATGGCCTTTACCGGCGACATGATGCTGCCCTCGCTCTCCTACATGGGTGACAGTTTTCCGCTGGAATGGGTCGACACGCTGGAAGCCCTCAAGGGACTGGAGATCGACGTAATCCTGCCGGGTCACGGATCTCCCTTCCAGGACAAGCAGGTCATCAGCAACTTCCAGGCTTACCTGAGCGATCTGTGGACCAAGACGGCGGCTCTGAAGGCGAGCGGGCTGACGGCTGAAGAAGCAGCGGCACAAGTCGACATGACGAATCATTCTGTAAACTACGCGCAGATTCGCGCCCCGGGTGCCGATGTGCGCGGCATCCGTCGTATCTATGCCCTTCTGGATGAATGAGTGAATGAAAAAAGGCGATGTGGCACTTGCCGCATCGCCTTGGTTCTCTGCCAGCGCCTGACGGCGCTGCTTATTCGCTCAGGCCTCGGCCTGAATCTCCAGCGCGATTCTCTGCACTTCATCCAGCACACGCAACAGATTGCCGCCCCACAGCAAGGCGATCTGCTCCTCGGTATACCCTCGACGCACCAGCTCCAGCGTTACATTGAAGGTTTCTGATGCATCATTCCAACCGGAAATGCCGCCGCCACCATCGAAGTCAGAGCTCAAACCCACATGCTCGATGCCGATCAGCTCGACCATGTAGTCCACGTGATCGATGAAATCGGCAACATCCACCGGCGGCGCGACAGCATCGACTTCGGCTGCCTTGCGGGGAGCCACGCGCGCCTCGATCTCGTCCATGCGGGCGTCGTAGGCGGCGCGCTCGGCACTGGCCAGTACACGTACTTCGGCAGGTGGCAGGATCGTGTAGCCAAGCTCTGCCGCGACACTGGCGCGCAGCGCGTTGAGTGCTGCCAGATGCGCGCTGTGCTTGGCGCTGTTCAGATAGGCCGCAAATGCCGTGGCCTGCACCACACCACCGTTGTCACGAATCGCCAGCAGCTCTTCGTCATCGAGATTGCGGCTGACATTGTTGAGTGCGCGGGCCGAAGAGTGCGACGCGATGACGGGCGCACGCGAGAGAGCGATGGTCTGCATGTTGGCGGCCTTGGAGGGGTGCGAGAGGTCCACCATCACACCCCACTTGTTCAATTCAGCCACGGCCTGGCGGCCCAGTTCACTCAGCCCGTTGTGCAACCACACGCCGTCGGCCTCGCCGGTATTGGAGTCGGCAAACTGGCTGTGACCATTGTGGGCCAGGGAGACATAGCGCCCGCCCAGCTCCTGGTAGCGCTTGATATTGGCAATGTCCAGACCCATCGGGTAGGCGTTCTCCACGCCGATCATCGCGACCTTCCTGCCCTCGGCGTCGATGCGGCGCACGTCGTCAGAGGTATAGGCCATCTCGATGGTGTCCGGCGCAAACTGCTCGGCAAGACGGTGAATGGCACTGAACTTGTCCAGGGCATTGGCCTCGGCGGCGGCGTAGCCTTCCGTGGTCAAGGGTCCCTGCCCGGTGTAGACGATGAACCAGGCCACATCGAGCCCGCCCTGGATCATCTTGGGCAGATTCACTTGGGTGTCCAGATCGGCGGTGTAGTTGTTGGTCTCGGTGAAATTCGCTGTATTGATGTCAGCATGCGTGTCGAGCGTAATCACGCGCTCATGTATGCCGCGCGCACGGGCGATGAGTGCCTCCTCTGTTTCTGCTGCGGGCTCGGCAGCCGGCACGACTTCAGTGAGGGGGGCAGTCGGTGCCGGTGTCTGTTCGGCTGGGCTGCAGGCCGCGACGGCCAGAATGGCAAGGAACAGGGAGCGATGTACGAAGGACATGGCGATTGATCCGAATGAAAGTGAGAAAGGGTGTGCGCCAGACAATGCTAGCAGCGCCTGTTGGGTATTGAAAGGCACATTCCGGAAATGCCATTGCAATGCGGGTGCCGGCAGGCACAGCATCAACGCGAGGAGCAACGTTCATCGGCGCATGCCGGTGCTCGTCCGAACCACCCTGAGATACGATGCCGATGCCGCGCAAAAAACAGATAGGCGCGATCTGCCACCGGCCGAACCAGGGGCCAGCGCAGAAATGCGACCCACCGGCCACGCCCGACCAGTCGCCACGCCATGACGGTGACATCCAGTCCAAAGAGCAGCGTGCCGTCAGGCAATTCGCCATGCAGGATGCGGTCGGCCCGCACACGATCGATATGTGGAAAGCGTTCGGCGAAATCAGCGGTATTGATGTCCTGCAGGTCGAGCCTGCGTCCTTGATCGAGTCGTTCGAGATGACGCATCTCTCTAACACACAAGGGGCAAAGTCCGTCGTAATACACGCGCAGCGTGCCGTTTGATGGTGCATGCATGAGCACTGACTCTCCGTCCTGGTGCATGAAGTCTAAGTGAGTACGCGCGGCAGCGCACTGCAGATCTTCGCGTGCAGGCCCACGCTTCCGTTCGTGCGGCCAATAGGGTTTACTCGGCACACTCTCACACCTCTGGAGCCTGCCTTCATGTTTTCTCGACACCCGCGTGCGATCCTGCTAAGCCTGATCTTTATGTGTGGCCTCGCGGCCTGTTCACCCTCCGCCACGACACCCGCCGCGCCTGACACAGCGGCAGCATCCGCAGCCAGTGGGCAAAGCGAGACCGCAAGACTGCAGGCCATCGCCGACAGAATCACCATCATTCGCGACGACTTCGGTGTGCCGCACATCTATGCGCCCACCGACGCCGATGCCGTGTTCGGCCTGCTGTACGCACAAGCTGAAGACGACTTCGCCCGTGTCGAGCGCAACTATATCTGGGCCATCGGGCGCCTTGCCGAGGTGGAAGGGGAAACGGCCCTGTACAGCGACCTGCGCGCGCGGCTCTACATGAGTGAAGACGAGGCGCGTGCCGCTTATGCCGCCGCCCCTGACTGGCTGCAGGTCCTGTGTGACGCCTTCGCCGACGGACTCAATCATTATCTGGCCAGCAACCCGCAGGTACAGCCCCGCCTGCTGACCCGCTTCGAGCCGTGGATGCCGTTCTACTTCTTCGAGGGCTCCATCGGAGGCGACATCGAACAGATTCCTCTGCGCGGCATCGAGGCATTCTATTCTGACGCCGCCGCCATCGAAGACAGGGTGCCGGATGCCACGCAAGACACGGTTGCGCTCGAGGCAGAAACCCTGGACCGTGTGCACGCCGATCGCCATGCGCTTGCGCGCACCATCCTCGAGGAACCTGCCGGTTCCAATGGCTTTGCGATCAGCGGCGCACGCACGGCCTCTGGCGACGCCATGCTGCTCATCAACCCGCACACCAGCTTCTTCTTTCGCGGCGAGGCCCATGTCGTCAGTGAGGAAGGCCTGAACGCTTATGGGGCTGTCACCTGGGGGCAGTTCTTCATCTATCAGGGCTTCAACGAAACCACGGGCTGGATGCACACCACGACGGCAGCCGACTTCATCGACGAGTTCGTGGAAGACGTGGTACGTGACAACGGCGTGCTGAAATACCGCTACGGTGACGAGCTGCGCGATGTTGACGTCGGCGAAGTGACGCTGAAGGTACGGGAGGGCGACACGCTGGTGGAGCACAGCTTTCCCCGCTACCGCACGCACCATGGCCCAGTCACACACCTTCTGGATGACCGCTGGGTGGTCACTCGCATCAACTGGAACAGCGTCGATGCATTGCGACAGTCCTATCTGCGGATGAAGACCGCAGATTACGCGGCCTTCCGCGACATGATGGACATCCGCACCAATTCTTCCAACAACACGGTGTTTGCCGATGCGGAGGGGAACATCGCCTATTTCCACGGCAACTTCATGCCGCGGCGCGACCCGCAATTCGACTACTCGCAGCCGGTGGATGGCAGCAATCCCGCCACTGACTGGCAGGGCGTGCACCCGGTAGCGGAAACCATCACGCTGCTCAACCCGCCCAATGGCTGGATCCAGAACACCAATTCCACTCCCTATACCGCGGCGGGAGAATTCAGTCCACGTGCCGAGGACTATCCTGCCTACATGGCGCCGGATGCTCAGAACTTCCGAGCCCTGCATGCGATACCGCTGCTGGAGCAGGCTTCACAGCTCACACTCGACTCGCTGATCGAACTGGCCTACGACCCCTATCTGCCAGGATTCGAGCAACTGATCCCCGGGCTGGTATCGGCCTGGGACGCAGACGCCGCCAACTGGCCTTCGCTGGAGGCTCCCATGGAAGTGCTGCGACAGTGGGACAGACGCGTGAGTGCCGACTCGGTGGCCATGAGCCTTGCCCACTTCTACGGCATGGACACGGCCCAGAAGATTCCGACGCCTCCGGGGCTGGCGCAGATGGACCAGATCAACTGGCTGGGCACGGACAGCGACCCGTCCGAGCGCCTGCGCGTGTTCAGTGACACCATCGCCCGGCTGGACAGCGCTTTCGGCAGCTGGAATACGCCGTGGGGCGAGATCAACCGCTATCAGCGCCTGACAGGGGCCATCGATCATGTCTATGACGACAACGCGCCCAGCCTGCCCGTGGGCATGGCCTCTTCACGCTGGGGCGCGTTGGCATCGTTTGGTGCACGCGCCTTCCCCGGCACCGACCGCATATATGGCAACAGCGGCAACAGCTTCGTGGCCGTGGTGGAATTTGGCGAGCGTGTGAAGGCGAAAAGCCTTTTGGCAGGCGGACAGAATTCGAATCCGGACTCACCGCATTTTGCGGACCAGGCGCAGCGCTATGTCGATCGGCAGTTCAAGAACGTAGCGTTCTATCGAGAAGAGGTGGAGTCGAGAGCGACCCGGACGTACAGTCCGGGCCGGTAAGCAGGATGCAGCGCTGCGCGCAAGGACCCCGACTCAGGTCGGGTTGTGAATGCGCCACTCATCAATGAAATGCTGCGAACATTCCGCGGCAATGCGCTCTTCGGTGAAGTCACGTGATGACACGACGGCCACATTGCCGCGCTCCCACAACAGCCGATTCAGGTCGATGGAGTCGATCTCCCAGAACTGCAGTGTAGCGACGTAGGCCACATCTCGGCCGGATCGGGTGGCCTGCACCTTGCAAATCAGATATTCGCGCACGGCAGGGCGCAAGCGCAGTCCGGCCTGCTGCAGAGATTCTTCGAAGATGGCTTGTGTATTCATGCGGAACTCGGTGCGCTCGCCCGGCATTTCGGTCCACTGACTGACATCGACATAGACATCAAAATCCCGGATGCCGGTAAGAGAGATTCCATTGCCGCGAGGAAATACCTGGGCACTGGACTGCGTCATGAACAACAGAGACAGCAATAGCAGTGCAAGAGCAGACGTCAGACGAATTCTAGACATGGTGTGACACAACCCTCTAAGCGTGAATCTATGTGACCCGGAACGTTTTCAGAAGGCGCGAATTCTGCGCCGAATCGTGGAAAATTGCACGCCGGCTGCGGCGAGAGCATTCCGCGCGCGCCATGCAGGAGCCAAAAAAAAAGGTCTGCAATTGCAGACCTTTTCTTTCGTGGTATATGGCGCGCCCGGCATGATTCGAACATGCGACCCCTTAGTTCGTAGCCAAGTACTCTATCCAGCTGAGCTACGGGCGCTTTAAGAGGTGCGTATTTAACTCGAAAAAAGCCGTTTTGCAAAGCGCTTTTTTCAGCGGCAGCATTCCCCGTTTCAGCTATCGCCGCGACGCGTGCTAAGATCGCCGGGCGTTTCGGATACCTGTTTCAGGCATCTACACCCGTCTCCTGTTCCATGCCGTGGATGTTCCAGTCATGAGAAAAATTGCTCCAATATTTGCCCTGCTCTGTCTGGGTATCAGCCTCTCTCTCAGCTCGACGCACGCGGATTTCGACGCCGGCCTCGCCGCCTACGAGGCACGGGATTATGCGACAGCGCTGCAGGAATTCCGGCCCCAGGCCGAAGGCGGCGACATCCGTTCCCAGTTCTACATGGGCACGCTCTACGACAATGGCCTCGGGGTGGAACAGGACTACGTGGAGGCCTATCGCTGGTATGAACTGGCCGCCAACCAGGGGGACGCCGCCGCGCAGTACGCCGTGGCCACCATGAATTTCTACGGCCAGGGCAAGGCCGAGGACTACGGCCTGGCGATCCAGTGGTACGGCAAGGCCGCGGCACAGGGGCATCGGGATTCGCAGTACAACCTCGGCATCATGCACGGCAATGGCTATGGCACGCCGCCCGATGCCATGGAGGCACACAAGTGGTTCCTGGCGGCCGCCGAGGGCGGCAAGGCTGACGCTCAGTACAATCTGGGCATCATGTATCAGGACGGCGTGGGGGTGATGCCCGACCCGACCCAGGCCTTCCGCTGGTTCGTGCGTGCCGGCGAACAGGGCGTCGCCGCCGCACAGGCCCGCGTAGGCATCGCCTATGCCTCCGGCCAGGGTATCGAACGCGACTATGTGAAGGCCCGCGAGTGGTTCCTGCAGGCGGCCGAGCGCGGCGATGTGCCGGCCCAGTCATTTCTTGGCCGACTGTATCTGAACGGTCTGGGCATGGATGAACAGGATCTGGTGAATGCCTACAAGTGGTTCAGGATCGCCAACAGCAACGGCGACCAGGAAGCCACCAATGTGATCGCCACCCTGCGTGGCTACATGAAGGCCGAGGACATCACCACGGCCGAGCAGGCCGCCATTCAGTGGGTCTCCGCCCAACGCGCGAGTCGTGGGCAATGAGCCGTCTGCGCGCGCTGCTCCTGAGCATCTGCCTGCTGCTTGCCAGCGAGGTCGGCATCGCGCAGCAGGCTGTCGGCCAGGATCTGGGGTCCTTGCAGGCCGCCGCTGCGGCAGGCGACAGCAACGCCCAGTTTGAACTGGGCAATCGCTTTCTCTATGGCACCGGCGTGGTGGCTGATGAACTGGAGGCCGCGCGCTGGTTCCGCCTTGCCGCCGAACAGAACAACAACAACGCGCAGTACAATCTCGCCGTGATGTACCTGCAGGGCACCGGCGTGCTGGCGGATCTCAACGAGGCCCTGCGCTGGTTCCAGCGTGCCGCCGACCTGGGTGATGCGCCAGCCCAGTTCACCCTGGGAACCCTGTTCGCCAATGGTCGCGTCGTGCCGCAGAACCCGGTGCAGGCACACAAGTGGTTCACACTCGCCGCCTCCAGCGGCCACCGCGCGGCGGCAGCCAATCTGGTGCTTTACCAGGAGATGATGTCCGACGCCGATATCCTCGAAGCTCAGCGCCTCGCCACCGAGTGGATCGAGACCTTCAACGCCAGCCTCGGTCGCGGCATTCCCACCGACAACGAAAACTTCGCCAATCCCGGAGCGCCGTGATGTCCCGTGGCGCCCCTCTACTTCTGTGTGTCGCCCTGATGTGGCCCGCCGTCTACGCGGACTACGAGGATGGCGTAGCCGCCGCCCAGGCTGGTGACTATGCCACGGCCCTGCGGGAGTTCACCGCCGCCGCTGAGGCTGGACTCGACCTCGCCCAGTACAATCTCGCAATTCTGTACTTCACCGGCCAGGGCGTGCCGCAGGACCATGCCCAGGCTTTGTACTGGACGCAGGCAGCTGCGCAACAGGGGCATGTCAATGCGCAGTTCAATCTGGGCGTGCTGCATTACACCGGCAGCGGCACCCCGATCGACCTGCAGCAGGCCTTTGCCTGGTATGAACGAGCCGCCGAGGCGCAGCATGCCGGGGCTCAGTACAATCTGGCGACAATGTACGAGAAGGGAGAAGGCGTGGCGCAGGATCTGGTGCGGGCCCATTTCTGGGCCAGCGCGGCGCAGTACAACGAATTCGCCGATGCGCCCGCGTTGCTGGTGCGCCTGAGCGCCGCGATGAGCGAGGAGCAGCTGGCTGCCGCGCGGCAGACTTTCGCGCAGTGGTTGCTGGTGCTGTAGGTAGTCGAGTCAGCGCGAGCTGTTCAGTGGCTTGCGGCCAGCGCCTTGATGCGCTGCACCATGGCCTGCAGGCCATTGCCCCGGGTGGCGCTCAGGTGCTTGAGCAGATTGAGGCTGTCGAAATAGGCGGTGATATCGAAGGCCTGGATCTGCTGCGGTGTGCGGGCATTGTAGGCAGCCAGCACCACTCCGAGCAGGCCGCGCACGATGAAGGCATCGCTGTCGGCCTCGAAATAGAGCGTGCCCCCCTCCTCCCGATGCGTCAGCCACACCTGACTCTGACAGCCCCGCACCAGGTTCTCCTCGGTACGACTCTCTGGTGACATGCCAGGCAGTTCCTTGCCCAGATCGATGATGTATTTGTAGCGATCCTCCCAG
>Ga0255216_1000274_pt1 | contig 12841 bp, 12 predicted proteins | sample Miss_Atlam_RepA__FD_189934 | JGI IMG/M metagenome (GOLD analysis project Ga0255216, IMG submission 189934) | Freshwater microbial communities from Mississippi River, Louisiana, United States - Miss_Atlam_RepA_8d | ecosystem: Environmental > Aquatic > Freshwater > River | place: USA: Louisiana... | reverse complement strand
GCAACACGGGTCTCGACCAGCCGAGAGTAGCCCATCGATCCGTCGTCGAAGGGCATCCGGCGCACCGGCGCCTGCTCGACCGACAGCGGAGCGACTGGCCAGAAATCGGTCTTCGGTATGTCATCTGGATCGATCGCGGCCTCGCGCTGCGCGAGCGCCGTGAAACGCGCCACATCCTTGTCGCCCGCCATCAGGTGTGCCGAAAAGTGACCGGCGTTGCGCCCGACGTAATCGGTCATCACCTCGACGATCAGATCACCGATCGGCACTGGTCGCAACAGGTTCGCGGTAATGCGGGCAAGGTGGGTGAGTCCGTGCTCGCGAGCCGCCTGCTCGATCGCGCGGCACACCAGCGCAATCGGCGGACCACCGTGTTGATGCTCCGGATGCCAAGGACCGCGGGTCAACGCGCTGGAACGAAAGCCCCGGGCATCGAGCGCGGCGAAGGCAGCAGTCGGGGCCTGCGTCATCGGCAAATCGCTCATTGAAAGGTTATTTGGTGGGCCCCCCGGGAGTCGAACCCGGCACCAACGGATTATGAGTCCGCTGCTCTAACCAAGCATGAGCTAGAGGCCCGTTGCGCGATGATACCGGCTTGGGCGCTGATGCCATGAATCCGCGAATCGCTGATGCCTCGGCGCCGGTATCAGTCGTCCAGGTTCGCAGTGCCCTGATACTGGCTGGTCGGCACGATCCGTGTGACCTTCATCTTTTCGCGTAGCAGCATCTCATCGATATGCGGCTTGATCACGTCGAGCCAGGTCGATGATTTGTAAACCGCTTCGTACTGCTGCTCGCGCTGGGCTTCACTATCGAAGCGACGAATCCAGACGAATGCGTCCGGATCATCTTCGACCGTAAAGCAACCAACGACCTGCATGCCGTGGCTCTTTTGAAACGGCACGATCTTCTCATGCATCAAGGCAACCCAGCGGTCGCGCGTGCCGGGGCGAAGCCAGTACTGGCGGTATTCGTAGAACATCGGAGTCTCCGTCGATAAAAAGTGGCGAGCGAGGCGGCCGTCGATCGAACGCCCCGGGATGGTCGACAAGACGCGTCAAGCGTCAGGCGAAATTACTGGGGTTCGATGTTAGCTGCCTTGATGTATTTCGCCCACTTGGCGGATTCATCGAGCAGAAATTTGCGGGTACCGTCGACCGATGTCGGTCGCAGCGAGTACCCGAGCTTTTGAAGTTGCTCTTTGACTTCCGGGTCCTGCAAGCCATCAACGATCCAGCCGTTGACCTTCTCAAGCACCGCCTTCGGCGTGCCAGCCGGCGCGGCCAGACCAAGCGACAGGATGATTTCGTAGCCCGGGTAGAACTCTGCCATTGCCGGAACCTCAGGCCAGCGCGCAATCCGTTGTGCCTCGGTAATCGCGACCGGCAGAAATTTTCCTGATGCAATGTGGGAAGTTGCCGCCGGATAGTCGGCAAAAACCATCTGGATGTGACCACCGAGCGCATCGGTGAAGGCATTGCCGATGGTCCGGTAGCTGACGGTCTTGATCGGCATATCGCCGGACGACTTGAGCAGAACCGAGGCGATCTGTGTCGACGCATTGAAGTGCCCGATGGAAACCTGCTCGGGATTCGCCCTGGAGTAGCTGGTCAACTCGGCGATGGTCTTGAACGGACTGTTGGCCGGCACCAGAAGCACGACACCAAACACGCCAAACAGGCCGATGTGCTCAAAATCTTTTTGCGGGTCATACGGAAGTTTCTTGAACAATGACGAGTTCGCCGCATGCGTCATGTTCGAGACCATCAGCAGCGTGTGACCATCGGGCGGGGCCGACTTCACCTGCTGGGTGCCGATGATGCCATTAGCGCCCGGCTTGTTTTCGACCACGATCGACTGCCCGGCACGCTTTTCAAAGTAGCGCGCGAAGGTCCTGGCCGTCAGATCACCGGAGCCACCAGGCCCGAATGGCACGACGACAGTCACCGGACGTGTCGGGTAGGCGTCCGACGCCGCCTGCACATGGCCCGCCAAGACCGACAGGCTCAGCGCAACCGCTGCGGCGAACATCGATCTGGAACGCTTCAACATTCCTGTTTTGCAAATCATCGAGAGCCCCTGTCGTACTTGTCTTCCTGGCAGCAACTTAGCCGGGAATGGGCCAACTTCGGTGGCCATAGACCTGTCGAGAGATCGGCAAATTTCAAGCATTGAAATCCACACCAAGGCTACTGCGGACCGATCCCGCAGCGCGGCACAGCGCCGCATTGTGGTCTGCCGCAAGCGTCTCTAGCGAGCTATCATCGCCGGCATGGGACCACTGACTGGAATCAAAGTCCTCGAATTCGAGGCGATCGGACCCGGGCCGTTTTGCGGGATGATGCTCTCTGACATGGGCGCCGACGTGCTGCTGGTCGAACGACCGCAGGACCCGGGTCTGGGTGTCGGACGCGCCCGCTGGACCGACGTGATGTCGCGCGGCAGACGCTCGGTCACGCTCGACCTGAAGACACCCGAAGGCGTGCAGGCGGCGATCGAACTGGCCGGCAAGGCGGACGCGTTGATCGAGGGCTTTCGACCCGGTGTGATGGAGCGCATCGGCCTGGGCCCCGAAGTGCTGCTGGCGAGCAACCCACGCCTGGTCTACGGACGGATGACCGGTTGGGGTCAGCAGGGGCCACTCGCACAACGTGCCGGCCACGACATTAACTACATCGCGCTGACCGGCGCGCTGCATGCGATCGGCCGGGTCGGCGAAGCGCCAGTGCCGCCGCTGAACCTGGTTGGCGACTTCGGCGGTGGCGGCATGCTGCTCGCGTTTGGAATTGCCTGCGGTCTGCTTGAGGCGAAGAACTCCGGCAAGGGCCAGGTTGTCGACGCGGCGATGGTCGACGGCGCCTCAACGCTGGCAGCGATGTTCTTCGGGATGATGGCCGCCAACCGCTGGAGCGAGACCCGCGGCGACAACGTGCTCGACACCGGCGCGCCTTGGTACGACACCTACGAAACCCGCGACGGCAAGTACGTTGCGATCGGTTCGATCGAGGCGAAGTTCTATGCCGAGTTGCTCGAGCGGCTCGGTTTGGCTGGCGAACCGTTGCCGGCCCAGCACGATCGCGCCGGCTGGCCATTGCTGCGCGCCCGCTTCGCCGAAGTCTTCAAGTCGCGCACCCGCGATGAATGGGTGCAGGTCTTCTACGGTTCGGATGCCTGCTTCGCGCCGGTGCTCACGTTCTCGGAAGCGCGCGCCGATGCGCACAACGTCGCCCGCGGCACCCATGTTCAGGTGGGAAAGATTCAGCAGCCCGGTCCGGCACCGCGCTTTTCTCGCACGCCCGGTCAGATCCAGGGCGAGCCACCAGAGCGCGGGCAATTCGGGCGCGAGGCACTTTCCGACTGGGGCTTTTCCCCCGCCCAGATTGAGAATCTCGCCAAACGCGGGCTTGGCTTTACCGAATGAGTGCAACCCGACACTTGTCGGCCGATGTGCTGGTGATTGGCGCCGGCGGCGCCGGAATGTACGCGGCGCTCCAGGCGCAGCGTGAGGGAGCCTCGGTCCTGCTGGTCGACCGCAGCCTGATCGGTCGAGGCGGCTCCACCGTGATGGCGCAGATGACGGTCGCCGCCGCCATGGGCGGCGCCTGCCCTGACCACTGGGAACACCACCTGGCCGACACGATCACTGCCGGACGCGGACTGTGCGAGCCGGCGCTGGCCCGACTGGTCTGCGAGCAAGGGGTTGAGTGCATCGCGCAACTCGACGACTGGGGCGTCGGCTGGGCGCGCTCTGAAGACCGATATGCCCAGGTTCATGCCCCAGGCCATGACCGGGCCCGTTGCGTGTACGTCGACTTCCTGGACACCGGCCCGGCAGTCTCCCGCACTCTGCGAACCCGTCTGGTCCGCACACCGGAAATTCGTCGGATCGGTGAACTGGCGGTAACTGACCTTGTGCTGCGTGATGGGCGCTGCTGCGGCGCGGTCGCGCTGCACCTGCCCAGCGCATCGGCCGTGAGCTTGCAAGCCGAGGCGGTGATCATCGCAACCGGGGGCCTGACCCGGCTTTACCGGCGCAACAGCGGCTCGGCCAATTCTGGCGGCGACGGCTATGCACTCGCGTTGCGAGCCGGCGCCGAGCTGGTCGACATGGAGTTCGTGCAGTTCTTTCCGATCGGGCATCTTGCGCCGCGACTGATCGGCATGGATCCGATCATGTGGGACCCGTTTCGCTACAAACTGGGCGGTCGATTGCTCAATGCGCAGATGGAGGAATTCACCGAGCGATACGGCACCCCCGAAAACGGGCAGTACCGCATCACCCGGGATCAGGCCACCTACGCCATCACCAAAGAGGTCGCCGCAGGTCGCGGATCGCCACATGGCGGCGCCTGGCTTTCCTTTCAGCACCTGGAAGAGGCCACGTTGCGACAAGCCTTTGGCCCGGTCATCGACCGCCTGGCCCGCAATGGCATCGACCTGACGCAAACCCCCATTGAAGTCGCTCCGATCGCGCACTATCACATGGGTGGTATCGCGGTCGACGAACAGATGCGAACCGGGGTCCCGGGCTTGTTCGCGGCCGGTGAGGCGATTGGTGGCTCGAACGGCGCAAACCGGCTCTCGGGCAACGCGATCACCGAGGCTCTGGTGTTCGGAAGACTGGCGGGTATCCAGGCAGCGCAATTCGCGATCGAACACCGCAGCACGGCGCCGGCACAGCGTTGGCAGGGCGACGGTCCGGAACGCGATTCGCTGATCAATCGGCATGGCCGCCCAGCGGAAAACTGCGCCGCGCTAATCGAGCGCCTGCAATCGATCATGGCCGACGACGTGGGTCCATTTCGCACCGGCCCGGGACTGGCGCGGGCGCAGCAGCAAATCGCTGCGATCTCGGCTGCCATGGGCGCCCTGCCGCCCGGGGATGTCGATGGCTACGATCCTGAACTGCTCGACTGGCTCGACCTGCGACAGATGCTGTTGGTTGCGACCTGCGTTACCGAGGCTGCGATCGCTCGCACCGAGAGCCGCGGCGCGCACCAGCGCGAAGATCATCCGGGCCTGGATGACGCCTGGCAGCAGCATCTGGCGATTCGGATGCGCAACGGCACAATCACATTGCAGCGCCAGTCGATTGGCGCCCTCGAAAGGCTTTCGCTATGACCCAGTGCGCGGTGCTGCGCATCCAACGTGGCGGGCCTCACGAAGCGCCAACGCAGCAAGACTTCGAGGTGAGGTTCGCGCCAGGTCAGTCGCTGCTTGACGGCTTGCGTCAGATCCGCGCCTGCCACGACCCAACACTGGCGTTTCGCTATTCGTGCATCAATGCAAACGCCTGCAAGGAATGCATGATGAAGCTCGACGGCAAGACGGTCTATGCCTGCACTGCCAGGCTAGAGCCTAGGGTGATGCACGTCGGGCCACTGCCGAACAAACCGCTGGTGCGCGACCTGATGACCGCGGTCGCCCCGGGGGATGAGGAACTTGATTCCGCCTGACCTGTCATCACGCACGATCACGCTGGCACGCCCTCGGCCAGCGCATGTCGGCGGGCTGCACGGCCACCCCTTCGACACGTTCGGGTTCGATTGACTGTCGACACGAATTCCAACACTATCTTCGCTTTCTGCGAGCTTGCTCCGTCACAAGAGGGCATACGCAGATGAACCACGAAAACGGAGGAGAGTCTTACATGGCAATCAACACGAAGATCGCTGCGGCCGTCGCCGCCGGCTTTCTTGTCGCCGCGCCGCTGGCGCAGGCCCAGGATGCACCAGTCAAGATCGGCGTAGTCACCTTCCTGTCCGGCCCGGCAGCTGGCCCGTTCGGCGTTCCGTCACGCAATGCCGCGGAGCTGACGATCGAAATGCTCAACAACGGCAAGGTTCCTGCGCCGTACCAGCAAAAAGGCCTGGGAGGCGCCAAGATCGAGATGACGCTGATCGACGAGGCCGGGAGCAGTACCGTTCAGGTGACTGAATTCCGCAACCTGGTTCAGCGTGCCGGGGTTGATGTGGTGGTCGGCTACATCTCCAGCGGCAATTGCCTGGCGATCGCACCGGTTGCCGAAGAACTGAAAAAGCTCACGGTGTTCTTTGACTGCGGCACACCGCGGATCTTTGAGGACAACTCCTACAAGTACGTATTCCGGACTGCCGCGCATGCCACCAGCGACAGTGTGGGCGCCGCGCTGTACGCGAAAGCGGTCAAGCCCAATGCCAAGAAGTTCGGGGGTATCAACCAGAACTACGCCTGGGGCCAGGATTCGTGGGGCGATTTTTCTGCGGCGATGCAGTTGCTAGTTCCCGGCTCTTCGGTCACCACATCGCAGATGCCCAAACTGTTCGCCGGCCAGTACGGGGCCGAGATCTCCGCGCTGCTCACTTCTGGCTCTGACGTGATTCACTCGAGCTTCTGGGATGGCGACCTCGAAGCCTTCATCCTGCAGGCAGGACCACGCGGACTGTTCAAAAAGAGCGCCGTCATTCTCACCACCGGCGAGACCGCAATGTTCAAGCTCGCCAAGCAGATCCCCGACGGCACGATCATCGGCGCTCGCGGCCCCTACGGTGTGTTCGCGCCGGACAACGAATTGAATCGCTGGTATCGCAAGGAGTTCGAAGACCGGTATTCCGTGCCGCCGAACTACGCCTCCTACCAGATGACGCAGGCGATCCTGGGGGTCAAGGCTGCATGGGAGAAGGCACAGGCTGCCAATGGCGGCAAGCGCCCGGACATCGACCAGGTGATCGCAGCGTTTGAAAACAGCACCTTTCCGTCACCTGCCGGTGATATCCGGATGCCGTTGGGCAAGGGTCACCAAGCGGTCACCGAGTCGGTGTACGGCATGACCAAGGTCGTCAATGGCCAAATGACCGTGACCAACGTGAAACGCTTCCCTGCAGATCAGGTCAACCCGCCGGAAGGTGTCAAGAGCACCGACTGGATCAAGGGCGGAATGAAGAAGTAAGCCTCGCCCGGGCATTCGCCTGGACAGAACGGCTGCCGAGGCCGGCAGCCGTTCGCATTTTTGGAAGTACCCGTGGACAAGATCATCGCTGTCTTCATCGACGGGATCATCTACTCGTCGTGGCTATTTACCGCCGCGATCGGGCTGACGCTCATTTACGGCGTCATGAAGATCCTGAATCTCACGCATGGAAGCTTCTACGCGCTCGGCGCGTACATGGCGGCTTCGCTGACCGGCGCACTGCTGGCCAAGGGAATGGAACCCATGCTCTCGTATGCCGTACTGTTCGGCTCCGCGCTATTCGTCGCGCTAGTGCTCGCACCGCTAATCGAACGCGGCATCCTGAAGTTCATGTACTCAAAGGATGAGGTCGTGATCATGCTGATCACGTACGCGCTGTTCCTGATCCTCGAGGACGCCATCAAGCTGATCTGGGGCGTCAGCCCTTATTTCATCGCTGAGCCATACGGCTTGCTCGGTTCGATCGAATTCGGCGACCTGATCTACCCGACCTACAACCTGTTTCTGATTTTCATTGCGCTGATCTCAGGCCTCGGACTGGCATGGACACTGATGAAGACCCGGGTCGGCAAACTGCTGCTCACCGTGATTCACGATCCCGAGGTCAGTCGCTCGCTGGGCATCAACGTCAACAAGTTCTACCTGATCACGTTCACCTTCGGCTCTCTGCTGGCCGCAGTTGGCGGTGCATTCACCGCGCCGACTGTGTCGGTAGTTCCGGCGATGGGCGTCGAAATCATCGTGCTGTCGTTTGCGGTGATTGTCATCGGCGGCATGGGCAGCCTGCCCGGCGCCGCGGTCGGTGCCTGCATCGTCGGGCTGGTGCGATCGATCTCGATCCACTATGCGCCGCAACTGGAGTTGTTCGTGATCTACCTGGTCATGGCGATGGTTCTCGCGTTCCGTCCGCGCGGCCTGTTCAGCACTGCGGAGGCGCGCAAGATATGAAAGACGACCGTACCACCCAGATTGTTCTGGCCGCGATCGCCATTCTGCTGGTTGTCGGGTTCTTCCTGCCTAACTGGGCGATGTTCCTGCTAACCATCGCGCTGGCCAAGGGCATGCTGGTGCTCGGCCTGCTACCGCTGATGCGCACCGGCCTGGTGTCCTTCGGCCATGCGCTGTACTACTGCCTGGGGGCCTATGCGGCCGGCGGCCTGGGCATTGCCTGGGGCATCAGCGATGTCATCCTGATGATGCTGGCCGGAGGCCTGGCCGCGGCGGTGGTCAGCTTCGTGCTGGGTTTCCTGCTGTCGCGCTACCGAGGCATTTTCTTCGGGCTGCTGTCACTGGCCTTCTCGATGATCCTGTACGGCGTGCTCGTCAAGTCGGAGTCCTTGGGGTCGACCGACGGCTTCAATGTCGTCAAATTCACGCTGTTCGGCATCCGCCCGGATGACGAGATGGTGCGCTTCACGATGCTGGCGGTCGCGGCCGTGACCTGCGGGATCGCGGCGTTGGCGCTGCATCGCTACCTGGGTACGCCGCTCGGACTGTTGGCACCTGCCATTCGCGACAACGAGATTCGCGTCGAGTATATGGGCGGTTCGGCCCGCTATGCGATTCACGTCATCTACGTAATCAGCGCAACCCTGGCCGGTGTCGCCGGCGCACTGGTGGGCGCCGCGGTCGGTCACATCGACCCGGAAATGGCGTATTGGACGCAGTCCGGGGAGTTCGTCTTCATCGCAATTCTCGCGGGCACCGGCAGTGTGATCGCGCCATTCATTGGTGCGATCGTTTTCGCGGTGATCCACAGCTTCGCGTTCGACTTTTCGCCGAACACCTGGCAAATGGTGCTCGGCGGTGCGCTGTTCCTGATCATTGTGTTCCTGCCGAACGGCCTGTGGTCGCTGTTCGGCCGGCGCCTGCGTGCGCGAGGCTGAACCATGGCGCAGAACACCAGCAACTACATTCTTGAGGCCACCGGCCTGAACAAGAGTTTCGGCGCGGTCACAGCGGCGAAAGACATCAATATTTCGATCGAACGCGACGCATTTGTCGGATTGATCGGTACCAACGGCGCGGGCAAGACCACGTTCATCAACATGGTCACCGGCTACCTGAAGCCGGACGCCGGCACCATCGTCTACGATGGACTCGACATCACGGCTTTGCAGCCACGAGACATCACGCGGATGGGCATTTGCCGCTCGTTCCAGATTCCACAGTTGTACAACTCGCTGACCGTATTCGAGAACATGATGGTCGGCCTTGGCGTTGTCCTGCATCACGCTGGCCGTGGCGGTTTCTTCTCGCGAGGCGAGGCACTAGTCCCCGGTTCTGAAAAACCACTTCATGTGGTTGCCGACGAAATTCTCGCCCGCTTCGATCTGAGTTCGTACCGCGGTCGTCCGGCGCAGATTCTGCCAGGCGGAGTGCGTAAGTTGCTCGATATCGCGATGACGATGGTCGCCTCGCCCAAGATCCTGCTGCTGGACGAGCCCACCAGCGGTGTGTCGGCCGAAGAAAAGTTCGGGATCATGGAAATGGTGATGAATGCCGTCAAACAGGCTGGTGCCACGGTTCTGTTCGTCGAACACGACATGGAAGTCGTCAGCCGCTTCTCTCAGCGAGTGATCGCGTTCTACGACGGGCGCGTAATCTGCGATGCGCCACCCGATGTCGCGCTGAACGACGCGGAAGTGCAGCGTTACGTGATCGGAGGCCATCGTGCTCAAGGTTGACCAACTCGATGTGTCGATCGGCTCGGTGGAAATCCTGCGTGGCGTTTCGTTCGAGTTGCCAACCGGTTCGATGACCGGCCTGATCGGTCGCAACGGGGCGGGCAAGACCACCCTGATGCGCAGCATCATGGGCTTGCTGGCTCCAACAAAGGGATCCATCAGCTTTGACGGCCAGGATCTGGTGTCGGTTCCGACGCATCTGCGCAATCCGATGGGAATCGGATTCATGCCCGAGGAACGCCGGCTGATTCCGGATCTGACGGTCGAGGAAAATCTGCTGGTGCCTGCGTGGGCAGTCAACGCCCCGGATGCCGGCGAACGACTGCGCAAGGTCTACGCGATGATTCCCGAACTCGTCGAGTTCGGACCCCGCAAGGGTCTGCAGTTATCGGGCGGCCAACAAAAGCTCGCCGCGATGGGACGGGCCCTGATGTACGGCCACAAGCTACTGCTACTTGACGAACCCTTCGAGGGCGTCGCACCGGCACTGGCCAAACGACTGGTGCAGGTGGCATCCGGATTGAAAGCCGAGGGCTTGACGGTGCTTCTTTCAGAATCCGACCTGCAGCACTCGGAGAGCATGATCGACGGCATCTTGACGATCGACCGGGGCGTGCTGCAACGTACCCGCTGAGCCACCCTGCCTGACCCGCGGCAACGGTGCGTCGGTTACATGCGCGCAGTTGCCGAGAACGGTCGCATCAGAAGCTTCGATCGCCTGTCAGGCGCCAAGCAAGGCGGGCGAGGTAACGATCTGCCCGCGTTCAACCCGGGTCACGATTTCAGTAAGCCTTGCATGCGCAGGCGCGGGCACCCCGACCTCGCAGCCACGGGCGGCGATCGCGCCGTTCATCGCATCGATCTCGGTGCGCCGCCCTTTCAGGATGTCCTGTGCCATCGATGGTCGCTGGATGTCGGCGCGCGGATTGGAATCAGGCTTCGGAATCAGCAGCGGTTCGATCTGTGACATGGCCGATTCGTCGCCCTCAGCGGCAAGCGCGTAGAGCTGCGGATCGATGCCTCGGATTTTTTCGAGCTGATAGCCAAGCGCCTGTCCAACCCGCACCCCCTCTCCGGCCAGCTGAATCTGAAACCGGCGGATGGTCTGGTTGCGGCTGCAATCGCCCGAACTCAAGCCAGTCGCGGCACTGACTCCGTTGCTCATGCCGTTTTGAACCAGCTTGCTCCAGCGCTCGCCCCACAGATTCGTGGTGACCTTGGCGCTATCGATTCCACTGAGCCAATCGGCCAGCTCCGACACCCGTGGCGTGACCCGGCCGTGCGGCTCGCCGACCCGGAACACGGTGTGTTTGTCGCCACCCTTGGCAATCGTGCGACGAATCTTTCCGGCCTCGTACATGTCCACCGAGATCAGTGACGCAATCACTCCGACGGTTCTGCCCCAACCGACGATCCCGGCGATCGTCTCCTCGTTCTGGCAATTCTGCAAAGAGACCACGAAGCCCCGGGCAGACAGGTAGGGCTTGATCAGCATCGTTGCCCAGGCCGTGTCGTAGGACTTGACCGCGACCATCGCAATGTCGACTGGCCGTGTCGCGAGCGACTGCACCTGCGTCAGATGCATCGTCCTGGCGCGGGTGACCGTAAAGCGCTCGTCGGCAGTCATGCCATCAAGCTCCAGTCCGCGCGCGCGGATAGCCTCGATGTTCTCGGGCCAGAAGTCGATCAGTGTGACGTCATGACCAAGATGCGCCAGCGAGCCGCCCACATAACCCCCGAGGGCACCGGTTCCGACAATTGCAATGTGTTTGTTCATGGCGATGTTCCGGCGCGGAAAGATCAAGGAATCAGCAGCATCTTGCCGCGCACATCACGACGATTGAAGCGATCCAGCGCTTGCGCGAAATCATTCAGTGCATAGCGTGCGCTGATGTGCGGACGCAGCCGGCCTTGCTCGAACAAACGAAAGATTTCCTGCTGCACCCGCGCCACCAACTGAGGCATCCGCGCCCGATAGTCAGTCCATTGCAGGCCCAGGACCGCGATGTTCTTGAGCAGCAGGTAGTTCGCCTTGAGCTCGGGAATCCGGCTGCTGGCGAAGCCAACAACCACCAGTCGGCCGCGCCATGCGATTGCACGCAACGCGGCATCGAAGACATCGCCGCCGACGTTGTCGATCACCACGTCGACACCACCACCGGTCACCCGCGCGACCTCGTCACGCAACGAGTCGCGCAGCTTTTCGGCCGCAAGGTTCACGAAGGCATCGGCGCCATGCTCGAGCGCCAGCTGCCCCTTGTCCGGCGACGTGACGCCGGCGATCACACGGGCTCCTAGTGCCTTGGCCAGCTCGACAGTGGCCAGGCCAACGCCGCCGCTGGCACCGGTGACCAGCACGCTCTCGCCAGACCTGAGCATCGCGCGCTCAACCAGCGCGAAATGCGCGGTCTGGTAGGTCAGGCCGAGCGCCGCCGCGTCGTCGAAGCCGATGGCGTCCGGCACCGGAAACACCACCCGGGCATCGACCGCCACCTGCTCGGCGAAGGCACCGTATTCAGGTAGCAGCAGCACTCGATCACCGAGCGCGAAGCCTTCGACTCCCTCGCCGACCGCGCACACTACGCCGGCGGCTTCCTTGCCCGGCGAAAACGGCCGCGGCGGAATCAGCTGATACTTACCCTCGACGACCAGCATGTCCGGATAGTTGACGCCGATCGCATGGGTGCGCACGACCACCTGGCCTGCCCCGGGGATCGGATCGGCGATCTGCTCGACCCGATGGCCGGCCGCCGGCCCGGTTTCATGAATGGTGACTGCGCGCATCGCTCACTCCCCGCGGCTTTTGCGATCGAGCAACGCATTGTGCTCACCCAGACGAGGATAGCCGACGCTCGTGTGCTCACCACGAAACGCATCCACCACCGGTACCGGCACCGCGGTCAGATCGCCGGTGTCAGTTCGTACACGGCGCGTAAACAAGCCGCGCGCCTTGAAATGCGGATCATCGATGGCCTCACGCATGCTTGCAACGATCGTGCAGCAAACGTCATGACCCTCGAAACTTTGTTGCCACTGGGCAGCGGTGCGGGCCGCAATCAGGCGTGCGACTTCGGCACGGGTTGCCTGCGGATCGATGGCGTCATCGCACAAGGGTTCGGGCACCTCGACCAGCCGGCAAAAGTTCTCCCAGAACTTCTGCTCGAGCGGCGCGGCAGCGAGGAATTTGTCGTCCGCAGTTCGGTAG
>Ga0255216_1000260_pt1 | contig 13024 bp, 11 predicted proteins | sample Miss_Atlam_RepA__FD_189934 | JGI IMG/M metagenome (GOLD analysis project Ga0255216, IMG submission 189934) | Freshwater microbial communities from Mississippi River, Louisiana, United States - Miss_Atlam_RepA_8d | ecosystem: Environmental > Aquatic > Freshwater > River | place: USA: Louisiana... | reverse complement strand
ACTAAACCGCTTCTTCATCGTCTGCTCCTTGCCCCAATCCTAGGGCCTTCGGGTTGCAGACTCTACCTCATACTGGCGACATTTTCGGGGAGCAGGTCATCTGGCGTGATGAGCATTTCAAAGGCAGATCGCTTGCTACGATTGCGAAGATAGCAGGATGCAGTCGAACAAAAGTCCAGGAAGCTATAAATAAGACATTGGACAGGTAGACTGATTTCTGAGCACTCGATTTCCTACTTATGCATAGTGCAACTCATGCGGATTTATATTTCTGTGCTGTCTCAACCAAGTTTAGTTGAGAGCCGCGCTCCGAAACAACAACCGGCAAAGTTGAATAAACTAACTTAATAAATCCGTCCCACGTTAAGCTTGAAGTCGTTTCAATTACATGATTCAGCAAAGCCTTATCCTCTGCCTGAAGGCTCTCAGGAGTAAAATTGTTACGCAATGAAATGAGCTTTTTATATCCGCCAAATATGTTGCTGGTCGCATGTACCTCAAAATCAGAATCTGATGAGGTTAGATTCTTGATGTCATCAACGTATGGTCCATAATGGTTAAACTTCCAGTTTATAGCCGTTATTTGGGTGCTACGGTCTAATGCCGACTTCCAATCGGCAAGATAAATCATCTTAGTGATGCGCGCATCTGATAGCTCGTCTTTATGAGGATAATTGGCACAGATGTAGCCGATCACATCTTTGAGGTTTGTCATAATTAGTACCCCATATCTTTGGCATAGATTAACGAGGGCTCAACATTCTTCCATGCCGCCATTAGTATAGAGAGATTCTCCCCCTCTTTCCCTTTTATTTTTGTATGCAAATCAATACTAGAGAACTGATCCGGTAATGTGCTTTCAAAGACGATGATCCCAATCTTATCTCGCTTATTAAGCTCGTAAATTGGATACGCTGCATAGCAGCGTGACTTCATTTTGAAGTTATCGACAGTGCCGGAATTGATATTGAATTGTGCTTGCTGTGCGAGCTTATAGTTTGCCAGGTCTGTCTGAGGGCAAGGTAGATTAGACACCTCACATTTTCCCTCTCTATAGGCTTTACCTATGCAGCCGTCAGTTTCAGGATAAAAGGGGCGACCTGGCTTTTTAAGAACTGGGTCCTCAGAGTAGCGATGGTAAAGAGTAAATTGATTTCCTTCGTGCTTATAGACGCTGATCCTAGTGGTATGGGGAAGGCTATAATTTCTGGTAAGGGTTTCTAGTTTTGTATCCCACGCCTGTTTGAATTCAGGATGAACACTTCGAATTGCTTGTTCCATTTCTTGAATTTGATTTTGGAGTTTTTTGACAGCATGAGTACGATGCATGGAGCCTATAGTTCCTAAAATGAAAAGAAATGCAGGAGTCCAGAATGACCAGTCATTTTGGAGTAACTTGACTAGCCTATCGAAATACTCGGAATTGCTGATATTTTGCGAATATAATTTAAAGGCAGGTTTATCAGCCACAGTCAGCCAGACAGTGGAAAGTGCCTGTAAAATAGGAGACAAGTAGTCGATTAGAAAATCGACTACCCAATATCCAAGTCGCTTGGTTGGCGACATTTTGGTGCCAGCAGACATAGTATTCTTATTGGATAGGTTTGCATGTAACGCAATCGTAAATTACTCATGCATCCAAGCGTATGTTTAATGATTTGATCATCTCAACTGTCGCCCATTTTTCCAATACGGAGAAAATAGGCCTATCTGTAGAGGCAGCTCTATTTGCTCTCTGCGACAGTTCGCAATCAGAATGCAAAAAGGCCCCGTTATGGGGCCTAATGCGTCTGAATTCTCTCAGATCTCTCTTGTGAGAAGAGTAATGGCGGAAGGGATGAGATTCGAACTCACGAACGGCTTTTGACCGTTACCCGCTTTCCAGGCGAGCGCCTTCAACCACTCGGCCACCCTTCCGCAATATCAGTCTTGTCCTGCTGGTTAGGCAGGGCCGGGCGGGCCCGGCAGGCCCGCGTTATAGCCGATCCGGCGGCGCGGTGCAAATAGTCTGGTGAGGGGGCAGGGCGGGTTAAACCTCTTCGCCCAGGGCCTTTAGTTTGTGGCGCAGTTCGGCCTTGAGCAGGCGGCGTTGCAGGCGGCGGGTTTCCGCATCCACCCCGCTGCGCAGGGCCAGCAGGCTGAGGGCCGGGGGCAGGAAAAGTCCCAGAAAAATCAGGATTTCCGAGCCGTGCGGGCGGTTTTCCTGCCACAGCAGCAAAATACCCAAAATGCCCAGGCCATTGGCGATCAGGGCCAGAATGCGGATAACTTTGTCCATCTCTCATCTCCCGTCAGAAAAAGTGATTTTCCTACCGTTCTGCGCCCAAGAAATTGCCAGCGGCCAGCGTCTAAGGTAAAGGTTAACCACTCGGGCGCAAGCCCTATATAAAAGGAGAGACGCTGATGCCCCCCTTGTTCTTGGCCCCCCGCTTGAATTTTTCTCGCCCAAATTTTTCAATTCCCTTTCGCCAATCCCTCAAGCTGGGCCTGCTCACGCTGGGCCCGCTCACACTGGGTCTGTGCAGCTTGCCGGCATTGGCGCAGGCGGCCGAGCTGGTGGCGCAAAGCCGCATCAGCGCGGTGACGGTCTATACCGACCGCGCCACGGTTACCCGCACCGCTACGGTTGAGCTGCCCGCAGGCGCCAGCACCGTGGTCTTTAACGAGCTGCCCGCCAGCCTGTTTGCTGATTCACTGCGCACCGATGGCAGCGCCGCGGCCGATGTGGTGCTGGGTGCGCTTGAAAGCAAAACCCAAAACAGTGCCGAGCTGGCCGCCCCGCGTGAGCGTGAGCTGAACGAGAAGCTGCAAACCCTGCAGGATCAGCGCGCCTTGCTGGTGGCCGACCAGCAGGCCTTGGTGCAAAAGCAGCAATTCCTGTCCACCCTCAGCCAGCAGGCCAGCCTGCGCACGCGCGAGGATATTGCCAGTATCGACCTCAAGCCCGCTCAGTGGAAAGACGCCGCCGATGCGCTGCTGACCAGCTATGGCGAGACCATGCGCGCGGCAGCGGCCAAAACGGTTGAGCTGCGTACGCTCGACAACCAGATCGAGGCAGCCGAGAGCGATCTCAATCAGCTGCAGACGGGCGCCCGCACCACCTATCAGGTGCGCGTCCCGCTTGAGTCCAAGGCCGCCACGCGCCTGACCATCAGCGTTAGTTATCAGCTGCCTTATGCCAGCTGGCAGCCGATCTATGATGCACGTCTGGACACCAGCACCGGCAAGGTCACGCTGGTACAGTATGGCGAGGTGCGCCAGCAAACCGGAGAAGACTGGAGCGAGGCCAAGCTGGTGCTCTCCACCGCCCAGCCGGCACGCGGCACGGCGCTGCCGCCGCTCGATCCCATGTGGGTCAATGTGTATGACCGCAACCAAACAGCGCGTTATGCAGCCATGGATAAGGCCGAGATGAGTGCGCGCAGTAATGTCAGCGCGCAGGCGTTCGGCGGTATGGCAGACAGTGCCGCTCCGGCCGAGATGCTGGCCGTACCCGCCGCTGCACCCGTCATGAAGGAAGCCAGCTTTCAGGCCGCTAGCCTGAATGCCGGTGGCTATGTCAGCGAATATACCATTCCCGGCACGGTCAGTGTGCTGGCCGACGGCACCGCCAAGAAGGTGATGATCAGCACGCTCGATGTCAGCAGCGAGCTGGTGGTCAAGGTCAAGCCGCAGATATCGGCCACCGGGTTCCTGGTTGCGGTGACTAAGCTGGGCGGCGAAACACCGTTGCTGCCGGGTCAGGCCAGCCTGTTCCGCGACGGGGCATTTATTGGCAGTCTGGCGCTGCCCATGCTGCGCCCGGGTGAAGAGACAGACCTGAGCTTTGGTGTGGATGATCAGGTGGTGGTTAAGCAGCGTGTGCTCAAGGACGAAACCGGCGAGAGCGGCGTCATCAGCAAGGACACCACCCGCACCCGCCTGACCGTGAGCGAGTTGCAGAACCTGCATCGCACGCCGGTCAAGATCGCCGTTCTACAGACCGTGCCCGCGCCGCGTAACGAGCAGGTCAAGCTTGCCATGATCGATGACAAGACCAGCACAGGCTATGACAAGGAGGTCGACCACATCCCCGGTCAGCTGCGCTGGAGCTTTGAGCTGGCGCCGCAGGCCAAGCGCGAGGTCAATCTGGGCTGGGTGCTCAGCTGGCCCGCCGGGCAGTCGCTCACGGGCCTGCCGTTCTAGGCTCTGACCTTCTCTCATATCAGGTAAATGTATGGAGTACGCATCCCGGTGCAAGCCGGGATGTTTTTTATGTAATTATCACCCGTTGAGCCACGCGTGTGAGTTGACACCTTGCTGACTGCATGATGAGGTTAAGCTTGGTTGAAACCTGATGTTTTAAGGGCTGTTCAGCCACAATTGTGAGATTGGTAGAGCTATGGGGCTGAACAATGAAGGCTAAAATCGGCAAATACGCATTCAACCTGACTGACACCCGCTGTCGATGTAGTACGGTATAAATTGGCTACACAGTCAATTTTTCAGCATCACATCATCGCCGGATATATAACAGATTTAGCCGTTAGGTGGGGCATAATTCAGGTAATCAGGAAGTTGGCTATATGACAGAGCATGAGCACAGCAACAGAAAGGCGGCATGGTCTAGATTAGCTCAGTTTGCGCTGATCTGGGTCGTGTGCCTTCTGCTGCCCGGCTTAGCCTTTGCTAATTCATCAGCGTTACCCGGCGCGTCATCGTATATACCCCCGGATTTTAGCGAAGCGTGCCCGGACTCGAAGGAATGGGCCAAACCCTGGAATTCGGAATTACTCAAGCCCGATGAACTGACTGGTCCGCTGGCCTTTTTAGCCGTTCCCTATCCGCATCGCGATTTTCTTGAAGCAAAAAAGCTTTTTGATGCGGCTTACCCCTATTTAAGTAGCTTCGCCAAGCTGGATGCTGATCTTGCTACGTATAGAGAAGTTGATACTCGCAAGATATCTACGGAGTACTCAAATGACTCGCCATTCGGGGTGCTTGGAAGAGTAGTAAAACACTATACTATTGGTTTTCCCCAGGAACATGTCTTTCGCTTTGTTGTTGATGAAGGCTGTGGCACACTTACAGTATGGCGCGTAGGTGTTTTTATTCGCGCTGGACGGGTTGTAGATACGATCATACGTCGCAGTTTTGATGATTATGACTTTTCACGAAGAAATATACCGTTTCGGATCAGGGATTTTGACCAGCAAATCATCAGAGAAAAAGAATATATGATTATTGATCGTGCCTTGCGCGCGTTAACCAAAGGTCACCCAAATAAGGCATTGGCCATATCCATGATATTGATCGATGCTGGTTTTAAGGGCGGGTTGATTAAGCGTCGTGATCCACGGCAAGATCCTAATAGACAGACTTATGGCTTCACTTATTTGCAGGATTATAGGGAAAAGCAGCAAAACAACTGGGGTATATCATTCGTTGCCGACCTGCAGGGGAACTTGCTTCAGCAAATAATTACACAATTTCCCTTTTCAAGCTGGTTATAGGAGAGCATTGTGGCGAGAATATCGATTGAAGCAAAACCGGTTGGTGGTACTTTTGGCCAGCTAGGGCACCTGTATCTGGTTTACCGGGAAGATTGGGAAAGCAACGGTGAGGGCAAGACCCTCGGTGTTCACCCAGAGTCGTTCCCGAATTTTGGTGTTGCCACCGTAAATGGTGGTCAGACTGATTGCTCTTTTCAAGATACAGATTTTCTTTTGGGGTTAATCCCCACGCTCGGTCTGGTGCCGGTGCTGACGGAAAACGAGAAAAGGTGCGGGGCTGACGTAATGTCAGCCCCAATCTTTTTATAAAAATTTGTGCAGAATTTTGCAGGGATAGGCGTTACCTTCCCATCATTACGTAATGATATCATATAGTTACGGTGTAATTCTTAACACGCATTCACCATGAGGTCCGATAAAATTCAAGGCACTGTTTACGCATATTGCGCATACTCGAACATGAAAGCCGCAGATGCGGTACCTACACCGGAGCAACATATGAGCCAGACCTTCGCCAACCGCAGCCAGATGAACCGGACCTCCCGTTCGGCGGCGCGGGTGCAGGGGTCGGCCAGCCAAGCGGGAGAAAATATGCGGGCAATCGGCTTCTTTCTGATGCTGCTGTCAGCCGTGGCGTTGTCTTACGATACCTATGCCATGGTCAGTGGTCGTGGTCTGGCAAACTTTGCCGGTATCAAGGACATCTGGGCCTATATGGACAAAACCAGTTTCACCATCATTCAGCAGACCATCAGCCAGAAGCTGGGCATGGGCGTATGGTCCTATGCGGTTAATCCGCTGCTGACCTTGCCGGCGGCGGCGCTGTTTGGTCTGCCGGGGCTGCTGCTGCTGCGCAAATACAGCCCGGACATTCAGCTGCGTGCGCCCAGTGCGATTGAGATTGAAATGCAGCGTGCGGGTCTGAACCCGCGCACCGGTACACGCCGCCGCTACTAGTTTAGAATATGGTTGAGTTGATCAGCAGGGAAAAGTAACAGGACAGTGAACCCGATACTCAGATACCCGATACTTAACACACCCGATTAAATAGACCCCGATAGTTCTGCAACGGCGCGGCCCAGCTCTTTGAGTTGGGCCGTTTCGTTCAGGCGGTGGTCGCCATCTTTAAACAAGGTCAGCTGCGCGTCGGCAACGTCCCAGCGTTCCAGCAGGGTGGTGGTTTGCTGCCAGGGTACGGCGTCATCCTTCAAGCCTTGAAACAGCCGCACGCGGCCAGTAAATGCAGGCGGATTGTGCAGGCAGTTATGCGCGGCCGATTCTTCTATAAAGCGGCGGGTAAAGCGGGTGGGCTCGGCAAAGCCGCTATTCTCGTTCACCACTTCATGCGCCTGTTCATAATGCGCGCGCTGGGCCGGGGTGAGGGAGGGTAACACCAATTGCGTGGGAAAGTCCGGCGCGGGCGCTACCGCCACATAGCCGCGCACGCGGTCCGGGCGCAGAGCCAGCAGGCGCAGGCCCAGCCAGCCACCAAGGGATGAGCCCACCACAATCAGCGGGCCGGTGGTGAGCTGGTCAACCACGCGCAGCACATCATCCACCCAGTCGCCAATGGTAAAGTCGGTATAATGGCCGCTGCTCTGGCCGTGGCCGCGATAATCCAGCCGCAGAAAGCCCCGGTCAGTTTCCCTGCAGAGATTGCTTAAATATTCGGCTTTGGTGCCGTTCATGTCAGACCGAAAGCCGTGGAGGAACAAAATTGTTGGTTCCTGCCCCGACTGTTGCCGCCATGCTATAGTATTTTTCCCATCGCTTGCGCTAAGGTGCCCGGCAGTTTCGACCATGACCCAACACACTCCTTCTCCGCTCCATCCGTCTGACGCCAGCCAGACTAGCACAGCCCGTCCCGTTGTCCTGCAGGTTCTTCCCGAACTTGAAACCGGCGGGGTGGAGCGCGGCTGTGTGGACATGGCCCTGTTCCTCAAAGCCGCAGGCGGATTGCCGATTGTGGCCAGTGAAGGCGGCCGTCTGGTGCATGAGCTGGACCGCGCGGGCATCCGTCATATTACCCTGCCGCTGGCCAGCAAAAATCCGCTGACCATGCGCGCCAATATCCGCCGCCTGGCGGATGTGATTGAAGAATACAAGGTCGATATTGTGCATGCCCGCTCGCGCGCCCCGGCGTGGAGTGCGTTTTTCGCCGCCAAGAACACCGGCGCGCATTTCATGACCACCTTTCATGCGGCCTATGGGCTGGGCAGCAACATCAAGCGCTTTTACAATTCCATCATGGCGCGCGGCGAGCGTGTGATCGCCATTTCTGACTTCATCGCCCGCCATATTCAGGAAAATTATGCGGTCGACCCGGCGCGTATTCACACGGTGCCGCGTGGCATTGACCTGTTCAAATTCAATCCCGACCATGTCACTGCCGAGCGCATGGCCAACCTCACCCACAACTGGCGCCTGAAAGATGGCCTGAAGGTTGTGATGTGTCCGGGCCGTCTGACCCGTATTAAAGGGCAGACCGTTTTACTGCAGGCACTGGCCAAATTGCAGCGCCGGGATTTTCTGTGTGTGCTGGTCGGCAGCGATCAGGGCCGGGTAGACTATTCCGCCGAGCTGGAGCAGATGGCCACTGACCTTGGCCTTGAAGGTCATGTCACCATGGTGGGCGACTGCACCGACATGCCAACCGCCTACATGTTGGCCGATGTGGTGGTCGCGCCCTCCGTGGTGCCGGAAGGCTTTGGCCGTACAGCGGTCGAGGCGCAGGCTATGGGCCGTCCCATCATCGCCACTAATCTGGGCGGCATGATGGAAACCGTCATTCCCGGTGAAACCGGTTGGCTGGTGGGTGCCGGTCATCCGGATGAACTCGCGCAGGCGCTTAACGAAGCGCTGGATCTGACCACCGAGCAGCGCCAGCGTCTGGCCATGCGCGCGGTCAGCCATATCCACAGCCATTACAGCAAAGACCAGATGGGCTGGAAAACGCTGGACGTCTATGCCGAAATTTTCGGCCAGCCAGTGCCGTGGGCCATGCTGGAAACCGCCTGATTTTAGCGATTTTTTAACTAATCTGGCGTTGAAGTCGGGCCGGGCGTGGCCGTATAAAAGGGCATGTCCCTAACCAATCGCCACCGCCTGTTGACCCTGTCGGGTTGTAAAGATCTGACATTTGCCCAGCAGATTGAAATTCTGACCATCTGTTTTGAAGAGCAGCAGCTGCTGGCGCACAGATATGCCGCGCTGCAGGGTTATGCCAGCACGGCCAAAACCGGTTTGCAGAGCCAGACACAGCAGGAGGTTGCGCCACTACTTGCAGGGCTTCAGGCCCGCCCGCTGGCAGAGCTGTGCCGGGCGATTGCCGCGCAGCTTGACTCTGAAAAGCGCCCACTTGCTGGCGCTGCCCATGTGCAGCGCTATATGCGTGAGGGAGATCTGAAGCATCTGGCGTCCGGCCTGCACGCTCATGCAAATGCGCAGGATATGCGTCAGCGCATTCCTGACATAGACCAACGGGTCAGCAATCTGGATGTATGGCAAACGCAATTGTTTGAGTTGCGTCGGCAGCACAGTGACGCTTTGAGAGACAGCCCGCGTTATGATGCCCGTGTGATCGAGCTGGCGCTTGATCATCCTCAGGAGAGTGTCAGCTATGTGCTGAGCGGCGCGGCGATGCCAATCAAGCGGGGGTTTTTTCAGACGTGGCTGGAGAAAGATACACGGACAACGTTTGAGCAAGCGCGTGATGAGCTGTTGCTTGAGCATCCATCGCTGCATGGTCAGTTTGTGGGCTTTGTGTCTCATCGCATGCTGTTGGCTCAACAGGCTGAGGATTGCCAGCGCCTTGACCGGCAAATTCAGGCCGAGGCTGGCCTGTGCGCCGGGTATAAGGATTTTGCGCGGGCAGCCATCGCGCCAACGCAGGCGGTTGATAAAGTGGCTGGCCTCCTGGCGCAGTATCCAAAGGCGGGTGTTGCGATGGCTAAAACAGCGCAGCAGCCTGCACTGGCGGCCCGGCTGGAGCAGCGCCAGCTTGAACAGGACTATTTGCAGAAGGCTGAGGGCCAGTTGGGCCAGTGGTCAGAGCAGTTACGTCCTCATCCGCGCCACGCCCGGATGCTGAAGGATGCGGCGACCAGTCCAGACCAGTCGCCCTTGGCGTGTCCGGTTGCGGCAGATGCATTCATCATACTGAGCTGGCTTGATGCGCACGATCAGGTGCATGAAACCAATCGCCGCCAGATTGCGCAGCGGGCGCCGCTACAACCGCCGCCGACCGGGCTGCCCTTGCCGGTTTTGCCCAAGGGGGCGTCTCATCAGCTTGAGCGCAGCCTGTTTAATGATTTGTATTATCGCATGTCAAAGCTGCATTTTTACGAAGATGAGTATGAGCTTGGCCGCGGACGTGAGCGCGGCTTTTCCCATGACCGATAATTAAGCGGATGGCTGGATATTTGCTGATTTTTCAGGCTCGGCGTGCTGCCGGGCCTGTTCTTTTTCCGCAAAATGTGGAAATCTGTGGCGCCGGATATGTCCGGTTTCACAGGTCAGAAAAGAGGTTTGAACGTGTCCCAGTCTCAAGTTGCCGAAGCTCGTCCCGTCGCGCTCACCTTGCCGGATGGCAAAGTGAAGAAGTTCGACACCGTGCCGACCGGACTTGATCTGGCCACTAGCATCGGCCCGTCGCTGGCCAAGGCGGCAGTGGCGGTGAAGGTAGACGGGGAATACCGTGACCTCATGCGCCCGATCGAGCAGGACGCCAAGGTTGAGATTGTCACCCGCACCAGTGATTACGGTCTGGAGATGATCCGCCACGACTGCGCCCACCTCATGGCCGAAGCCGTGCAGGAGATCTATCCCGGTACGCAGGTCACCATCGGCCCCAATATCGAGAACGGCTTTTATTACGACTTTCATCGTGAGCAGCCCTTTACGCCCGATGACCTCACCAAGATCGAAGCCAAGATGAAAGAGATCGTCGCGCGGGACGCCAAGTTTACGCGTGAGGTGTGGTCGCGTGATGCTGCCATCAGTTTCTTCAAGGCGCGCGGCGAGCATTTTAAAGTCGAGATCATCAAGGACCTGCCGGAAGGCGAGCCCATCAGCGTGTATCGTCAGGGCCAGTGGCTGGATCTGTGCCGGGGCCCGCATATGCCCTCCATGGGCAAGATCGGCACCGCCTTCAAGCTGATGAAGGTCGCTGGCGCCTATTGGCGCGGCGATGCCAAAAACCCCATGCTGCAGCGTATTTATGGTACCGCCTGGCGTGACCAGAAAGAGCTGGACCAGTACCTGTTCATGCTGGAAGAGGCAGAGAAGCGCGATCACCGCAAGCTCGGCCGCGAGATGCATCTGTTCCACCAGCAGGACGAAGCGGCGGGCAGTGTGTTCTGGCATCCGCGTGGCTGGACGCTTTATCGCACGCTTGAAAACTTCGTGCGCGACCGCATCGCGGCTGATGGCTATGTCGAGGTCAAAACCCCGCAGCTCTATGACAGCTCGCTGTTCAAGGCCTCCGGTCACTGGGACCTGTATGGCGACAACATGTTCAAGGTCAGTGCTGATGGCGGCGAGAAGTGGCTGGGCATCAAGCCCATGAACTGCCCCGCCCATGTGCAGATCTTCAAGCAGGGCCTCAAGAGCTATAAGGAGCTGCCCATCCGCATGGCCGAGTTTGGCGCCTGCCACCGCAACGAGCCGTCGGGCGCGCTGCATGGTATCATGCGCGTGCGCGCCTTTACGCAGGACGATGCGCACATCTTCTGCCGGGCTGATCAGATCACCGATGAATCGCTGCGCTATTTCAAGCTGCAGCTGGGCGTCTATCGTGATCTTGGCTTTGCGCCGGAGAACATCAAGGTCAAGCTGGCACTGCGTCCGGGCCCGGACAAGCGCGTAGGCACCGATGAGCTGTGGGACAAGGCAGAAGACGGCCTGCGCATGGCCCTGCGCACGGCGGGTCTGGCCTTTGAAGAGCTGCCGGAAGAAGGCGCGTTCTATGGCCCCAAGGTTGAGTTCCATCTGATCGATGCGCTGGGTCGTAGCTGGCAGTGCGGCACCTTGCAGCTGGACTTCAACCTGCCGGAACGTCTCGATGCCGATTATGTGGGGGAGGACAGCGCCCGCCATCGCCCGGTCATGCTGCATCGCGCGCTGCTCGGCTCGCTGGAGCGTTTCATCGCCATCATGATCGAGCATTATGCCGGCAAGTTCCCGCTCTGGCTGGCGCCGGTGCAGGTAGTTATCGCTACCGTTACGAATGAGGCCGATGGCTATGCGCAGGAAGTGGCCGCAACCTTGCGCGCCGCTGGCCTGCGGGTAGAGATCGACAGCCGTAACGAGAAGATCGGTTACAAGATCCGCGAGCATTCCCTGCAGAAGATCCCGGTTCTGGCCGTGGTCGGTATGCGTGACGCCGAGGCCAAGAATGTGGTGCTGCGCCGTCTGGGCAGCGAGGAGCAAACCACGCTCTCGCTGGCCGATGCTGCACAAAAACTCGCCACCGAGGCCAAGCGCCCGTCAGGAGTGGCATAAATCCGTGTGCTTTTGCACATGCTCGGGCAGGAGCGGGGAGAAAATCTCCGCTCCTGTTGTCTTTGGGGCCCTCTTTCTTCCCCATTGTTATCGCCGGGTTCTGTTGCTAAAATAGCCGCCTATTGTAACTTTTAAGGAGAAGAGCCATACCCCCGCGTCCTGAAATGCCGTCCCGCCCCGAACGTCCCGAGCGCGACGGTCCGCGTACCAATAACGATATCCGTGCCCGCACTGTCCGTCTGGTTGGTGCCGATGGTGAGATGGTGGGTATTGTCGGCCTGTTCGAGGCCCTGCGTATGGCCGATGAAGAAGGTCTGGATCTGGTTGAAGTCTCGCCCAATGCCGAGCCGCCGGTCTGCAAGATCCTGGACGCCGGCAAGTACAAGTACGAGCTGCAGAAGCGTGAGGCTGAAGCCCGCAAGAAGCAGAAGGTCATCGAGATCAAGGAAATCAAGCTGCGCCCCACCATTGGCGACCATGATTACCAGATCAAGCTCAAGCAGGTGAAAGAGTTCCTCGGCGAAGGCGACAAGGTCAAGTTCACCTTGCGCTTCCGTGGTCGTGAAGTCGCGCACCAGCATCTGGGCTTTGAGCTGATGCAGCGCGTGCAGGCCGACATTGCCGAAATTGCCAAGGTCGAGCAGCATCCCAAGCTCGAAGGCAAGCAGATGGTGATGATGGTTTCGCCCAAATAAAAAGGCGCCTCTACCTGATTTACAAATGCCGCTCCTTGCCGGGCGGCATTTTCTTTGGGCGGCATTTTCCTTGGGGGCATTTTTGGGTGTGTGCCTGGGGTGTGTGCCTGGGGTGTGTGCCTGGGGTGTGTGCCTGGGGTGTGTGAAGGTTGCCGCCCTGTTTAACAAAGCGTGAAGGTTATGGCCATGCGTCGCTGTGCCTGTTGCGCAGCGGCGCGGTTACGGTTAGTCTCGCCAGAACAGGAGAGACCTTCCCATGTCCATGCGCGTATTTGCCCTGCTCGCCGCAGTTCTGGCCATTTCGGCTCAGCCGGCAGCAGCCCAGCTTGAAATCTG
>Ga0255216_1000256_pt1 | contig 13093 bp, 14 predicted proteins | sample Miss_Atlam_RepA__FD_189934 | JGI IMG/M metagenome (GOLD analysis project Ga0255216, IMG submission 189934) | Freshwater microbial communities from Mississippi River, Louisiana, United States - Miss_Atlam_RepA_8d | ecosystem: Environmental > Aquatic > Freshwater > River | place: USA: Louisiana... | reverse complement strand
GCAGGATCATATTGTACAGCAGGCAATACCTCAGGTTTTGGTGTATTATCTCGAACTATAGGTTTTCTCTCTTCTCTAATAATAGGAACTATATCTTCTCTAATAGGAGGTCTTCTATCTTCTCTATAAGTAGTATCAATATCCTCCCTTTTCACCTTTCTAGCATTATTATTATTGTTATTATTATAACTTCTTGGTCTAGGTTCTAACAAAGGTTTAATATCAGTATCCTTTGGTTGTCTTCTCTCTTTTTCTTCATCAGAAGAAGAATCAAACTGAATAGTTGCTTTATTTCTATTATTATTTCTATTATTATTATTATTATTATTATTATTTGAAGGTGAGTCTCTATAAGCGGAGACCTTCCAAAACCACGGGTCATCATATATAACTTTAATATCCTTACCATTTAGTAGGCGCTCACGAGCAACAGATGCGTTGCCATTTTGAAACCATCGCTCCATGTGAATAAACACGCGATTAAATCTTTCACCTTTTTCAGTAGTCTTACTAATAATATCAATGCGTTCAATAACGCCTAAACTCAAATCATTAAATATTTTGCGAATCCGTCCCTCACTAATATTGGTATAAACGCGGGGAATACATAAACTAGGAACAAATGCGGGTAAAGTCCGGAAATCAATAGCAGTAGAGTTCATTTTCTAAGATTTTCAAAGATTTTCTATAAATAGTTTTATAAACAATGTATATTAATAATATTAATACATTCAACAAAGTTTCAAAAAGTATTTCAATTTTTTTCTGATTCATACGAAATTTTAAGAAACCAAAAAACTTAAATTTTATATTTTAATATTATATAAATGTCAACAGAAATCGAAGTTAAAGACATCGAATTACAAGCACCCAAATCCGAAGAAGTTTCTCAAGAACCCAAGCAAGAAGATAGTCAAGACACAAACCAAAAACTAGGTGTCACAATTGCCGTTGCAGTTGAAATATACCGCGCATTAATCGCATCATTTTTAATCCTTTTTGTACCCCAAAAATGCTATGACTCAGTTCAAGGTGATCATGTTTGCTCATTTAGCGAAAACGCCCAAACCGGTTCTGACCCACTATATAACGCAGGTTTCGCTTTTAATTGTATTACAATGATTGCATTTGTAGCGCTATATTATGCCGAGGTCCGCAGAGAAATTAAGTTAATCGCTTATCTTGATGTTAACCCATCACGCCCTTCCGACAATGAATCGGTCGGACAAGTATTGGAAAAAATACAACCACAGCATAAAGATGCGATATTGTATTATGATAGTTTGTATATAAAAGCAGGTTACATGACAATTGGTTGTTTCGCAATTAATTCCGTTTTGTCAGGCATTGTTGTTTATAATTATTACTTGGATGACAAAACCACAACAACCTTTATTACGTCATTGCTATTTGTAATTCAAAAACTACAACAAGTATACGTTACGCTAAAAACAGACAAGAATATTTTTTATTCGGCATATTTGACTAGCAAACTTCAATATAATGACTTGGATAAAGATAAGGTTATAAAAAATATAGAGGAACCTAAAGAGGAACCTAAAGAGGAATCTAAAGAGGAACCTAAAGAGGAACCTAAAGATGAACCTAAAGAGGAACCTAAAGAGGAACCTAAAGAGGAACCCTAAAGAGGAACCTACAAACAAATAAGTAAATTATTCTGCTTCACATTTACTAGTTTTTTTGTAATTTTGAAAAGATAAAATTTAAGTTTTTCTTTTTTTTATAAATTACAAAAAAAAAATGAAATCCTTTTTCGCAACATTGAGAATGGTATAAATAAAATATAACACACCGCTATTAAAGTAACAAACTATCAATTTAACAAGATGAACGCTGCCAGAAACACCAACTTCGCTAACAAGAAGCCTTACTGCAAGGTTTGCCACGACGCCGGAAAACCTGAATCAATGTACACTAGTCACTGTGTCAAGACTTACAATATCAATACTGGTAAGACAGATACCACTTGCCCAACTCTTTTGGCACTTGAATGCAGATATTGCTACAAGAATGGACACACTGTGAAGTTCTGTCCTGTTTTGGAAGACAACAAGAAGATTGACAAACAGAGAGCAAGAAGACCTCAACAGGAACAACAACAGCAAGCACCTGCTGTAATTCAGAAAAAGTCAAACAACGCTTTCGCTGCTCTAGCTGAAGACAGTGATGATGAACAAGAGGTCCAACAAGCACCTGTAGCATTAGTCCAGGAGGTCGACGACTTTCCCTCATTAATGGGAAATACTAGAATCGCACAAAACAACAATGTGAAGTCATATAGTTGCGTTGCGGCAACTCCTGTTGACGAAAGACGATTGGAAATGTTGAGACAACAACGACTAGAGGAAACGCAAAAGAAAGCGGTCTCATGGGCGGACGCAGAGGAAAGCGACAGCGAAGTAGAATATGACGACGATGTATCAGTCGAAAGCGAAGCAGTTATCTCGCAAAATGTACCATTATATACATACACACAAAGAGTTATTGCTGATGATGACGATTGGTAAAGAGCTTTGCTCGAAAGACAGGTAAAAAGACAGGTAAAAGGACATAGTCCGACATAGAAAAAAAAATATAAAAAATATAAAAAATATAAAAAATGTATAAATATATTATTTGATTTTATTTACAATTTAATTTAATTAATCACAAAACAAAAATAGGGTTTAAAATAACTCTATTTTTTTACCCACTCAATTTTTTTACCCAATAAAAAAATTGAATACAAAATAACAGAAATAAATAATATTATAATAATAACATAATGTCCGCTACCCAAAGTAATATTGAATTAAATAACAATAACAGAATGAACGAAATTAATAAAACAGTAGAACATATTTTCGGTTATGTTTTATTTTATACAGTAATCATATTTACTACATTAAGTGCTATATTAGGTGGTATAATCGTGTCACCAATTTTTGCAGCAATTTATATATTTAATAAAGTGAAAGCGAATTGTTTTAAAGAGGAAAAAGAATTGAAAAAAGAAGAAAACACAGATAAGAAAATGATTATAGACGAAAACTGGTGTAATGTGAGTGTAAATAATATTATAAATTATCAACGTAAAAGAGCAGAAGTAAACTTAAAAGATGAAAGCGATTCAGACGAAGAAGATGTCATAAGCGAAGCAGACTTAGAATCAGATGTAAAAGACGTCATAAGCGAAGCAGACTTAGGATTAGAAAACACCGCTGAGATAAGCGCAAACTTGGAAGAAGAAATCTTATCACTTAAAATGCCAGAAGAAGAGGAATATGAAGATGAAGATGAAGAAGATGAAGAAGATGAAGAAGATGAAGAAGATGAAGAAGATTCACCAAAAGACAAATACAGTTTACGTTACAAGTCATACCAAGAAGAATTAACAAATTAATTATTATATAATATATTTTAACAATTAATTAACCAAATATTTATTTATTTTTTAACCACATTTTTTTATGTTCCTCCAAACCGTGTAAAGCAATAAACTGCATATTCCTCATGGTCATTCCAAAAGACGCCCCAGAATGTCCATAATACCCCAATTCCTCCATTTTTTTTGATATAATCCCTATTTCTTTATCAGAACTAAACATATAACTTTCAGTAGGTTTTTTCATATAATCCCACATTTCAGTTAAAGAAATAGCTTGATAAGCGTTTTCAAACATATCTTTAGAATGGATATCAGTGTAATCAAAAATAGATTGTTCAGTCATTTAATAATACATAATACATAATACAATATTTAAATATTTTATAAATAATATATATGGAACAAGCGCAGATAAAAAAGACCAAAAAAAAAATAATAATAAAATCATCAACATCATCAAGTCAAAAAAAAAGTCTGCCGCATAAGCAGAAGAAAACAAAGAAGACAAAACCGCAAGCAAAGCAGAATAAAACAAAGAGGAAATTAATTATAGCATCATCAACCACATCAGATTTAGATAAAAATAAAAATGAAAATAAAACAGATTTAAACATAATGGAACAAATAAATAAAATGCCAACCCGTTTAAACGAAAAATTCATAGATTTAATGGAACAATTATCCAATATAATGTTGAAACAAGGAGAACCATTTAGAGCGCGCGCATATCAAAAAGCGCAAGAGACTATAATGGCATATCCAGATGATATTTTGAGTCCGGATGATTTAAAAGGTAAACCAAATATCGGGTCAACAATAATGGAAAAACTAAATGAATATGTTAAAACAGGTACATTACAAGTTTTGGAGCGCGAAAAAAACAATCCGATCAACATACTAGGTGAAATATATGGTGTTGGTCCAAAGAAAGCGAAAGAATTAGTAGACAAAGGCATTACCACCATAGACGCACTCCGCGCAAACCAAGACGAATTATTAAATGAAACGCAAAAGGTCGGTCTTAAATACTACGAAGATATTTTAAAGCGTATTCCAAGGTCAGAAATAGAAGAATACAAATCTTTATTTACAAAAGAGTTTCACAAAATCCAAGGAAATAATTCTGACGCAAAATTTGAAATAGTTGGTTCATATCGTCGCGGCGCCGAGAGTTCAGGAGATATTGATGTTATAATTACATCAACAAACCCGCTAATATTTAAAAATTTCGTAGACGGATTAATATCAAGCGGAGTAATCCAAGAAGTACTTTCACGTGGTCCTACAAAGTGTCTTGTTATAACAAAATTGCCAAATCATACAACATCACGCCGTGTTGACTTTCTTTATACAACTCCAGACGAGTTTCCATTTGCGATTCTTTATTTTACAGGAAGCAAGATTTTCAATACGGTAATGCGTCACGAAGCGCTAGCAAAGGAATTAACAATGAACGAACACGGTCTTTATTCTTTGGTAGGCAAAAAGAAAGGAGAAAAAGTAGATCATGTTTTTACTAGTGAAAAAGATATATTTGATTATTTGGGTTTAGAGTATAAGGCGCCGCATGAACGTACAGATGGAAGAGCAGTAATAAGCAAAGCAATAAGTAATGCGTCAAACGCAGTGAAGGAAAACGCAGTGAAGGAAAACGCAGTGAAGGAAAACGCAGTGAAGGAAGAAAATATAGTAAAAGAAAGTGAAGTAAAAGAAGAAAATGTAGTAGAAGAAATAATAGCGCCCAAAAAAAAGGCGAGAACTTTAAAAAAAAAGCAAGTACTTGTAGGTGAAGAGTCAAACGTAGTAAAGGAAAACGTAATAAAGGAAAAGAATGTAGAAAAAAACATACAAAACTTTAAGAAAAACGGTATAACAGTATTACAAGGACTGAATGAAAATGAATTAACAGAAATGCTATCAGTCGCAAATATACTTTATAGAAACTTCCAACCAATTATGACGGATAATGAATATGATATATTACAAGATTTTATAACAGAAAAATATCCTTCAAACCAAGAAGTTCATAAGATCGGAGCGCCAGTTGAAAAAAATAAGGTGACATTGCCATATGAAATGGCGTCAATGGATAAAATAAAACCTGACACAACCGCATTATCAAACTGGACAAAGAAATACACAGGACCTTACGTATTATCGTGTAAATTAGATGGAGTCAGTGGTCTTTATACTACGGAAGGTAAAACTGCTAAATTATACACAAGAGGAGATGGTAAAGTGGGACAAGATGTGAGTCATTTGATCCCGCATTTGCGTCTGCCAAAATCTAAAGGAATTGTAATTCGCGGTGAATTTATAATTCCAAAGACAACATTTGAAACCAAATACAAGACAAAATTTGCGAATCCAAGAAACATGGTCGCTGGTATTGTAAATCATAAAACACTAAATGAGGCGGTAAACGATATGCATTTTGTAGCGTATGAAGTGATAAAACCAGTGTTAAAACCTTCAGATCAAATGAGTTTCTTACGCTTACAAAATGTAGACATTGTTTTAAATAAAACAACATCATCATTATCGAATGAATTATTATCAGAAACTCTTGTTGATTGGCGTCAAAATTATGTATACGAAATAGACGGCGTTATTGTCACAGATGATAAAATATATCCTCGTAAGTCAGGCAATCCAGAACACTCATTTGCTTTCAAGATGGTTTTATCTGACCAAATTGCGGAGGCGAAAGTAGTTGACGTAATTTGGACGCCAAGTAAGGATGGATATTTGAAACCACGTGTCCAAATAGAACCGATTAATTTAGGTGGTGTCCGCATTGAATATGCTACAGGTTTTAATGGTGCTTTTATAAATGACAACAAAGTAGGTATAGGAGCTATAATCGAACTAATAAGAAGTGGTGATGTGATACCACATATTCGCAAAGTCACTACCCAGGCTGAAGAAGCGAAAATGCCATCAGTATCTTATAAATGGAACGACACACATGTAGATATTATGCTGGAAGATATAAGCGGCGACGAAACTGTAAAGGAGAAAGTAATTACTGGATTCTTTAGAGGTATTGGTGTTGAAGGTTTAAGTTCAGGAAACATTGCGCGAATTATTGAGGCAGGTTTTGATAGTGTTCCTAAAATATTAAGAATGACAATACCAGATTTCTTAAAAGTCGATGGATTTAAAGAAAAGACGGCAACTAAACTTTACAATGGTATAAAACAACAGTTAGATAGCGCTTCTATAATAACAATCATGTCGGCGTCCAATATTTTTGGCAGAGGGTTTAGTGGTAAAAAAACAGAATTAATTATGGAGGCGTACCCAGATATTTTGATATCAACAGAATCCGCACAAGAAAAGGTAAACAAAATTGCGTCTATTAAGGGAATGGCCAAAAAGACAGCGGAATCGTTTGTCCAAGCAATCCCCAATTTTATCAAATTTATACACGAGACCAATTTGACGGATAAAATATCACAAAAAGAAGCAAAAGAAGCAAAAGAAGCAAAAGAAACAACTAAAGACACATCAAATCCTTTATTTGGAAAAACAATTGTTATGACGGGATTTAGAGATGCAGCAATTCAACAAGCGCTAAAAGATGTAGGTGCCAAATTAGGATCAAGTGTTTCAAAAAATACCTTCTTAGTTCTAGTAAAAGATTTAGGCGAAGATACAGGAAAGGCGTTGGATGCGAAAAAACTAGGAATACAATTAATGACTCCGGAAGAGTTTAAAGCAAAATACCTTTAAAACCAAATAATAAAATAATAAAAATAATAAAATAATAAAATTAAAAAACATAATAAAATGAAAGTATTATCTTTATATATAATAAAAATGTTCCGTCTATTTTTGATAGCTACTACTTTTTTTGCTATGTGTAATGCACAAACCTTATTAAATGAGAATGAAATATGGTCTCATTTTACCAATTTCCAGGAGAAATTTGCTAAGAAATACGAGAGTATTCAAGAGTTAGAATCGCGTTTTGCGGTCTTCAGAGAAAATTTTCACAACATTATTACCCATAACGCTGATAGAAGTCAGAATTTTACAATGGGTGTCAATCAATTCACCGATTTGACCCCTGAGGAGTTCAAGGCGCAAATGATCAGAGGATTGAAGGCGCCAGTTGGTTCTTTTGGTTGCGGTACTTTTTCTAATTCGGCATCAGGTGCTCCCGCTTCGATTGATTGGCGTACAAAGGGTGCCGTTACTTCTGTCAAAGACCAGGGACAATGTGGATCTTGCTGGACTTTTTCTTCTACTGGCGCTATGGAAGGTGCTTGGGCGATTGCCAAGGGTCAACTAATTGATCTCGCTGAGCAGGAACTCGTTGATTGCGCTGGTTTGAAGTATGGATCAATGGGATGTAACGGTGGTCAGATGGAAGGTGCTTTCAAGTTTATTATTGAGAATGGTCAATGTGCCGCATCTTCATATCCTTATACCGCCAAAGATGGATCTTGCCATAGTTGTACAGCAGTCGCTCACGCCTCATCTTGTTATGATGTCAAACCTAATGATCAATTGTCTTTAAAGGCGGCAGTTGCCAAACAACCTGTTTCAGTGGCGATTGAGGCTGATACCAGATATTTCCAATCTTACGCTGGTGGTGTTTTGACTTCTTCAAGTTGTGGAACTAACTTGGACCATGGAGTTTTAGCAGTTGGTTATGGAACTGAAAATGGTATTGATTATTGGCTTGTTAAGAACTCATGGGGAACTTCTTGGGGTCAACAAGGATATGTTAAGATTGCTCGTTCTTCTTCTACTAATGATCCTGGTATTTGCGGTATTGCTATGGATCCATCTTTTCCAACTGTTTAAAATAAAATAAAAATAAAATAAAAATAAAATAAAAATAAAATAATATATATAATAAAATAACAACTTAAATATAAATAAGAATATACATTAAATAAAAATATGCTATGATGGCCGAGTGGTCCAAGGCGGCAGGCTTAAGATCTGCTAGTGATATCACTGCGTGGGTTCGACCCCCACTCATAGTAATTTTATAACATAACGATAAATTATTTATCTACATAAATAATTTATTTTAATCAAGATCACCACAGAATTAAAACTCAAACTCATATTCAACCATCGCCTTCATATCAGTTTTCATTTTATTATATATAACTCCCCTCATTTTATTGAATGTTATATCTGATTTAAATTCATTACCCATAATTTTAATCAGTGTTTTATCACACAAGATAGCAAACGAGTCTTCCTCACGAATCTTATCCGCGCGTACCTTTTTCCATTCGTGAAATGCTTTGGATATCTTCATTTGAATTCGCATCAAAAACAAGCATAAATTATCCTTAGACAATTCGACCCATGTAGCAGACCCCTTATCAGAAGACTCAACAAAAGCGTAAAATATATTGACTTTTTGGACAAACGCAAACAAAGGTTGAGAATCACAATTTTCGTAAAGAAATCTAGATAAAATCAGATTCATGGTATCTAAAAAGTTATTTTCTAATAAAAACTCGATATCAGAATCAATAATGATTATTTTATCAATTAATTTATCAAATACTAAAGAAGGTGTAACATTACTATTTAACCATTCGATAACATTGATTTTCTGCTTCTTTTTAATAACAAACTTATTAACCTCCTCCATTTTTTCTTCCAATTTGCTATATTTATAACCAAGTTCCAATAACATTTGATACATTTTTTTAGGAGATGGCAAATCATCGCCAATTTCATCATAATCATTTAAATCAGAAGTATTTTTATTAGTAACCCGTTTTTTACTAGATTTATGTATTAATTCGCATAAAATAGTGTGTTTTTCCAAATTAATCTTGGTTTTGTAACCTTTACCACACCAAGTACAACAACATTGTTTAGAATTTATTGACAACATAATATTTGTGATTGTTATTATTTAATAATAATATAAACAAATCAATTTTAATTTTATTTTTTTTAGATTTAAATATCACGCTATTTTATATATGACATCATTTGGAAAAACATCAATTGTATATAATAACCCAAACAAAATATTAGGATTACCACCATATTATTACAGATTAAGAAGTTGCGATACAAATTTGACAAGTAATACACCGGCAAACCAATATCAAAGATTAAAATTAATTCAAAATACAGTACGTGTTCCTAGTTCTATTTATACATCCAATTTAGGACCACTAAACGCTTATAAACAACCAACAGCAGCAACATATGGTGTATGTTGGAATCAAATGAGTGACAGACCGGTTCCGAGTGTTCAAAGAGTAACAGTTCCTACAGGGTCAAATAATAGTTTAAATGGTCGTCATCATTCAGTAACCTCGAGTAAACCAGGTAGTCAAACACCCGGTGGTGTGGGTTGCGATATTAAACATAATTCATATGATAGATATTTAAATCGTTTGAAAGGAAAGGGACCTTTAAGACGTGGACGTATTCCGGCAACTTTTGGAACTCCAGTACCATTTAATCCAGCGTTCCCGGTTTATGGTGGAAAAACAACAAAAACCAATATTGTCAATGGGTGTGATTGTCCAATTGAAAGCAAAGAAAAAGATCTAGTCCAAGATACTCGAATTTACAATGATCCGCTATATCAAGAATATCCTAGTTCACAATATTCTTTTTCAGTTGGTCAATATGTTTACGCCATAGAACCAGGAACAGATTATTATTCAAAAGCACTGGTTATAAGTGTAGACGGAAATAGTTATACAATCCAGTTTACAGATGGTACAACAGATGTCCAGAATATTAATCAATTACTAATATACTTCCCTTGTAATTGTGAAGGTGTTCCGCAGACGGACTTTTCACCTTATAGTTCAGAATTTTTGAAATATATTAAAGCGAAGTTCGCTTCTTTTTGTAATGTTGTAGCTTTAATTTCAGAAATAGAACAACAATATTAAAAATTTTATATTTGTAAATAATATAATATGCCAGCAACTATAAAAATGTCTTTGTTAAATACAAATCCTACAATAACTCAAATCGCGGCTTTAACATATTCTGCAAATTTAGCGTCAATTCCTAAAACAACCAAGAATGCACCTTTAAATAGTGCGATGATTGGGCGCATTCATAATGCGAAACCTGGTTGTGGTTCTTGTGGTAGAAAGTAAATATTTTAAATTAAAATATAAACCTAAATTTAAAACCTAAATTTAAAACCCGAATATAATATTAATTTTATAAACTAATATTATAATGTCATCGTCAACATCGAATGTTACCGCATATCCTCAAGGTTTGTTAAATAGATCAACATATTTTAAAACAATGTTTGACACAGTATTGCTGCCATATAATAAAATGTATGATGGAAGAAAATTATGTTACAATGTTAGCAAAGGAACATTTATTTACAAACCGCATACAGATGTAGGAATGATTGGGAGAAGTTCAGCAGGTTATTTAGCGCAAAGGAAACGCATGTAAGAATCGATTTTATACAGAACTTTGAACATCTTTAAAAATATCAGATTCTTTTATAAAAGTGTTCCAATTTGCTGTAATTATTAATATGATGCCAAATAAAAACAGTAATAATTTTGTTTCGTAATCAATCATAAAAATTCTATTGGTTCTAGGATTAAATAAATATATTAATAAAAGTGACATCAATAATATAAAGACAAATTCAACGCGTTCCTTCCAAAACAGAACAGTAATATCTTTTTTGGAATTGGTTTTACCAACTCTTTTCAAATATAAATGCGTTACCGCTAAAATAATAAAACACAATTTTATAAAAAATATAAGAAATATATACATTGAATATTTATCCATTATTTATATATTTAATGATTAAAATATATAAACAAAAACAAAAACAAAAACAATAATTATATAATATAATATGGGTAATAAAATAACACAACCATCATCATCAATACAACAAGCGCAAAGACCACCAGAAACAGCAATTGTTTATCTTGCAACACATGGTAATTACAATGTGCCTACTTATAAAAATGAATTTGGTCAAGATATAGAAATAGATCCAGTCGGTCTTGTACCACGTTTTAAAATTCCTGACAATATGACTGTTCTGAAATATAATTTAGTTCCAATTGGTATTTGTAACTATGTTGGATTAGGTAATACTCCTGAAGAAATACATCATAATATTATGCAATATTTACAACCAGATTCATTAATGGCTAGATACGGTTTCAATTATTTTTTGGGAAAAGACCCAGAATTAGAGCAGTTCTTGAGAAATAGTGGAGTTTTTGAAGAGTTAGAAAAATGTAGGACATTCAGTGATGTTCCAGTATATTTATATAGTATTCTAAAACATATTGCAACAGTAAATGGACACAATGAAAACACAATTTTGGATGAAAGTATACAAGATTTAAATGATAATAAAAATGTTATACGTGGTAATAATATAATAATGGAAATAATTAATGAAAGTATACAACCTATATTAGATAAAATCAAAAAAGATATAGTAAAAGATATAATTGATTACAAAATAAAATTAGAAGAATTGCGCAGGACAGATCCTGAACTTAGTCGCTTAGATAATTTAGTGAGTACTTCGCGTATGCAAAAACATGATCCAAAATTCAAAAATGCTTTAAAAAAATTTAACAATAGGGAAGATGTCCAAGATATAAAGATTAGTATAGATAATTCAAATGATTATATACGCCATGTAGATGACTTATCAAAAACAAAAAACTGGAATATTAGTATTCCAAATGGGAGAGACCGACTCTTATTTGAAAAAATTTACACAGTCGAAACAACTGAAAACCCCAATGGAATAGACTGGAATATTACTCTTTTTGATCCTAAAATAGGAACAACAGAAAGCCTTTTTACTGGTTTAAAACCAATAAACAGAATTCTAAACACGGATCGTTCAATGAATTTATCTGAGGTTATTGAATATTTGGGTAGGATTGGTGTAAAAAATGTAATATTAATTGACGAAACTTGTAGTGTATTCCGCTCTTTAGATGAAAATAGTGAAACGGAAATACCAACCCCACATGATGTAAGGAGGTGGACAAATATATTTAAAAAATTAAATCAAACTGGTACAGTATTTTATGGTGGTAAAAAGAATAAAAAACGCAATAATACAACGAAGAATAAAAGAAATAAAAAGAATAAACTATTAAACAAAATAATAAAAATCTAATAATATATAAAATGGTATGCGCTATTTCGTGTATGATATCAACAATATTTATTGTGGGTATGATTTATTTTTACAATATGACAAATAAGAGTGAAATTGTAAAACATTATAAAACTTCATTGCCGAGCGATTTACAAAAAAGGTATGATAATATTGCCAAAGAGAGAATGAATATAAGTATATATGGTTATATTTTGGGATTAATTCTTTCTCTCTTTATTGTATTTTATAATATAAAAATTAAGGGACAAAGAATGCAAACATTTTCACTAGTATGTATTGTAATGGCAACATGTTTTGTAACAAATTATTTTTATTATATGTTGTCACCAAAATCGGATTGGATGTTGAATCATGTTAGCAATCAACAACAAACACGCGCTTGGTTATTAATGTATAGAGAGATGTCTTATAATTATCACGCAGGATTGGTTTTGGGAATAGTAGCAGTAGGTGTTTTAGCGTTTGCGTTTAGATGTTAAAACGAAGTGACTTATAAAACGAAGTGACTTATAAAACGAAGTGACTTATAAAACGAAGTGACTTATAAAACGAAG
>Ga0255216_1000255_pt1 | contig 13106 bp, 12 predicted proteins | sample Miss_Atlam_RepA__FD_189934 | JGI IMG/M metagenome (GOLD analysis project Ga0255216, IMG submission 189934) | Freshwater microbial communities from Mississippi River, Louisiana, United States - Miss_Atlam_RepA_8d | ecosystem: Environmental > Aquatic > Freshwater > River | place: USA: Louisiana... | reverse complement strand
AGGCGCGCCGACGTGGTGCTGCTGGACGACGATCTGAAGCCGCGAAGCACCTGGTACGGCGGAGAGCTCATGGTCGAGTCGGGCAAGGTCACCACGGCCTTGGATGCGGCCCTTTCCGACCGCTACCGCTACCCGGCCGCGGCCTACAGGACGGTCCACATCGCCGACGCCGTGCCCCTGATCCCCGGGCTCCCCAAGCTTCCCTGCACCGCAAACGTGCTGCGGGTGGCCTTGCCCGGCATCCTGACCTTCCACGAACGGGTGTCTTTCTCACCGGCAGCCGACTGGCCGGCCACCCTGGCGGCCCATCCCGAATGGTGCTTCCTCACGGTGGTGGAGCGGCACGGCAAGAACGGCGGAGTCGGATTCGGCCTGCTTCAGGACTTCGGCCTGACCGGCGGTGCGGTCGCCAGCTCGGTCGGGCACGACGCCCACAACCTCATCGTGGCCGGCAGGAACGAAGCCGACATGCGGCTGGCCGTGGACACGCTCCGAAAGTGCCAGGGCGGCGTGTGTGTGGTGCGCGACGGCCGCGTCCTGGCGCTGGTCGAAATGCCCATCGCCGGCCTGCTCTCCGACAAACGGGCGGGCGAGGTGGCTCGCGAGAGCTCGGCGCTGAAGAAGGTCTGGGAGGAGGCCGGATGCATCCTGCCCTACATGGGGTTCAACCTCCTGCCGCTGTCGGTGATCCCCGAGATCCGTCTGACCGACCGGGGTCTGGTCACGGTTCCGGGCATGCGGATCGTGCCGCTCTTCGAGGAGTGACCCGATGGGAGCCCGGGGGCTACCGCACCTCCGAGTAGTTGACGTAGCCGATGAACATCTCGTCGTCGGTCTGTTCACCGAAGCCGACCCGGGCCTTGGCGTTCGGGTTGAAGGGGTTCCAACGGGAATTGTCGAAGGTGCCCGAGATCCGGATGCGGGAGCCCGCCGGAAGGCGTACCGGTTTGGACAAACGGTACAGGGCCTGCCAGTTGAAGTCGTACTTGGGCACATTCAGCAGGACCTGCGAGGTGCCATCGGGCAACAACGCCTCGAAGCGCATGGAGTCTCCGCGGAAATGCATGTGCGGGCTGAATTCATGGACATCGATGGCGGTATTGAACTGCCGTTCGGCGACCATGCGGTGATGGCGTGCCCCGGCGGGGATGTCGATGGCCGTCGAACTGGCGGCCCCCGTCTTGAGTTCCATCGCCGGCGGCGTGGGGTTCAGGTACAACCCCATCTCGGTCGCATCGGTCGTGGCCTGACCGTTCGGGGTGTAGTGCATCTGGAAGACGAACACGCCGCCGGCGGGCAGGAACTTGCCGGTGCCGGTCGGGTATTCCCGCTGTCCCATCCCCGGCACATAGCCGGCGTAGAACCCGTTCAACCCGCCTTGGACGGCTTGGAACTCGGCGAGCATCTGCAGGAGGGAACCACCCTTGATGTAGAAGATGAGCGCATGGTGCACGACGGAGCGGCTTCCCGGGCGGACCACCGCCGCCCGCAACCAGGCGTTCGTCTTGAGCGTATTGGTGACGATGAGGTAGGCGTACGGCACCTGACCATCGGCCTGGATCGTCTGCGGAGCGATCTTCAGGACCAGATCCGGCCTGCCCATCGGCCAATCGCCGGCCGGGGGGGCCACCGTCTCCAGCGGATCGGCACCGGACTCCCGCGGCGCTCCGGCATCGAGCCATGCGACCAATCGCGCCTGCTGGCGCGGCGTCAGCGAGAAATCGTTCTCGAACCTGCCGTGGGCCGGGTCGGCATGCCAGGGCGGCATGAGACCCTCGAGGACGTTGGCCCGGATGGCATCGGACTTGGCGCGGACGGCGGCGTGGCCGGTGATGGCCCAGGAACCGATCTCGCCCGGGCGGTGGCAGGTCACGCACTTGGCCTGCAGGAGCGGGGCGATCTCGTCGCGATAGGAGGCGATGGACGGGTCGTCGGGCGTCCATGCGCGGCCGTTCGGACGGGCGTATTCGACCGCCGGGCGGGCACCCGAGGCGAAGCGGGCGAGCGCATCGGCGAGGTAGGCCTGTCGCACCGGGGTGCCGGAAGCCGATTCGACGACATCCTCGATGGCTCCGCGATAAACAGGGGTGAGCGATTCGGCCTCGAGGGCCACCGCTTCACCCGCGACGGTCACCCCGTAGGAGCGGGCCACCAACCGGGCCGCGTCGTGGAGCACCGGAAGGGTGATCCCAGCCTTCGCTGCGGCCTCGGCCATCGAGGCCCGGTCGTCGACGGGATCGATCATCCAGAACTGCACACCGGCCGCGGACGGGGATTCGACGATCGGCTTCAACTGCCTCCAGTGCGACTCCATCGAAAGGGCGTCGGTGAAGACCAGGACCACGGCCCGAGCGTCGCCTTCGCGGAAGAGCTCGTGGGAGAGACCCAGGTGATCGGTGAGGCGGAAGTTGGGCAGCGGCAGCAGGGGAGGCCTGGGGGCACGGCTGAGCCGGTAGAAACGGCGGGCCTTGGCCCGATTCTCGGGGTCCATCCACTCGTGGTGCCCGGAGACCGCCCCGAGCTGCAGCAGGGGCCGCCACTCCGGCGTCTCCAGTTGGTCGGAACCCTCGAGGACACCCACCGAATCGGCGTCGGCCGTGAAGGCCAGCCTCAATTTGGGGGCCGCGCAGAGGGCGTCGTAGACCGGTTGGACGGAGTCGGCACCGAGTGCCGGGGCGAAGGACACCAAGGCGGCGGCCAGGGGGATCCACGCGGTACGGAAGAGGCGACCGATCGGCTTCATGGACAGTCGGGGATCAAGGTGCGGGCGCACCCGGAGATATGAAGTTGATGACGCTTTCGTTGGTGCGGGCCAACTGGAGGCGTTCGCGCGCGGCGCGCTCCACGGCCCGGGGATCCTCGCGAAGGCTCTGAAGCCGGGCCGTCGTGTCATCGGCCTGTCCGGCCAGACGGGCCTGCTGCGCCTCCCATCGGGCAAGATTCTCGCGCAGGGCCTGGTTCTTGCGGATCAACGGCAGGTACTGGGCGATGATGAACCCGATGATGCCGATGAACAGACACCAGCGGATCGCCCGATTGAGGGCGCCCATCCATCCGAGGTCCACCTCGTAGGGGGAATCATTGCGGAGGCGTTTCATTTGTAGATCCGTTTCCAGGACTTGAGTCGGCCTTGGGGGGTGAAGGTCAGCAGCAGATGGGATTCGGCCGTGGTGGTCACATCCTGACCGGTCCAACTCCAGAACAGGGGACCGCGCACCGCGGTGCTGTAGGTCCGGGAGCGCGAGACCACCCAGTCGGCCACCCGCGAACCATCGGAGGTCTTCGCTTCGGATTCCGGGGGACCCAGTTCCTCGATCGCCTGATCCCAGGTGTACTCCCCCACGCGGGCCTTCCAGTCGGCCTTGCCGTAGGTTTCGCAACCGGCAAGGAGCGCCGCGAGGCAAACCCCCAAGACCCCTCGAAGCGTGAAATCCTTCCGCCTGTTCATGGGTTCAAGAAAACATTCCGCCGGTGTCTGCGCAACCCCGGTCAGCAAGCCCCGGCCGGAATCGACGACGGCGGCCGGGCCCCGGGATCGGGATCGGGTGCCGTCGCCCCGTGGGACGAGCACCCGCGAAATCACTTCGCCAACTCCTGGAGCAGGGCCTGCTTCTGGTCGGCCGGAAGGGCTTGGAACTGGGCCTTGATCTGTTCAGGCGTCGCGGGTCCGGCGGCGACGGCAGGGGTGCCGGCCCCGCTGGCGGGCACCTTGAGCAGTTCCTCCTGCGTCCAATTGTCGTCGGCCGAGCGGTCCTTCACCGCTGCCAGGCCGTCGGCCACCATCTGTGGAGTGACCGCCGCTCCGGTGTTGCCCCACGAAGATCGGATGTAGGTGAGCACCGCGGCCAACTTCTCGTTGGTGCCGCCGATGGCATCCCATTGGGAACCCATGACGATACCGGGATCGTTGGCCGGATTCCAGGTGACGTCCTTGTTGACCTTGACCGTGCCCTTGAGCCCATGGCGGACGATGCGCATCAAGCGGTTGGGACCATCGGCATTGACCCAATCCGAGCCCGCCAACGGCGGAGCGATACCCGCCTTGCCCGCTCCGTCGTCTCCATGACAATTGGCGCAAATGGCGTAAACCAGCATCCCCTCCCGCTTGACCGCGGCCAAGGGATCGGCCGCCACGGCCGCCACGGGGGCGGGCTTTCCGTGGGGGAACTCCGAGAATTCCATCGCCTCGAAGCGGCCGCTGTACTGGGTGAGATAGGAACCACCCCAGAAGAGCAATCCCGCGATGCCGGCCACCACCCAGAGGTTCACCGGTTCGAATCCCTCGACCGGGTCGGGCTTCTCGCGCAGGACGGCGGCATGAAGCTCGGTGACGTCGTGCTGCTCGCCACGATCGAGCCGTGAGGACGGGTCGGAGCTGTCCTTGGGGTTGCTCATTTCGCGGCCTCCTCCTTCTTGACCGGCGCCTCCGGCAGGTCGCCCGACGACTTCAGACTGCGCAGGTAGGCGACCAACTGCTCGGCCCGGCGGGTCGGGACCACTTCGTGGCCGGCGGGCGGGGCGAACGCCCCTTCGATCACCAGCGCGTTGGTCGAGCGGCCCGCGGCCCCGATCGCCCGGGTCTCGAAGAGGAAGGCGTGCGGCGGCATGATGCTGCCGGGGCTGGTGATCTGCGGGTTGTACAAATGACGGTAGTGCCAGGCCGCATCGGATTGGCGTTCACCGATGTTGGAGAGATCCGGGCCGGTGCGCATCGTGCCGAGCATCACGGTCTTGTCATGGATGTAGTCGCGGCTGACGGTGCGGCGACGGCCCCAGCCGCGCTCCAGATCGGAGCCGTAGCCCTCGGGGCGGACCTGCTGGGTGTGGCAGTAGACACACCCCAGCGAGCGGTAGTGGTCGGCACCCTGCTGGGCGTCTCCGGCGCGGGCGGAGGGATGCACGGCCGCCGTGTCGGCGTCGGTGTGCTGTCCGAGCGCCCCCAACTGACGGTGCGGCATGAGGACCAGACCCACCCAACTCGATGCGAGGGTGAGGAGGATTCCGAGGAAGAGTAGCGGTCCGTAGCTCATGGCTGTTTTCCGGCGGCAAGCGTTTCAGCCTCTCCGGTCAGGATGCGGACCACCGGCTTGCGGTAGGGCTCGAACATCCGAACCAGCAACCAGCCGACATTGACCACGAAGGCGGCATGACCCGCGGCCAGCAGCAGGCCGGCCAGGGTCCGAAGCTTCAGCCACGGCAGGGTGAACTGCACCACATCGAGGAAGCGGATCGTGGGGTCGTTGAGCTTGGTTCCCTGGATGAAGCCCATGAGGCTCATCGGCACGACGTAGAGGATGATCCCCAGGGCCACCCCCCAGAAGTGCAGCGAGATGAGTCCGTTCGACGGCCACTCCCGCTGGGTGATCCGCGGCAGGATGTAGTACATGGCACCGAACATCACCATGGTGAAGAAGGCGTACATGCCGAGGTGCGCATGGGCGACCGTGTGGTGGGTGAAGTGGGTCACCTCGCTGACGCTTCGGAGGGCGCTCGCCACGCCCTGCAGGCTCGCCAGCGTGTAGGAGAACGCACCGAACACGATGAACCGGAGCGTCGGGCTGTGCCGCATCTTGCCGAAATGGCCCACCATGGTGAAATGGTGGTTGATCGCCACGGTGATCACCGGGATGAGCATCATGACGGAGGCGACGATGCTGATGGTGATCATCCATGCGGGCAGCGGACCGCCCACGAGGTGGTGCATGCCGTTCCAGTTGTAGAACAGGGCGAGGGACCAGAATCCTAGCACGCTCAGATAGTAGCTGTGGATCGGCCGACCGATGACCTTGGGGATGAAGTAGTAGATCGACGCGAGGCCGATCGGCGTGAACCAGAGCCCGAGCACGTTGTGCGCGAACCACCAGTTCACGGCCGCCTGCACGACGCCGCGGACCGGTTCGATCAGAAGCATGACCTGCGCCGTCCCGTAGAGCCACGGGAACCAGAGCACGGCCGCCAGGAGGTACCATTGCGACACGTACAGGTGCCGCTCGGCGCGGAGGCGGAAGGTGACGATCGTCCAGACCGCGATCAGGGCGTAGCTGAAGAAGAGGATCGGCGTGGCATAGCGGGGCATCTCCAACCACTCGATGGCCGTGGAGTCGCCGAGCAGGATGCCACCGACGCCCACCGTCACCCCGAGGTTGTAGAACAGGTTCGCGACGGTGACGAGGCCCGGAGCCGGGAGCGGGATGCGGCAGAGCCGGCACATCAGCCAGATCGAGACACCCACCGAGATCTGCGAGGCGAAACCGTAGATGACGGTGTTCAGGTGGGCGGTGCGGACGTTGGAGAACGTCAGCCACTCCCAACCCGCCAGAAACCCCGGGGTGTGGAGCTTGATGCTGGCGACCAGTGCCAGCACGGTGCCGGCGAGGAGCCAGGCCAGGCCGCTGATGAAGAAGAAGAGGACGGGCACCCGGCAGGAGGCGTCGATCTCCGCCAGCGCCGTCTTTTGGGCGCCCTCGGCGCCGGCGTCACCGGGAAGAAGGGCCCGCAGCGTTTGGGACTGTTGGATCATGCTCAACGACGGTTTCCTCCCAGGATGCAGTCGGTTTCAACGCCCACGGGCTCGGACTCGTCGAACGGCAGGAGGGCCGCCTTGTCCGGGCATCGGAACTGACCCGCGGCCGCCGCCCACCGGAGCGCCCAGAGGGCCACCACAGGGAGCAGCACCACGCTTCCCAAAAGGATGAATGCGATCACCGGCATGGGTTCACTCGAAGGACTGCTGCTTCGACTTGTCCTCCAGTCGCTGGATCAGCTTGGCGCGACCGGCGGCGGGGTCCTTGAAATCGGCGGCGGCGAGTTCCAGAGCCAGCGAGATGGGGACGTGGTAGACCTTGTTGCCCTTGGCCAGGGCGTCGGTGTCGAGGGCGTAGCCGGAAGCCTTCGGGGCGCTGTTCGCCTCGACCTCGGACCGGAACTTCAACCGCTGGGCCACCCGCTCGGCATCCACCGCGGGAACCGGCTGGCGCACCACCAACCAAGCGAGTGCGCCGACGATCAGGAAGGATCCTACCCCGCCCGCCAGATAGGCGAGCGTCGTCTTCGACGTCGGGGAACAGCAATTCGAGGAACTCATGGCGGGAGAGTCGTGGGTCAGTGGGCGGCGCTGGCGCCGGGAGCGGGCACCTCATGGTGGACGATCGCTTCCTGGAGCCGCGGATCCTTCAGCGGGTACGGCGGGTTCTTGCGGTACTCGGCCCAGAACAACCGGCCCAGCAGGACCGAGAGGCCGATCCAGAAGATCGGATCCCAGAGGGTCAGGTGCAGGCCGTCGGGGTGGATCACCGGCATGATGTTGTAGGTCATGTCGATGTAGTGCATCAGCCACGCCCATGCACCCACCGGGATCATCACCGACAGGTCGCGCTTGATGTCCTGGTTGAGAAGGATGAGGAACGGCACGAAGAAGTGCCCGAAGAGGATGGTCATGCCGACCCACTTCCAGGAACCCACCTCACGGAGCACGTACCAGAAGGTCTCCTCGGGGATGGCGGCGTTCCAGATCAGGAAGTACTGGGAGAAGTGGATGTAGGCGTAGAACACCGTGAAGGCGAAGAACAGCACGCCGAGATCCTGCTGTTGGCGCTTGAAATAGACCTTCTCGAGCGGGCGGCCCGGCTGGGACAGCCACATCGTCAGCAGGTACAGGGTGATGAGCGTGGTCCAGACGCTTCCGGCGAAGTAGTAGACGCCGTACATCGTGCTGAAGAACTGGTGCTGCAACGACTTCATCAGCAGGAAGCAGAGGAGGGTCACTCCGACGGCGAAGAAGAAGATGCCACCGGCGGCCAGCTTGCGCGATTTGGTGGTCCAGTGGGCGGCACCATCCTTGTCCTGGGCGATGGACCAGGAGCGGATGTTCCGGGCCAGCAGACCGAGCAGGGTGATGAGCACCGGGACCATGACGGTGAAGGCGGCCGGGTTGAAGAGCACCTTCTTGACGTCCAACGCATGGTCCGTGGCCGGATCGATCTTGAACCAGGCGTGCAGGTTGCCGGTCCAGGCGAAGCCGATGATCGGCACGGCCAGGATGAGCATCCAGGGGAAGAGCAGACTGGCCATCGTCTCGGTCACCCGGCGGATGGACGCCGACCATCCCGCATCGAAGAGGTGATGGGCAAGGGTCAGGAACAGCGATCCGACGCACAGGCTCAGGCAGAACATATAGGCCGTGAGGTAGCTGTGGGCGATCTGCTTGAGGGAGAAGGCGGACACGGCGGCGTGCCCATGGTCGGCGGCGTGGCCGTGGGCGGCCGAGGCATGCGCGGCGGCGGCATGGGCGGTGTCATGGCCCGCATCGGCTCCCATCGCGGGCAGGAGGGCCAGACCGGCGATGGCCATGACGGCGATCACGGGCCTCCAGGACTGGGTCGGTCGTGAGAAGGGGTTCATGGATGCTTACTTGATGGTGGGCAGGACCGCCGCCGGGATCTCGGATTCCGCGGCCAACCGGCTCAGTTGCAGCGCCCGGACGTAGGCCACCACGGCCCAACGGTCGGCGACGGGGATCGCCGAGGCGTAACCCATCATCGTGCTCTTGCCGTTGCTGATGGTGTTGAAGAGATCGCCGTCCTGCGTCTTGATGAGGCGGTCCTGGTGCAGGTTGGCCGTGTTGCCCATGCCGTACTTGCTGGTGATGCCCTTGCCGTCGCCGAGGACGCCGTGGCAGGGCTGGCAATAGATCGAATAGCGCTCCTGGCCCCGCTTGAGGACCGTGGCGTTGACCTCGATGGGCATCGCCTCGACCAGGGCTCCGCCCTGGCGACCGGTGTTGAAGGCGTTGTCCTCCCAATGGGATTCACGGGAGACCGTGCCGGCCGGATGCGGGCGTGAGGTCTGGCCGTCTGCCCAGGCCGCGAACCGGGTGGTCGTCTGCGGACGCAGCTTGGGCTGGCGATCCATGTCGGGGAACACCTCGATCGGCGGCTTGGTGCTCTTGGACCCGCGGAACCCGGCGATTCCCACCACGAGGGCGACCGCCAGCACGTAGGCGGTGAAGAAGTATTTCAGGAAGGTGCGCATTCAGTCCTCCACGAGTTCGACGACGGCCGCATGGCATTTCTCGGTCAGGAAGGCCCGGGTGGCCTCGAGCCCGAACTTCGGGTCGGCCGACTCGATGCAGATGAAGAACCGGTCGTCGGTCGATTTCTTGAACCGCTCGTTCTTGAAGAGCGGATTGTGGAACTTGGGCAACTGGTTCAGGAAGAACATGCCGAAGAGCGTCCCGAAGGCGCTCAGCAGGATGGTCATCTCGTAGCTCACAGGGAACGCGAACAGCGGTGTGAACAGGGGCTTGCCGCCGACCACCAGGGGGTAGTCGAACTTGTTCATGTACCAGATCATGGTCATGCCGGCGAAGAAGCCGGTGAACCCGCCGCAGAAGGTGAACCAGCCCACGGGGGACTTCCGCAACCCCATGGCCTCATCCATGCCGTGGATCGGGAAGGGGGTGTACACATCCCACTTCGTGAACCCGGCGTCGCGGCAACGGATCGCCGCCTCGAAGATATCCGCAGCCGTGTGGAACTCGGCCAGAAGGCCGTGCGGCTTGGAACGATTGGAACTCATGGACAGGGGCTTTGGATTAGTGGTGTCCCTTGGCGCCGCCGAGCGGATGGTGGGGATCGGCCTGGGGCGTGACGCCCTTGACCTCGCTGATCGCGATGACCGGCAGGAAGCGGATGAACAGCAGGAACAGGGTCATGAAGAGGCCGAAGCTGCCGACGAAGGTCATCACGTCGACCCAGCTCGGCGTGAAGTAACCCCAGCTCGAGGGGAGGTAGTCGCGGTGGAGCGAGGTGACGATGATCACGAACCGCTCGAACCACATGCCGATGTTCACGAAGATCGAGACGATCCAAACGAACACCACGCTGGTGCGGAGCTTCTTGAACCAGAAGAAGTGCGGGCTGATGACGTTGCAGGAGATCATGGCCCAGTAGCTCCACCAATAAGGGCCGAACGCACGGTTCTTGAAGGCGTAGAGCTCGTAGGGGCTGCCGCCGTACCAGGCGATGAAGAACTCCATGCCGTAGGCGTATCCGACGATGGACCCGGTCGCCAGAAGCACCTTGCACATCAGTTCGACGTGGCGGAGCGTGATGACGTCCTCGAGCTTGAAGAGCGAACGCAACGGGATCAGCAGGGTGAGCACCATGCCGAAACCGGAGAAGATCGCGCCCGCCACGAAGTAGGGCGGGAAGATGGTGGTGTGCCAACCGGGCACGACGGACACCGCGAAGTCGAACGACACGATGGAGTGCACCGAGAGCACCAGCGGGGTGCTGAGGCCGGCCAAGAGCAGGTAGGCCTTCTCGTAGTTGCTCCAGTGGCGGTTGGAGCCGGTCCAACCCAGCGAGAAGATGCCGTAGAGGAACCGTCGGAGCCAACCCTTGGCGCGGTCACGGAGGGTGGCCAGATCGGGGATGAGACCGACGTACCAGAAGAGCAGCGAGACGGTGCCGTAGGTGGACACCGCGAAGACGTCCCAGAGCAGCGGCGAGCGGAACTGCGGCCAGATCTCGTTGGCGTTCGGTGCCGGGAACAGGTAACCCGGCAGCAGGGCGAACCAGACGCGGCCGGTGTGGAACACCGGGAAGATGCCGGCGCAGGCCACCGCGAAGATGGTCATGGCCTCGGCGGCCCGGTTGACCGAGGTGCGCCACTTCTGGCGGAGCAGGAAGAGCACCGCCGAGATCAACGTGCCCGCGTGGCCGATGCCGATCCAGAACACGAAGTTGGTGATGTCCCACGCCCAGTCGGCGGGTTGGTTCAAGCCCCAGACGCCCACGCCGGTCGAGACCAGATAGGCGATGAGAGAGAACATGGTGATCATGCCGCCCACCGAGATGATGAAGGCGGGCCACCACCACACGGGCATGGGCTTCTCGCAGACGCCGGCGATGGCGTCGGTGATCCAGCCCAACGACCGGTTGTTGAGGACCAGCGGCTCGCGGACCAGTTCGGCCGGCGGCTCGGGCGCCTTGACGGCGGCGGATTTCCCGGGGCTAGCCATTAGACCGCTCCTTTCCCCGCCGGGGACGCGGATGGATGCGAGGCATCGTGACCATGTGAATGTCCTTGGAATGGGGTCTCGTGACGGAAGCGCTCGTAGTCGCGCTGGCTGTCCGGGGTCTTGCGCTTCTCGAGGGCGAGCACGGCCGGATTGGGGTTGCGGATGCGCGCCAGATAGGTGACGCGCGGACGGGTGTCGAGGAAGCCGAGCACCGAGTAGTTGCGAGGACTGGCCTTGGCCTTGACGACCTCGCTGTGGGAGTCGAGCAGGTTGCCGAACACGATGGAGTCGGCGGGGCAGGCCTGCTGGCAGGCGGTCTTGATCGCACCGTCGGGCACGGCCACATCACCGCTGTTCCCGGCCTTCACCTTCTGGGCGATCTTGCCCTGCTGGATGCGCTGCACGCAGAGGGTGCACTTCTCCATCACGCCGCGCATGCGGACGGAGACGTCGGGGTTCTTGACCAGCTTGATGATCTCCCACTCCGGCTCGCTGTTGCGGTTCACACCCAGCGGTCCCTTGTACAGGTTGCCGGTGTTGACCAGATGCTGGTCCTGGGCGGCGCCGTAGTCGCTCTCGCGCTTGTTGAAGTCGAACCAGTTGAAGCGGCGGACCTTGTACGGGCAGTTGTTGGCGCAGTACCGCGTGCCGATGCAGCGGTTGTAGGCCATGGCGTTGATGCCCTCTTCGTCGTGGACGGTCGCGTTGACCGGGCAGACGCTCTCGCACGGGGCCGCCTCGCAGTGCTGGCAGAACATCGGCTGGACGGCCATCTGGGGATCCTCGGCCGCCAGTTCGGCGTTCACGTCGGCATCCGGGTTGTGGCTGTAGTAGCGGTCGATGCGCATCCAGAGCATCTCGCGGCCGCGGGCCACCTGGTCCTTGCCGACGATGGGGATGTTGTTCTCGCTCTGGCAGGCGATCACGCAGGCCGAGCAGCCCACGCAGGTCTGGAGGTCGATGACCATGCCCCACTGGTGGACCTTGGAGGCCGTCTCGGGGTTCTGGTCGTAGGGGTGCTCGTAGATGTTCTGGGGCCGCTTCTCGGCATTGCGCCCGTCGGTGCCCTCCTTGTAGGGGACGTAGTGCGGGAGATGGGCTTCGAGGTCCATGTTCCGGGCGAACTCGGGGTGCGCCTTGAACTGGTCGAGATGGGCTTCACGGATGACCGGTCGGCCTTCCATGAGGCCGTGTTCCTGAGTCACCGCCAGACGATGCTTGCGGAAGACCTTCTCGACCTTGCCCGCGGCCAGGTGACGGGAGGCCGATTGGAAAAGAGCGTAGGCGTTGAAGCCCACCCCGCGACCGACACGTCCGACGACCCGCCGGCCGTAGCCGAGGGCCAGGGCGACCGTGCCGTCGGCCAGACCGGGCTGGATCCAGACCGGACCCTCGACGCTCCGGCCACCGACCGTGATCTTCACCACGGGCTGATCGTACTGGCCGTCCTTGGCGTCGGCGGCCTCGGCCGGGCTCAGTTCGTCGGGCACCTTGGCCGAACGTTTCGTGGCGAGGCCCAGCGACTTGGCGGTCTTCTGGGACATCATCACCACGTTGTCCCAGGTGACCTTGGTGATCGGGTCCGGCATCTCCTGGAGCCAACCATTGTTGGCGAAGCGTCCGTCGTCGACCGAAGCGTCGCGGTGGAGAACGATTTCGATCTCGCCGGAAACCGGTTGGTGGGCGGCCAACGCCGACGCTGCGGCGGAGGCGGAGACGGTCGCGGAGACCTCGGGGGAGGCGCTGCCCGTGAGGAACCCATCGTGCAGGAAGCGCTTCCATGCCGAGTCGTCGGCCGCGCCCAGACCCTTCAGGGTCTCGCGGACGATGTCGTACGGAGCCACCTTGGATTCGCCGAGGATGCGGGCGAGCACCTCGAGTTCGGTCAGGCCGCCGAAGAGCGGTTCGACCAGCGGCTGCACCGGAACCACCGTGCCGTCGGCAGTACGGGCATCGCCCCACGACTCGAGGAAGTGGGTGCCGGCCAGGTGCCAGGTGGCCAGGGCGGCGGTCTCGTCCTCGTAGTACCCGAGGCGGATCACCGTGCCGGCCTTCTTGGCCACGGTCTCGAATTGGAGATCGG
>Ga0255216_1000252_pt1 | contig 13206 bp, 10 predicted proteins | sample Miss_Atlam_RepA__FD_189934 | JGI IMG/M metagenome (GOLD analysis project Ga0255216, IMG submission 189934) | Freshwater microbial communities from Mississippi River, Louisiana, United States - Miss_Atlam_RepA_8d | ecosystem: Environmental > Aquatic > Freshwater > River | place: USA: Louisiana... | reverse complement strand
GCCCGAGTTCTTCGTTGCGACGCTGGTTCAGATCTTCGCGAAACTCCCGCTGCTTGCGCTGAAAATCCTTGTCCATCTCGCTGAATTCGCGTTGTCGGCGACCTCGCTCCGCCTCAGCCATGACCGCTGCGTCACGCTCAAGGCGCTCTCCGAGCGACTTGATTCGAGCCGCCAGATCCTGCAGTTCCTTTTCGCGTCGGCTGAACTCACCTTCAAGTTTTTGCTGCGCAGCCTTGGCTGGCACCGATTCACGCAAAACGCGTTCGGTACTGACGAAGCCGATTTTTGCACCGTCCTGGGCGATGGCCAGAGGGCTCAACACGAATAACGTGCAGAGGGGAAGCAGGTGACGCCAGAACTTCATCGAGTGGATTCCCTGATGCTTGAAACGTCCGGATTGTCGCATACGCTCAGAAGCCGGTACCGATCTGGAACTGGATTCTCTGAATTCGATCACCCGGCTCGGTTCGAATCGGGAAACCGAGGCTGAGCTTCAACGGACCGATCGGCGATGCCCAGTTCAGACCAATACCCGTCGAGTAGCGCAAGTCGCCCAGTGAAATGGCATTGGTCGCAAACACATTGCCGGCATCGAAGAACACGAAGCTGCGAAAACTTCGGTCCAGCCCGGTGCCAGGCAGCGGGAAAATGAACTCCGCGCTTCCGAGCAGCTTGGTTTCGCCGCCGAGAGCAATGTTATCGACCGGATCACGTGGTCCGAGGGACGCCTGGTAATAGCCGCGAACCGAGCCGATGCCACCGGCATAAAAGTGCTTGAACAAGGGAAAGGTTTGACCACCGAAGCCACGTCCCATTCCGAAGTCGCCATTAAGCGCGATCGTGTAGTCCCTGCTGATCGGATAGAACCACTGGTGATTGTAGGTGGTGCGCACATACCGCATGTCGAGCACCGGCAGCGTCACGTCGAACCCGACTGTTTGTAGCCGTCCGCGGGTTGGCGCGAAGGCGCTATCACGGCTGTCGCGTCGCCACATCGCGGTCGCAAGGATCGCTGAGCTGTCCTCGCCGAAGTCCGCAACATAATCCTTGTAGCGCTGCGGGGCGTTGGAGCCGAGTCGCAGCTGGTTGTTATCGAACGTCACGCCGAAAAATACGCGATCGATTTCGGTGTACGGGACTCCGAAGCGCATGCCAAGACCATTGGCCCGCCAGCGATAGTCCCCAAGGCTGAGCTGGGCCGCATTGAAGGTGCGGGTGTAGGCGTCGAAGGTGCGGCTGACTCCGCTCTGCGTAAAGTAGGGATCGGTATAAGAGACGCTGATGACCCGATTGATCTTGCTGGTGTTGACGTTCACGCCAAGGTTCTTGCCAGTACCCAGAAAGTTCTGCTGATTCAGGCCGGCAGACAAGATCACCTTTTCGTAACTCGACAATCCGACGCCCAACGAAACCATTCCGGTTGGTTGCTCGACGACTGCCACGTTCAAGTCGACCTGATCGGCTGCGTCTGGCACCGGAACTGAGTCGACCCGAACATCCGTGAAATAACCGAGCCGGGCAATCCGCTCGCGAGACACGCGGATCCGTTCCGCGTCATACCAGGAATCTTCAAACTGGCGCAATTCGCGGCGTATCACCTCATCGCGGGTTCGGGAATTGCCGATAACGTTGATGCGCCGGACGTAAACACGGCGACCAGGATCGACAAGGACTTCGAAATTGACTTCGCGCTTGTCGCGATCGATGGTCGGAACCGGATTGACGTTTGCAAATGCATACCCCAGCGTTCCGAGTCGCTCGGTGATCCGTTTGGTGGAGTCACTCAGGCGCTGCCCGGAGAACGTATCGCCGGCCTTCAGACTCATCAGTTGCGTGAACTCGTCCTCGCGGCCTAGCAAACGCCCCGCAAAGCTGATCCCACTGATGCGGTAGACACCACCTTCATTGATCGAAACCGTCAGGTGAACGTCTTCTTTGTCCGGAGAGATCGACACTTGGGTCGACTCGATTGCAAACTCCAGATAACCACGATTCAGATAAAAGGATCGTAGCGCCTCGAGATCTCCGGAAAGCTTCTCGCGCGCATAGCGATCGGACTTTGTGTACCAGGACAGCCAAGTCGGTGTCGACAGCTTGAATTCGTCGAGTATTTGTTTCTCGCTGAACACTTTGTTGCCGACGATGCTGATCGACTTGATCGTGGCGGTCTCTCCTTCGTTGACCGCCATCGTGATGCCGACACGATTACGCTCGAGTGGCGTGACCGTCGAAGTGACGCTGGCCGCATACTTGCCACGCCCGAGGTATTGCCGCTTCAGTTCCTGCTCGGCACGCTCCATGACGCTTCGATCAAAGATCCGACCTTCCGCCAGTCCCTGATCGCGCATCGCCCGCTTGATCGTGTCGGAGTCAATCTCCTTGGTACCGGTGATCGACACCGAGGCAATTGCCGGACGCTCCTCGACGAACACGACCAGAACGTCTCCCTCGACCTCGAGCTTGACGTCACGAAAGAAACCGGAAGCAAACAAGGCACGGACTGCGGCCGCAGCTTTCTCCTCGGTCATCGTCTCCCCGACCTTGACCGGCAGATAACCGTAGATGGACCCCGGCTCAGTGCGTTGCGCACCTTCGATCCGGATGTCTCGAACGACAAACGGTTCAAACGCCAAGACAAACTGGGCAAACAACAGGGCCGCCAAGCCTGCGGCAATGCGAAATGTTGTGGGCCAGCGGCCTTCAGGGCGGCTATTGCGCGGGTCTGGCATCACGATCCGATCAGGCGGGTAAGGTCATTGAACAGGGCCACGAACATCATTGCTCCAATGAGCGCGAGCCCGGCCTTTTGCGTCAGTTCCATCGAGCGCTCGGAGAGGGGCCGACCGCGCAGCGCTTCGAGGCCGTAATATAGCAAATGACCTCCGTCGAGAACCGGAATTGGCAGCAGGTTCAGAACCCCGAGGCTGATGCTGATCAACGCCAGGAACGAGACATAAGCCTGCCAGCCGACGCGGGCGCTCTGCCCGGCGTAGTCGGCGATCGCCACCGGTCCGCTCAGATTGCGCCAGGAAATCTCACCAACCAGCATCCGTCCAAGCATCCGCAGCGTAAACGCGGACATCTCCCAGGTTTTGGCAACCGAGCGCTGCAGTCCATCCAATCCAAGATGTCTGACCTCGACCATTTCGAGACGCTCGGAAATCCCGGCCCCGATTCTGCCCACCGGCTTGCCGCGATCCTGCTCGCGCTCTGAGGGATGGGCGCGCGGCACGACCACCGCGCGAACCTGGTCGGTGCCGCGTCGAATTTCAAGAATCAGCTCGGATTGCGCATGGGAGCGAACCATCTCGATGAATGCGCGTGCGCCCGCCAGTTCCTGTCCGTTCACGGAGAGAATTTGGTCGCCGGGCTGAAGAGCAGCCTCATGCGCCGGGCTGTCGGGCAGCACCGAAGACACACTAATTCGTCCGGGTGCGACCGCCAAACCGAGGTCAGCGAGATAGTCCTTTTCAAGGTCTTGCGCAGAGGACCCCGCGGCGTCGAGCCAGGTATTGCGCAAAACCGCATCGCGCTCGAAGCCCACGCTGATCTTCGCACGATCGATCACTGTATCGAGCAAACCGACGCGCACCTCGTACCAGGACTGAACAGCTCGATCACCGATCGAAACGATCCGGTCACCGGCCTGAAGCCCAGCGGCGGCTGCCGCGCTCTGCGACGCAGGGGCCGCGATCCGCGCAACCGGCTCCTGCACCCCGATACCGTTGAGCAGCAGGTAGAGCGCGATCGCGAGCAAGAAGTTGGCTAGCGGCCCGGCAACGACGACTGCGGCCCGCTTGGGCAAGGATTGGCGCGAGAAGGTGCGAGGCAGATCGGCGGCTGGGATCGAACCGCGCTCATCGCCCTGCTCGTCGAGCATTTTGACGTAACCGCCGAACGGAATCGATGCGATCACCCATTCGGTGCCATCGGGTCCGAACCGTCGACTGAACAGCGGTCGACCAAAGCCGATCGAGAAACGCACAACCTTGATACCGCACCATCGTGCGACGAGGTAATGACCAAGCTCGTGCACGAAGATCAATAGCGTCAGCGCTGCAAGAAAGGCCAGCAAGGTCTGTAGCAAGCTCATGCGGCCACCTCATCGAGCAATTGATTGGCCGTCGCGCGCGCGTCCGCGTCCAGCGCGAGTACCTCGCCAAGGCTCTTGGGCGTCGATCTGTCGGCGAAGCGATCGAGCACTTGTTCGTTGACACGGGCGATCTGCATGAATCCGATCCTGCCACGAAGGAAAGCCTCAACCGCAATCTCGTTGGCCGCGTTCAACACGCAGGCACCAGCACCTTTGCCACAAAGCGCTTCGCGCGCAAGGCGCAGACACGGAAAACGTTCAAGATCGGGCACCTCGAAGTCAAGCTTTCCGATTGCGGCAAGGTCGAGCGATCCAACACCGCTGGCGATGCGCTCGGGAAAGCCAAGTGCATGGGCAATCGGAGTGCGCATATCCGGGTTCCCTAATTGGGCAAGCATCGAACCATCGCGATACTCGACCAGCGAATGAATCACACTTTGGGGATGAACCACGACGTCGATACGATCCTGCGCAAGACCAAACAAGAAATGCGCTTCGATGAGTTCGAGCCCCTTGTTCATCATGGTCGCCGAATCGACCGAAATCTTTCGTCCCATCTGCCAGTTCGGATGCGCGCACGCCTCATCCGGCGTGACCGACTGCATTGTCTCGAGCGATGCCGTGCGAAATGGCCCCCCCGAAGCCGTAAGCAAGATGCGGGTAACGCCGCCTGCATCTAAACCGGCAACATTTTTCTGGACGCCAGCTGGCAGACATTGGAACACCGCGTTGTGCTCGCTGTCGATCGGCAGCACTGTGGCATCTCCTGACCGAACTGCCTCCATGAAGACTCCGCCTGCCATGACCAGCGCTTCCTTGTTCGCCAGCAGGATGCGCTTTCCAGCCCGGGCCGCGGCAAGCGTCGGTTGCAGGCCGGCGGCACCGACGATCGCCGCCATGACCGTGTCAACGCGCGAGTCCGCCGCAACATCGCAGAGCGAGCGAACTCCAACCAAGACTTCGGTCCGGCATTGCGCATCGCGAAGTAGCTGCTCGAGGCGCGCAGCGGACTGTGCATCGGCAACAACCGCGTACTCCGGAGAAAACTGGCGACACTGGCTAGCCAGCAACTCGAGCCGTTCGCGCCCAGTCAGAGCGAATACTCGATAGCGATCCGGATGTCGGGCAACCACGTCCAGCGTGCTGCATCCGATCGATCCGGTCGCACCCAAAACGGTCAGCGACTGCATGGGCAACTTATCCAAGGAGTAAATAGAGCAGCAGCGCCGCGGGCATCGTCGGGATCAACGCATCGATGCGGTCGAGCACTCCGCCGTGACCAGGAAGCAGCGACCCGCTGTCCTTCACACCGGCGGCTCGCTTAAGCAAGGATTCGTGCAGATCGCCAACGATCGACAAGGCCGCGAGCCCAATCAGCGCCAGCAGTGCCATCGGCAGCCCGAGACCATGCGACAGGCGCGATGGCAGAGAATCCGCCAACATTGGAACGTTGCTGACAAATGCGCCGATCATGGCGACCGCGAAAAAGCCGCCGACAGCGCCCTCCCAGCTTTTGCCTGGGCTGATAGCCGGGGCGAGCTTGCGACGGCCAAACGCACGTCCGAAGAAGTACGCAGCAATGTCCGCCACCCAAATCACTGCCATCGATGAGAGCAGGGGAATCGCCCCAAGTACCCGCAACTCGTAGAGCGCAACCCAGCAGCCGAACAGCAGGACACAGGCCAAAATAGCGCCGCCAGAAAACGCATCTTGTCGTATGAGACGACGAGGCCCGGAGAAAACCCAGAACAGCGACAATACGCACGCTCCGAGCAGCAAGCCCGACTCGGACGGCTGTGCCTGATCCCGCCACGCAAGCATCAGACAGCCGGCGATCGCCAGGCCAACAGCTCCGGTCAGTGCATACCGCCGACTCGGCAGCAAACGAATCCACTCCCAAGTTGCGACGCCGAGAAACAGCAAGGTGACAAGTCCCCAAGCAATCGCAGGGAGCACGAAGATTGTCGGCAGCAGGATTGCCAACAACACCAGCGCAGTTGCGATTCTCTTGCCGAGCATCGATATGCCGTTTCGCGCTCAGGTAGATGCTGCGACTTGCGCGCTGGTTCGCCCGAAACGTCGCTCGCGCGTGCGGAAGGACTCGAACGCCTCCTCGAGTGCCTGAGCATCAAAATCCGGCCAGAACTTATCGGTGAAATACAGTTCCGAGTACGCGAGTTGCCAGAGCAGGAAATTGCTGATGCGTTGTTCGCCACCCGTGCGGATGAACAAATCCGGCTCTGGCGCGTACGCCATGGCGAGGTGCCGGGCAAGCGCGTCCTCGCCGATCGGGTCCGGATTCTCCGCCAGCTCCGGGCGCTCTGCGAGTAGCGCACGCATGGCCTGAAGGATGTCCCAGCGTCCACCGTAGTTCGCCGCGATGGTGAGGGTGAGCCCCGCATTGTTGGCGGTGCTTTCGACTCCCGCTGCGATCAGTTCACGCAGGCGAGGTTCGAATGCCTGCAGATCGCCGACAACCTTTAGCCGGATGCCGTTGCGCGAAAGTTTGACGACCTCACGCTCGAGTGCTGACACAAACAGGTTCATCAGCATCGAGACCTCGTCTGCCGGGCGTCGCCAATTCTCGGAACTGAAGGCGAACAGGGTCAGAAACTGCACGCCACGACTGGCGCACGCCTCAACGACCCCGCGAACGGCTTCCACTCCTTTTGCGTGCCCTGCCACCCGCGGAAGCATGCGCGAAGTCGCCCACCGTCCGTTGCCATCCATGATGATGGCAACATGGCGCGGCACATCATCGATATTCGGAATGCTACGCGTGGAACTATTGAACAAGGCCATGTGTCGTGCAACCGAACGAATTCTTGACTCCTGACCCGATAAGGGGTCATCAAGGCTTCAGACGGTCATGATCTCCTGCTCCTTTGACGCCAGAAGCTTGTCAATTTCAACGATGCAGCGATCGGTCAGTTTCTGCACATCGTCCTGAGCGCGACGCTCGTCGTCTTCTGCGACTTCCTTGTCCTTGAGCAGCTTTTTCAAATGGTCATTGGCCTCGCGACGCAGGTTGCGAACCGCCACCTTCGCATGCTCGCCCTCGCTGCGTACGACCTTGGTGAGTTCCTTGCGACGCTCTTCGGACAACGCAGGCATCGGCACCCGGATCAGTTCTCCCATCAGGACCGGATTCAGGCCCAGATCCGAATCACGAATCGCCTTGTCGATTACGGCAGCCATCGGTTTCTCCCAGGGCGATACTCCGAGCGTGCGCGAATCGAGCAGCGACACGTTAGCGACCTGGCTGATCGGCAACATGCTGCCGTAGTAGTCCACCTGAACATGATCCAGCAATGCCGGTGTCGGCCGACCGGTGCGAATCTTGCTCAATGCAATCTTGAGCGATTCGATCGATTTGTGCATTTTTTGGTCAGCGGTTGTCTTGATCTCTGCAATGCTCATCGTTCGGTCCTGTAATGGCGATGTCGGCGGCGAGGCGCAGTCAGACGTGCACCAGTGTGCCCTCGTCCTCGTCGCTGACGACCCGGCGCAACGCGCCTTCCTTGAAAACCGAAAACACCTTGATCGGCAGCCGCTGGTCGCGGCACAAGGCGAATGCGGTCGCATCCATGACGTTAAGCCGACGCGAAATCGCTTCGTCAAAGCTGATGCTCTGATAGCGCTTGGCGTTGGGATCTTTGGCCGGATCCGCACTGTACACGCCGTCAACCTTGGTGGCCTTGAGCACGATCTCGGCACCAATCTCTGCGCCACGAAGCGCAGCCGCGGTATCGGTGGTGAAGAACGGATTTCCGGTGCCAGCCGCGAATATCACGACCTTGCCTTCTTCGAGGTAGCGGAGCGCCTTGGGTCGGATGTAGGGTTCGACAACCTGCTCGATCTTCAGCGCTGACTGGACACGAGCCACAACACCGACTTGGCGCAGTGCGTCCTGCAAGGCGAGCGAGTTCATCACCGTGGCGAGCATGCCCATGTAGTCGGCGGTTGCCCGATCCATGCCTGAGGCGCCTGGCGCGAGGCCACGAAAAATGTTGCCCCCGCCGATGACAATCGCGATCTCCACCCCCATCGCCGCGATCTCGGCGATGCCTTTCGCCATATGCTCGATTGTGGCGCGATTGATGCCGTAAGAGTCATCGCCCATCAGCGCTTCGCCGGACAGTTTCAAGAGTACCCGGCGATAGGCGGGCTCAGCACGCCCGATCTCCTGGCGCTGCGCTTCCGACGAATGTGATGCGATGACCGGATTCGTGCTCACGCTGCCCCCCATGATGGATTCGACACTGGCGTGCCGATCACGCCAGCTGAAGATGGAGCCCCGAGTCAAGCTCGACCGGGCGCATCCCGCATGGCGCACCAGGCGCCATGCGGAATTATCTACGAATCAGCGTCCGGCTGCTGCTGCCTGCGCGGCAACCTCAGCAGCGAAATCGGTCACTTTCTTCTCGATTCCCTCGCCCACGACATACAGATTGAAGCTCGACACCGACGCGCCCTTGGATTTCAGCAACTGTTCAATCGTCAACTTGTCGTCTTTGACAAAAGGCTGGCCGAGCAGGGTCACTTCCTTCAGGTATTTCTGGACGGTTCCCTCGACCATCTTCGCAACAATCTCGGCCGGCTTGCCGGATTCGGCAGCCTTTTGGGTCGCAATGGAGCGCTCGCGCTCGACATCCTCGGTCGGCACACCCTCGCGCGACAGCGCCTTGGGTTTGCTCGCCGCGATATGCATCGCCAGATCCTTGGCAAGCGCTTCGTCGCCACCGACAAGATCGACCAGGACACCAATCTTGCTGCCACCGTGCACATAACTGGCCAACTTGCCTTTCGCATCGATGCGGGCGAAACGGCGAATCGACAAATTCTCACCGATCTTGCCGACCAACGCGGTACGAATATCCTCAACGCTCTTGCCGTCGACCTTGAGTGCCGACAACGCAGCGACGTCAGCCGGATTCTGATTTGCAACAAGGGCGGAGAGCTGGGCGGCCAGCGCCAGGAAGTCGTCATTCTTAGCGACGAAATCGGTCTCGCAGTTAAGCTCGACCATCGCACCAAGTTTGCCGTCGGCCGACAGGTGAATGCCGACGACACCCTCTGCAGTGACTCGCGAGGCCGCCTTGGAGGCCTTGCTGCCGAGCTTGACGCGAAGAATCTCTTCCGCCTTAGCCATGTCGCCATCGGCTTCGGTCAGCGCTTTTTTGCACTCCATCATTGGCGCGTCGGTCTTCTCGCGCAGTTCCTTGACCATGCTTGCGGTAATTTCCGCCATTTTCATTGACTCCTATAACCGCCGCTGGGCACACAAGCTCAGCGGGAAATGGTTGACCTTGCTATCGGACCTGCGAAACCGGCTTGACTACTGGTGTAGCGTTAGGCACGTCCAGCAAGTGAAATAGACGCCCATGGGACCACCGGCGCGACAGGCGATTCACTGACCTGGCACTCGCATCGCGAGCCAACTGCCGAAATTCGCCGCCTGGTGGCGACCGGGATTGATAATCGGAAGGGCGCACCGCCCGGGCGGCGCGCCGGAAGTACTCTGACCCGAAGGTCAGGCCTCTTCGTCTTCCTCGATCTCGACGAACTCTTCTTCGTCACCACCAGCGACGATTTCCTGCAAAGAGGCATCCCGCCCTTCGAGGATCGAGTCGGCCACACCACGGGCATACAGACGGATTGCCTTGCCGGAATCGTCGTTGCCCGGAATGATGTGCGTGACACCATCCGGCGAGTGATTGGTGTCAACGACCGCAATCACCGGAATGCCGAGCTTACGCGCCTCGGTGACGGCAATCTTGTGATAACCGACATCGATGACAAACAGGGCATCGGGCAAGCCACCCATGTCCTTGATGCCACCAAGACTCGTGTTCAACTTGCTCATCTCGCGCTCAAACATCAGCGCCTCTTTTTTCGACATACGCTCCAGACCGCCTTCGGCGAGCGTGGCTTCCATGTCCTTCAGACGCTTAATCGAGGCCTTGACGGTTTTGAAATTGGTCAGCATTCCGCCAAGCCAGCGCTGGTCAACATAGGGCATACCCGCGCGAGCAGCCTCTTCGGCAACAATCTCGCGCGCCTGGCGCTTAGTACCCACGAAAAGAACGGTGCCCCGATTGGCTGACAGTTGGCGAACGTACTTCATCGCCCCCTGGTACATATCCAGGGTCTTTTCGAGGTTGATGATGTGAATTTTGTTGCGATGGCCAAAAATATAGGGGGCCATCTTGGGGTTCCAGAAGCGCGTCTGATGCCCAAAATGGACACCGGCTTCCAGCATCTGCCGCATGGTTACCGACATGAGTAGACTCCGAACAGGGTTTGGACTAACACCTACGCAATTCCTGCCTCAACCCCAATCCGAGAGCCACTGTCAATCAAGCTGTCCACCAGCCTGCGGATTACGGAGCATCCGATCGTTCAAACTTACGGGTTCGAAACCACGGGGTGCGTGTTTTTGGCAAGACCCTTTGTGCGAAAGTGCGCGATTTAGCCGCCTACCAACCGGCCAAGGCCAAGTCAGCTGCAGCTAACCTATAATCATAGCATGACAATCACAATCAAAGACAGCACTGAAATCGAGGCAATGCGCAAGGCCGGTCGACTGGCCGCCGAGGTGCTCGACTATATTGCGCCCTTCGTCATCCCGGGCGTTAGCACCGGCGAACTGGACAGGTTATGCCACGAATACATGGTCCAGGTTCAGAAAACGATCCCGGCCCCCTTGAACTATGCCCCGCCTGGCTATCAGCCATTCCCGAAATCGATTTGCACCTCGGTGAACCACCAGGTTTGCCATGGAATTCCCGGGGACAAGGTGCTGAAGAACGGTGACATCGTCAACCTGGATATTACGGTGATCGCTGACGGCTTTCATGGCGATACGAGCCGTATGTTTGCGGTGGGTGAAGCGTCAATCGCCGCCCGCCGACTCTGCGCGATCACCTATGAGTGCATGTGGCTCGGCATTGAGCAGGTCAAGCCGGACGCAACCCTCGGCGATATCGGTCATGTGATTCAACGCCACGCGGAATCACACGGTTTTTCGGTCGTGCGCGAGTTTTGCGGCCACGGCATCGGTCGGCGTTTTCACGAAGAGCCGCAGATCCTCCATTATGGGCGGCCGGGCACCGGCGAAAAGCTGCGCCCAGGGATGATTTTCACAATCGAGCCCATGATCAATGCGGGTCGACGGGAAATCAAGGAACTCGGAGACGGATGGACGATCGTGACGAAAGACCGCAGTTTGTCGGCTCAGTGGGAGCATACGGTTCTGGTGACCGAGGCTGGTTTTGAGGTTTTGACGGTGTCCGCCGGCGCCCCAGCGCGCCCGCAACTCTATACACACGCTGCCTGACCGGACACAGCGGACATGGCACGCATCGATCCGGCACGCCTCGGCGAGCTTCGCGCACGTCATCGAGCGCAGCATGCTCTTCTGATCGATGCTTTCCGCGACCGGCCAGATCCTGACCGCCTGCTGCGCGGCCTGAGCCAGCTCACCGATTTGACGGTGCGCGATGTCTGGACCTTGGCAAGCCCTGCCCTGGGCGCCTCGCTCGCTGCAGTCGGCGGTTATGGCCGCGCAGAGATGTTCCCGCATTCCGATGTCGATCTACTGGTCCTGCTCGAGCGCGCACCGGACGAATCGATGCGCGAAGCGCTAGAGTCCTTCGTCGGCGCATGCTGGGACGTCGGACTTCAAATCGGGCACAGCGTGCGCACTGCAGATGAGTGCGTGCAGGAGGCGGCCGGCGACATCACGATCCAGACAAGTGCCATGGAGGCAAGACTGCTTGCCGGCAGTCGATCCCTGTTCAGGCGCACGACTGAACGACTGCGCGCGCAGATCGATCCGCAGGCCTTTTTTCGGGCTAAATGGCTGGAAATGCGACAGCGCCATGTCAAGTACGAGGATACGCCGTACAGCCTTGAACCCAACACCAAGGAAAGCCCCGGAGGCCTTCGCGATCTTCAGCTTGTGATGTGGAGTGCCCGTGCCGCCGGGCTTGGCTGGCGCTGGGAAGAGTTGGCCAAGTGCGGTCTGGCCACGCCCGCGGAACTGCGCGCCGTTCGGGCGAGCGAGCGGATGCTCCGGCGAATCAGGGCCTGTCTGCACATTCTGGCGGGACGTCGCGAAGATCGTCTGGTGTTCGATCTGCAAGCGCAGGTCGCCGAGTTTCTCGGTCTGAGTGGCGACAGTGCCAGACGAGCCTCCGAAGCAGTGATGCAGCGTTACTTCTGGGCTGCCAAGCAGGTTACTCAGATGAGCACGATCCTGCTGCAAAATCTTGAAACCGAGCTGTTCTCGCAGCGAGACATCGCGCCGGAACCGATCGACGGAGAATTCCAAGACCGCAACGGCTTGCTGGACGCGATCGATCCGACAATCTTCGAGCGGGACCCGGCTGCGATCCTGAGGGCATTCATCTGTCTGGCCGGGCACACCGAGCTTACCGGCATCTCGGTTGCAACCTTGCGCGCAATCTGGCACGCGCGGATGCGGATGGATGCTTCGTTCAGGGCACAGCCGGAAAATCGACAACTGTTTTTGTCGCTTCTGCAGCAGCCGCGCGGCGTGACGCGTACCTTGCGTCGGATGAACCAGTGGTCGGTGCTTGGGCGCTACCTGCCGACCTTTCGCAGGATCATCGGTCGCATGCAGCATGACCTGTTCCATGTCTACACCGTCGATCAGCACATTCTGATGGTGGTGCGAAACCTGCGGCGTTTCGCGATGGCAGAGCATGCGCATGAATACCCATTCTGCAGCCAGCTGATGGCGAACTTCCCGCGGCAATGGCGCCTGTACGTGGCCGCCCTCTTCCATGACATCGCCAAAGGCCGTGGCGGTGATCATTCCCAGCTTGGCAAGGCGGACGCCCGGCGATTCTGTCGCCAGCACGGCATTGAGCGACAGGACACCGCCCTGATTGTTTTTCTGGTCGAACACCATCTGACGATGTCGCAGATCGCGCAAAAACAAGATCTGGCCGACCCGGAGGTCATCGAGCGTTTCGCGCGCCTGGTCGTCACCGAGGAAAGACTGACTGCGCTGTATCTGCTCACGGTGGCCGACATACGCGGAACCAGCCCCAAGGTATGGAATGCCTGGAAGGGCAAGTTGCTCC
>Ga0255216_1000231_pt1 | contig 13814 bp, 9 predicted proteins | sample Miss_Atlam_RepA__FD_189934 | JGI IMG/M metagenome (GOLD analysis project Ga0255216, IMG submission 189934) | Freshwater microbial communities from Mississippi River, Louisiana, United States - Miss_Atlam_RepA_8d | ecosystem: Environmental > Aquatic > Freshwater > River | place: USA: Louisiana... | reverse complement strand
CGATGCCCTGCGCGAGTGGCTGGACCTGCCGGCCAACCGGCGACCCGCCGACAGCGAGCTGCTTTCCCGGGCCCTTTCCAAAGCCGAATCCGAGCGGGTGCTGCCCATGTTCGCCGCCGATCGCATGGCCGAACTGGTGGCCGAGCGGACGCCCGAGATCGAGAAGAAGGAACTGGCTCTGGAGGGCAAGACCCTCCGCTGGCTCGAGAAGGAATTCGGCAAGGCGCCGGCCGGGCAGCGCAGCCTGTGGATCTCCATGCATGGCGGCGGCGGGGCCCCGAAGCAGGTGAACGACCAGCAGTGGCAGAACCAGATCCGCCTCTACGAACCCGCCGAGGGGTTCTATGTCGCGCCGCGGGCTCCCACCGACACCTGGAACCTGTGGCACGAAGGCCACATCGATCCGATGTTCCAGCGATTGATCGACGACTACGTCGCCGTCCGCGGGGTGAGTCCGGACCGGGTTTATCTGATGGGCTACTCGGCCGGCGGTGACGGGGTCTGGCAGTTGGCGCCTCGCATGGCCGATCGCTTCGCCGCCGCATCGATGATGGCCGGCCATCCCAACGAGGCCTCGCTCCTGGGGCTGCGCAACCTGCCCTTCGCCATCTTCATGGGCGGCAACGACGCCGCCTACAACCGCAACCGCATCGCCGCCGAGCGCGGTGCCGAACTCGATCGGCTCGCCCGCGAGGATGCCGGCGGGTACGTGCACCAGGTGAAGATCTACGAGGGCCTCGGTCACTGGATGAACCGCAAGGACGCCGAGGGGGTTCCCTGGATGGCCGGTTTCGTGCGCAATGCCTGGCCCGACAAGGTGGTCTGGCAGCAGGACGATGTGGTCCACCGCCGGTTCTACTGGCTGCAGGTTCCGGCCGAGGTGCCCATCGGTGAGCGGGCCAAGCTCGTGGCCCGTGTCCAGGGTCAGGAGATCGTGCTTGAAGGGGATGTGCCGCCGAGCCTCCGCCTGCGGCTCTCGGACCGGTTGCTCGACCTCGATCGCCCGGTGCGGGTGGTGGCCCAGGGCAAGGAGTGGTTCTCGGGCAAGGCCACCCGTCAGGCCCGGGTGCTGTTGGCCTCGTTGCAGGAACGGGCCGACCCGACCTCCGCCGCGAGTGCCTGGGTGGAGATGAAGTGAGCCAGGGTCGGCGTCTCGGCGCCCGACGGTCCCGGACCGGCGTTCACAAAACGGCGTTCACGAAATGGCGCGGAAGCCGTCCGCGCAATCCGGCCAGCACATCGTAGGTGACCGTTTGGCTCAGGCGGGCGAGTTCCTGGACGGTGATGCACTCGCCCCCTTGGGTTCCGAGCAGCACCGCCTCGTCGCCGATCCGCGCCTCGGGCACCGGGGAAAGGTCGATCATCAGGGCATCCATGGTCACCCCGCCCACCAGCGGCACCCGCCGCCCGTGGAGCAGCGCATGCCCTTGGTTGCGCAGGCGCGGGTAGCCGTCGCCGTAGCCGACCGACAGCACCCCGATGCGGCAGGGGTGCTCGGCCCGCCATCGCATGCCATAGCCCACGGTATCGCCCGGTTCGAGTTCCTGGATCGTCGTGAGTCGGGCCTTGAGGGACAGCACCGGCGAGATGCCCTCGATGCGTCGGCAGACCTCCGAGGGATACACGCCCTGGGCCAGCAGACCCACCCGCACCCGGTTGAAATGGGCGTCGGGCAGGTCGAGCACACCTCCGGAGTTGCAGTGGTGGATCCAGCGGGGACGGATGCCGTGTTCGGCCAGATGGGCCATCACCTGCTCGAATCGCCCCGACTGGGTGCGGGCGAAGCCCTTGTCGAGTTCGTCACTCTGGGCGAAGTGGCTGAGGGCCCCGCGGAACTCCAGGCCCGGCAAGTCCCTCAGGGTGGGTGCCCAGGTTCCGACCGTTCTCCACGACAAGCCGAACCGGTTCATGCCGGTGTTGACCTTCAGGTGCACGGGCACCGGCCGGCGACGCTCCTGCCCGGCCCGCGCGAAGGCCTGGGCCATCTCCACGGAACCGACGCACGGTTCGAGGTCCAGTTCCAGCACGTGCGGCACTTCGTCGGTCAGGCGTTCTCCCAGGAGCAGGATCGGCGCGGTGATGCCGGCGTCCCGCAATTCCTGCGCCTCTCCGAGGGTGAAGACCGCCAGGGAATCGGCGGCGGTTGCGAGTGCCACCCGGGCGGCCTCCACGGCCCCGAGTCCGTAGGCGTTGTCCTTGGTGACGAACATCAGGCTCACGGGGGGCGGTACCTCGCGCCTGATCAGGGCCCAATTGTGGGCCAGTTGTACGAGATCCACCTCGACCCAGGCGGAACGGGGGCGACGATCGGTGGGCTTCATGCGTTGCCGGGGGGCCAGAGCGATCGACCGACATCGGTCCGGTGATAGCTGCCGAGAGACCGGATCTTGCGGATGTCGGCGTAGGCCTGGGCGATGGCCTCGTCCATGGACCCGGCCAGGGCCGTGATGTCGGCGATGCGGTGACCGGTCGCCTCCAGTCCTCCCAGGGCCGATTCGGCGACCTCCTGCCACCAGACTTCGCCGGTGAACGAGCCGTCGACCGTCACCGGCACCCGGGGCCCGGTGAGTTGCGTGAAGGGGTACCCGTAGCCGGCCAGCGTGAGGTTGCAGCCGAATTCGCGGCCGCTCCGCCAACGGGGGGCCAGCGGCAGACCCAGTGCGCACCGACCGAAGGTGTCCAAGGGATTGGCCAGCATCGACGCGATCATCGGCCCACTGGTGACGCCCAGCCGCACATTGTATTCGAGCACATGCCAGCGGCCTTCGTGGTGGATGCCCGTGACCTGGACCGGTCCGCGGAAACCGACCTCGCGGAACCACGGGAGCAGGGGATGCAGGAGTTCCCGCGCCAATCCGTATCGGTCACCGGGGTCGCGCTCCACCAGTCCGCCGAGCGGAGCGCCGGCGACGATGCCCAGATTCCCGTCGAAGGCCCGCTTGTATTCCTGGTTGGTGACCAGCGAATGGATCTCGCCGTCGCTCACCAGCGCGATATGGCCTGCCTCGCGTCGGCCCAGGTATTCCTGGAGGAAGATCCCCTCGGCGTCGTCGATGCGGGGCAGCCAGGCCAGCGTGTCTTCCGGCGTCTCGCACACGATGGTGTGGATCGGGCTGGTCGGCGAGCACAGCGGGTTCTTCACCACGAACGGCCGGCCCTCGCGCCGCACCAGCGCCTCGGCCTCGGCCCGGGTCGGGATGAGGTGGGAGCGCGGGAACGGGATACCCGTCTGGCGGCACAGTTCGCGGGCGAAATCGCGCTCGCGTTCCAAACGCAATCCATCGCCGGTGGGGCAGAGGATGGGGATGCGCAGATCCAGCAGTTCCTGTGTCCAGGGGCGGAGCGCCCACTCGAGCGACATCGGGATCAGGAAGTCGGGCCGGTGGGCCCGGAACCCGGGGCAGGGGTTGGGCACCTCGACGCTCGAGATGCACGGGCCTTCCTGCATCGGCCCGTAGTGGGCGTAATCGCGGGTCAGGTAGGCGGTGACCTCGGCGCCGTCCTGTCGAAGGTGGCGGAGGAGCGCCTGGGTGAATGCGCCCACCCCCAGCAGCGTCACCCGCCGGAAACTCGGTTCTCTCGCGTCCATGCCTTCGATCGAAAGACCCAACGGTTCGTTTCCGCACCCCGCTTGAAAAGCAGGAAGATGACCGGATCGTCGATTTTCGAGTGCCGTGGCCGGTGAAACCCGTCGCGGACCACCGCGCCGTTGCCGGTCCTGCTCCTCGGCCGGCTTTCCGGCCCGTTGTGCCCGGATCATCCCCGGATCACGGAGACTCAAAAGGCGATTGCCTCCCCGCGCCTTCCAGAAGAAAGGTCCGTGGATGCAGTCGAATCAGTCCGTCGATCTCGACGCCCCCATCGGGATGGCCGATGACTGTCGGGAGATCGCGGAGGCATCGGTTTCCTGATCCCGCCATGACACCGCTCGCTCCGGCTCATCGGATGGCACGATGCATCGTTTCGATCCTGACTCTGACGGGATGGCTCGCGTCGGGATCGCCGCAGGCATGCGCGTCGACAGCCCGGGGCAATGGCGGCCGAACCGCCTTTGTGGAGGCGGGGCCCGCGACCGATGCATGGGTCGCGGCATGGTCCATCGAATCCGGAACCCCGGCCCCGGCCTGGGCCACCGAGGCGCGCGGCAGCCTCTGGCAGAAGATCGATCAACCGTTGGTTCCCCGCGCGGCCGATGATCTCGCTCCCCATCCGATCCTTGCGGGCGATGCCGTCCTCTTCGGCACCACCCGCGACGAGGTCCGGTGTGTCGACCGACGGACCGGTGCGACCCGCTGGAACCATTTCTGCGGCGGACCCGTCCGATACGCACCGACGGTCGCCGGGGATCGGGTCGTCGTCGGCGCCGACGACGGATGGATCCGCGCGCTCCGGCTTTCCGACGGGCAGCAGGCGTGGGCGGTTCGCATCGGTCCCGAGCTGCCTTGGATCAGTGGCAATGGACGCCTGATCAGCCCCCATCCGATCCGATCCGGGTTGTTGGTGGCGGAGGGTACGGTCTACGCCACCGCCGGCCTGTTTCCCTTGGAGGGCACCTATCTGGTGGCCCTCGACCTCGCCGATGGAGCCCTCCGCTGGCGTCGGCTCCTGGGGAATGTCTCGCCGCAGGGGTATCTCGTGGACGCGGGGGCCGACCTGATCGTCCCGAATGGACGGGCGAGCCCACGGGTGTACTCCCGGAAGAACGGAGACTTCCGGCGCGAGTTGGGTACGGGCACCGGAACATTGGCGGTCGTTTCGGACGGCGAGACGTTCGCCGGTCCCGGTGCCACGGGTGCGATCGCATCGGGATCGACCACCAACACCCCGACGAGCACCGGTCGGACCAGCAGGATCGTCTCCTATCCCGGTCGCAACCTCGCGGTCACGCCGACGACCAGTTACCTGGTCAACGATCGCGAGATCCTCGCCGTGGACCGGGAACGACTCCGCACCAGCAAAGGGGACCTGGTTCAGGCCACGCGCTGGAAGCGGGCGACCTCCGGTGCGGGTCCGCTCATCGTTGCCGGCTCCCATGTGTTCCTCGGCGTCGGCAACACGGTCCAGATCCTCCGTGCCGACAACGGTGAACCCGGCCCGACCCTGAGGGTCGACGGCCCTGTCTTCGCCCTGGCCGCCGACGACCGCACCCTCGCGGTCTCGACCACCCTGGGCCGGATCACCACCTTCATCCCCCGGGATGCCGGGCCACCATCGCTCCCCGCGCCGTCGCCCGTGCCAGCGGTCATGGCTCCGACGAAGCCTGCCGCACCTGTGGCTGAAGTCGTGCGCGACGCCCTGGCCCGACTCCCTGCGCCGCGCGGGTGGGGACTTTACCAACCCTCTGGACCCGTCGGTGCCGACGACGTGCTCCCTGCGCTGATGGCCGGATCGGAACTTCAATGGGTGATCGCCGTGCCCACGGCCGAGGTGGACGCCGTTCGTCGTCATCTCCACGGGCGCGGATGGCTGGGATCCCTCGCCGCCGTCGTGGGGTTCGACGGGCCGGATCCCATCCCGGTGGCCGATCACCTGTTCAACCTCGTCGTGGGTGCCACGCTTTCCGCCTCCGAAGCCCGACGGATCGCCTGCCCATCGCCCTCCGGCGTGGTGGTCCTGCAGGGTCGGATCCTGCCCGGCGAGGCCGTGTCGGGCACCGGACGGTGGACTCACCAGTACGGGAATGCCGGCAACACCTGCGCCACTTCACAGTCGCTCCAGGGATTCCCCCGGCTTCAATGGTTCGGAGGCCATGGACCGGAGCGGATTCCCGACCGCCACACGCGCGGGCATGCCCCGTTGGTTTCCGGAGGCCTGATCGTCACGATCGCCGAGAACGGACTCATCGGAACCGATGCCCGCAATGGATCGGTCCGTTGGCAGTTGGACCTTCCGGATTCGATGCGTTATGCGATGCCGTATGATGCAGGATACGTGGTGCTGGACGAGTCCGGATCACGTGCCTGGGTCGCCGTGAACACGGAGCTGTGGGAGGTCGATGCCCGTCGCGGCAATGTCGCTCGTCGACGGCCCGCACCGGGACGGATCCACGCCGACGACCATTGGGGTTGGGTGGCCCGGGACGGCGGTCGGATCTTCGGCAGCACGATGCGGCCGACGGCCGCCCGCACCCGCAAGGAATACGACCTCGTCGACCTGGAGTACCGCTCTGGCCGACCGCTGGTCTGTTCGCGGACGCTGTTCGCGATCGATGAGGCCGGGGGCTCCGTCCGATGGGGGATCCCCACCGAAGGCGCCTGGGTGAACGCCACGCTGTGCGCCGCGGCGGGCCGCGTCTATGCCGTGGAGGCGCGGGGCCCGAAAGCCCACGCGGACCGCACGGGTCGGTTGACCTGTGCCGCGATCCTGGAGCACGCCGTCGTCGTCTGCATCGATGCGGCCTCCGGAAAGCGGGTCTGGGAGCGTCCACTGCAGTGGCCCGAGGCCGAGGACATTCTGGGGCTTTCCGTGAAGGGCGACCGTCTGATCCTGTCCTGCGCCCGTAGTGCCGGCCCGCAGGCGGCCTATCATCTGCGTTGTTGGGAAACGGCCGATGGCACGGAGCGTTGGAAGAGCTCAGGGCTCAATCCGGTCCACGACCTGTTCCATGGCCAGCAGGTCAAGCGTCCGGTCGTGCTGGGGCAGCGGGTGTCGTTCGAGAGCGACCTGTTCGACCTCGCCACGGGAAACCGATGGATTCCGAAGGCCGCAGATGGGGACTGGATCCTGAAACGACCGGGCCACGCCTGTGGTGGGATGACCGGTTCGGATGACGGACTGCTGTTCCGCGCGGACAACCCGACCTTCTTCCGCTTCGAGGATGGTTCCTTCACCCGGTTGTCGCCGACACGCCCGGGTTGCTGGCTGAACATCCTTCCGGCGGAAGGCGGCGTCCTGATCCCGGAGGCCAGTGCCTCGTGCATCTGCGGATACCCCATCCAAGCCTCGCTCGGGTTCGGTTTCCGCAAGGATGCGGCTCCGATGCAGGCCGACGTCCTCCCCAGGCGGCCCTGAGACCGACGGATCCGGTCTTGCCCACGACCCGGTCGCTGGTTGAGGCGTCCGCGGAGCGGCGTGTTCGTGACGACCGGTTCCGCCGCCCGCTTCGAAAACCCGGAGGCCCGGGATCGCTTCGGAATTCCGAGCGTGTCGATGGGCGTCGTGTGCGCCGTCTCGGGTTCTTCGGCGACGGGTTCGCCGGCACACCGGTTCCAGGATCGTTTCCGGCCGGTGGTTCCGTGTTTTAGGCCGCGCCCGATGTCGCCGCCCTGCATGTCGACGCCGTATCGCGAAAGGATGTCGGACTCGTCCGGGGCGGATCGCCGTGACCTCCCCCTCGATGATTTTTCATCCCAAGCCCCTTCGAAGGTTTGACGGCGGCTTTTTTCTTAACTAAAGAAAAACTTATCGAAGACATAAGAAAGACTTCGATCCGTCCCTCCAAACCACCGCACATGCACATGAGAGAAAATCCGTTCCGTCGCCGCCTCGTCCCCACCGCAGCCTGCGCCCTGTTGGGTGCGGTCTCGCTCGCCTCCGCGCAGCCCTCCACGCCCGACCTTGCCCGGGTGCTCATCCGATACCGCCAGACCCCGGGAACCGTCCACCGGGAACAACTCCTGGCTCAGGGAGCCTCCATCGAGCGCTCCTTCCAACTCGTGCCCGCCTTCGCGGCCACCGTTCCGAACGCCGTCCTCGAGGCCGTGGGCCGATTGCCCGATGTGCAGGCGGTGGAACCGGATCTCGAGGTGCGCGCCCTCGGTGAAATCGACGCCACCTGGGGCCTGGTCCGGATCGGATGCGGGCCTGTCCAGTCGGGAACCTATCCCGGTGCCGTGGGCCCTGTCCTCGGCACGGGGGTCCGGGTGGCCGTCGTCGACACGGGCATCGATCACCTGCACCCGGACCTGGCGGCCAATTTCGCCGGCGGGTACGACTTCGTGAACAACGACTCCGATCCGATGGACGACAACGGGCATGGCACCCACGTCTCGGGAACCATCGCCGCGTTGCGCAACGGGTCGGGAGTGCTCGGCGCCGCCCCGGAGGCCGATCTCTACGCGCTCAAGGCGCTTGGTTCCAACGGCAGCGGCAGTTGGAGCGGGATCCTGGGGGCCCTCGACTGGTGTGTGGCCAACCGGATATCGGTGGCCAACTTCAGCCTGGGCAGCGCCACGTATCCGGGCACCACGGTGGAGGCCGGCTTCGACAACGCCGCCAAAGCGGGGGTGCTGCTCGTGGCCGCCGCGGGCAACTCGGGAGCGGGCACCGATACGGTGAACTACCCGGGCAAATTCGCCTCGGTCGTCGCCGTGGGGTCGACCACCAGCACCGATCAGGCCTCGTCCTTCTCGAGCACCGGTCCGGATGTCGAGTTGGCGGCGCCCGGTTCCCTGATCTACTCCACCACGCGGGGGGGCGGTTACGGCACCCTGAGCGGGACCTCCATGGCCACGCCGCACGTCGCAGGGGTGGCGGCCCTGGTGATCTCCGCGGGCATCGGCGATGCCAACGGAAACGGAGTCATCAACGACGATGTCCGGTCGCTCCTGCAGACCACAGCCCAGGATCTTGGCTTCACCGGACGTGATCCCGTCTTCGGCTTCGGCCTCGTGGATGCGGATGCCGCGGTGGCCGCCGTCAAAGGCACCGTTCCGCCGCCCACTCCGGACCCGATCTTCAACCCGCCCACGAACCTCCGGGCGACGGTGGTCGATCGCACGGTTTCCTTGAGCTGGTCCGACAACTCCAACGTCGAGTCGGGCTATGAGGTTCAGATCGGGCGCTGGAAAGGCAGGAGCGTGAACTGGTCGGTCTGGAAAGTGACCGGTCCTGATGGCACGACCCTCGAAGGATCGCTCGGCAAAGGGACCTACTCCTTCCGCGTGCGAGGCATGACCGGCAACCCGGTGACCTACAGCACCTTCTCGAACGAGGTGACCATCACGCTTCGCTGATGCCACAGCTCCGGGGTCGGGTCTCCGTGGTTGGCACGGGGACCCGGCTTCGCGGGCGGGGTTCCAGGGTTTTCCGGCAGAGCGCCCCCCCCTTCAAGCGACCGCCTCAGGACTCGGCGCAGTTGGAGACGGTGATGGCGCGGCGGTCGTGGACCCAGGGTGGGCGAGATCTGTTATGACGTGGACACGCTCGCCCCTTCCCAGGACACAGGCCCCGCCTCGTCGACCCCTCGGTCGGGCTTCGATCCCCGGGTGCTCCTCCGATCTCGACCGGCGAGTCGCCCCCTGCCGGTCCCTCGATCTGGTCGTGCCGACACGCCCGTATGCCGCCTCTCAATGGCCCGGACGCTTCTTTTGGTGGCGCTGCCAGAGGGTCACCAGTGCGGTGCCCACGACCATCAATGCCCAGGTCTCCGGTTCTGGGACGATCGCGGGTGTGGTCAGCGGATCGACCGGGGTCAGGCCTGCAGCCTGGTATTGGGCTTTCGTCTCGAGCACCACCGCGCCGCTCACCGGGGTGACGAGTTGCCAGCGACCTGCCAGCGCCACCGCTTCGGCGGTCTTGCGATGACGGCGCAGATGGGTGATCCGGTCTCGCGCCCAGAGTCGCACCAGATGGCTCGAGGCACGGGCGTCGCCCACTCGGGTGGAATCTTCCGACCGTTCCATGCGCCAGCGCCGAACAGGCGCCTCGCCCGCCCATTCTCCGAGGAAACGCTTCAGGTCGTCGCCCACGGATCCCAAGCGGGGCAGGGCCTCGTAGAGCGCCTGTGACGACCATTCCTTGCCGGCCAAATGGGGGCCATCAACGACCTGAAGGTCCACCAGACGTGCGCCCGAGCCCTCGCCGCGCTGGAGCCGCTGCGAGATCGACTGGGGATCGCCCAGCAGCACCGGCACGGTCCCATGGATCCAGAGCACCGTGCCGCCGGGTCGCTGCGAGGCCCAGGTCCATGCGGTCTCGAGTGCGGGGATCGGATCGTGGCCGCCCTCGAATCGAGGAGCATTCCGGTCCATCATCTCGACCGCCGCCTTGAAGGGGCCTTCGTCGATGACCGCGACCTCGCGGAACCCGTTTTCGGATGCCCAGACCCGCAGGTCACCCCGGGCCCGTGTGCCCGACAGCACTTCCCGCAGATCCTGCCACCCATCGCGGCCACCGGGACCGCCGTCGATCACCACGGCCAAGCGTCCATGCGAGGCTCCGGTGCTCGAGGTGATCGACTGGCGCACCGCGTTGGGTGGATCCGAACGATCATCCAAGGCCCAGAGGCTTGAAGTGTCGGCCTTGCGCTCGAACCGGAGGGTGGGGAAGGCGCGGGAGCCCCACCGGTCGGGGATTTCCGTCGACAGACGGTTCGTGCGGAAGGCGGTCGAGCCACTGGCGGCCGGCGGGTTGAGGATGTCCTGCGGCGATTCCAGCCAGACCCGGTGCCGCAGGTTTTCGGCGACGGCGAAATTGCGCTCCACGATTCGGGGCCACACGAAGGCGACCTCCTGCGGCCCCGAAGGTGTCAGCGGCGCGGTGATTCCCAGGCGCACCTTCATCGTGCCGCCCCTGGGCGGGACCGGGAAACACTGCATCAGCACGCGGTCGGCGCCCGAGGTGGTGACCAGCACCGGGTCGCGCCGCTGGGCCACGGCCACCTGCTGATAGGCGGCCCGGACCTCACCGCGCCCGGCGAAGGCCGCCTCGCGTTCCTCGCCATGCACCCAGAGGGTCAATCGCGAGACCACGCCCCCGGGCGGCAACTGGATCTCCGCCCGGGCCTCGCGCTGACGCGACCCGTGGTCGTTGCGGAATTCCAGGATCCACTCGGTGTAGCCCCAGCCATCGTCGGCGTTGCTCACGACATCCAGGCGCGAGGATTGGAGCGACAGCCCCGAGACATGCCCCGCCACCGCCTCACCGCCCACCGATGGATCCCATTCGAAATCCTGGAACACCTCGCGCCCGACGCCCCGCATCGACCCCAGCGGCGGACGCACCTCGTTGAAGGCCCGACCGGTGACCTGATAATACACCTTCCGAGCGCCTTCACCGTCCACGCTGAGCCCCTTGTGGTTCTCGAAGGGGTCCAACGCATTGTCCCACATCCGGTGCCGCGTGCCGTAGCAGGCGCGCAACAAGGTGGACGAGTCGCCCCATGAACGCAGGCGCCCGATGGCGACCATCCGCTCGGCGGGGTCTTCGGCCCTCAGGGCCTGCCGCAGCAGACGTGTCGTGAGGAATCCCGGCAGCGCCAGTGCCGCCAAGAGCAGCAGAGCCGCCATCGAGGCGATCCAGGTATGCCGTGGCCAGGCGACCCCGTGCTCGCGATGGCGTCGACGTGCGACCGATCTCAGGTGCAGCCCCAGGATCCACGAAACCAGGGGCGCCAGCGGAACGAGGCCCAGCCCGTAGACCAGGATGCCCACGGTCGCGAGGGGGGTGATGGGCAGGTAGGCGACCGAGTAGGCGGCCGAGATGCCGAGGGACGCCGAGAGCAGCCAGGCGAACCCTCGCGGCAGCGGCCGGGACGACCGCTCCAGCCACCACAACCCGAGGGCGTGGGTGATCGGCACCAGCAGGATGATCGCGATATGGACGGGCGTGGGGATGGGGTCGAGGAGCTCGGTGGCCGACGGACGTTCCATCCACTCGAAGATCAGCGTTCCCAGCGGCAGCAGCACCCCCAGGACGACACGTACGACCAGCCATGACATCGACCGCAGGGAGCGGCGTCTCGCGGTCGACTCGGACCCTGGAACCCGTTCTGTCGCCGGGCCGGCCCGAGGGGTCGCGTGGTCCGGGCCTGAGGGTTCGGCCGGCACCTCGAGGAGCAGGGGATCGACCTGGGCCAGGATGCGCCGCACGTCGGCCTCGGTCACCACCGTCAGGGCCAGCGCCGCCGCCTCGCGCTCGACGTGGTCGCGCAGGTCGGCCACCACCTCATCGGCCTCGGCTCCGTCGGCGGCGAATCGCCCACGGTGCTGTTGCAAGGATCGTTCGAGGGCGGCCTTTGCCGCGGGGGTCCAGGTGGTCATGACGGGTCTCCCACCTGTCGGGTGCTGCGTTGGAGGGTTTCCAGGAACACGTTCATGGTCTTCAGGGTGTGAAGTCCTTCGGGTGTCAGTGAGTAGTACTTCCGGGCCGGTCCGCTGGCCGATTCCTCGAGCCGCGTGGTGACCAGTCCTGCGAGGCGGAGGCGTGACATGAGCGGGTAGAGGGTGCCCTCGGTGAGTCCCATGCCCGGCACCTGCGAGAGCTCTTTGACCAGCTCGTAGCCGTACCGTTCACGCACGGCCAGGGTTCGCAGGATGCACAGTTCGAGCACGCCCTTGCGCACCTGGACCACCCAATTGTCGAAGAAGTCGGACATCGATGGAGGGGTGGAGGGTCGGTGGGGGGAGGCCCCGCTCAGAACAGCCCCGTCCGGGTCGCGACCGTCACGTTCAGGTCGGGCTGCACCACGGCATCGACCCGGTAATGGCTGCGGGGCTCGAAATAGCCTTGTTTGCCCGAATCGATGGTCCGGCCAGCGGCATCGAAACGGAGGCTCAGGCCTGAATCGCCGGAGGGTTCCACCTGCCAGCGCACGCTCTGGCCGGGCTCCAGCACCGGCACGCGCTGCGAGAAGCCCGCCCCCGAGACCACCACATTGGTGAGGGCATGCGGAGAACGATTCGTCACCGATACCCGGGGCGAGGGCGAGCACCCGCTGACGAGGGCCATGAATGCGAACACGGCCGGGATTCCCATGAGTTGGCCGAGGAACCTGGGCGTTCTCGCTTTTTTATCTGGGTCGCACATCACTTATACCTTGTGACACAAGGTAGCTTGCCTGTCAATGCATGCCTTCTCGGCCACCTCTGCCCCTGCCAGGGCCTAACCTTCGGTTTGCCCATCTCCGGCCTCGGAGGCTTCCTCTTCTCCCTCCTCCACCCAATCCTCGAACACCCGCTCGAAGTGAGCCTCGAGCTTCGGGTACAGGCTGGAGCTGATACGGGTGAAGTGGCGCAACTCGCGGCGGGTGGTGTAGTACTCGGCGTTGTACTCGTTGTAGGCCAGCGAGAAGGGGCGGGTCAGGTCGGGGCAGTACACCTGGTCGATGAACCGGATGAACGACTTGAGGCTGAACGGGTGCCGACTGCTGGAGGGCCGGCACTGGAATCGCCCGCCGTACTCGTCGACCACGCGATAGTGGATCCGCCCATCCAGCCATTGTGCCCGGATGCTGATCACATCCCAGGTGGTGGACCTCAACTGGATGCGGGCGATCTCGGTCTCGTGCGGATGATAACCCGGGAGGTATTCGCCACCCATGAACGAGGGATGGATGCGCCCCAGGTGCGTGCGCAGCAATGTCGACACCTCTGGCTCCAGCAGCACCTCGTCGACCTGGTCGATCTGGCCGGAAGCGAACGCCTGGTCGATCATTTCCCGTCGCCGGGAACCCTTCACATCGCGCACCAGCGCCTGTGCCACCGAAGTGTCGGCCCAGTAGCTCTTGGGTCGGAACGCATCATCGATGCCTTCGTAGGTCTTCATGGCGGTGTGGAGGTTCAGGCCTGGGATTTGGGCAACACCGAGGGCAGCACCGCGATCAGGAAATCGCGGATCTGACGGGCCTCATCGAGGCGGTGCGTCCCGGTGGAACGGCGGACCCGCTGCTTGGTGAAGTCGGGGCGGTGCACCGTGAAATGGCACCACCAGGTGCCGTGATTGTTCCACAGGTGGTGGTTGCTGCTCGAACGCGGGATCCGTATCGACGTGTGCATGGCTCATCGTGTCGAGCGCCACGCACCCAGAGAGGTGATGAAACGACGAAGGCCGCCGCTCGGGAATGCGAGACGACGGCCTTCTTTCAGGAGTTGCTA
>Ga0255216_1000226_pt1 | contig 13969 bp, 16 predicted proteins | sample Miss_Atlam_RepA__FD_189934 | JGI IMG/M metagenome (GOLD analysis project Ga0255216, IMG submission 189934) | Freshwater microbial communities from Mississippi River, Louisiana, United States - Miss_Atlam_RepA_8d | ecosystem: Environmental > Aquatic > Freshwater > River | place: USA: Louisiana... | reverse complement strand
CCTCGCAGCCATCCACGTGTGGCTCGGGCAGGCGGTCGAATTTCTCGATCTCGGGAAAACTGATGTCTACCACGGTGCCCCGACCGCTGGCGTCGTTCAACATCTGGGGCAGCTTGTGCAGCGTTTGCGGGCCGAAGACCACGTCGACATAGGGCGCGCGCTTGCCGATGGCTGCGCCTTCCTGGCTGGCCACGCAGCCGCCCACGGCGATCTGCAGGGCTGGGTTGCTCTTCTTCAGCGCCTTCCACCGACCGAGCTGGTGGAAGACTTTTTCCTGGGCCTTCTCGCGGATGGAGCAGGTGTTCAGAAGCAGCAGGTCGGCCTCTTCCGGCGTCTCCACCAGTTCGGCACCATGGGATTCGCGCAGCAGATCGAGCATGCGCGAGGAGTCATATTCGTTCATCTGGCAGCCGTGAGTCTTGATGAAGACCTTGCGTGGCTTGCCGGCGCTTGCAGCGCGTATTGGTGCTGCAGAAGGTTCAGTATTGCTCATGTCGATGGCGGTTCCCGCCGGGGGCGCTGGCTCCCGGGCTGAAGTGAGCGCGGATTGTAGCAGCTTCGACTCGGCTCACAAACCGCCGCAGCGCCCGCAAGAAGTGCGGGTGGGCGGCGGACAATTCCTGTAGACTGCCGGCCAGTTGCGCAATGGCTGGCCGCGTCGACTTGAATTGCGCCGCACCAGCCTGATATTGCGAAGCGTCATTGTCCAAGAGAGCGCATGCATGGCCATTCCCTCCGAAATCTACCGAATCACCTTCCTCAACAAGGGCAAGGTCTACGAAGTCTTTGCCAAACAGGTCTATCAGAGCGAGTTGTATGGCTTCATCGAAGTGGAAGACTACATCTTCGACGAACGCAGTCAGGTTGTGGTGGACCCGAGCGAGGAAAAACTCAAGGCCGAGTTCCTTGGCGTGAAGCGCAGCTTCATCCCGATTCAGGCAATTGTGCGGATCGACGAAGTGGAGAAGGGCGGTGTCAGCAAGATTTCCAGCGGAGACAACATCACGTTGTTCCCGGTGCCTTTCATGGCAGCGCGCAACACCGACAACCAGAAATCCGAATGAACTATCCGGCGGCAGCCTCGAACAGGCTGCCGCCGCTTCTCTTCACTGAGCCAGCGCGCGTTCGATGCTGGCCAGTTCCACGCACAGCACAAACACCTTCATCGCGGCACTGATCTCCGGCAGACTCGGGAATGAGGGCGCCAGCCGAATGTTGTTGTTCGCCGGGTCCTTGCGGTAGGGCCAGGTAGAGCCCGCCGGTGTCAGCTTCACGCCAGCGGCCGCTGTCAGCGTGACTACCGTGTCGGCGAGACCGGGCTGTGTGTTGAACAGCACAAAGTAACCGCCCTGCGGCACCGTCCATTCCCCCAGCGCCACACCATTGACCTGCTTGCCGCGCAGGCCGGCCTCCAGTTCCCGCAACAGCGCTTTGAACTTGGGCTGCAGGATGGCGCGATGCTGCTGCATCAGGCCGCGCAGCGTGGGCATGTCCTTCAGGAAACGCATGTGGCGCAGCTGATTGACCTTGTCCGGCCCGATGGTGGAGATGATCAGCTGATCCGCCAGGCTCTTCAGATTGGCCTCGGAGCTGGCAATGAAGGAGATGCCGGCGCCGGCGTGGGTGATCTTGGAGGTGGAGCCGATCACATAGACGTTGTCCAGAGTGCCTGCCGCTTCGCTTAGCGAGAGGATGTTGGCGAGCTCCGGCGGGTTGTCCACCAGAGGATGCTCGGCATAGGCGTTATCCCACAGGATGCGAAAATTGGCACCAGCCACTTTGCCCAGCGCCGCCATGCGCGCCACCACGGCATCGGAGTACACCACACCGTCCGGGTTCGCGTACTTGGGCACACACCAGATGCCCTTGATCAGTGGATCCGCCTTCACCAGTGCCTCGACCTGGTCCATGTCCGGACCTTCGCCGTTCATGGTCACGGGGATCATCTCGATGTCGAGCGCCTCGCAGATGGCGAAGTGACGGTCGTAGCCGGGGGACGGGCAGAGGAAGCGGACCTTGCCACCGGCAGCCGCGGCCTCACGACTCCAGGCTGACGCGGCGCCGCGCACACCGTGATAGAGCGCGCTGGTGACGATCTGGTACATGAACTGCAGGCTGCTGTTGCCGCCGACCATGGTGCGCTCCGGCGTGGTGCCAAGATATGCCGCTGCGAAGCGGCGCGCCTCCGGGATGCCCATGATGCCGCCGTAGTTGCGGCTGTCGGTGCCATCCTCGCAGCGATAGTCATTGCCCAGGATGCCATCCAGCGCGTCGCTCAGAGCCAACTGTTCGGAGCAGGGCTTGCCCCGCGTCAGATCCAGATTCAGTTTTTGCGCACACACGGACTCATATTGCTGACGTAGTTCCTGCGCTCTGGCTTGCAGTTGCTGCTGGTTCAAGACGGGCTCCTCAGTGGATTCAATGCTGTTCAAGGGAAGGCGTGAGGCCGGGTGGCCGCCGCCGGGCGCGCGGATTTTACAGTATACTCGGGCCAAACTCGATCAGGACCTGCCCGCCAAGATGCCCTCCCGCGAAGACTCCTCACCCGCCGAACTGCCTTCTGCCGATGTCCATCCCTATCAGTCCTTGAGCCCGGAAACCGTGCTGGAAGCCATGGAAAGTCTTGGCATCGTCACCGATGCCCGCATCCTGGCGCTCAACAGCTACGAGAACCGCGTCTACCAGGTAGGCGTGGAAGACGGGCCGCCCCTCATCGTCAAGTTCTATCGCCCGCAGCGCTGGACGCGGGAGCAGATCCTTGAGGAACATGCCTTCGCTCTGGAATTGGCCGGTCTCGAGATTCCCGTGGTGCCGCCCATGCTGTTTGCCGCAGGGCAGTCTCTGCATGAGTACCAGGGCTTCTCCTTCGCGGTGTTCGAGCGCCGCGCGGGCCGCGCGCCCGATCTCGACAACCCGGACAATCTACTGGTGCTGGGCCGCTTTCTGGGTCGCGTGCATGCCGCGGGTGCCACGCGCAACTTCGCGCATCGGCCGGCGTTGACCGTCCAGCGTTTTGCCATCGACAGCCGTGACTATCTGCTCCAGCAGGGCTTCATTCCCGAGTCCCTCGTGCGCGCCTACGACACGTTGAGCCGCGACCTGATCGCCCGCGTGGAAACGGTGTTTGCCAGCACCCGTGGCGTTGCCCGTCTGCGCATCCACGGGGACTGTCACCCCGGCAACGTGCTGTGGCGCGATGACGCGCCGCATTTCGTCGATTTCGACGACACCATGACCGGCCCGGCCATTCAGGATCTGTGGATGTTGATGTCGGGAGAGCGGGATCAACGCCAGGGACAATTGCTGGAGATAGTCGAGGGTTACAACGAGTTTTATGATTTCGATGCGCGGGAACTGGCGCTGATAGAGTCGCTGAGGACGCTACGCATCATGCATTACAGCGCCTGGCTGGCGCGGCGCTGGGAGGATCCGGCATTTCCCCGCAGCTTCCCCTGGTTCAACACCGAGCGTTACTGGGCGGAGCACATCCTGGAGCTGCGCGAGCAGATGGCGGCGCTGGACGAGCCGCCCCTGCAGCTGTTCTGAGACTCAGGGCGTCGGCGCGTCCAGCAGGCTGCGCACGGCGTCCTCGATCAGCACGATGTCATTGTCGCGAAAGCCCATGTGAACCATGCGCACAACGCCGTCGCGGTCGATCAGGAACGAGGTGGGCATGCCGCGCACGGCATAGGCGCCCAGCATCTCGCCCTTGGTGTCGGCCGCGATCAGGTAGTCCAGCGGCGTGTCCAGCAGGAACTCGCGCCCATCCTCGATCGGGTCGTCCACGTTGATGGCGATGACTTCGAAGCCCTGCTCGCGATACCTGGCGTAGAGCTCATTGATCAGCGGCATGGAGCGCAGACAGGGGGCGCACCAGGACGCCCAGAAATCCACGTAGACCGTCTTGCCGCGCAAGGCCGAGAGGGTAATGGGCGGCTTGCCCTCGGCGATATCGGGCAGCGTGAAGTCCGGCGCCTGCTGCCCTTCTTCCACGGCCAGCGCGGCGCCACCGACGCTGAGCAGGCCGGCGGCGAGAACCAGTGTCTGTGCCATGCGACGCAGGATCATGCGGAGTCCCTCTCAGTGTCGCGGTGTGTGTGGACGCTCATCAGACCGGGACACCAGCCAGAGCGGGCACACTCTGCATGAGGGCTTCCCAGCGCTGTTTCTGCAGTTTCAGGCGATAGCGGGCTTCACGATAGCTGTCACGCAGCTTCAGCTGCTCGAAATGGGACCACTTCTCATGCAGCTGTGTCGACTTGGCTTCATACCAGGACTGCTGATGGCGCGCCCACTCCTGCAGCGCCGCCTTGCACTGCTCGTATTCGGTCTCCAGGCGTGCTCGCCAGGCTTCTGCATTGTGAATCATGCCCTCCAGCGCGTTGAAGGACTGTGCGGCGCGCTGGTACTGCATGTCCAGGCGGGCGCTCTCGATCACGATGGGCGAACAGCGCTTCAAGTCGCTGGTCAGGCCGACACGCTCGCACAGGCTGATGAACCATTTCGTCGGGTCGAAGTGCCACCAGCTTACGCCGTTACGGTAGTCCCACTGAAAGGTGTGGTGGAAGTTGTGATAGCCCTCGCCGTAGGTGAACAGCGCCAGCAGCGGGTTGTCCCGTGCCGAGCTGGCATCGCTGTAGGTCTGCCGACCCCAGATGTGGGCCACGGAATTGATCAGCCAGGTGACGTGCTGGCTCAGCACCAGGCGCAGCAAGCCGCCCAGTAGCAGGCAGCCCAGGATGTCGCCATTGAGCCAGCCCAGAAAGGCGGGCAGAGCGATGTTCATCAGCAGCACCAGGCTGAGGTAATGGCGGTGCTGCCACATCACGATCGGGTCCTTCTGCAGGTCCTTTGCGTTGGAGAAATCTTCCTTGCCGCTCTCGTAGTTGCGCAGAATCCAGCCCATGTGCGAATACCAGAAGCCCAGACCGGCGGAGTAAGGGTCCTTGTCGTTGTTGTCGACATGGGCATGGTGACGGCGGTGATCGGAGGCCCAGTGCAGCACATCGTTCTGCAGGGCGCAGGCACCACCCAGCGCGAACACGAAGCGCACGAACGGGTGGGCCTTGTAGGACTTGTGAGACCAGAGCCTGTGGTATCCGGCCGTGATGGACATGCCGCAAAAACCCATCAGCAGGACGAAGACCACTACTTCGTAGGAGTCATAGCCATGGGCGAACCCATACCAGGGGACCAGTGTGAGCGCCGCCAGGGGCGTTAGGGTGAAGAGCAGCGTGTTGGTCCAGTTGATGGGGGCTTTCGGCATAGATAAGTCCTGCAAGGAGTCGAATGACGTATGTCTGTTGAAGGCTTGGACAGCCAATGCTGGCGAATTATTGCACGCAGGTCTGAATTTCAGGAAATCGGCAGAGGTCTGAACCCGTAAGCTGGCCCCGTGGGGCAGAGAATGTTGTAATCGCCTTCGGCAATCCGCCACTCTCAGTCGCAGGCCCGCCCATGACTTTCGAACAATTGCAGGAGCACCTCTACGAGCTGCAATCACAATTCGCCTTCCAGGAGGATCTGCTGAATGAGCTCAATGCAGTAGTCGTGCGCCAGCAGGCGCAGATCGACACGCTGGAGCGCGAATTGCTCCTGCATCGCGAACGGCTGTTGCACATTCTCGAGAACCTGCCGGAAAAAGCCCAGGGCATCACAGCGGCCGACGAGCGACCGCCGCACTACTGAGACCATGGTTCACTTGGCTGCTGCGACGTCTTCTGCCTGCAAGCCCTTGTCGCCTTCGCTGATGGCGAATTCCACGCGCTGTCCGTCATGCAGCACGCGATGGCCTTCGCCGCGAATGGAGCGAAAATGCACAAAGATGTCCTCGCCACTGTCGCGTGTAATGAAGCCGAAGCCTTTGCTGGCATTGAACCACTTCACACTGCCGCTTTCGCGGCGGGACTTGTTGTAGGGCACGCGGTGTTCTTCCACCACGGGCCGACGCTTGGTGGCTGGCTTGCGATGATGTGTTGCTGCTGCTGCGGCGGCGAGGCTGATCAGAAGCGTGCCGCCGAGCACGAGGGGCTGGGTGTACTGGATTTCGACAAGAAGGACGGGAATGGCGACCAGAAGGGTGGTAACAAAGGCGATGCTGAATGACTTGTTGTAATTGAACATGGAGACTCTCTTCGCTGCTTATAATTATTATGGCTTCGCCACAGTCACAGCCTCATTGGCATAGCCGGCGGGAGTGATCTGAAACGCCAGGCAATTCTAACCAGCTTTGTTGACGAATCAAACCCTTGGGTGCATGGCCAGCAGCGGCACCCACAGCCTGCCCAGTGGTTAAGCCACAATTCAGATTGACCCTGCCACACTCCAGGCAGGAGTCCGGAAAACCAGCCTGACCCGAGACTCCGCAACGCCGCCGGCCAACTTGCCGCAGCGGTCACCGTCGCAGAGGAGAACAGCATGAACACACGTCCGCAGTCACGTCCCCTGGTCCGCCTGCTGCGCACTGCAATGGGAGGCATGGTCGTTGCCACGCTTGCCGCGCCAGTGCTGGCAGAGTCACGTTTCGACTACGCCGAGGTCATCGAGAGCACCCCGATCTACCGTACAGTCGAGGTCAGCGTTCCGCGCGAAGAGTGCTGGACTGAGGAAGTGGTGTCTCAGCGACGGGCGCATTCGCAGAGCAGTACGCCTGCCATTCTGGGCACCATCATCGGGGGTGCACTGGGCAATGCGGTGGGCCACGACAAGTCCAACAAGCGCGTCGGCACGGTGGTTGGCGCCGTGTTGGGGCACTCCATTGGACGTGATATAGTCGCCGCCACCAGTCGCGGACGAGTCACCCAAGTGGAAACCGTGCGTCAGTGCGAGACCGTGTACGACCACCACGACGAAGAGCGCTTGCTGGGCTATCAGGTCCGCTACCGCTACCACGACAAGGACTATTCGGTGCGCATGGACGACGACCCGGGCGAATTCGTCCGGGTGCGGGTCGATGTGCAGCCAGTGTTCTAGGAAACCGCGCCGGTGCCCTTGCTGCACGGGTTGCACTTCGCCTACATCAGGGAGAATCACCGTGCCTTCATCGGTTTTCCAGCATCGCCGCCTTGCGCAAAGACTTGCCACACTGCTGTGTGTCGGGCTGCTGAGCCTGCCGGCAACGGCCGTGCAGGCGCAGCAGGTACTTCTGGCGCAGCAGTCCGCCGGCACCACTGCCGCTCAGGCACCCCGCATCTCCCAGCGCGAAGCGCTTGAACTCGTGCGGGCCCGGTTCCCCGGCAATGTCGTCAGCCTCAGCGAAGTGCAGCAGGACGGTGCGCTGCAATACCGCGTGCGCATGGACAACGACGGCAACATCTTCACAGTCTATGTCGACGCCACCACCGGCAACATCCGGCGGGAGCAGTAGGGATGCGTCTGCTGGTGGTCGAGGATCAGAGCCTGCTGCGCCAGCAGCTGGCCCAGGGGCTGACCCGACACGGCTATGTCGTGGATGACGCGGCCGATGGCAGGGCCGGACTCTATTTCGCCACCGAGTATTCCTACGACGCCGCCATCATCGATCTGGGATTGCCGTTGCTCGATGGCATTTCCCTGATCCGGCAGATCCGGGCCCAGGGCCGCATGTTTCCCATCCTCATCCTGACGGCTCGCGGCGATTGGCAGGACAAGGTCGAAGGTCTCGATGCCGGTGCCGATGACTACGTCGTCAAGCCATTCCAGCTGGAGGAAATCCTCGCCCGCCTGAACGCTCTGCTGCGCCGTGCCGCCGGCTTCGCAAAACCCTTGATCGAGTTCGGGCCCATCGCGCTGGACATCACCGCCAAGCGCGTCACGCTGGCCGGCCAGGGCGTCGATCTCACGGCCTACGAATACAAACTCATCGAATACCTCATGCTGCACCCTGGTCAGGTAATCTCCAAGACCGAACTTACCGAACACCTTTACGCCCAGGACTACGATCGCGACAGCAATGTGCTTGAAGTGTTCGTGCGGCGGCTGCGGCAGAAGCTTGATCCCGACGACACCCTGCATCCCATCGAGACCATCCGCGGACAGGGTTACCGTTTCCGCACGGATGCCTGAGCGGCGATGACTGCCACGACGCCCCCGACCGGATACTCCCTCCAGACCCGCCTGCTGACGGCCGTCAGTGTTCTGCTTGCCGTATTTCTCGGTCTTACCGGCGTGGTACTTGACCGTGCGTTTCGCAGCAGTGTCGAGGCCGGTGTCGCCGAACAGTTGCAGGTGCAGCTTTATGTGTTGCTCGCGGCAGTGGAAGAGGACGCGGGGGAGTTCTATTTCCTGGAAGATCTGCGTGAGCCACGCTTCACGCAGCTCAATTCAGGTCTGTATGCCCTGGTCAATACTCCACAGCAGGAGGAACTGCTGCGCAGCCCCTCGGCACTGGAACGCGATTTCGATGGACTCTTCGCGCGCTGGTCCGCACTCGGGCGGGGTGACACCTATTTTTCGCGGGAAGTGGCCGCCGACGGCGAAGAGTATTTCATCGCGGCTTACGGCGTGGTGTGGGAGAACGGCCAGGACCAGTACGATTTCGTCGTGCTGGAGTCCACCGGCACCTATCTGGCTGAGGTCAACAACTTCCGCGCCAGCCTGTGGTCCTGGCTGGGCGGTGTTGCCATTCTGCTGTTGGTGCTGCAGGTGCTGCTGCTGCACTGGGGTCTGTCGCCGCTGCGCCGTCTGGCTCAGGATCTCCAGCGGATCGAGTCCGGCGCCAGCGAGCAACTCGAAGGGGCCTACCCGCGCGAACTCAGTCCTGTCACCGCGAATCTGAACCTCTTGATCAAGACCGAGCGCAAGCAGCAGGCGCGTTATCGCGAGACGCTCGGTGATCTGGCTCACAGCTTGAAGACGCCGCTGGCGGTGATCGCAGGGGTGATGCATGGCCTGGGTGACTCGCGCAACACAGCGCAGGCGACGGTCAGTGCTGAACAGCGTCACACCGTCGACGAGCAGCTGGAACGAATGAACCAGATCGTGGGCTACCAGCTGCAGCGTGCCGTCAAGTCCACCGGCAGCACGACGCTGTCGCGCCGCATCAATGTGCAGGAAACGACTGCTCGTGTCCTGCGCGCTCTGGAGAAGGTTTATGCGCAGCAGCCACGCGAGATCGTCTGTGATATCGATCCGGCCATCGCGTTTCTGGGCGACGAGCGCGATCTTATGGAAATGCTCGGCAATCTGCTCGACAACGCCTTCAAGTATGGCCGGCAGTGGCTGTCGATCAGCGCGCGGGTGAGTCTCGCGCCGGCACGGCAACTCAGCCTGGTGGTGGAAGACGATGGTCCGGGAATCCCCGCGCAGCAGCAGGAATTCGTCCTGCAGCGCGGCGCGCGGCTGGACACGCTGGCTCCGGGGCAGGGCATCGGTCTCGCAGTGGTGACGGATATCGTGGGCAGTTACGGCGGGCAGATCGACGTGGGCACGGGCAGTCGCGGCGGGGCACGCATCCAGCTGGTCTTCGGCAACTTCCAGCTCAACGCCGCGGAGCAGCCCTCAAGCTGAGACTCCCCACACTCGTCAGAACAACAGCGCCGCCAGGCAGCTGCACAGAGTCATCACGAAGAGGAACCACTTGATCGTGCTCTGCTGTGCCCGCACGGCAAATCTCACACTCATCCACGCGCCGAGCATGGTGCCCACCGCAAGAATCAGACCTGGCACCCAACGGATCATGTCGAAGTAGATGAACACGCCCAGTGCGATCAGCGTCGACCCCAGCGAGCACACCATCTTGAGGGCATTGGCCCGCACCAGATCGTAACGCAGTCCACCGGCCAGCGCCGCCAGCAGGATGAACCCGACCCCTGCCTGCACGAAGCCACTATACATGCCGGCGAAGAGCAGCATCCACCAAGCCCCGCGATTGTCACCCACATCCACCACCGGGGTGCCAGGCGGCGGCGCGATGAAGGAGGGTTTCACCAGAATGACCACCGACATGCTGAGAATGGTCATCAGCAGGATCGGCTTGAGGGCAGCGACCGGCATGATGGCCGCTGCGAAGGATCCCACCACGCCCCCCATGAGTGTCGGCACCAGGATCGGCAGAATCGCCGCTTCGTCGAGACGATCGTGATGGCGGAAGCCACGGATGCCGACCACGCACTGCAGCGCCACCGCTACGCGATTGGTGCCGTTGGCCACATCGGCGGGCAGTCCGAGCAGCATCAGCAGAGGCAGCGTGAGGTTGGACCCGCCTCCCGCCACGGTATTGATGCCGCCTGCCAATACCCCGACGAGCGCGAGCACGGCCAGCAAGGTGATGTCATAGTCCATGGGGGAAGAGGGTCCGTGAAAGTCTGAATGCGCGTGCAAGGCGTCGCAGTGTAGCAAAGCGCATGCGGCCGATCTGCAAAACTTCCGATTGCGTCTCATACTTGCAGCAGCACTGCGCGCCATGTGCCAGGGCGTACCGGCGGTGCGAGCTGGCCGGTACTGGGTGTATCCGCATTGGTTCGAGGCCTGTTCCGGTGTCGCAACGGCGTCCGCCAGTCATGATGAACATGAATGAAATCAAAGGGTTTACAGCCATGGAATGGATGACTGTCGACGCGGTCATCGACCTTCTGCCTGCCCTGGGGCGGCGGTTTCTGCAGGATGCCGTGTCGTGCATGAGCACCACCAGCCAGCCCAAGGCGCTGCAGGCCAGCCGCCACTTCGCCCGTCGCGAGGCGATCAGGCGCGGCTCAGGGCTCAGCGTCTGGGCGAGCGCCAGGTCCGTTGAGAACGCGTGGGTCGGGCCAGGCAGCAGGAAAGATGACGGGTTGGATTGCTCATGATGCGCGCACGACAGGGGGGCATGACCTTGATCGAGATCCTGGTATCCCTGCTGATTCTCGCCATCGGCATGCTGGGCATGGCGGGGCTGCAGACGGTGGGCCTGCGCAGCACCCAGAGTGCCTATCAGCGCACCCAGGCCGCCATCCTGGGCCATGACATCGTTGAGCGGTTGCGAGCGAATCGGCAGGGCGTCGAGCGTGGCGGCTATGACCATGCTGTCGGTTCCGTGACAGCTTCCTGCAACAGCCTCTCCGGCTGCACCCCGGCGCAGATGGCCGCCAATGATGTGGCGCAATGGAAGCAGGCGCTGGCCGCCGCGCTGCCCGAAGGTGAGGGCACCGTGTGCCATGATTCAAGTCCTGACGATGGCACGCCGGCCGCCCCGGCCTGCGATGGTGGTGGTGACCTGTTCGCCATCAAGATCTGGTGGGATTCCGATCGCGATGGCACTGCCGAAAACCTTTTCACCATGAGTTCCCAACCATGACTCTGTCGATTGTGATCACCCGTTCTGCACGCGCCGGGTGCCAACCTGTGAGCGCCTGCGCGCGTGGCTTCAGCATGATTGAACTGTTGATCGCCATGGTCATGGGCCTGAGTCTCGCGGCTGGCGTCATGCAGGTGTATGTCGGCAATTCCCAGACAGAGCGGGATCAGCAGGCGCGTGCGCGAATGCAGGAGAATGGCCGCTACGCCATCCACTTCCTGGCGCGTGAGCTGCGCATGGCCGGGTATCTGGGTTGTCTCGCCAGCCTCGAGCAGAGCGACATCCACAACATGCTGGGCGCGCCGCCGCCCTCGTTCCAGCCCGATGCCGGCCTGCAGGGATGGGAGGCCGTGGATACCGGCCCAGGTGACATCGCGCCCGGCAGCAACAATGTCGCGGTCGTGGTGACGACGGCTGGAGGCTGGGCCACCTCGGGCGGCAACGTCATGGACGCCACCAGCGCAGTGCCGGATTCTGACATTGTGCGGGTCTGGAGTGCGTCCGGCACCGGCGCCACGATCAACTCGATTTCCGCCGGTGGCGCCATGACCGTGGTGAACTCCGGGATTGTCGACATCGAGGATGGCGACATCCTGCTGCTCAGCGACTGCGAGCGGGCCGACTGGGTGCAGGCCTGCAGCGTCCAGGAAATCGGCGGCGGTGCCAGCATCAACTCCCTGCTCTCGTCCGGCTGTGTGCCCGGCAATGTCACCTCGCAGCCACTGGGCACCGGTGCAGGCGGCGAGCTGGTCAAGCTGCAGGGCACGATGTTCTATGTGGGCAAGCGGGGCAATGTGGCCACCAATCCGCCGGCCCTGTTCCAGCGCGAGCTGAGCCGGATGGCCGTCGCGGGTCCGCCGCAGGAATTGGTCGAGGGTATCCAGAGCCTGCAGGTTCTCTACGGCATCAATGCCGACAACGACAACAAGAAGAGCGTTGATGCCTACGTTACGGCTGACGAAGTGGGCGACTGGTCGCGGGTCATCAGCGTGCGCATCAGCGTCCTGGTGCAGTCTATCGAGGACGGCCTGATGCCAGCTCCGCAGGCCTACGTCTTCAACGGCGTGAGCTATGACGGCGAGGCGGGCAACGGGGCCCGTCCGGACGATCATCGCCTGCGTCGCGTCTTCACCAGCACCATCACACTGCGCAATCGCGCCGTGGGGAGTTGAGGCCGATGTCCCGACTGCCGCATCCGGCTCCCCTGAAGTCTCTGTCAGTGCCCGCGCGGCAGCGCGGTGCCATGCTGATCTTCTGTCTGATATTCCTGCTCGTGCTCACCATGATGGGCGTCGCGAACATGGAGTCGGCGGTGCTGGAGGAGCGCATGGCCGGCAATCTGCAGGATCAGAACGCTGCCTTCGAGGCAGCGGAAATCGCGCTGCAGGCAGCAGAGCACTGGCTGTTGCAGCAGCGCGACCTGCCACAGACCAGCGCGGACGGCAACGGTATGGTGTGGGAGCGTGATGCGGCGGACCCGGATGACACCGACTCGCTGCACTGGTGGCAGGATGCCAGCAGGGACGACAGCCAGTGGTGGGAAGCCAATGCCATCGAGGTCGCCGGCGTTGAAGGCCTGGCCGCCGCGCCGCGCTACATCATCGAAGAGTGGTCGCAGATCACTACCGGGCAATCGATTGCCATCGGCACCGGACAGCAGTCCCGTGTACGAGTCTTTCATCGCGTGACGGCCCGTGGCTCCGGGGCAGGCGACACCGCCGTCGTGCAATTGCAGTCGACCTTCGTCAAATCCTACGAATAGCGTGCAGAGGTGAACGTGGACATCGGTGAAATCGGCAGGGTGGTGGGCTGGTGGCTGCTGTTACTGCTCGGTCTCGCCTTGCCCTCAGGGCTGCAAGGCGCCTCGCTGAGCGTCTCCAACGCGCCGCTGTTTCTCGGAGCAAGTGTCGACCCGAAAGTGTTCTTCATGGTCGACAACTCCGCATGCTTGCACTGGAAGACTGTCTCCAGCACCGGCACCCGCACAGGGCGCCGCTCCTGCCCCTGCTCTCATGGCAGCATTACTGCCGCGCGCAGCACATTCCCGCCCGGCACCGCCGGGTATGGCATCACACGCAATCTGACCGGCTTCGCCTATCCTGTCGCCATCGATGACCACGGCTTCACCGACCCGCGCCCGGCAGGGCCGATCACCTCCACCGAAGTCGCCAACTGCACCCTGACGCATGCGCAGGCCGCCATGCCCTGTGCCTCCACCACCATGCCCGGCGTGGATGTCGATCAGCACGGGCGCGCGGCGGGCGAGACCCAGCAGAACATCGCCACCTGGCACCCGTCCTTGCGCCGCGGCCTGGAGCGTGTCGGGCGTCACGACGACCATGGCGGCGGGCCCGAGACGCTGCTGGCGGTGAATGGCCACCGGGGTAATCCCTTCGGCGCAGATCCGCAGAAGATCGACAATCTCTTGCCAGCCGCCTGCGACCGCAAGGATGTGTTCTTGGTCGCTCCGTCACCCCAGGAAGTGGTCGACTCGATTCAGGATACTCTGGCCAATATTCCCCACCGCGTCGGCTCCTCTGCCTCGTTGGCTGCCAACTCCGACACGCTGAATGCGGGCAGCTATCTCTATCAGGCGCGCTTCGACGGGGCTGACTTCAGTGGTCAGCTGCTGGCCTTTCTGATCCATGCGGATGGCAGTGTTGACCGGGTGCCCGCCTGGAATGCGGCCGATGCGCTGGACAGCCAGAACTTTAACAC
>Ga0255216_1000224_pt1 | contig 14060 bp, 10 predicted proteins | sample Miss_Atlam_RepA__FD_189934 | JGI IMG/M metagenome (GOLD analysis project Ga0255216, IMG submission 189934) | Freshwater microbial communities from Mississippi River, Louisiana, United States - Miss_Atlam_RepA_8d | ecosystem: Environmental > Aquatic > Freshwater > River | place: USA: Louisiana... | reverse complement strand
TAGCGGATCTCAAAGTTGGGCAATGATGGCCCTGATTTTTCTGGCGCTACTGTTCGTATTTCTGATGGGTATGGGGCTTAGCCTGACCGGCTCGCGATAACAAGCGCACTCGCTTCAACCCGATCGATTAGATCTCACCCCGAAGTAGGCCCGGCAACTGCTCGGCGACAAACCGCGCTACCAGCGGCCCGCTGATCTTGTGCAGATCGATTACCCCGATGCCTGGTGGCAACGCAATGTTGTCACTCAATGCCACCATTTTCCCAGCATCGAATTCACCATTGACTTCATGAAGCGCGATATTAAAAAAATCAACCTTCTCGTCGATCATCATCTGGAACGGATTGGGCCCCGCATACGGTGAAGGCCATTCTCGACCAATGCACGGATGCGTATTGAAGGTACCGAGTCGAGGAAACCCGTAAATCGATTCGTCCAGCAGTTGACCAAACGTTCCGCTCAATGCAATCTCCGGGCGCCATTGTTCACGGTAAATTCGCCGAAATTCATCCGTCTTGATTCGCCCACTGTGCACTTCGACGCCGTTGCGTCTTGCCAACTCAGCAACCATGCTTTCTTCAAACTCGGCATGCGGGTACCCCCAAAGGCGGCGACCTGGGCTGACGAACGATTGCCTGGGATCATCGGTGACGACACCTACCACCTCGACCAGTCGCGAACTAGCTCCGTGCAGGAACTCGTGAAGCAGGTAATAACCTCGATAGAAACTGCCGAACAGAACCAAGCGCGTGCGATTGCCGCGGCGCGACTCACTCATAGCGCCCCCCGATGCCTAGCATCGATACCAGCTTATTGAGATCCCCTTCCTCACGAATAATCTCTGCCATCAGTTCCGGCAAAGGCATTCTGCCCCAATTGACTGCGCGCCTGATCAGGTAGGGAGTCGGGCTATGTGGCTCGGTGCGTGACAAGAAATCGGCGATGGCTTCCAACGACCGGTAGGCCTGTTCACGACTCGTCCACCCACTGCTGACCGCAGAAGACGGGAGATTTTGCATTTCTGCTGTCTCTGACGGAACGACCCCAGGCATATCCATGGTTTGATTTCCAGCTAGAACACCAACCGAAGCGCTGGTGTCGGACCCCGTCGATGACGACTCGCCGAGGGAATTGCAGAGGTAATCGAGGGCTCGATCGAATTTCTGAATCTCGTCGGTGATCCTAGCAAGACTCGGACCTTGCGCTGCAAGTTGTGCCGTGAAGAGCGCGTCAATCTCCGAGACGACCTTGGCACACGCCCTGATATATCCGAGATCACGACGTTGTGCTCGCCCCCCCAGCGCCCGTACAGCCTGCAACACGTCGTCACGAGTGCGCTCGACCGGCTCATCGCCGCCCTCGCGCCCAGTCGGGCGCTCGCGGGTGGCCGGGGAGTCTGAACGAGCCGCGCGAGCGATTTCCTGCTGAGTCAGACGGTTCCAGTCATCCAGCGTAAAGTGCGAGGGCCGACTTTCAGGAATTTCGGCCAAATTGACATGTATGCGCAACCAGACCGGTAGCTGTTCATTGAGCCACTCGAATGGCGCCACTCGCCCGTCACAGCTGCCATCCTCATCGATTTGGGGATGCGCGCAATCCCAGTAGGTTTCAAGCAGGGATCGCATTAACTCTAATCCGGCGAGTAATCCTGCCAAGCCCCTACGCCGCAACCAGGCTTCTAAAAGCCAGGCCGCCATCTGCAGATCTTTGCTTTGCTTGGTGAGGAAGCTGATACTGCGCTGCTCGATGGACTCCCAATCTGCCGTCTTCAACGGCCGCTCCCATTGGCCCATCGGCAATCTTGGATCGTCCTCCTCACGGGCTAGCCGAATGTCCGTGAATACGGGGTCAAACCTCAGCGACGGTCCACAGGGCTCTTCCGACGAAATCGGCTGAAGAAGGTTCGTGATTTGTGACGCCAGTTCGGGGGAAAGCACTGCCTGCGGGGCAGTCGGTGGCACCGCACTCATCTCAGGGGGCTCCCCACTTGGGAGCGCTTGAGGGGATGCTGGCAGGCCAAGCCAACGACGTGCGCTTTCCAGGAGGGCTGATAGTGAGTCGAGCATATAGCCGGGCCTTGCCCGAAGAGTTTTCGACCGGACCAGTCGCCGCAAGTCTCTGAACCGGAAATTCGAGCCTTAGCATCGACACGCGCTGATCAGACGAACGGTAATCGAGGTCCCGGTACTGTTGCAACATGGTTAATAGCGCCCACGGATCCCCGAAGCTGAAGCGAACCAGCATATTGTCAACACTCATGCCCGGAAGCTTCGGGTCATAGAGGGGAACCAACGGACCATCACTGGCTGCACGAATCGAAAGCTCAATTGGATCTCCCGGCGACCAGCGCATCGGCTTGACCGGATCTCGGAGTCCTTGACGCTGATTGCCGACAATCACCGTCCAATCAATGAACTTATTGCCCTCCACCTCGTCACTTTGGTTGCTACGCAACTCAAACTTGATGTCGAAGGCATTGGGAGCCTCGTCGTCGACGGCAACGATCGGGACCATGAACTTCTGCACTTCATCTAACTGCGCGGTAAAGCGTTGCATCGCTGCACCAGCAACATGGCGTCCGCCCACGTACATCAAGCGGTCTTTCATGAGGATCGAGATTCGGTCGAACGTGCGCAAGGTGGATGAAACCTGATCTGGATGAAGCGCAGAGCGATTCAGCGAGAGCCCCCCCGAAGAGTGCGACAAGCTAAGACTCGCCTTTACCAAGGATCCTTGCGAACTCGCCTCGGATTGCGATTGAGCGAAGGGGCTGCGTCCGGCGATGTCACGGTTATAGTGATCACGGAATGATTCCCAAATCGTCTTGAGCTCCGCCGTGCGCAGGCCTCGACAGCGCTCTACCAAATCACGATGCAGGCGACGATATCGCTCGAGAAATGGATCGTTACCCCGAACAGTGACTGGCCGGGCAAAAAGCTTTTCTCCGCAATTACTAAGATTAATATCGGCAACGACCACGGTCGCAAATTGCTCAAGTTGCGTCAGACTACTTGCGGCGCTTCGGTTTCGGTGACGTTCAACATCGGCAACGATTGCGCGCCATTTTTGAACTAATGGATCGTTGGCCCAGGGGGAGCGAGTCCCACTCTTTGACGCCGCGTCCAACCCACTGATGATTGCCTCAGCCTCCTTTGCCAATTGAAGAATCCGTCGGTTTTGTTGCGCAGTGTAGGCAGCAAGGGCTGCAGAATCCTCAAGTCCCAATACATCCAGAAGCGGCGGACGATCGCCGCTCCAACTCTCAAATCCTCGCGCAGGCAAGGCGAACGGCTCTGCCGAGACCCACGCGTCATCCACCAAACGCAGGCGAGTCAGTACATCTCTGGACAATAAGCCGGTCAACTTATTCGCGGCCTCCGTAGCGCCAAGGTCCATCAACTGCACACGTATCCGCCCGAGCAGAGTACGCTCCGATTCACCGATCGCCGCCGTAGAGACCGGGACCGGCACAAGCGCTCGAACTGTCAAATCCACCAAGGCTTCGGCTAGAGCACCTCGCGCCACTCGGTCAATTTCCGGTCTCAGGGGTTCAGGAAACTTGACCAGAACCTCCGATTCATACCGTCGGCGCACCTCAGCCAAACCGACTGCCTGCTCAAGTCTCGGTACATCCCACGAGTAGGCGTTTTCTGCCGCATCGGTCGGCAGGGTACGACGCCCCAGTGGCTGCATGTAGCTTTGCGCCATGAGAGTCGACAAGGCCTGACGCAACGAAGAACGCTCCGGATTGAAGGTCCAGCGGGTATCCTTCTCCGACCAGATCAGTTCACCGGCACTCCACGAGTCCTCGTAATCCCGGGCCGACAACCAATTCGCACGAAATTCACCATACTGGCTTTGCAGGCTGCTACGAATCCGGTCAACCGTGGCCTGATCAAAGAGCGAATTAGAGGCTGCGCGTTGTAGCAGCGCATCGTGAGCGGCGCCAAGCATCAAGGTCTCTGACTGCATCCACCCGCCCTTGCCCGGCTGCATCAACGCTTCCTGGAAGTTGAGCTCGTCAAGAACACCCTTCAACACACCGCGCAGCTTAGAGGGTTCGGAAGTCGGACCGCCAGCTTCGAAAAGCTCATCAAATTTCGCCGCTAAGGTTTGCTCAGACCTCAGCAGCGGATTGTCCAAAAATAGCCTTCTATGCAGTGCGTCCATAGCCAGACCGAATGAGCAGGTCATTGCTTCACGCATTGGGTCGAGCTTTAACGGAGGCAAAGCCCTGGCGTAGCGACGGAACAGTTCGGCTGAGCGTTCGACATTCGCAGACAAATCTGCGCCAAGCGTAACGTTGACGATGACCTTGAGATCCGATGCACTCGGAGCGTCGCGTCCGTCAACCAACCGCTGTCGAGCTGCCAGCACGCGCTCTAAATTCTCTGCACGCGCAAGGAAAGCCAGAATCGCCTTGAGTTCTGGCTGATCATCCACGGCAATGCTTGGCGCAAGCCCCGCACCAGCCGGAACATCCTTCCAGGTGGACGGCATACCGCAATGTGCCCCCTGGATGAGTTCGCCCGACGCAGGATCAGTCTTGACCCCGCTAAGTTCGCTGACCTGCGCATTGAGGCTTCGACGAATCGGAATGAAGGCATTCTCGGCAAAGCGCTGCTCGAGACGCTTTTCTACCCTTTCACCCAAGTCATCAAACCAGCGCCAAGAGCCTGGCATGAACACCGAACCGAGGGATCCGACATCAACTTGTGTGACCAAGCTCAAGGCCTCGAGCGCACGCGCTCGCGACCGCTCGAAGCTCACGGCGTTCATCTTGGTGGACTTCAACGCCTCTACGGTGTCGCGATCCATGCGGGCAATCGCTGAACTGAGTTCTCGAGCAGTGCCATCAAGCCGCTGCGTGGTCCACAAGAGGCCGAGAGCCCAGATACCAAGCACGCCAGCAGTGGCGTATTGCAGCGATTTCTTCAGTGCCGGACGACGTGTGCGCTGAACGCTGGCAGCACGCACCAGCCCAACCTCCTGAAACACCTTGCGTTCGAAGATGTCTCGCAAAAAGGCCGGTTGTACCAAGTCACCTTCAGCCGCGTTTCCTGTGAGGTAAAGCCCACGAAGCATGAACGGCTCGTGGTAGGCGCTAGGCCGCATGAACTCGTCGAGGAAAACCCGAAGCCCCTGGCGCAGGCGATCAACTTCGGCAGGCAACGTGAAATAGCCAGCACTATCCTCGCCTGCTGGCTCAATCGCCGATAGTTCCTCGCAGGCCGAGGCCAAGGCGCCGACCACTGTATCAAGCGCGGTATCCGCCCATCCTGGCTGATAGGGAGCCGAGAGTTCGTGCGCATTCGACCATCCCAACATCGACCCACGAAGACCATCGGGCAATCCCTGCGCAAATGATTGAAATCCTGGAATTTTCTCCGCGCCAGAGATCACCAGATAAACCGGGAACCGGAGTGCAAAACGGTTTTGCGCCAACCATAGTCGACGATGCAAAGACCGGGCTCGCTGGGTGATTTCCGCCAATCCATCCGCCGCATCCGACAGAAGCAATTGCGCCGGTATCGTAAAAACGAGCGCATCCAACGGCCGGTCCGGACGATACTTGCGGCACAGTCCGAGCAAATCATCCCAACTGCGCTGAGGACTGTCTGGCTTGTCGAGTTCGCCGAGGAATTCGCCGCGCAACTGCAGGGCAATCCCCTGATCGAAGAAATTCCATTCAATCCCCAACGAGGCCGTGCTCATGCTGGCATCCGTGCTCAAAGCACTGGACAGACCAGATGAAACCAGGGGCAACATCGTGGATGTCGCCGTCCCGGAGGCGTCGTCGGTTCGGCTGGGCGTTACTGGTTCGTTGATAACTAGCGCCCAAGGAACGTTGTAGCGCTCCGACCGCGACGCGATATTTTGTTCGATGAGTTCCACCGCAGAGCGGAACGACTGTCGAATTGTGTCGAATGCAAGCTGCGGAGCCAGTGCTTTGGCTGGGTCATTGCGGTCACGCTCCCGAACAATTGCTGCCCAGATGACGAGCGCGAGCAGCGCGAGTACCACCAGCGTCAACCCCATCAGGGTGACGATAGCGAGATTGTCTGCCAAGAAGTTCAACACTGGCGTGAATCCGGTTGTGCAAGCGGTTGACCCACCGCGGATTCACGCGCTTCCAACAGCATGTGCGGCGACGGGCCTGCTTGAGCGACAACGTGATTGAGCACATCTCGAACTGGCCAGGAACGCCACAACCACAGCATCTCTGAGATCCCCAGTAAAAACAGCGCGATCAGGATGACGACTAGACTCCAGCGGCTCAGACGAGGAATCCGCCGACGGGCCAGATGTCCGAGTGTGCTGGAATACGCTTGCGGGCTGAGCGGTCGATCAGTTCCACTCAACGCAGGTTCCCTCTGCGCGAAAAATTCGAATAACTCACGTCTGTACTGGGCCAGGCGCTGCACATCACCCCCGCCCCTCCAACGCCCCTGAAAACCCAGCGCAAGAGCGTGCAGGTACAAACGCGCAGCCCCCCGTTGAGCCGGCTCTCGGACACGCAACAACAGCTCAATATCGTCAAAAATCTTGTCGCCCGCGACGCTACTCCGAAAGAGTTGCGCTTCGAGCAGCACATGGCGCCAAGCAAGGCGACCAACCCAGTCGGTATTGAGCATCAACTCGTCAGCCAAGGCCGCCTTGAGGTACCGGGCCTGCACCTCAGTGTCCATCACGGCACGTCCGCCAAGTCGACGCATCTCCAGCGTGTGCAGTTCGATAATTTGAAGCAGCCGCTTGCTCAGTGATTGCGCAGTTGCAGTCGCCTCCGCCTCGCTGCAGGCCAGCGCAACTTCTCTCGCCTCGACTAATGCGTCATAAAAGGCACGAAAATGCGCAGAAGGCAGATCCTCACCGAGCACCCCGGGCGTCGCCGCAGCGCCGCGAGATGGTTCAACAAGGGTTGGAGTCGCGAAGGCTGCCATCGTTAGCCCTTGACAAAGAGCACGAGCTCAGCGGGCCGCTGAGAAGCGCTGGATTCGTTCGCGTTGCTCACAACCAATTGCTGTTCGGGCACGATGAACTCGCTTGTCACTTCCACTGCAAACAAGGTAAAACCCGAATGCGGTCGAAGGGACAGCTCTGGCGCCTGGTCGATCTGGCGACGAGGCGCCCCCAGCATGCGTCGATCACTCAGAGAGGTCCAAACGGTCTGAGAGCCAATAATCGCCCCGGAGATCCACGCCACATGCTCGGCCTCCGAACGACCACGAAGACCCAATACCAGACGCTCACCGATCCATTGCGGTTCAAGATTGATGCGGAACACCCCGTCTTCATAGCGAAAGGTCTGTGTCCGCCAATCCTGGCTGATCTCGCCGACCAAATCCTCCACAGCAGACAAGACGGCCTCAAAGCAGCTCATCGGATCGGACTGACTCCAACTTGGCGGTTGCAAAGGAACTGCACCGGGTCTGAGACGAGCCAAGGCACCCAACTGATCGCATAGGGCCAGATAGAGCGCGAAAGGCTGCACCGGTGGCGAGCGTACTAAGGCTTCTAGCGTGGGCAATCCCCCGGTCAGCGATGAGAGGCGATCGCGCTGCTCCAGACTCGCCAAGCGTGCCTCAAGCTGCGAAGAGGGAACTGCCGTCTGGCGGGCGATGAAGGCCGCTTTGCTGCGCATTTGCGCGGACAGAGTCAGGGCTCGCTCCACCACGGGGTGCGAGCCTTGCATTTCCAACCACGCAGGCTCTACCCGACCTCGCCGTACAACCTCGTTGACCTTCGTGACCGTCATCAGACGCATGCTGATGAATGCCGTAGTCGGTTGACTCGCAACGACCAGGCTCAAATTGAGACGCATCAACGGGACATCGACGGGCACTGCCTGCGAAATCTCATCCCCCAGCGGCAGGCTGTGTACCGGCCGGAAACGCGATGGCTGCGCCGGCTGATTCAAGGATCGAGTACGCCCCAAACAAAGGAACACGTCCACCTCCCCGCGTTCCATTTCCTCTGCCCACGGACTGAGATCGACCTGTAAATCAGTGGTCTCTTGTTCCGCATCAAACGCAAAGGCCGTTCCATCGAGCAATACCCCTTCGATGCGGCGGACACGCAACAACCCGGTCACCAGAAGCCCTTCGTCGATCTCCAGACTGCGAAGCCCCCAGCCTCGAGGATTCGCCGCCAAGGCGTGCCAGGACAACAAACCGTCTAGGCGCCCGCTTTCAAACTGCAAATGCTGCGGCGACAACAGCATGCCTTCATGCCATTGCACACGCTCAATCGGCGGCGGGAAATTGCTCATCTGAGTTCCCTGATGCCTTGCGACCGTTTCATGATTTGTCCACTTCGGTGGCGTTGAATCCGCGCGGCCCGAGCCGAATCACCAGGCTCTTGGCCTTCATGTTCAGCCGCTGTCGATGCTCGCCTGGCGTGGCGTAGTCGGCAAACAAGATTGCGGCAAGCCCTTCATATTGCTGCAGCTGACGCTCGGACACGACCAAGGTTTGCCTTGGAACAACCTCTAGCTTCAACACCGCCAGCGACTGCGGAAAGCTTCGCGTCATGTCGCTTCGACTGGCAAACCATTTGGAGGCCGGTGTCCCCAACAGCGTCTCGATCATTTCCGCGTCTTTGACGAAAACGATGTCCACAGCGACCGGAGTGTTGAGATTCGCCTCCGCGCTAGCGTCCAGAATCAACTTGCGCCAAGCGGGAGGTTTAGGCTTCTCGGAAAACAGACCGGTGGCCATTGCGGTCACCGATTCGGCCGCAGACTTAATCGTCGAACATCCGGCTAGCAAAGGCAGCAAGCCCGCGAATGCGAAAAGACCCATTGCCAGTCGCCGAGAAGCTAATTTCCGAGCCTCCCGAGTGATACCGGTACGGCCCATCGCAAGCTCATTACGATCGAGCTCGCGTGAAAACCGCCATCTGGTCATGCCCTTTGCCTCAATGCAAGTTTGAAGCCGCCAAGCTCACTGCACCGAACCGTTAAACCAAGTTTCGTTGCAACAAGATTTATGACTTGAAAGTCAATAACTTACAGAGACTTTCAAGAATCAGCTTGATCATAACACCGTAAATTTCGAGCCAACCAGTGTTTGATCACAGACTGTTGGAAACGCCACAACTTTCTGAGGTATGGGCGCGCGACCGCCAACCCCAAAACCGCGCCATGGCGGCAATCGAGCGTGCAAAATGAATAAGAATCAACCCGCGACCGGCGAATAAGAAATGAGATCGCGCAATGCGCTCATGCACAGCCTTGTTACAGGACGAGGCTGGAACAGGAATTAACCGAGAACTGCTCGGGAATTGGCAGGGCTTATCCCTTCAGGCCCTGGCCAAATAGAAACCCGAGCGCAAACGTCAGCACCAGAAGCGCCAACGCGCAGGCCGCATACATCACCAGCAGCCTAGACGTCATGCTGAAACGTATCTCCATCTGTATCACTCCAGCAAGTTCTCAGGGAACAGCCACGGAAGTTTGACCCGCAGAATTAATCGCAATTATGCCCCCCCAGATACACGTAAGTTTCGATGAATTGTTTAATGTCGGCATGTTTCCGAGCATTACCGTAGCACTGCCAGGTATCCAGGGCGCAGGTGTGACCGGAATACAGGGCATCGGGGTGAGCGCCCCCAACGCTGCCGCCGTTGCGGCGGCCACCATCGGATTCGAGAGCGACTGACACATGCCGAATGGGAGCACGTTCATCATTGGCTTGCCATCCATGATGTTGGCAGCGGGCACAGCGGTTAACACCCGATTGATCGGCAAGACCATCAAGGTGCCAGGGGCCACACCAAACGAACATTTGAGCGCTGCGCCCATGCAGACCTGCTGTGCCATTAACGCCCTCTCATCCATTGATGCAGGCGCTCAATGACGCTCTGCGTTCCCCGTTTCTCGTCCATCTCCTTGCCTTTGGGGTCGAAGCGACGTGGAGGCGCGATTGGCCGTCCATTGTCGTAGGTCACCTCCTCCATCACCTCACCCGATGGCCAGAAGCGTCTTAACGTGCCATGCAGCACATTGGCCCGATAATGCGCTTGCTGCACCAAGCTACCCGTGTCGTCGAAGTCCTCCACTTGCCCCTCAAGCAGACCGTTTTCGTAAACGGCACTGCGGACCAGTCGGCCTTCATTGAAGAAAGACGCCGGCCCCTCGAGATCGGCATTCATATAGTTCAACTCAGCAGCCGGCATCCCCGCGATATCGTAGGTGGTCGCCTTTCCGAACAATTCGCCCCTGACGAAAGTCTGCTCTGCAACCAGGCGGCCACGATCGTAGATCTTCATAGGGCCATGTTGCACGCCTTCGTCGTACTCAATCTCCTGAAGGACTCTGCCGTGCTCATCAAAAGCACGCATCAATCCGTGCAACTGACCATCCCGAAACGACGCCAAAAGAACGACCTGTCCGTCATCGTCGAACTGCTCCATCAGGCCATGCATCTGACCTTCCTGCAACGGGCAGCGCGTGCGCAAGCGCCCCTGCTCATCGAATTCCTCCAGCATTGCCGGGCTCGCGAGCGGTTCATCGGGGGTCTCAGGCGAAAGTTCGCCTTGATCGTTCAATGCGTCGGCGGCGGACTGGTTCGACATGGATCAGTTGATTTTTGCCATGCTGCCCTTGAGGGTCAGGATTCCGCCAGCCTCCACTGTATGCATCCCGGAGGCCTTACTGGTAATCATGGTCGCCTTGTTATTCATCTGTACGCCGGCTTCAACCGTCGTATTCTGACCGCCCTTGACGGTCATATTGGTACCGGCCTGATGCGTCGCAGTCGTACCGCCTTTTGTCAGCAAGGTCGTTCCCGCCTGCATCGTCACACCGTCGGACGACTTCATCAAAATCGCTCCCGTGACCTCGATCGTCAGGGAACCTTTGACAGTTAGCTTGTAGTCCCCATCGACCTGCTGGGTGAATTTGCCCTTGACCTCGTGGGTGTAGTCATCCGCGTTGTTGTGGGTTTCCTTGCCGGTGACGTCAAGCGCGCGAGTACCCTTGACATTGTGCGTTTCATTCCCCTTTTTGATGTCGGTCGTGCGATTACCTTCATCCAAGGTGTGCGTCTCATTCCCCTTGATCAGGGTCGTACTAAGATCATTTTCGATTTCAACCTTCATATCCTTCTGGGCATGCAGGTAAAGCTCCTCCGAATCTTTCTTGTCCTCAAAACGAAGCTCATTACCCGCCGTGCCCGATTTTGACGAACGCGTCTTCATCGTGGATTGCGTCTGATTCGCCGGAAGAGTCACCGGGGTGGTGTTTTCACCGTTATAGACGCAACCCGTCACGATTGGACGCGAAGGATCTCCGTTCAGATAAGTCACGACGACTTCCTGCCCCACCCTGGGCAGAAACAGCGTGCCGAAACCTTTGCCCGCGAGAGTCTGACTGACGCGAACCCATAGCGAACTTTTCTCGTCCTTTTTTCCATCGCGGTCCCAGGGAAATTGAATCTTGATGCGACCGTGGCTGTCAGTCCAGATCTCTTCACCGCTGGAACCCACGACCAGCGCGGTCTCGCTGCCTAGCGCACGCGGCATCGGGGTGACCCGCGGTGGTCGAAATAACGTGGCAGCCGGGAATGACTCAAACGCATTTGTGTACAAATCATCCTGCGCCGTATGGTGAACCCGACGCAATACGTGAGAGGAGTTCAGCGCGGCGACGAAATGATTCTTCAAGGTGAATTTGAATCCCGCAGTAAACGGATACGCAAAGCTGTCACCTCGCAAGGCCTCAGCCTGCGCTTGCGCAGCCAGCACCCGCACCTTGGCCAATGCGGTTGCCTCCGAAGCCTTGCCATGACCTGCTGGAAATTCATAGGACTCACCACTACCGACTGATGCGCTATGCGTTCCCTCCAGCGAGGTGCTCGGGGTAAGGTAGTCGTAGTCTGAAACCGTCATCTTTTTGAGCACCAACCGGTGCTCATGTTCGAAGCGGCTTACCGTGTCAATCGGACTGACATGGCCTGTTTGTGGCATGAAACGGATCGTCGTGGCATCCGGACAGGCCAGGTGAGCTGATGAGGCATCAGCAAGCACCATAGTGTGTGAACCATCGGCAAATTTAAAAAAATAGAAAATGCCGGCCTGCTCCATCAGACGATGCACAAAGTCCAGGTGTGTCTCGTCGTACTGGACCACGTAGTCCAGGGCGGCATAGGTCGCCGTGAGCTTATCCTCAAACGTCACGCCAAAGTCGCCGAGAACCGCCTTGACAATATCTTTGACTGACTTTTCCTGATAGATGCAGCGATCGCGAGACAGACTCAACAGCCAAAGTTTCGGCACGACCTCGGCGTGATACGTGGCGAAGTCGACGTCATGCCCTGACAGTACGAACCGGCTAACAATGCCATTGATATAACGCTTGGGTCCATCCGGAATCTGCATTGTTACGGTCACGGACTTGCCCACGATATTGCTCGCCTGTAGTGAGGTACTCCCAGAGCGCATCGACAAGTTGAAGTGGAATAGTTCGGAGATCCCTTCGCTGCCTTCCACCGCATCCAAAAGCAGCGCATCGGCTCCCAGAGGTGTCTTGAGCGACAGGAAGCCACCGGGCTGCTTGAATCCCGTTCTCATTTTCCGCTACCCAGCGGGACATCCTGAAATCGATAGACGAATGAACCCGATGCGCCCAGACCCACCTGCACTTGACTGAAGGGCTTGGCGATTGCCATCCGTTCGAGCACCTGCGACGAGAGCTCGGGAAGCATCGTCTGGGTAAGGATATAGTCGATATTGCGAGCGCCGCTATCCACCTCGGTACAACGCTGGGTGATCATGTCGGCTACCGCGGGATCCCAGGTAAACGTCGCTCGATGATTGTGCTCAAAACGAGCAGCCAGCTTGCGCAGTTTCAGTTCAACCACCCCCTTGATCTGCGCATCGCCCAAGGGGTAGTAAGGAACCAGAACGACACGCCCCAGGAATGCGGGGCTGAACTGCCGCAGAAGGACCGGGCGCAGTTGATTGATCAGCGAATCCGAGGAAGGCCGCTGGCCACGCGCGCAGGCCTGCGCAATGACGTCCTGCGCAGCGTTGGATGTCAGAAGAATCAACGTATTCTTGAAGTCGATGCTTACGCCTTCACCGTCCTCCATGGTTCCTTTGTCGAAAACCTGAAAAAACAGCTCAAGCACATCCGGATGAGCCTTTTCCATTTCGTCGAGCAGCACCACACTGTAGGGTCGACGACGGACCGCTTCGGTGAGTACTCCCCCCTTGCCGTATCCAACATATCCGGGTGGTGCGCCCTTGAGGCTAGACACTGAATGCGCCTCCTGGAACTCCGACATGTTGATGGTGATCATGTTTCGCTCGCCGCCATAGAGCATGTCGGCTAGTGCGAAGGCAGTCTCGGTCTTGCCCACGCCACTGGGGCCAACGAGCATGAACACCCCTACCGGCTTGCCAGGATCATCAAGATCGGCTCGAAAGGTCCTCACCCTGCGGGCGATCGCATCGAGCGCCTGATCCTGCCCCACGACCCGTTCAGCCAAACGATCCTTGAGATGCAGAACGGTGTGAATTTCATCCACCATCATCTTGCCGACCGGGATACCGGTCCACCCGGAGATGACATCGGCTACGGTTCGCGCGTCTACGCAGACGGGTACCATCGGCTCGTCATCTTGAATGGCCTCAAGTCCTTGAATAAGACGCTTGAGTTGGGCTGCAGCGCGGCCAGGATCGTCGACGTCGGCTTCCATGTCCTCCGGGTTTGTGAGCGTTTCAGTCGCCTGGTCGCCAGCGGCGTCGGACGCTTTGGCAATTCGGCGGCGAAGTTCGAGAATCTCCTGGACAGCACGTCGCTCGTCACCGAGTTTTTCCGTCAGTAGAGTCAAGCGACGATTTGCGGCGTCCAGATCTGTGCGCAGGCGTTGCTCGACCTCCGGTGCATCATCGTCTGCCTCTCCAGTCGCCTGGGCCCGTTTTAGCCGCCGCAACTGCGCCTCGTGACTCACGATCTCTCGCTGCAGCACCTCGATGATGTCGGGGGTGCCGTTTTGCCCGACCGCCACACGCGCACACGCAGTGTCGAGCACGCTGATGGCCTTATCGGGTAACTG